>Ga0247765_1000814_pt1 | contig 19982 bp, 18 predicted proteins | sample UWRJL106311C6_FD_179949 | JGI IMG/M metagenome (GOLD analysis project Ga0247765, IMG submission 179949) | Plant litter microbial communities from Arlington Agricultural Research Station in Wisconsin, United States - UWRJ-L106-311C-6 | ecosystem: Environmental > Terrestrial > Plant litter >... | reverse complement strand
CAGTGCCAGTGCTAGTGCCAGTGCCAGTGCCATTGCCAGTGCCATTGCCAGTGCCATTGCCAGTGCCAGTGCCAGTGCCAGTGCTAGTGCTAGTGCCAGTGCTAGTGCTAGGCCACGCAGGGAAGCGACTCACGTCGAAGATCCACCGCTCTAACACCGCTCCAGCGGGGAGATTGGGTTTTGCGGTCCCAGCTCCGGGTGAAGAAGACGAAGACGAAGGCGGAGAAGAAGAATGGGAAGAAGCAGGCGAGGGGTGTAAAGATGCATGTATCACCACGGCAATGCGCGCGACGTGCCCGCCTGCGAGCTGGGTGGCTACGGCAGAGACGGCATCGCGAACCCACGTGCAGACTTTTGGGTGGCGGTTCTGGTGCACGGGGAGATTGTAAGCGCGGGAGGACAAGAAAGTCGAAGAGGGGTAGATGTTGCGATAGAAGAGGATGTTGTGGATGGCGACAGTGAGGAACCTGTTGAATGAGGTGAGAAGGGTGTAGGATTTGTCGAGAGGGAGGGAGGACGGCGGTGGTGGTGGTGGTGGCATAGTGGGGAGGTCTTTCTCTGGAGTTGTCGTGAGATGAGTGAGCTTGGGTGGATTTTTGAGAGCATCACATTTGATGGCGGGGTTTGATGGGCGCGTCATACAGCACGGGGGAGGAGCTGGACGCGACGCCAAAGCACGTGCTTGGATAGCAAGAGCACAGGAACAAATCGGCAATTCTGCAGCACGCCCGACCCTGCCGCCAGCCAACCCCAGTCATTTTTACCCCTCCAAATGGGTGACAGCTTCGACACCATCTTAGTCTACAGCACGCGTCGTGAAATCCACTACTGTTGTTTCCCACTCCACTCTACACCCCTATTTTCAGCAGCATTCCCGCCGTCACTGCCATCATCTTCTCACGCCCATAATTTTTATCGAACCTGTTCGCCCTTGTTTAAGACAAGCACCCCTCCGCGACCAGTAGTCTGCCGTTTGCCGTCCCGTCCACGTCCACCGCGCGTGCTTCGAGATGGATAATGTGCTCGTCAGCGTGTTGGGAAACACGCTCTCCGCCGCTGAGGCTCCCCGAAAACAGGCCGAGATCGATCTTATTACCATCAAAAAAGAACCCCAGTTCCTTCTAGCCGCGCTCAGCGTCGGTCGAAACACGTCGTTGTCGGTGGAAATCCGCCAGGCCGCTCTTACCTCAATGCGCATGTTTGTTCAGCAGAACTGGAGCCCTGAAGAAAACGATGGTTTTCACATGCACATTCCCGACGAGGCCAAAAACCAGATTCGTCCTGGTGTTCTCGATCTGGTGCTGAACGCGGAAGATGAACGCAAGGTGAAGATCGCTGCGAGGTGAGATGAGACAACGGAACAAAGTGATGATTCGTTCTAATGACTCTTTTATCGGGCAGCTTCGTGGTCTCCAAGATTGCCCAATTCGATTTCCCCGAACAATGGCCCGAGCTCCTACCTGCCGTCCTTGCTACCATGCCGCACGGCACTGATGCTCAACTCCACGGCGCACTCCGCATTCTGCAGGACCTGGTTGAAGATAGCTTGACGGACGAGCAGTTCTTCACAGTAGCCCGCGATATCATCAAAGCCTGTCTGGAGGTGGCGCTGAATGCCGAGCGTAAAGATACACACCGCGCTCTGGCAGTACTGGTATTCGGCGCCTGCTTCGCTCTGATGGAGATCGTGCAGGGAAACCACAAGAAAGAAGTCCGGGCTTTTGCTGAGGAAGTTCTCCAGGGCTGGGTGGACTTCTTCAAGCACGTTATCATGGCGCCACTTCCTACGCGCGTCGTCTCGGAAGACCTCAAGTCGGACAGTTGGTACGGGCCCATTGCACTCAAGGTGCAAATAGTCAAAACCCTGATGAAGATCAAGCAAGTGTTCCGGTCACTTCTCCTCCCGCACAGCGCCGACTTCTTCCAGGCCACGTGGCAGGAGCTCACGAGAGTGGAACCGGTTTATAGGGAGCTGTTTCTAGACGCCGACGCCCAGTCACGCCTGGAAGATATCGACGGTCTTCCCTACACGCTCGATTTCCTGGTCTTGGACGAACTGGATCTCCTAAACCAGTTGATGCGAGCTCCGCCCGTGCAGAAGGAGCTCGAAGCTCGGATCACCACGGCCGGAGCCGCTCACAGCACGCAATGGGTGTTAGACCTTATGAAGCTACTTGTCGGATATTCTCGTGTCACTTCTGAGGAAGAGGGTCTGTGGGAGATTGACGTGTCTCTCTACCTCGCCGAGGAGACGTCAGTGACTTCGAATTACACAGCCCGGACTGCCTGCGCTGACCTCCTGATCAAGCTTGGCGAGTGGCTTAGCATCGGAGCCATGGAAGGGCTCTTTGCCTACAGCAAGGAGCTGTTTGTGCAGCCCGCGGACTGGCGCCTTCAGGAGGCAGCACTGTACTTATTCACAGTACTGCTAACTGATTTCCAGGAGACGGAAAGGTCAATCTCGAACGAAATCGCCATTGCATATAGTGAGCTTGTGGGTTATGCTATCAACGTTATCGACCATCCCATTTTCCGTGCTCGTGGCTTCCTCGCTGGAGCTGCGCTAGCCCAGTGCTACCCCCCGATGGCAAATCTTCTTGACCAGGCGGTCGATCGCATGATCAAGGATGAGTCGGAGATTGTTCAAGTGGCCTGCGTCAAGGCTATTGGCGGGTTGATCAACGCCGGTGTTCCTCCTACGAAGCAGCTGGTCATCGTGAACGCCATGGAAAAGTTTCTGCAAGGCAAGGATCTCACTGAGCTCAATGACGCTGATGATCTCCTGGTTACTCTTGTTGACACGCTGCGCTCGGCTATCAACCTGGATACGAGAATCGCCATCTCACACGAGTGCAAGGCTCTTGACATGTTATTCGAGTTTGCAAAGCACGGTGCCGCAAGCTGGCAAGTGTCGGGCATGGTAGCCGACACTCTTATGCAACTTGCCTCGGCGGCGACCGATCCTTCCTCCTTTTCTGATCTGTGCGCGCGTGTTCTCCCACTTATTCTTAGCGCATACGATGTCGCAAACGTCACCCAGGATGGCAACTTGCTTACGGTATGTTTAAACCTACCTAGGCTAATATGATGCTACAATCAACTAACGCAGCATAGTTGGTTACGGATATTTTGGCTCTGCTGGTCGAGAACGGCTCAGAACCCCTCCCCGTCGGTTTTGCAGCATCGACACTCCCCAAGCTAAGCAAGATCTTGTTGACATCTGCTGAAGGCGAGATATTGCGTCCCGGTGCCGAGGCAATCAAGTACATGCTCATGCACGATCACCACCAAGTCTTTGCCTGGCGAGATGAGAATGGTCGCGATGGGTTGGAGGTGTGCCTGCGCATCATCGACCGTTTGCTTGGTCCTACCATCGAGGACAATGCTGCCTCGGAGGTTGGAGGTCTGGCTGCTGAGCTTGTCGAGAAGGCCGGACAGGAGCGGCTGGGTCCTTATCTTCCGAACCTACTCCTCGCGGTTGCTACGCGTCTCGACACAGCCCAGGCAGTGCCTTTTATCCAATCCCTGATCATCGTCTTTGCACGGCTCTCCCTTGCGGGCGCGCAAGATGTAGTCAACTTTCTGAGCGAGATCGAGGTTAATCATCAAAGCGGCCTGCAGGTCGTGCTGGCCAAATGGTTGGAGAACTCGGTGTGCTTTGCTGGCTACGATGAGATTCGGCAAAAGTAAGTTTTGGCTCCCGTTAGTTTGGGATCTGTAACTAACCAACGCAGTGTCATTGCCCTGTCCAAGCTTTACTCGCTCAACGACGATCGTATCCACCAGATCAGAGTCAAAGGGGACCTCATCATGCCAGCTAGCAATCGCATCATGACGAGGTCACAGGCGAAGCAAAGTAAGCGCTTCCCGCCCTGTAAAAAATCAGAGATCTTATTCATTCAGCTGACCCACTGCCAGACCCTGAACAATACACCATTATTCCCGCGTCGCTCAAGATCCTCAAGGTGCTTATCGAGGACCTGCTCTCAGCATCGGGCGTCCATGCCGCCTCCGATGCTGCGGCTGCTATCGCCGCGGCAGATTTCGCTGACGCCGACGACGACGACGATGGTGAAGGTGGATGGGAGGACGATTTGGGCGAGACCCTTGATCTCTCTCTTCCCGGCACCAAGGCGGAGTTGCTGGGCTGGGCGGACAGTACGAGCTCGAGGCAAAAGGACGACGAGACGCAGGTTTACCTGACGGAATTTTTTATCAGGGCGGCAAGCGAGAATATTGCCGGCTTCCAAGAGTACTTTGCCATGCTCACTGATGATGAGAAGGCTAAGCTCCAAAACTTGGCGCAGCAGCAGGCGCACCAGTAGTATATATATATGAGCAAGGCGGTGCCGGTGGGATAAGACGGGATGTGATCCCTGGGTAAGCAGTGAGAATGGACACATGCAGAAAATAATGAATAGCAGAATACATCCAGGTGTTTTGTGTGGAGAACAACAGGGTCATGAACCCAATCTCCGGCCAGCCAAAATTAACGTCTAAACTAAAATAATCCGGTGAAAGGATGAATCGGTGCCACGAAATTGTTCATACCGCAATGGAAATAGAGAGCAGTCACTGCTCGATAATATCTGTACTCCTGAATCATGACTTATCGTGACGTATCATATTACGTATTGTACAATTCAAGTCACCACTGTGACAAACTCACGCTACCTACGGGTATTGAAGTCATCTTCATGATCTATCTCCATCATCAGTGAGGGGAATGGCCTATTCAGCCAACCTGTGCGAATAAAACTGCTGGCTCCGTGACCATACTCTCAGTCACCATTCTCCCAAAAAAAAAATTGCCCCAAAATAATCCTCCGCTCAAATAATATCCCCGAAGCTGTTTCCTCCAAAACCTCCGCCACCTCTACCCCCTGGCCGTCCGCCACCAAACCTCGGCGCACCCCCTGGCCCCAACGGATCCCATCTCGCACCAGGAGGTATCTGTGGGTCAAATGATGGGTCGCCTTGCCCCCTCGGACCCTGGAACAGCGGATCGTCAAACGTCGGATGCATTCCCCCCGATCCGGGCTGCGGTCCACTTCTTCTACCAGGCACAAACGACGCCCGAAGCGGATCATCTGGTCCCAGCCCAGCGGGATACAAGTCACTTCCACCAATACCAAACGGCGACCCTCCAGGACCTCCAATTCCGCCCAACCCGCCCAGGAATGGAGGCATCACACCGCGCAGGGGTCGATTAACTTCATATTCGTCTTCAAAACCAGGGGGTGGGAAATCCCCGGCGGGGAATGGCCTTGGTGCCGGCGGCGCGAAGCTATCTGGCGCAGGGTATGGACTCGGTCGTACCGGATCTGGGAGAGGGTTCGGCATAGCCGGGGGAGGACGAGCGCCGGCTCCCTCGCGGCCGGCGGCATCTGCGTCTTGGCGCGCGGCACGATCATCGGGGTCTTCTTGATAGCCGGGTTTTTGAAGTGAGGGAACCAGGCGCTGAATGATTGAGACTTTCAGGAGGGAGGCAAGATCGGTAATACGGGCGGGGGAGACGAAGAGAGATTGTAAAGAGGATAGGAGCGGAGCACCGCGGTCTTCAGTTCGTGGAGCATCAGGAGGTGGTGTTGAAAAGGGGATTCGGAGTGGTAAGGACGAGGAGGAGATGTAATCGCGGGCAGCGATCTCGAATCGGGCGATCCGTTCGTCGCCGGTAGCGAGGCCGCGGATCTCAATCTTGCCACCGAGGCGGTCGATGCGGAGGATGAACTTCATGGAGGATTGAGTGTGTGTGTATACGAAACTGTGAGAGCTCAGGCCAGTGTTCCATTGTGGTGGAAGGCGTGGGGCGAGACGTGCGCATTCATCTGCTGGAGAGACAGGTCTGGTTAGCAGAACAAAGAGAGACCTAGGTGAGAAGCAGGGCATACCAATCTTGTCATCTTCGTTGAATCCCACGAGCTTGAAATCAAGACTGGCCATACAGGCATGGGCGAAAAGGGAGATGGCGTCCAGCGAGCTGCTGAGGTCCGAAGTTCCATCCTCAGGATCATGGGTCGGCAGGGCCTGGGCCATGTGCTCCAAGATGGAGCCTGAACTGAGAGGGTTGGACATGATGGTGTGACGGGTGAGAGATGCGGCACTGACAGAACTTCTGGCTGTGATCGAGCTGGTGACGAGAGGATGGGCTCGTTAAATAAAGAGCTGGGGAAGTGTCAGGCAGAGCACGAACGTCATGCAGGTAGGCAAGTGGGCAACCCCGGTGCGGGGTAGTTGCACAATTGGGCGCCAGGGATCAGCCCTATGATGTGGGATGAAGTTATGTCTGCAACTACAGGGGTTAATGAATGGTATGCCAACCCTAACTTCACCTCATGGACGGTTACTGGAAAGATTTTCTCGAGAATGGTGTCAAAATGGAGATGAGGCAGATTTGTTTTTGACCTTATACCTGAAGCCCTGATTGTTCGGTACTCTTTTGAGCAATCCATGGTGTGGCCCGGTCACCAGTGTCAGGGCCGCAACTTCCCTCGTTCAGAGGTTTAGACTTCAGGGGAGGGAAGTCGTGGGCCGGTCAGCAAGGTCCAGCAAAGCGAGAGCAACAAGCAGTTAAATTTGCAGTCGCGCTAACTAAGCTACGTGGAAAGCGGTAACGACAGTGTTGGAATCGTAGAGAAGACACCCCATTACCTCAGAGAATGCACCCGACCCCTAGAAACGAAGAGAACCTCCAGCCTTGCCATCCATGAACTCAAGTTACCAGTTGTGCCAGAGGGCGTGATTGGTGCCCAAAGCGAAGGTGTCGATGCGACCAGGGCCCCACGAAGCAACAGCGGGCTCAGAGACAATGGTACCGCCGATGGACTCCCAGGGCTTCCAGCGGGAGCCATCCCATGAGCGGTGCCACAGAGCGCTGTCAGTTCCGACGGCATAGACATCGATGCGATTGGGCTTGTCAGAGACTACGACGGGGATAGACTCGAGAATGCCTCCCAGGGACTCCCAGCCGCTCCACCGAGTGCCATCCCACCACTTGTGCCACAGGGCGTGGTCGACACCGACGCCGAAAACATCGATGCGGTTGGGGCCCCACGAGACAGCTGCCGGGTTAGACTGCAACTCGCCGCCGAGAGTCTCCCAGCCGCGCCAGGCTGTGCCATCCCACCACTTGTGGAATAGAGCGTGGCCTGTTCCCAGAGCAAAGAGGTCGATGTGGTTAGACGCCCACGACACGGCCGAGGGCGCATCCTTTACGATACCGCCCAACGACTCCCAGCCGCCCCAACGGGAGCCATCCCACCACTTGTGGTAGACAGCCGAGTCGGTGCCCACGCCAAAGACGTCAAGACGACGCGGACCCCACGACACGACCGAGGGTGCCGACTGCAGGATGCCCCCAAGCGACTCCCACCCACCCCAACGGGAACCATCCCACCACTTGTGCCACAGCGCCGAGTCGCTGCCCTGCGTGAAGACGTCGATGCGGTTCGGGCCCCACGACACCGGGACGGGAGTCGAGTGCAGGATGCTTCCGAGCTTTTCCCACCCGCCCCAGGAACGGCCGTTCCACCATCGGTGCCTGATCCTGTATCAGCATTTTTCCCTGGTACTGAGTGAAGATGAAACCCACCAGAGGGCACTGTCAGTACCCTTGCCAAACACGTCGAGGCGGTTGGGACCCCACGACACCACGGATGGTGGCGACGTCAGGATACCCCCAAGGTTCTCCCAGCGCCCGGGACGAGTGAGGCGCTTGTCGAGCTTGGAGTCGGTCTTTTCGGCAGATGAGATCGCTGTGGCCACGAGGCCATGGGCGAGTAAACCCACGAGGGTGGAGATTTGCACCATGGCGCGGTGGTCAGGTCAAATGAATGACTTGAGAGAGAGAGGTGGGGGGTTAGAGAGGAAGGATATGGCGATTACTACCTGGGAACGGGAGGGCGGTAGTGGGAGCTTTATACTCATCGAAACGCCTCTAGTCTCATCAAAAGGAAATGCTAGATAGTAAAAATTAGCTTGGAAAGATCAGTCATTCCAAGGCTGAGCACCTTGCTACGCTCCGCCATTCCGTTTGCCTAGATCATCATTCTTCAGCTCGGCTAGAGGGGATTCCATGCCGTCGATATTTTTCGCAACCCCGGTCCGGTGCATGCCATGCCACTGTCTCTTTCCCGCTGGACGCCCGCCTGTCCGCGTGGGCGGATATATACTCGTGGTGTTAATAGTGGCTTGACATATCAGACTCTTGTACCTCTGTGGTTTCTTTTGTTTGGGAGTCTGGGAGCGAAGGTAAAACACCATCTCATGGTTACGAAAAAGCCCATAGCCCAAACACCTTCTTGAGTATTGATTGACGTTATACAGCTTGTCCTCCCACAATTGCCATCAGCCTCACGTCACCACTGTCGCTCTTCATCTCCCCCTGCGGCCGGGGAGGGCAGCCGACTCCTCTAGTGAGACATGTCTGGAATGCACGGATTCACCCGCAGTTAGTGGGCGGTTAGCCTCCTAGCATCGCTTGCGCCGACTGCCGTAACCGAGGAAGTAGCCCCGGCTGCACATGTTTCGGAAGATGGCGGCGTCGTTGACTAGGCAGTGGATGTCGTGATCACGCATGTCTTGGATGCCGCCGAGACGGGAATGCGCTTTTATTGCACCTCACGGCCCGAGCGGTGAGACCTGGAAAAGTACTTTGGACCTGTTTGCTTGTCTGCTTGTGCGAATGTGAAGAGAAGGAGATGGGAAATTCTGTATTTCGACTTCAATGCCTTGGCTCAGTTGGGCAGCCTACCTACACTTGGTAAGGAAGCTTGTTTCAAGACCACAATTTTTCCCTTACAGAAAACCTGGAATCAAAGCGAGTTTTTTTTTTCCCTTTCTGCTTGGGGAGGCTTGTTTGTCGTCTATCTACGGCGGGTATGCTTATCGATCTCACCACTGCTGACATGAAAGATGTAACACTCCTCCCCCCTCCCTGTCTTTTAGTGCTATGGGTCTAGGACTGGTATGGGATAGGATTTCAGTTGACAACAGTGATTGAAGAATTGATGGCAAGGGCAACGATTTCAATGTGAAATGTCATATTCTGATATACCTACCTGCCTAGGTACCTAATCAAATTGATCTTTTTTTTTCGTTTGCTAAAAGTAGCACTAGCATTAGGACTGGAATACACTAAAATGTGTATTCAAATCAGTATTTCCGCGTTCCTTTTTTTGTTTGTTCAAGAGGTGATCGAGGTGAAATTGACCTCTGCCTCCCTAAATCAAACTCGCAAAGAAAAAGAAATTCATAGCTTGCATAGGTTATTATTGGCAGAGATTGATGACCGCCTGGCCTGTATCCTATCATGCCGAGAGCCCTTGATGTGACCTCTTTTTTATGTGGCAAATCATCCATTCATGTGTATGTATGACTTCCCGGGGACTGAGGGGACTAGATGAATTTCTGGTTTCCTAACAACCCGTCTACCTAGGTAGATGAGGTAGCCAGAGCGGCACAGATGATGATCATGGCCTCTCTGTTGGTTATGTTGGTAGTCAGGCTGGTCTGTTGGAAGGCAGGCATCCTGGGCAGCACCCTTCCGAAAGATCCAAATTCTCTTCCATTCCCACCACTCCGATATGATGTGTGTGTGCTCTTGTGAGCCACTCTCTGTGATACTCAACTGGGTAGGTGAAGGACACTCTGGAGGAATGGGGGTCCCAAGATCCTGAAAACTCCATCTTCCTGACACGTTCGCTAGGTAGTTAGCAAAGGTAGTAACTGTCAAGTGATGGCCTCTCAAGGTGGACATACCTAGCTTAGGCTATCAAATCAAAACCATATCGCGCAAATCCCTCCGACGACGCTTTTACCTCCGGAAGCTGATCTCTCTATCACCTTGTCTTCTTGGCAAAAACTCTTGTCAGCGACAGCCATGTTTGCCAGAGGGCCACGATAGGGGTAAGCATACTTGGAGCCCACCCAGACAGGCCAGGCTGGTCTTTCGCCTGTCAAAACTGCGATCACGTCGCCTGCGCGCGGCTCCGTTGGCAACTTCCACGTTGTCCCAACCTCTTCCAGCCCCGTGAGACTCGTTGGGCCGGGGGAAAATATCACCAGCGGTGGTGACAACTCCCCCTTCTTCTTCTTCTTCTTCCGTCTCCATGCCATGTCGAGTTGTCGGCCATTAATATCCTGGTTATACCGACGACGGTGGTCCAATTGATGACCTCCTAACGACGAGACTGCTGTGTTGTTCTCACAGAGATATGATGTCTCCTCCCTCCTCGACGATGGTGGCAAACCGGTACCTAATCACCCACAAGTCAGTAAACCCGGCAACCAACCCGAGCAAGATAAATAGACAGGCACCCTGGATACCCCGGAGTGAAAGAAAGGGGGAAAAAAAGAACATACCTCTCTCCCTGTCCCTGTTCTCATTCCAGTCTCCGTCCCAACCGGAGGCATCGTCATCCCCTCCTCTCTCACATAGCCGTTCCTTTCATCTTGACCCACAAAACCATTCATACCGACCAAACCCTCCGCTTCGGCTTTGACTTCCTCCTCACTGGTGGTGAGAAAACACCATCCCCCACCGCCACCACCGCCGGCACCGGCACCACAGGCAAAGACGCCCCAGATAGATCCAAAGACCTTTCCTAGCGTAACCCAAACCCCGTCTCGAGGCGGACTGGCCGGTTTGACCTTGACTTTGCAGAGTGCCGGGTGGCGATCTCGTTTCTGGCGACTGGAGCAGTGGACGTGAACTTGTGTGACCTCGATGGTGACGACGAGGTCAGAGGCGCGGCGGAGGCGGGTAGTGTTGCTGCGGGTCTGGGACCGCGGCCGCGACTGGGGCGGAGTGCCGGCGACGGGTCGGGAAAACTGGGCACCCATGGTGATTGATCAAGCTTGTTTGTGATGAATTGTGATGGAGGACTGATTTGTGTTTATCTGCGACGACTGCTGCGACTCGTCTTGGAAAGTTAGTTGCCAGAAAAGAGAATTAGGCGTCTAGAAGCGAGAAAAAAATCAGGTGCGGTGATCAAAATTGTTGTTGCAAGAACTACGTCTTCAGTTGGTGGAGTGAATTTGCAAGCCCCGAATCAACAGTGACGAGATGGCCAGTGCCGGTGGTGAATTGTGGAAATGGTCAATTGTCTGGGAGCAACACCTCCAAGTCCAGAGGGCAACAATCAACAAACTCAAATAATGCTCACTGCAAACGCAATGCTGTCTGTTGCCATCGTGTAAACAACTGCCCTAGGTGCGGCCAATCCTTAACCCGCCCACCCAATGCCGCCTTGCACTACATAGAACACATGCACCAATGCATCAACACCCGACCAGGTCAATGCCGTATGCAAGATATAATACAACGCCTCAGTATAATCCGAACAGTAGACGCCCTAAGCCTAGCCGAGAATTAATGACTCCATACCCAACCAGGGATTGTGACTATCTAGCGGCCTAATGTTCGCACCAATGCTTGAAATGATAAAAACAACACTGCTAAGAGAGTCGTGAACAGTCGTAAACATCAAGTGATCCCCCAGGAGGCATCACCAACGCCGGCTACCAACAGTTAGCAACGCGGCCAAAGCCTCGGAGACAGGATGGGACTCACTCATATGCTGCAGCCACCTTGACCCTCTTGATGGGCGCTTTCTTGGCTTTACCTTGTGATTTCTTCTCGGCTGGTGGCTCGTCTGTAAGACCAAGTAGCTCCGCCTCCAGCGCCGTCAGCGGCGACTCGCTACGGCTACTTCTGTCGTCCGCAGACGGCGACCTGCTGTGGCTGGGACTGCGCGATGGAAAGCGGCGTCTTTGAAACGACCGGTCTGATGCCCTCCGCCCACGGTCATCTTCGCGCCGTGAATGGCGGGCTTTGTCGAGGGACTGTCCGCTGTGATAACCGCTGTCGTGCCGTGCATTCGCAACGGTCATTCTATCCCTTCCCTCGCGAGACGACGACGATTTGTTATCCCCATGAACATCTAGGTAGCGATTGTCACTTGACCACTTTCCACTGTTTTCCCCAGCCTGAGGCGAGCATGGGTCCCTCTCAATCTTAATCCTCGGGCTCAGACTCCGTCTGCGGACCGGAGAGCGAGCTCTGCTGCCGTTATTCCGAGGTGTGCCATGCCGTGACTCAGACCCCCGAGAGCGCTTCAAGTTGCGCCCATCCTCGCCGACACCATCGGGTGAGTCATCCCGGGATCGCTTGCCAAACCGGCGCTCATCTTTCCACTCATCAGCCCGACCATCTCTATTGTGACGGGATGGCGGAGTGTCTCGATGATAGCGATGATCTGGTGAATGATGGTACGAATAGCCACCCCGAGTGCCAGTTGCCTCGTCTTCTTTCGGGCTCGGTTCGGGCGTCGCTTCTTGGAGCACTGTCCGGTCTATTTGGTAGCGAGGCGGCATTTTGATCGGGTGAGATGGAGAAAGTGGTACCGGCGGCTCATATGTCGCATAATCAATGTCTAAGCCCTCAAAACGTCGCTTGATCATCCCCGGGTAATCCTTAAACACTGGATCCCATCTAGCTTCGGACCACAAGGCTGTTGCGCGGATCGGCAACACAAATTCTTTGGAGTCTTCACTGAAGTACTGTGATTTTACGCACGTGGCGTTGTACGCTGGCGGTATTGTCGGCTCATCTGTGTATTCAGCGGGTAGAGGGATGCCAACAGGATCGGCTTGCTTAGACTCGATCTCGGGGAAAACAAGCTTCAGGTCCTGCTCCGATTCGAAATCAAACTCGCCATCATCCTTCTGTTTGCTGGACTTCTTCTCGGGCGCCGGATTCTTTGTTTTGGGCCCCTTTTCCTTGTGCTGCTTGGACTCCTGGTCCTGTCGGCGCTCGCCTCGTCGTTCATTGCGGTTATTGGCGTTCCGCCCCGGTCCGTCCTGCCCAGAGCGGTTGCGATCCTTATTGTTCCGCTTGGAGTTTTGGTGCCGCTGGTGTTTATTCCGGTGATGATTGCCCGAGTTATTCTGGTTGAGCGGCTGAGGGGGCCGGGGCGGGAGACCAGGTGGCCGCTCAAGACCAATCGACTTTGTGGGCGCCGTCGCTGGCGGCGGCGCTATGAAGGCGCCTTGTCCAGCGGGTGGTGGGGCGAAAGGCGGTGGCGGCAGTCCCGCTGGGTACTGTTGGTGGGTTGACGGAGGCTGAGGCGGCATACTTGGAGGGAACGGAGGATAGGGTCCAGGCCGGGGCTGCGGAAGGGGTGGTGGCGTCACATATGTCTGACCAGGATACGGGGCCGAATATGCCGGAAGAGCGGGGGGAGGGGGAGGAGGAGGAGGAGGAGGGGCTGGAGCATAATAGCCCGGGGGCGGCGGTGGATATGACGCTTGGTAGGGAACCTGGGCGTATCCTGGATGCCCATACTGCTGCGGTGGTGGTGGTGGCGGACCAGCCGAATATTGTCCATACTGAGCAGGTGGTGGTGGAGGGGCAGCATACCCGGCTGCGTACGGCGGAGGCGGCGTGTATGCTGGCTGAGGGTATCCCTGAGGGGGTGGTGGAGGGCCGGCAGGGTATGCTGGCGGATACATCTGGGGGGCAGGACCAGGGGGAGGAGGATATCTTGTGACAATGGGCGGCGCCTTCTTCTCATGACTTTGGTTGGTCCGTTCTGAAGATTGGCTGTGGTCCTGGTGCTGGGATTTCCATCGCTCAAGGCCACTGGTGTAAGTGTTGTAAGTGTTAGTCAGGTAAAGAGATGTCGACTCGATGCAGGGTCAAGGCAAGCAGGCGGATACTAACGCAGGTTTGTTCCTTGTCGGCTCTGGGCATGCGACCATCCAGTGACTGTTCGAGCCACAGTTGTAGCAAATGACTTCGCTATGGGCAGAATGCCCTGGCGCTGCGCTCACCATCACGCGGGTTGGGAGGTGAGGTGAGTGGAGATGAGAGAGAAATGAGGAGAAAAGGTATGGGATTGAAAGAACGGATGGTCAAGCGCCAGGAAAGCCTTGGACGGCAGTGGTATTCAAGAGGAGATGAAAGAGAGGGGGGTGGGCGTGAAGGGTTGAGGGAGTGCTCGCTGGCGATGGCCAGCAGAGTGTACGACGACGAGGTGAATATGGGACGGTGAGCGGGCTGGGTCGGCAGATTCGCCGAGATGGGGACGAAGGAACCAAACACGCTGCCAGTCGGCCAGTGCAGCAAGAACCACTCGGCGAGGCGGCGCGACAGACTCAGAGCGGGTCTCGGCCAGGCAGTGAGCCGGTCACGGGAGTCTACCGGGAGCAGGGAGTTGCCGACTTGGAGGTCCCGCGACCCGATCGCGCTCAATTTCCTCCGCGGCCGAACCAGTTGGCCAATGGGTATGTCGCGTCATAGAGTGTATAATAACCAATAAAGGGGTTTCCAAACCTCGGGGAAATGGGGAATGACGTGCTGGCCGACGTTGCGGCGGAAATGGGATCCAATGTGGTTATCTGTCGGGGATCGTGGCGGCTCAAAATTCGGAGGTTGAATGATCGCAACGCTCGGGCGTTCAGCCGGGACAGTGTTTGGGCGGGGAGGGCTGACGCTGCAGTCACGTGCACGGGCCCCCGTTGCTGTCGGGAACCAGCAAAAGCACCAGAGCCCGCCGCTCTGAGCTGCCAGCTTGTGTGGCCTGCACCAAAGCCAGAAGGATCCGAAACATGATGTTCTGACGTCGCATTTGGCACATCATGATAGGGTTTTGGAGGTGGCTACATTGTCACGACCCAGGCAGCGGGTTTGTTCGCGCGTTGCGGATATGAGGAGATGATGAGATATGTCAAGAGTCCATGGAAAGAGGGATGTTCTCAGGCGCTGGGATAGCCATGCGCCCCTCCTTTTGGTTTAAACATATTGATATTGGGTACGGAAGCAGAGTCCTATGTGTCTAGTTTGACGATATCCTCAAGCAGCCTGAGAGAACTGCGAGGCAAGGACGAGAAATGAATAGCATGACAATGTCCAATAAAGGAAAACCGCTCTCCCATCGCTGTTTTCAGGGGTTTGGGGATTCGAGATGGGAACTGAGCACCAGATATTGCCGATTCAACGATGCTGGTGAGGACAGAATGTCACTCAAATGGGTTCAAGGTGGGAACAGTCAAGAGGCAGGTGAATAGAGAGAAAGGGAGAAGAACAAGAAACCAACTCCCAGCGTCGATCGAATCCACGCGGGGTGTTGAAACCGAGAGAATCGCCGCAAATCTGCGACGAGGGGCCAAATTTGGCCAAATGACGAAGGAGCAAACGGCGTGTGAATTGTCAGCTTTAGGAATCAGAAAAGCGGACAGCGACGATGACTGGCGAGGGGAGTTGACAGAGGGGCTGCAAGATCAAACGGATGAAGGGGGAAATGGAGAGGGAAATTGGGAGGGGAGGCTCGGGGTGGGAAGGCACCTGCTTTTGAAAGACTTGATGCTGGGTGGGGCCCCCCAAGAATGCACGGGAACTCTATCGATAACCGTTGAAGGGCGCGCTCATGATGCTGATCCGAATACCGAAGATCAGCCGCCGCCAAACCGCGGACGACTGCAAGCGCGTCGCCCCCCCATTTGTCAGAAGTTTGCATGGCGTTTGCAGCCTTCTGTCGAAATTCTTAAGCGGCAACAGCCTTGGACGATGGACATTGCGCCTTCACCCCGACGTAGCCATCACCATCGCTTCTAACGTGACTTAGTTCGCAATATATCCGTTTTGTCACCGCCGCCTTCCGTTTCCTCGATCTCGATGTGACGCGGGCCCAAGCTCTCCGAATATGTTGGTTCGCATTCTTCGCACTATCACCGTTGATATCGCTCGAGCTGGGAGAAGCAGCAGTCTTGGTCGCACGCCGTGATCCAGAACCGCAAGAACGATCTCCCCCTCAGTCAAAATGCCAGCTCTCCCTGGTGAGTCTCTCGTCGGGTGCACCGTCGCATTGCCCCACTCTCGGTCAGAGTGGGCAGAACCAGCAATCAAGGACGCCAGCGCTGACCGGCGATCTCGCAGCTTCCGTGGACCTCGACGAGTGTATCTCGCGCCTCTACAAGAAGGAATTGTTGGCGGAATCGGTGATTGAGGCAATATGCGCAAAGACAAAAGAGCTCCTCATGCGGGAGAGCAATGTGGTCCATGTGCGCGCGCCCGTCACTGTCGTCGGAGACATTCATGGCCAGTTCTTCGACCTCATAGAAATTTTTAAGATCGGGGGCTATTGCCCAGATACCAACTACCTTTTCCTCGGTACGTTACTCTTGCCGGCGCTGGCGGCAGCGGCGGAGACGCAAACACAGCTGCTGACCAGCGATTACAGGCGACTATGTCGACCGCGGCATGTTCAGCGTCGAAACGATTTCTCTCCTTGTCTGTTTAAAACTGAGATACCCCAATCGCGTCCATTTGATAAGAGGAAACCATGAGTCGAGAGGCGTGACACAATCATATGGTTTCTATACCGAGTGTTCGCGCAAATACGGCAATGCCAACGTATGGCATTACTTTACCGACATGTTTGACTTTCTCACCCTGAGCGTAGTCATCAACGATCAAATATTCTGTGTGCATGGAGGTGAGTCTTGGCTCGGTCTGATCAACTGGCACCCACTTATCCCGCCCCAGGTCTCTCGCCCTCCATTCACTCAATCGACCAGATCAAGATTATCGACCGGTTCCGTGAAATCCCACACGAGGGTCCTATGGCTGATCTGGTCTGGTCGGACCCGGACCCAGAGCGGGACGAGTTTAGTTTGTCTCCTCGCGGCGCGGGTTACACATTTGGGGCGCAGGTGGTCAAGAAATTTCTGGCCGTCAACAACATGAACCACATTCTTCGCGCACACCAGCTGTGCCAAGAAGGATACCAGGTGTTGTACGACGATCGGTTGAGCACTGTATGGAGTGCGCCTAACTATTGTTACCGATGTGGCAATATGGCGAGCGTTTTGGAAGTTAGTGACACGGGCGAGCGGTTTTTTAACGTCTTTGCCGCAGCGCCGGAGAATGACCAGGTCAAAGATTTGCAGCCTGGTGCTGAAAAAGACGGGGGGGCATTGCCTGATTACTTCCTTTGAAGAAACTGTACCATAGCGAGGATACCATAGCGAAGAGAGCCTGAGTAGTAAATGTTGGAGATTGGTGAGATCTGGGTTTAATATATCGAGAGCAAGCATCGAGTCACTATACACATAGCCGTTGACTCAGAGTCTACCTCCATGGCTAAGCACGTAGTTGTCCGTGTCCTCTTGCCCTCTGGGTTTATCTATATCGAACGGGCTCTGTTGGTCCAAGGTGCGGTCTGGGATCGGTGTAAATTGCGCGAGCAGGTGAACCTGGCCAATGGAGATGGTTTTGGGGAGACGACGCAGTGATGGTCAAAGGTAGTTAAGTTGTCTCTAACATAGCAGTGGATAGGCTGAGGACAACCCTCCTGGAGATCATGTAGCTGGGATAGACAGTTTGGATTCGGTGTGAAAAGGCTTTCATTCCAAATGTTTTCCGTTTTTTTGACACGTCCCGTTTTCGCCGGGAATTCATCATCATGACTCATAGCGGCAGCTGAGAAAATAGAACACGAATAAACAACCCAAAAAAGCCATGTACTTCACGTTTGCTGAAGAAAGGTTCTTTCCTCTTCTTTTGTTGTTAATATTCCCCCAGGATCGGGGCCCAATTTCGCATCTGGACAAGGTAGAGCAGATACGCTTCAATATAGCTCCCTCCACCTTCTCCCAGAGATCCTCTCTGCTAGGTCTCTAAGTTCCATGTCTCGATCCATACCTCCCCAGGGTCTCCACGAGTGCTCTATATGCTACTTTCAATCTCTGATCTTTGCTAGAGGTATGGACGTGCGGGCTGCGAGAACAAAAGCCATGTTGGATGTCAAGGAGAAAGCGCTGAAGCTGTCTACCAGTCCTTGGCGATGTCGAAGCTCCATTCGAACTTCAGATGCGTCTTCTTGTCGTCATCGACAAAGCTAGACGTTGCGGTATAATGGCCACGGGCAAGCATACCGGTAGGTGCCTCTTCCTCGGCGACTAAGCGACGTGTACACGTTAGTAAGCGATCATGGTGTACTTGTAGGCTGTAGCGGAACCAAGGGCTCGGCGCCGCTTTGTAAAAGGGGTAGAAAGGATACGCACACTTCTTCTCGTAGATGGGGTTTTTATCCGTGTTCGGAGCAAAGCTACCCTGAACAGCTTGTTAGAATCAAGCAGACTAGGCAGAGTTGGTGGGAACTTACAATCATCTCGCTTGTCTTTCCACCAATTGGGATGCCCTTGCGCTTGATTGCCTGAACATAGTGAAGACCGCTGAGGATTTCGTGCTGCACCTTGAACTTGGCTGTCATGGTGAACTTTGCTCCCTCCTTGATCTTGAAAGGCTTTTCTTTGAGGGTCTGCTCGCTTCCGGGCGTTGAGAGGTCGATGACAACGGGGGCGCGGCCCTCGGAGTGCATGGCCAGCGAGTAGATGATGCAGACGCGAGGATCATTAGGGTCTGAAAGATCCTTTCCACCACCACCGAGACCGAGGGATTCCTTGTAGCGTTGGAGGGACTCATCCTCCTGGTCTATAGCAATGTCTCCGTCAGTATAGTGTCGATTGAGATCGAAGCTGCGCAGAGGAGCGAGCAAATTGTGATCGAGGGAGGTCTTGTCCGCCTTAGAATCTAGCTCATAGTCCTCCTCAACCGTGCCGTAGACGCCAGGGTAGGGAGATCCGTAGCGCTTGTAGGGCGTGCTCAGGATACCCTGCTCAGGGCCAGCAGACGAACCACTCAAGGCGCGCGGGAGAGCTCCATAGGGTCGTCCAGGAAGAGTCGAGGCCCTGGGGCGCCCTGCCCCATCCGTCTGATCTGCGTGGCTGTCCTGCGTGGAGTCCTGCACCACGGTGAAGCTTGGCTCCACGAAGCGCACGCGACCCGTTCCGTTACTCGACGCCTCGTCGGCCATCTTGGCTTCGGACGAAGTAGCCGGGGTGGTACAGAGAGTGCTTGGCTCTTATAGGGTAGGGTGACCCGACTTTTCAGAATCGAGACGGGGTGATTCAGCTGGGTTGGGGTAGCTGGTCATCAGGGCAACGAGTGTGGGTTGTTGAAAACGACTAATGTCAAGGGGTGAAACGAGTGAATAGAAGCAGACAATGCAGTGTAAAAGAGTGTGGGAAGCCTGACGGCAGTAAGGAGCGTGGAATAGCCCAGGAACGTGTTGGCTCAAGCCGGGAACAGAGGCACACGATGCGCTCCCAGAGAATTACCGAGTTGTGGGTGAGGAATTGAGGTGTAGGTGTGTGGGTATGGAGGACAGATCGGTCAACGTGGGCTAGGTACCTAGGTATCTCAGGTGTGCAAGGCAGGACCGGAGTCTTTGACTGTCTTGGGGAGTGAGGCGACCAGACGACCGCGACTTCCTTTTCTGCTGGCCACTACACACTTGTCGCGTGGTCCAAGGAGCACTTGCTCGCAACACCCAACCTGCCCCCGCGCCTCCACTCCTGCTCGGATCACATCCATTCATATTTCTGCAGCGATTTTATATTGGCATCTAGAAGACGACATACCCATCTTCTGATAGTCCGCCAAACTCTGCTTGGGCTGGGAGATTTTGTAGCCCGAAGTGTTCTCGGGCATCAGGTCATCATCGTGGGACGCCATGGCGGGCAATTAAAAGGGCGAAGGCGGGAAGGGGCTCGGAATTAAAACAGGCTTGGATCGGGATGGGTTCTTTCGGCTGTCGGGGTGTCGTCGCCGTCGTCAGTATAGATCGGGGGAGGGACTGAGGTGACGACGAGAAGCTCCCATTTATTTGGGCTAACAATCGGACCGGTGAGGGGCTCCATGGAGGGGTGAGGGGTTCTCCAACGTCCACTTTTCTAGCCACCAGCCAGGGGGCGGCTGGTGGGTCTGCAGCCGCAGAATCTGCGGCACTGGATTGAATCATGCTGTCCTGCTTCATTGGATCGTCTGCCGACTTCTGGAACACCCGACGACCCTTTCTGTTGGTCGAATCCCCAGCTGGTTGCCACCAAGATAAGCGACGGGATAAGGCATGCCTGGG
>Ga0247765_1000813_pt1 | contig 20027 bp, 23 predicted proteins | sample UWRJL106311C6_FD_179949 | JGI IMG/M metagenome (GOLD analysis project Ga0247765, IMG submission 179949) | Plant litter microbial communities from Arlington Agricultural Research Station in Wisconsin, United States - UWRJ-L106-311C-6 | ecosystem: Environmental > Terrestrial > Plant litter >... | reverse complement strand
GAAGGGAGTTAGTTGGGTGGGGGGGGTTCCCGGTATACAGGTTCGAGGAAAAGGAGATGAACGAACTGGAAAAAGGGACGAGATAAGGGGGATGGAGCCAGGAAACATCACGAGGGTGAAAATATGAGGTGGAGCAGGGGGTTGGGTATAGAAAAAAAAAGATACGGCCTAAGAACAGAAGAACGATATTGGCAAGCAAGACAAAAAAAAAAGGGTTAGAAAGAGAAAACTCACGCATCAGCTCGATGAGGTCCCTTATACTGGGCGATAAAGTCACCCTTGTTAAACAACAAAATGAGCGGAAGGGCGTCAATACCCTCGCGGTCGCAAGCACCAGCCTTGTCCCCATCCCCATTGAGTCCAGGGCTTGAGCAGTCAATGCTGATTAGACGATGGTTGCTCCCGGAGGAAGATAAGGAGGAGAACGGGAAAGAAGAAACTGCGGAGAGCCATTCGGGCTCAAGGGCAGCGCTTCTCGGTCTGAGGGAGCCACTTAGTTTGTGTAAAACCTATTGGACACGGCAAGGGAACTCACTCGTTGGGCTGGAATGGAGAGTAAAGGTGTTAGTTCTCGTGGACGCAGTCAGTTGGAACGATAACTGGAAGGTGTGAAACCTACCGCAACAACTGGTTCGTATTTAGCAATCAACCCTCCACTTTAGATGTATGACAGCTTTTCAGGAGATGGGAACTTCGGAGAATGAAGACACGAAAAGAAAAAAAAAACTCACAAGCGGCCAACACTGCCCCCTCCCCCGAAATTGATTCGTGAAATTCTTCTGGAGATGTATGTGCCCAGGCTGCAACCGACTGCACCCAGGAGGCTGAGGCAAGCAGCCCAGCAGCGAGGGTAATCCGTGACGACCAAGCCATTTCCTCTCGGTGTTGTCGCTCTCCAGTTGGCCGTGTGTAATTTGGTAACTCAACGGACTTCTTCCAGCCAGTTACGATCAGTGTCCCGGCCCACTTCAGCCCTCGGCTTCTCAGCTCAGTCTTGTCTTCCAGTTCACGGCACCCTCCTCTGGAGTTTCGTCTCAGCTAATTGATTGCAGCTCACAACAACCAAACCAAACACTCTAACAAGAAAATTATCGGACCAAGAGGGCGATGAAGCGCAAATTCTCCAGTTCCGCTTGTTCTGCAAATCACTTTCTCACTTGGCGCGACCCGACCTAGGTAATCCGGAACCGCTGCTTTCTGTTTGGTGTTTCCGTCTTGCTTAACTTAGTGTTGGGATCTTGTAAGAGGTGCTCCGTCGGTGATATTGGTGATAGTAACACTGATTGGCAAATCGTGAGTGACTGTGTTTAATGATAGTGTTTGAAAGAAAGAAAAGACCAAACGCGACATGACGGACAAAACATTGCAGATCACAGGTCCCGCATCCCTAACCTGAAACCACTCTTCCTATTGTATGGTTCGCACCATAAGTTTCCCTGTGCGTGTGATATGGTACGTGGATTCCTTGGCCTTTTGCTCGGACCCGGCAGTTGCTCCCGCTGGTGACGTGAATTACCCGATGAATTTCTATGGAATACTTCGCTGACCCAGGATCGTTGTAGTTTAGACTCCTTTTCCCAATAATAATCTATCGCCGACGTATATTCGCTCACTGTACGTCGAAAGAATATAACAATCTACCAAAAAAGAACATCTCAACCCATGCAAATGCATCGCAATGACAACCCCCAACAAGCTTGGAAGCTGACCATGTTAACCGCTACTGAATACTTTTTCCTCTCCCTTACCAATCCATCCGTCCCACTGTAATCATGCTGACAAAAAGTGCCAAAACAAAGCCAGCTCTCTAAACGCCGCCTGCTTCTAACATCCCCTATCCCACGCCTGTTAATGTACACTTACACCTGATCTCCACTGTAATGCAACCGACCAAATGCGTTGAGAAATCATTTTGTCTGCTTCGCTCTCTTGCCCCGTGTGGTGAGCGGCTCTGCTTCTATCACAGCCGCCTCTCTCTTCTTGGCCGTCTGCTTCCGCGGTCTGACCGGAGGAGGTTCGTCGACGTGCAAATGTCCCAATTCGTCTATCGCCATGGTATTCTGCCAGTTAAGGCATCGATATGCAGGCGGCTCCGGCGTGGTTGCCGCGGTGCGGCTGCCTCGTGTGCTCATACGCTTGTTCTCTTTCTTGTCCTCCTCGTTCCTGGATGTGGGTGATGGCAGTCTAGCAAGACCCAGATACTCCTTCCGACTGTTCATGTTCTTGGCAATCTTATCGCGGTAGTTGACAATCTCCTTTCGAAGCTTTACCTCGTTGAACCCCCGTGGGTCTAACCAGTCCAACAGCGCATCTACTTGCTCGGGCTCCGAGTAGAAGCCCCATTGCCATGCATTGTAGACACTTGTATCGCCCTCCTCGCGCTTCTTGCGCTCCGGCACCGTCATGTCAAACTTCACCCGGTATTCTTCTTGATATTCGGGAATCATGTCAATGTAACCCTCGCGCTCGAGGTCGTCAGGGCCTTGCACCCAGATACATCCGTTCGCGTAACCAGCGTCGGCCGTTGAGCTGTTTGGTAGACCACCGTAGGGCATGCCGTTGCGTTCGAACCAGTAGTATCTGTTCCAGAATCGGTCCTTGCCGAGGACACGTGTCCTTGGGCAGTCGGCTTCGCGAAGGTCGTTATCGATGACAGCAATCTCCTTTTCACATTCCGCAATCTCTTCTTCCTTCTTCTGGATATCCTTTACAACCTTGAGGAATTGTTTCGACTGCTTGGGCTGTTTGGCTGCCTCGGCCTTCTCCTTCTTCTCCTGCTCCTTCTCCGCCTTTCGCTTGCGCTCTGCTGCCCGGTCTTGTCCGCGCCGCAGTTTACGACCTCCAGGTGCTCCGTCTTCCGAGTCTGGAACCTCGTCCGAGGTGTGAGCTGGGAGGTCTTCTACATCGGACATCTTGACATCCCCATTCAGCTTGACCGGCTCCAGAGGCGGACTCGGCGGGAGGTTGTCGGGAAGTAGAATTTTCCGCTGGTCATTTAGACTCTTCAGCTCTTCGATCCTATTGCCGGTTAGTCTCTGTAAGCAATGCCGCGAGGTGTCCAAACTTACGCCTGCTTTCGCTTTCTCTGCCAGTCAATCTTCTCCTTTCTGTAACCTGTCATGGTCTCACTGCAATCCTCCATGTAGCCGCGGATGGCCTTCGTCTCGGCCGTCAGCATGCAAATAATCTGAAGCGCCTGCACGCGGTAGTTGACGTCGAGCGCGGCATATCTCTGGCGTACCGTCTCCCGGCTTGGGTCGATTTCAGTGGGTACGAGCTGCTGCAGAAGCCCTTCACAAGCAGCCTGCTGCCGCTCATTCTTGGAAAGTTGATGTAACAGTCCAACCATAATAAGTTCCCAACCGCCGTCCTTGAAATCGCGTTTTCGCAAATGCTCGATCCAGTCATAACCCTCCAGGACCTCCTCAGCCCGATGTTTCGGAGCGTGTTCTGCCTCCTGGATTTCTTTCTCCGCTGCCGCCGCCTCAGCTGCCAGTCTTTCTGCCTCCATTTTGGCCAAACTGCTCCGGGTTGCACGTCCGGAAGGCTGTGGCTCGGGCTCAGGTGTCGGCATAATGCTCTGGTCTCCGACTTCCTCCTCTTCATCCTCGTCTTCTAGTTCGGGAAGTTGGATTTGCACCTTACCGCCTTCGGATTCAGAGGTTACGAGAATTTTGAGTACAGCACAATGTATCTCGTCAAACAACTGGACCGGAACATCTTCTGAAGCTACCTGCAAGGCCTCTACATAGTCATCAAACGTGAATGAGTCAAGCTTGAAGATCTCGCAGTAGACATTCAGAGTATCCCAGGTCTCGAGCAGCGGGCCTACGGACTTCATGAGAATGTTGTTACTAAATGGATGTTTGGACTCGGTAATCGTCGCGTCCAATTCCACAGGCGGATCCCGGCACAAAAAATTGAGGGGTGGTCGCACACGACCGCGCAGGTCCAGTTGCAGATCCTCGATGGGATACTTAGGAGGCGGTGGAGGCGGCGGAGGCTCTGGGTGTTGGTTGCCGGGGGAGGGGGCCGACGTGCGGAGAGGAAATTGGAAGGGATTTCCTGGCAGCGGAAGGTGGACAAAGGATCCAGGTTCTTGACCTCCGCTGAGTCGGCTAGCCTGCTGGGCTTGCTGAGCTTTGGATTTGTGGCTCTTCACTGCCGGCTTCAGCTCCGGAAGCCGCAACGGTCCTCCCGGCGAGAAAGGACTTGCCATATCCGTCTGCGATAACCTCTTTTGCGCCTGTATGTACTTCCTCTCCATGATCTTGGTATCGTGCTGCAAGTGGTGCGGAACGCGTGTCTCAATGCTATACCGGAGGGCGGCATCGTGCTTGACCAACCATGGGGCGCCATTCCACGGCTCCCTGGTAACCGTCTTCTTGATAAAAGACCGCAGAACCGACTTGGTAAAGACCTTACGGTCACGGAAGATATGGTCGTCGTCCACCACGGCCTCCTCGCCAGGCCGCGTGTCAAGACTGACAAAATATCGCGAGAAGGGCTTCGTCAGAGTGCCGTCCGGGCGAACCTTGGATCCGAACCGCGTCTTGTCCCGGACGACGCCCGTGAGCTTCTCGCCGCCAATGATCCGCACAAAAACAACCTCGCCAGGGTAATAATCGTTTTTAAACTCGTCGTAGATCTGGTCGACCAGGGCGTCAATCCGAGAAACCGTCTGGAATTGGACTCGGCGGAGGACGGGGCCCTTGAGGGCTTCCGGGAAAGCCTGTTCGACCTCGGCAGCACCCTCACGCTTGGGGGGCCTGTTAGTACCACTTGTCAAAGTGTCAAAGGGGGCGACTGGGAAAGGGACGTACCTCGCTCTTGAGAGCGTCGAAGAAGTTAAGACCCGAGTGGCCGCTGATTGTGCAGATGAAGCGCTTCTGCGGGTTTCGTCAGCGGTTGTAAGGACGACTTACATGGGCCTTAAACATTACCTGTTTATAAAAGTCCATGCGGGTGAGGTAGTCCTCGTATGTAACGAAGACCTCACCTGTCTGGGGAATATGCCACACCTGCAGAACAAAGTTGTTAGCTGCAATGACACCAGGAGGCAGGTTGAGCTGCGAGGAGGGGGGCGGAGGAGGATGTACCTCTTGGTCATCGTCAACTTCTGGTGCAGGCAGGAACTGCACCTGCTTGCGTTTAAAGAGGACCATGGCGGCCAAAAAGCGGTGCGAGGCTGATGGTCAGCCTCGTCGCGGGTGCAATGGGCAGTAGACGGGGTTGGGTTGGATCCGGGGCGATTGGGGACGCGTTGTGGTGGGGGAGTGGTGTTGTTGTGCGTGTCGTGGCCCGACTCGCGATCTGCGGTGATCGGGGTGGAGAGAGGGCAAGCAGGGTGCGAGAGCGGCGCACGAGGAGCTCGGCCGGCTTAGCAGCATGCAAGGCTGATGTGACTGGGGAAAGTCGTAGCTAAGCAGCTCGTCAAAATGGCTTTCAAAGGTTTGGCGGCGCGCATCCAGAGCTCCCGTGCTGTGATGGGCCGTGTGAGGTTGTGATGTGGACGTCGCGGTGCGAAGCTGCGCGAGAGACCCAGAACCAGTGTGGTGCAGAATGTTGGAGGAGGAAAAAGTTCAACCAAGGGGAGGGACGGCAAATGGGGAGTGCAGGTGGTCCAAAGACACCCAGCCAGGGTGGTGCTGGCGTCCGGACCCGCTGCCGTCCCTCCAGCTCCGACCCAAAAAGGACTCCTCCTCTCGTTCAAGCCCCCCAGGACCCCATGGCCCCGAGATCGCGGCCAACTCATCCCAAAATCCGCAAATCTCCAGCTTTCGGGTACTCATCTTGTTCGCCTGACCCAGGGCTATTACTAGACCCCCGAAGCGCCCCGAACCGACGTTTCCTGAATTATTTACGCCCAAGAGAGCCCGAGTCAAAAATTGTTTTCTATGGGTAGGGGTCCCGCACTCCCAGACAGGCGACCCCTCGAGGTCCAGATACCGCACTACCCGCCCGCTAGCCGTTGAAGTCCCCGTTGACGACACGCCCGCAGCATCAGGAAGCTGCGCGGGCTCTAGCCCGGCCGCAATCTACGGCTTACTTACTACAGTTTCTAACTATGCTAGAAAGCGCGTCCGTCTTGCTATTCTTTGGGGGTATGCATCCAGACGAACGACCCCACCCATGTGGGTTCATCACGTACCCCGCTAGCACGCCCCCGGAATCTCACTCGAATCCCTCGACGCCCGAATTTGCACAACGCGGGCGAGGCCCGCACCTAAGGGGCGAAAAAAAATGGTGAGAGGTAGACAATTGTACCCAGCAGCAAAACCACCTTTTTGATACTAAAAAGTCTCGGATGAGATAGCTAAGCATTTACTATTGCCTTGATACCGCCGAGACGGGATGAGTGACGAACCCCTGGAAAAAGGGGCGCGTCAATTCCGTTTGTCACGCGTCGGGACGCAAACCCGTGTAAGTCAGGACCCGTGTTTTGGAAAGCAGACTTCGGGAGTCCAAGAATAATTGCCTAGCAGCTCCCAAAGATGTGCATAGTTGTGGTGAATCCAATTGAGGCTTCCCGGGCACAGCAGATGTATTCGTGGCATTGGGCACGGGGGGCCACCTTGTTTGGCTTGGTTGTGCCCCAGGCAATTCGGGACTGGCTGCATCTGCAAGCCGCAAAAGTTAAAAAAGTGATTTGCCTGCCGAAGCAGCGGAACACTAAGTGGGGCTTGTGTCAGCCTTGCAGAAACTGTCTTCTGTCCGGCAAATCATCGGCCACTGTAACGTGTTTCCTGCTGACTCAGCCAGAAGGCCAACTTCAGGGGAGCAACAGGTGAGCTGATGGGGGACCCCACGCTACCGCCATCCATTGGAAACATAGTCAAATAACGTGTATATTTTGCAGTATCGCTCCCTGGTGCCCCTTTACTCTATGAGGTGAAATACACAACCAGGAACCCGACCCAACTCCCTACTACCCCGATTGCAGAGTACGAGCTCGTGAACATCAGTGGGAGGAATTCATAACTCTTGCCAAAGACAAGGCTGTGAACCAACGAGCAGTACACAATCAGGGGAATGCTGACCGTGATATATAGCGTGCTGAACCGGTCGAATAAGAAGAATCGTGCGCGATACGAGGCTGGTGCAAGGTGGTCGAATACCATTAGGAACAGTACCAGCCAAAATATAGTGTAGACCGTCTTAATGGGAAATTCCGCCGGCGTAAACAGCAGGGGGAACAGCGATACGTGCCCTGAAACAGCCAGTGGTCTGAAAGCGCTCAGGTACCGGCGGTCTTTGAGTGCGATAAGGGTGAATGGGATGATAACCAGCAGAACTGCCTTCTCATGGACGTGCCAACCGAATAGGAAAGCGGCATATCCACACAGGGTAACTGCTCCAATAAAAGTATCCCACGTCGGCTGCGCAAAAAGCTTCAGTAGCGGTATTGCCTGGAAAACGAGTGTCAAGCCGAAGCACATCCGTGGAGTAATGTTGGGTAGCACTGCGAACGATGTATCTCCAACCAAGCCGCGCGTTACGCTCTGGAGCGCCTCAACTTTGATTGGGATATTAAGTTGCGGGGCTAGGATAATTAGAATGCGGTCCAGGAACGAGTAAATGGCCCAGACATTAGGTGCCCAGTAGGCATGACACAAGCCGCGCGAGAAAGGAAACAGTCGGCTCAGCAGCTGAGGTATCTGGTCTCGCAGAGCAAATGGTCCAAATGCGGTGCCCAGAATCGCGATGACTCCTCCGCCCAGCTTCAAACAGTTTAGCAACTGAATCTTGAAGATGGACTTGGACGATAAGCAGTAGGCTCTGAGAAGGAAAACGAAGTATGCTGGCGCGAGGTAGAGGTAGATGTGCTTCATGCACAGCAGAACAGCAAACACAAGCCCACTCAGCAGGAGAGTAGACCTGTTCTTTGCCAAGACGAGTGATGCGATCAGAATACCGTACATGCATCCATTGTACTGAAAGTGGATATGATCGATGATGAGGAGGCCGGGCGAGAGTAAAATGGAAATGGCTGCCGCTTGCGCTGCTCGTTTGGACGCTCCGTGGGTTGAGTCGACAAACCTATCAGCTACTTAGTTAACGTAGCATCTAAGCTGCAAAGGGTCTTACATCTGCAAGGCGTATACCAAAAGCAGTTCAGTAATAATAACCGTGAATCGCTGAAAGTACACGGTCTGCCAACTATCGTACTCGAGATTGTAAACACGCAGCATGGCCGGATCGACCAGCTTCGCGACCTGGGACATGATCCATTCGAAATACGCAAAGAAGGGAGGGTAGTCGAGTGTCCATTCTGATGTCTTTTCGTAATACCACTCCCAAAGAGGCAGGCTGTGGGTGATGGCGAGCCAATTTCGGTGAACCTCGAAGTCGGTAGATTTGCTGCGTGCGTGCTTGTGTCAGAAATCAGACCAGCAGCGACAGGGAGAACTTGCATCATACTACGCCGGGAACAACAGGATCTTGAAAGCTGCGGCCACTACCGCGCACTGCGCGATGGAAGGGTATATCTCGGCCATTGAGACATGACGCGGTGGCCGAAGCGAATGCCCGTTTGGGAGTTCGACAAGCACAGTCCGTGGGTAGATAGGTATTTTGGTAGGTCGGCTCAATTCGCGACAGCCCACCAAAGAGGCCACAGCTTTGAGTTCCAGCCTCATAACGCCACATTTAAGCCACATCCCATACACAGTTCCCCGCAGCCATGCGGAGACTGGGGGTGCTAATCCCTGTAACTCCACCGTCGCGGTTTGGGGGAGCTGCCTGCAGGAGAATGAGTGTAGCGTGTCTTTTTGTCTCATGGTCCAGACTCAGCTTTCAGCTAGCTGTCTGTTCCAGGCGTCCGAAAAAAAGTTCTCCCAAGTTCCTCGTGCAGCGTGGCGGCCATGACAAACACATAATTTTTTTGCATCTCGGTTTCTTTGCTTCCGATACGAATATCTAGTTCTTTTTCTTTTCAGTTCCGCTTGGCTGGTTTAGCTTTTTCGCCAGTCCCCGTCGCCTTGTATTCTCCACCTCGAACTCGGTTGTGGTCTGCAAAGTGTCCTTAACTGAGGACCTTGTCGCCGCCGCAAAATCAGCCGAAGCTCTAGAACTAAAGAGCCGACCCGCCACACACCAATCTTTTATTCTGCTTCTGTTTTCTTGAAGACCTCGCCAATTGCCCTCTGTCTCTAGCAAAGTACAGGCCTCGGTCACCCAAGATGCGTTGGACCTTGAGCACCGCGGCGCTCTTCGCGGGCCTCCTGAGCCCCGCGCAAGCTCAGTATCTTGCGAACGAGCTCAGCTTTGGATACGGTGTCAGGTACGAAGGCTTCATTGAGTCGGAGAAAGACAGCCTATAGCTAATATTTTATCGTCGACTTCAGAATAGCTCCGGAGGGAACATATCAAGTGCCCAACTTCGCCCTGCAGGGTCGACCCAACATTCCTGAGCTTCTCTCCAACAAGATCATCATGACCCAGCCGGCCCCCGGGAATCAGCGAGGCGCCATCTGGGCCGAACGGCCACTCAACCACCAACACTGGATCGCCGATGTCGAGTTCCGAGCTAACGGCCCCGAGCGGGGCGCTGGCAACCTAAACATCTGGCTGGTAAAGGACGGCGCTCGTATGGTTGGCCCCGAGAGTTTATATACAGTTGGCAAGTTTGAGGGTCTGGTGCTAGTTATTGATCAGCACGGCGGTTCGGGCGGTATGGTCCGCGGGTTTCTCAACGACGGCAACGCGGACTTCAAGTCACACCGCAATGTCGACAATCTGGCCTTTGGCAACTGCATGTTCGCGTACCGCAATCTGGGCCGTCCGTCCCAGGTTAAGATTCGTCATTCAGAATCCCAGTTTGCAGTCGAAGTCGACGGCCGTCTTTGCTTCGAGAGCGACAAGATTCGAATTCCCCAGGGCTATCACTTTGGTATCTCAGCCGCCTCAGCTGACACGCCGGACTCATTCGAGGTCTTCAAGCTGGTTGTCCTTAGCGAACAGAACACTCCCTCCCACGACACACATGCTCAAAACCAGGGCCATGCTCAACACCAGGACGCCAATCAGGGGGCTGCGCCCATTCCCGATTCGTATGCGAAGCCTGTCGAGGCCAAGAGGCCGCAGCAGCACATGACATTTGGCCGTTCTGGCCAAGTCACGGAGGACCCATATGACAATGTGATTCCAGACCAGGTTGCCGAGAAGATCACGACCTCGGCCGCGCAGTTTGCCGATTTGCACAACCGCATCCAGAGCCTGAACCACCACTTGTCAACCATCTTCCGCTCGCTGGGTCAAAACGCTGGTATCTCAGAGAAGCGTCACGAGGAGATGTCGGTCATGATTGGGGAGCTTAAGGGCGTCCTGTCCAAGCTAGACCGGATCGAGTCGATAGATAACCGCATCCGCGAGCTGGAGAAGGAGGTGCGCACCGTTCGCAACGACCTTACGGCTCGTCTGCGCGACTCAGAGAACTCGATCAAGTATCATGTCTCGGACAAGCATGAATCGCTGGCGGAGCATGTGGTGGTTCATGCCGCGCCTGGGCATAGCAAGCTCATCTTTATCATTATTGGAAGCCAGGCCATCTTGGTTGCGGGCTATATCTACTACAAGCGGAGGAAAGCAACTCCTAAGAAGTATCTCTAATGATGCACATGTGGACGAACAAGACAGTTGGTTTTCTTGTCTGCGTTTTGATGATGGGATTTCATAAAAGGCGGGGTGCATGGCGTTTTTTCGTGTGTATGAGTGTCGCGCATATGGGTAAGGGTTCTTATTTGTACTAGTGGGAATTTGATCTAGTGGGAGGTTGTTGATTTACAAATCTTTTTCATTCAGACGAGTGTGACATGGGTGACTTAGCTCGCCAAAAGGCAAGTGTGGGCACATGTTGAGTCTGTTTCTAATAGTGTATCTGAAACTGTCTCTCATGCTGTCTTGGAGACGGGCTGTCTCTGATTCTCAACCTATTGCAAACGGAATGCCAATGCACCCATATAGAATACTCTCACCTGATCCCTATTCCCATCCCTCCCAAGTTAGATTTTAGAGAACAAAAATGGACAAACAAATTCGTGCCTCCCATGGCTCTCTATCCATACCCCGAACAGTAGCAATAGCAACAAATCGACTGCAGGAAACTATATCAACAAGTATCCCCCCATCGTTCAGGTATAGACCCTTCACAATTTGAAGCGTAGGTTATAGGTGGGTCAACTCTGTCCCGTAATCAACTTGAGCATATCATCACCCTTGGGTACTGTGGTCAAGTTCTCGTAGCCGTCCTCGGTAACGAGGATGCAATCTTCGATACGAACGCCACCAAGGTCGTAGTAGTGCTCGAGCACCTTCTTGTTGATGTATTTGGCGTGAGCGGGGTTGTCGAGGAAGTGGGCTTGGATGTATTCGCGGCAAAAGTAGCTGGGATTCCAGCATTAGCTTGAATTCATGTTGTGGGATGGGGTTGATAAGTAATAAGGGGGGGTGGAGTTGGTGGATGTACTGGGACGTAAAACTCACAGCCCCGGCTCGATGGTAACCACCATGTTCTTCTCCAGCCTCTGCTTTTCCCTCGGCGGCGGTCCCTGAATCTGCCCCTGTGCCTGGCCCCGGGGTCCCGTACCCGGCGAGGTCTGCGCCAACGTCTCGCGATACATTACACTTACCGCCTCAGGGCTCAACATCTGGCGCTTTCCTGCCGCACCCTGCTTATTTCCAACTGGCATTGCACCTAGTAGCAGCCTCTCCCTGCCGCTCACATCATGGACCTCGAGCCCGACATGATGACCCAGCCCATGTGGGAAGAAGGCCGTCACTGTTCCCCGATTGAAAATCTCGGCGGCGGTTCCCCCGTGCAAAATCCCCAGGCGGAGTAGCTCCGTCACGGCTACAATGCAAGCATGCAGATGCAGAGTGGCATAGACGATGCCGGGACGCACGCGCTGGATGCACTCGGTCTGCATGCGCTCAACGATCGAGTGGATGGCGGCGGCCTCGGTTGACCAGACGCCAGAGATAGGGAAGGTGCGGGTGATATCTGCGGCGTAGCAGCGCCATTCTGCGCCGGCGTCCAAGCAAACAAGCTGTCGGCCAGTAAGTGGCTGGTCGTTGGCGCCGTAGTGGAGGGTGGCGGCGTTGGGGCCGCTTCCGGCGATGACGGGGTAGGCTTGGCGTTTAGCACCCTGGGCGGTGCAGAAGCCACGGAAGATGGCATCGATCTCGCGCTCGTTGGAGAGCTTCTTCACGCGGGCGAGGACTGCCCTGTGTGCGCCAGAGGAAACGGCATTGGCGCGGCGGATCATGGCGATCTCGTACTCGGTCTTGATGACGCGGGCGGCATCCATAGCGGGTTTCAGTTTGACAGTGTCAATATGAACGACGCCCTTGGTGATATCCAGCTTGGGTGACTGGTCGGCGTGGAGCAAGAAGAGGGTACTCCCCGGCGAGAGTGCCGTAAAGAGAAAGCGGTCGAGCCCCGAGGCTAGACGCACATCGTCGACGGTAGACAGCTCTCTCGCTTCGGCTATGGTGGGAGTGCGGCCGAGCCACAACACATTCTTGGGATCCGTGTAGGGAATCCAGAGGACAAGATGGTCGCGCGCAATATCGTACGTCGCGGAGCACCCGGCAAAGTCAGCGCCAGTGACATAGTAAAAATACCTGCGCTGGCGAAAAGCCGGACCCATGTCTGAGTCCTCGTACGTCTTCTCAAGCTGACCCGGCAAGAAAATGAGCCCACTCGGAACGTCTAATTCCTTTGCCACTTTTCGGGCGTGTAACTTGGCCGGATACTTGCCGATGACAGCGTTCAACCAGCTCTCGTTAAATTGCTGCTTCAACCGCATCTTCTCCTGCTCCGTCAGTGGTTTGGCCGGTCTCCCGCCCGCCCGGCCTTCTGCGGGGGACGCGAGCATTGAGGATTCTGGTGAGGGCGCTCTTGAAGACGAAGAACATGAAGTTTTGGGCGGAGACTTCAGCTCGATTGCTCTTGCCTCATCTGTCAGTTTCATCTCAATTCTCGGAGTAAGAGGGGGGAAACATGACCTACAGCGCATCAAACTCATCGACAACCACCAAATCGTGGTCTACCTCCATCTTGACGTTTTCTCCTGTTCTCAATCCCGAAGTCACACACAGAAAGAGGAAAGTCGGTACGGCTCGTTCTTACCGCGAGCGGATATGGAAGGAGGAACAGCCCAAGCCGGTGTGAAACACTGCCCTGCCCCACCTCTGGGCACCGGTGGTACGGAGTCGAGCAGTGACACGGAGTACCTAGCTAGTGGGGAATGATATCGGAGCGGTGCTTTTCGCCGGCCCGGACAGGAACAATTCATGCGGCCAGGTTTTCCGTACTGTGAAGACCTCGAGGCAACAAGGGGGAGAGGAATAAGAGAGAGAAGAATACAGCAAGGACTCTTCAGGTAAATTATAGATGTTATGGAACAAAAGACGATGAAAAATCACCCCGCTTTTTGTCACCCCTCCCCCCAACACTCCCGAGAGACACCATGACCCTTTTTTTTTATCCCCCTCCGCCCTGCGCCCTTCTTCTTGCTGTTAAGAGACGCCTTGTCCGGCCTAACGCGACCGTCTGCATTCGCCCACTACACTACACTAGGGCGCCATTCCATTCCATCGCAGTATCATCGTTGGCACCGCTCAGGCATGCCTTGTTGCCCGTTGCGAAACTCAGGTAAAATATCTTTCCCTAGCCCCGGCATCTGTCTTGAAAGAAAGAGGAAGAAAAAAAGCATCGCACGCCCTTTGTAGAGGGCTTGTCGTATTGTGTAGACCTTGACGCAAGACTTGCTTACGTTGTATCCAATTGCATGCTTGTCATCACGCCCTTCAACCGCTCCCGCTGCGCCAAATTAGATCCTGACTCGAGAGTACACCATGAGGGTTCTAGTGCAACCTCCCTAAACGGCACACCCGACGGGCACCTAGTTACCTCCGAGTCGAGCTAGGTCGAATCGAGTGGACCTAAGAGATGCGGTCAAGTCAAGTGGCGCTGGACTTTGTTGTGGTTGTCGGGCGTCATATGGAGCAGACGGCGTCCTGTAAGGACCATGGCGGGGGTGTTGTTATGGTGCCCTGGCTGGGCCGAAACTATGATGGCCTCGGCTTACTTTCCTGCGACGGAATTGAAATGAAGCACCTCTCTGTCGTTATTGCATCAACGTGAAGGTGGTACCGCACAGTATCTCCTTGCATTCTCTGCCTAGCCACACCCATCTCTGCAAACCCCTTTCCGAGAGACATGCAGTGTCATCGAACCCACCCCCAACTCATGTGATTGCCGACCCCAAACCTACTTTATCTATGCAAGCCATGCCATCCTGAAATGTCCTGACCTGGCCGAGTCCAGCCTCAGTTCTGCCCTGAACCAGCCAACCGAATCCCCAGTTTTGTATGTGTATATACCTATGTGTGACATGTTTTCTTTTTGCGAAGGGTATCAAAATCATGTAAAGAGCATCATAAATGAAAGAAAGAAGAATACAATTGAAAACATGTTGCCCGGTCCCCATTTCGTGAGAAGGAAACCTCCCAGATGATTGCCTAGCTTTACCGTAATGTTCTCGGCTCTGCCAAAGACACTGTTCTTGAGTCGCTGTGCACCAAATTGGCCCCATCTCCTTCCGTGAGCTGTCGTTCATGAAGTCGGTCCAGCCTTGTCAGGCATGGGCTAGATACCCAGAACACGCCGTTGATATGCTCAACTAGTTGCTGGACAATACGAGCAATCACCGAAATCCCTGGTTATTAAGCATGTCATCCCATTCACCCTGGGAAAAACTTGGGTCCACCATGACATCGTCAATCAAATCTTGTTGCTGCTGTGCCATCTGCTGCTGATGTCGTCTTTGCTGAGCCTGTTGGGCCTGTTGCTGTTGCTGCCGCTGTCGCTGTTGCTGCTGTTGCTGCCGCTGCCGTTGACCGTGATCTTGTTGCATGGTGAGCATGCTTGGTGTGTTGTACATCTGTGAGGCTGGGTCTAATGCGTGGTGTCCTTGCGCTCCTGGAACCAGGTACGGTGGAATCGGCCCGAGTAGCTGACCTTCGATATCATCGTACACGCCTGACGGCATGTAGAACTGGGCATCTGCACCCTGCGAGCCACCCGCATGTGAGCCTGCCCGGTGGTAGCTAGACGCATCCATCATCGGCTGGTTCGGATAGGCAAAAGGATCGCCTGATGAGAACATTATGGCGTCAAGCTTGTATAACGGGCCAGCCGAGCCCGGAATGCCGCCCTGAGCGAACCCCTGAGAGTGGCCGTGTACACCGCCCGGTGTTCCCGCGCTTTCGGGGCTTGTACCCGCCAGATTAACGTCCAGTGGCATCAATTCCTGAAGATTCGCAGCAAACCCCTGGCCAGGTAGGCTACTCTGCTGCATCTCAAACGGCGAGCCGTGCGGAACTGTCGATTCCCTCCGAATGGGCCTACTGCTTGTCCGCGCCAGTTCTTCTGACCTCCTTTGCGGTACCTTCTCTTGCATGCCTGGACGGGTAGGCAGGGGTACACCGCCTGTTTTCAACCCCGGGCCCGGAGCGGATCGTTTCTTGTTTGCCGTTGGCCGGCCTGGGCCCTTTTTGAGGCGGCTTTGCAACTGTTCAAAAAGAGGCTGACTCCTTGTTATTTTGTCTCCTTCATCCCGGAGAGTTTAATCAGGACTTACCTTGAGGGCGTTAGTAATACGATCCGCAGCTAAGCTCCTCTCGGCCAGCGCTGCAATCATGTCTCGTCCTGCATGTGCATCTGCCAGGATTTCGGCCGAGCCAGACTTCTCGGGGTTTTCCAGCACGTAGAAGACCAGCGACAGAACCGCGAAGAATTCCGTGTACAGAATGAACCAGTAGGGTCCAATTAGCACCGCCTGCTTCTGTATCTCGATCCCAATGTGGACAATGTTGCGAGAGACGCTAATGCCCGCTGCTGCGCAGTTGTAGTAGCGATCGTCAATCTTCTTACCCGCCGTCAAGCGTGGCGAGACATAGTGTAGGAATGGGCGGTAGAGCATCAGCTGGACGTGAGCGTAGGCAAAACGGAGCAGCGTTCGGACCCTGACCATCTACTTGTCAGTAATTTTGGTCTCATCCGGTAGAAAATCGACGCACCTAGTAACCTCGATCGGCCCATCTCCGCTTGGCCGCCAGTGAGTTGGGAGCTCCTCGTACCAATCATGAAGCTCCCTCTCAATATCTTTGATCCTCGTATAACTAATCATGTAAGTGGCGTTGGGTCGTTCGCCACTCATGACACACTCCTCTACACCCTTTAAGGGATATATGTGCTTTACCACGTTCCGGAGGATGGCCATAAGTTTGCTGTGAGCGCTAAAGGCTTGGAAAAATGATGGTGTGCCAGGAGGAGGCGCTAGAATAGCCTCCTTGGTGATAAACCCGTCGTCGACCTCACTTGGCGGCGGCTGGTCAACATCCTCGTCGTGGAGTAGGATCGGGAATCCTAGAATGGCTGACACGTACGTATCAAGTTGCCGTATGACATGGAAAAGTCGGCGTCTCGATTCGTCTTCGATAGGTGTCATTTTCGCATGCGGCAGATGTCGATGCAGTCCCATGCGCAGGCTAGAACGAAGGGCGATTCCGAGAAAGGCATAGCACCCACTGATGTTGGAGGTTGCTTGCAAGAAGAGAATCATATAGACCAGCGCTTGTAGCGATGTTATATCCCGGCATTCCGCAACGTCTTGCAGAATCAACCTCGCGCAGGCGTAGTATTTGATACTGGGAAAAGTGTTAGAGACGGTAATTGAAACCTACACCCGGGCGGGGTTGGGTTCTCACCCTTCTTCCATGGCTGACACATGCGTAACAGGGGGCTTTGAGAGGTCGTCGTTGGTGTTGTACATGGAGCCCAGGGCCATGACTGAGTACAAAAGACCCAGAAATCTGTGCTCTTCGTGCCCCCATGAGCCCTGGGGGGTATCGTAAAACTTCGCCAGCCTTTCGTAAAACGTCGGTTGGTGCACTACACGCAGCAGACAGGTTGCGCAATTCAGCGCGTAGTAACTAAGGGACTTGACCTTTTCCTGCGGTGGCAGGTCGTAGACGTTGGGTACCGATGAAACATCGAAGGCACCACCAGCACCTAGTTTCGGAGAATCGAGACTGAACATGCCGGCCGGCCGGAAAGGGCGGTATAGGAAGGGCGTTCGGTAGTCGGATCCCAGCAGCCCCTGGAAATGCTCCTTCATGCGCCTCAAAAAAACAGCTCCTGACGAGATGCCGTGAAAGTCCCACTCGCCGCCCTCGTGGATATCGAGCTGCCCGATGCCCTCGATCATGGATATGATGTGGGAGTCCTGGGTATCTGGTGACTTTGAGACCTCGCTGTCATGCTTCAAGGCTTGAACCCTAGCCTGTCCGCGCTTCTGGAACTCCTGTTGAACTGCTGGGTCCAGGTTGGGGTCAGTTAAATCGACATCAGGCATGAATTTACGCAACAGAGCTTCTGCCCGTTGCAGTCTGGCCTCGAGGGCCTCGATGTACTGCGGTGCAGGGTTTCTGCGGCGATTGGATGGCTTATCGTAGGTGCACTCTAGGCCTGGGTGTTAGCCGCGAGGGGAGAATACCTGGTTTGCGCTACCTACCGTAGCTGTAGACGGAGCAGTGGGTGCAAGGCTGCTTGCCGTCGCACTTGATCTTCTTGCGGCGGCATTCATCACAAGCTCTCGTGACTCGGCGGCGCTTCTGAAGTGGCATGGCCGATGCCTCACCCGTAGCGGAGCGGCCGCCTGATGGGGCCTCTGACTCGGATTTGCTGGGGCCTTGAGCTGAAGACTTGACACTCTCCGAGGGAGAGCCATGTTCGTGTTCGTTGACCGACAGGTCGAGCGACTCGTCATCAGACATGTCAGGCGAGTTGCCGGAACCGGCGGCGCTCGGTACGGCTTCGGTGGTGCTAGTGCCGGCCCCGGAGCGTTGCGTGCTCTGCGACGGTTGCGAAGAAGGGCGAGTTGGGTGAGGGGCAGCGCCCCCGGCGCGTGGGCCGTCTGTCATTGTGTTCTGTGGCCCCCCGCGCACCGCTTGGGGGAGATTCTGCCTTGGCTTCGTCTTGGGTAGGTCCGCTGGCGCATGTCCTGGCTAAGTTCACAAAGCCTCACTTACAACCGCCCAACTGACTGATACCCAACTCTTTGCCCGAAGAGTCAGGACTAGGGCCGCCAGGTAGAAGAGACAGCTGGGACACAAAGCGAAAGTGTCCTGGGAAAGAGGCAGAAAGCCCAGGGTTCGGCACAGAACGACAGTGGTGGTTACTGGGAGCTTCAAGATAGTGAGATAGTGTATGGAGATTGGGGGAATGGGTAGCTTCGAATTAGTGTTCCAGCTCTTTGACCTTTGCCTTTTCGAGTCAATAGCAGTCCTTCAGAAAAGGCGATCCACTTTCTGTCAACTCCGCAGCCTCCGCTGAAAGAAGCGACGCCAGCAGACTAGTGGGCATGCGTTTGCGGGTTCGGTTGGGTCGAAGTACCTGGGCCGTCTAAGTGCGTAGTGTAGAGTGGTCAAGATCCTGTGCGGACGGTGGGGCCGTTACCTGGTGGGACAGGCAGAGCAGGCTGACCCTGACAAGGGGGGGGGGTCGAGGTGTGTGTGCCGGTGCCGATTCGGGCGCAAGACGCGTGGAATACCGTGTAATTCCCATCAACAGCCACCAGAGAAAATGAAATACGGTCAGGGCGGATATAAATCCCGGAACTTGTCCTTCGTAGCTACACTACACACGGTGTATGTATGGACCGCCCGGGCAGGGAAAGTAGCTGGAATACTAGTTATTATGCAGTTCGATGAGCCATGCGGCGGGTTCTTGGGCCATTTCCGAGACACAAGGTTGGTTGTGTGATGGAGGATGCCAGAGATGGCCCCCAAGACCGTCGACTTCCTGGGCGCCTTGTCGATGTGGATGGAGGGGTCAGGAATGGGCCGAAAGCGGTGGGGGGTGAGGGTCCAGGACTCGCACGCCGCGCGAAACACCATTAGCCATCTTGTTGCCCCCCCCCTCCCAAGGTGCCGACCCCGTCAATCAACGAGCTAACTAGTTATTAGTGAGCAATTGGATAAGTCCGAAGCCACGAGCTCAGCGGGAGCTAGGCCCCGCGATCCTGGAACCCAACCCTACGTGCCTCACCCGCGTGCTGTCTACCGCTGCCGTGCGTTGCAGTCCGCAGCATGCGGCGTGCGTGCTGAGATTGTCCAATACTACGGCGTACAATAACCATTGCAAAAGTTTCCCCGACCACGCGCGATGTGCCGCCCGAGCGTCGCTGTGCTCAAAGATGTGGCCGGTCCCCAGCTGCCACATGCGCTTAATATAGCAGACGACGTAAGATGATGCAAGCTAACAAGGGCAGACGGGATGGCGGGATAGTTTGGCTTGTGGTCAACAAGATGCTGTAACGCTGTGCAAGTCGCTGGTATTTCCCTGGATTTTTCATCCACAGTATCCTGCACCCTATCTCATCTTTGGCAGTTAACGTCGGTCACTGGCTGGTACATTGTCAGAATGTGTGGCGAGGATCCCAGGTTCAGGTTGAGAAGTTCAAAGAGGAGGGGTTCTGGGCTGACAGCCACGCAGTCTGCGACTTTCAAGACCCAGAGCCGCCGCTTAATATCTGCGACTCGGAGCCGGTCAGTAAGGGGGGGATGTGGGAAAAATTGCTGAAGGGGCAATAGCTAATTGCGTTTCTAAGTTACGCACGCGGAACCGGGCCTAGCGGTGTGCTTAAGATGGGGAAAGCAGTCGAACGCAAGCGGTGCAAACCGCTGCGGTGTTGCAGCGGCGACCCCAGCCGGCACGGATGAATCATGACGGAACACGCTATCTCCGCGAGAGCAAACGGCCAAGACTGGAGTCCATCCCCAGTGTCCTCGTCCAGTGGCCAATGAGGGCGCGCAGCGGTCTCATCGGATTCGTCCATCCAGGCAAGTGTAGAAAACGCCGAGAGAGAAGGAGCGGGAAACGGAGCGTGACGTTTGGGCCTTCCTTCCCTGGATTGGTGGTTGAGGCGCGCTGCAAAGCGCTCTACTTGCTGCGGGCG
>Ga0247765_1000811_pt1 | contig 20063 bp, 13 predicted proteins | sample UWRJL106311C6_FD_179949 | JGI IMG/M metagenome (GOLD analysis project Ga0247765, IMG submission 179949) | Plant litter microbial communities from Arlington Agricultural Research Station in Wisconsin, United States - UWRJ-L106-311C-6 | ecosystem: Environmental > Terrestrial > Plant litter >... | reverse complement strand
TTCCGCCAATTTTTTTTTTTGTGGTACGCTTCCATTCGCTGCAGCCCCCCCCCCCCCTGTCCGGTATTCTTGTCTTTCAGTACGGTGCTCGGCAAGTGCCAGTGCAGTGACAAGCAAATAGCGCTGCGGGGCCCAGGATTCATGTCGCATCGCACCACCCCACATGCCCAGACCGGTCCAACCCAACACAGCCAAAAGGCGAAGCCAGTGAATTGGAATTGGAATAGGCACCTTTTTGTGGTCCGGCAACGGCCACTTCCGTGATTACGAACTGACGTGGTGGATTACGGTTGTTACGCGATCCGGAGGATTTGGGTCCTTGGGGCGATTTCTTTGGCGATCACGAGTTCGAACTTTGCATACTAAAATATTTGGGACCTTTTCGGAAGGATTGGGGGCCGAGCGATGTGATTGCTCGACAATATGTCCACCTAGTGTTTTGACGGAATGGGAAAGAGGGAAATAAAGCAGTGGGTTCGCTGTGTGTTTCCATCTTATGTCAGATTTCGCTGTGAGAGGACCTGGCAAGGGAGGGATGATTGGATGACTGGATGTCCCCGATGTAATGGTAAGCGGATATTTTTGTTGCCGACGCCACGGATGACGGGATCGATACCGATATGTGGGAAGGAGGTTGAGATGGAAACATGTACGCGGTCTGGGACAAGTGATATTGCACATATTTGCACGTATTTGCACTGTGGAGTTCTGAGTCTCGGATGCAAGATAGTTAATTGCTCGGTTACTCTTTTTTCCGGGTTCCTCAGTTCTCCGTAGTCTGTTCATATCCGGTGCTGGGTTGTACGTTTGTGTCTTTTTTTCTCGTGTGTTTGTCTGGGACAGCCATCTGGGATGTGATGCCAGGATACCTACTTGAAAAAGGATTCAAAGTCGCGGTGATAGTGTTGGCGGAGAACAGGGGATTACAAGCCCAATCACTCACGTGGATACCTAATACCAGATATAGCCGCCAGTGGGGTTTAGGTATTTAAGGACTTGATTCTTGGTGTTAAGGTCTCAAGTCTCCGCGTCAAGGTCTTGGTTTCCATTCTCAAGTCACCAACCAGGCTTCCAACATCAAGCCCTCAAAAATAAGAATAAAAAATAAATAAAAATTCCTGGGGTACGAATAGGAGCGTGATCTAACGTAGCTCGGCCAGCAAAGTGGTCAGACTTTGGTTCCTTACTTCCAATATATTGCATAGGAAGCCCCAGTGTCTCGGGTAGTCTCGTTTCAAATCGCGATGTGACAATACCGGAACTCATAAGAGAATGGGAGGACTAGAAAGACTTTCCCCTATAGCTCCGACCAGTACTACGCAGTGATTGAAAGCAAGACGGAAGTAAATGACAACAAAAGAGCTCAGGAAACAAGCCACCACCCTCCGGACCCCGTCCGCAAAGAACGTTGGTATCAGCAGTGACTCTCATGACTTGAGGTTGGGCCCGGAAAGTCTTTCCCCTTATAGCTCCGACTACTACAACGCCGTAATTAAGAGCAAGACGGAAGTAATACCGACAAAAGAGCTCTCAGGAAACAAGCCACCGCCCTCCGGGTCCCGTCCGCAAAGAACGGCGGGGTACCAGATTTGAGACTTGCTAGGTCTTTTCCAGACATTGAAGATGTAATCAAATAATGGTATGGATCAGACGTGACCTTGCCGCGTCTACCCAAGGTTCTCCTGCACCAGTTGGGGACAGTAAGGACGTAATAAGTAAGCGGCGCTGGAGAGAAAAAACACGCTAAAAAAAAAAGACTTACAGGCCAGCGAGTCGCCAGGGGTATCGAAACCCTGAGAATGGGCGTCAAGAAATCCATGGTTTCTATCAAAGAGGTCTTTGAGAAGGACACTGCGGGGAGCGGGAAGCGGGGATGAAGATGCCAGTGGCGCTCAGGGCATACCTGGCCTTGTTTAGGTAGTTGTACTTTAGAATAGGGGTAAAAACACAATTTTCTCTTTAAACACTCCTCTCTTTGAACAACATCCTTTTAAACAACCTCCAACGGCACAAACTCACCCGCCTCCTCCAACACAATCCGCATGCCCCGTTCTACCACACCGCCTCTCTCTACCGTCGCGAGAACCCCCGCCGAGCGCTTGATGATTTTTCTGTCGTCGTCGCGGATCACGAATTTTTCCTTTAGGCCTTTGCGAAACTTGTCGATTTGCCAGCAGGGATTGCGCAGGCCGGTTATTACGATTATTGCGTGTTCTTCATCTTCTTCTTCTTCCTTCGTCTCCCCCCCGTTGAGGACCCCATCGTTGAGGGCTCCTTCCGTGAGGTGCCCCGCCGTGTCGTTAGAGTTAGGATCGCAGTTCGGTTTATTAGGCTTAAGGAAATGCAACTTCGTCCCTCTCCCTAATCCTACCAGATCCATTCCCAAGGTAGTAATATTCTCCCCCATCTCACTTGGTTTGACATTTCGAGAATCCAAGACTTCTTTTTCCAAAAGATGGACCTGTCGGAGATTTGGTCGCGGAGGCTGGTTATGTGAGATACGCGCTTGGTGTTGCACGTGTTTCCCCGCGTGGATGTCCCCTGCGATTCCGACGCCCGTGAGCAGCGTTAGGGTATCGCAGGGGGTTTTGGAGAAGGTATGCGAGGGGGAGAGGGCGAGGGCGTACACTGACATTTCCTTTTCTCCTTTTGTTGTGTGGTGGTGGTGGTTGTTGTGGTTTAGCGGTTAGGTGAGTTCTGAGTTCCAAGTTGGTGGCTAGGTGAGAGTTGGTAGATAGTTAAATGTTTGTTGAGTTGGTTGCTGTTTTCTTTTCTCTCTCAAGGCTCTGCCAGTTTGTTTGTCTGTGGGATGCAATGCGTGTCACATTCAGAGCAATCCGGACCTTGTTTTGCTAGAAAACATGCAGAGGATCTCGGGAATCAGTAAAGAAAGAAGTATCATTCGTATATCTTCCCCCTAGTTAGTTTGGCTCACATGAGTGTCTCTCTCCGTATTATCCCCGGATTCCCGGTATGTTTCTTCCCAGTTGGGGGTTGTAAGCGATGACTCTAGATTCTCGGCTGACAAGTTGGAAAACAATTGTTCACCCCGACGTGTTTGCTTGGCGTGAGTCTTGTTTCCCTTTGATTACCGCCTGGGGGTCACTTGATTACCTATCTATAAAACATGGCCACTTCGGATGAGTTCTCCCGTCTTCCACACAGTTTCTTCCCAACGCAGGATAGTCTCAACCTGTCAAGTCAGTCGGTACACTGCTTAGTCTCTGATCACTAATCCATCATCAAAATGCCAAACTTGTGGCTCCCCGTCGAGGTTCTACTAATGATCCTGCGACACATACCCGACATGCTCTCGCTTTACACCTTCATCTGCGCCGTGCCGGGGGCGAGCCGGGTTTTTGAAATGGAATCCGTCAAGCTCCTGAATCCGCTCATCGACAAGACGTTGCATGAAGAATTTCGAGTTTATGCCCGCTGGATAGCCGTCGTTGGTTCTCTGCATACCAAGCCATCGGGTCCGTATTCGTCGTCGCTGTCATCCAATGTCAACAACGATAACAAGAACAACAACAACCCGACGACGACGACGACCCGAACAAGTTCAAAAACCGCAGAAACAGCAAAACCAATAACAGCAACAACTACTCCCAACAAGAGCGGGAGCGGGGATAATTTTAGCAACAGGCTTGAACATTTTCTTGGTGAGTATCGCCAAAGGCATTGTCATCTTCCCGCGGCAGCAGCAGCAGCGGCAGCAGCAGCAGCGGCAGCAGCAAACAGCCATCATCATCACAAAGGCCCTCGTGGCCGTGGCCCCGCATTATGGGAACTACCAAAAACCCTCATCGGCACGACGGGTCCCCGGCAGGTCTTGGTTGCGGCTTCGCGCGTCCGGCTTCTCGAGCCGGCTGTTCTCGACGCCATGTGGAATCGAGCAACGTCGGCGGAGCTGGAACAGCCCAAAGACGCAAAACACAAACTGCTCGACAAGCGGCCCTACGCAGTCCGCGCCAGGCCGAATGCTAAACACGCGGGCAGTCCCTGTTTTGAGCCGTTTTGTGATTCCGTCAAAGTCATCAAGCGTGATAACCACGGCCATCCGCGGCAGCAGCAGCAGCAGCAGCAGCAGCAGCAGCAGCGTGTGTCCAACTGGGATGAGCGGTACCGGGTGCAGAGGGCGCTGTGGCGTATATTTGCAGACTGCGAGATGGTGGGGGCATTTGCTGATGACGAGTTTCGAGACTTTGCTCCGAGTATTAAAAAAGCCTTTGGCAAGGATGGCTACGTGTGCGATGAGCCCGTGGCCATGTACCCGCGAGACCGGTGTCTGTGGGTGAGTATCCTGAACAAGCACATGCCGGCAGAAGAAACGAAGATAGCAACCTCGTGTGGTTGGCATTCGTGTTATTTGTGTGACTCTTTGCATCACGTCGGCATTGCCCCTCGTCAGTGGCAGATGATGCCCGGCGGTGAGTACGACTGCGTCCTGTACTCTCTCTTTGACATGTTTGGCTGTTCCCCTGTCACCTTTTTCTTCCTCACCCATGCGTGTCTTGGGAAACAAATGTCTCATGTACGACGCGCAAAACCCATCAACAGAATTGCCGTCAACTATGGCCAACCCATGCTAGCGCTAGACGCACCCAAGGCGATTCTTTGGGATGCTATACGCACAGATTGTAAAAGACCGAACCTGGGCTTGGTATTTGCCATGCTGCACTTTTTTCGGCACGGAATTGCCCTGCCGCTCCTACCGCGAGACTTTCGGGCCGTCTCGTGTCTCGGCCTGGCCATCTGGGATGTGCATCAGCTCGGTCTCCTCAAACTTTTTTCTTCTGTCCCTAAAAACAACCCCGACAACATTGTTGTTTTTGATGATGATGGTATCATTGTACCTGCGCATGCCCTGGATTTCACACGTTATATCTGGCGCTCCATGATCCTTTACGAGCTTAACCGGATTGAACAGGGAAAAAACATGAACAAAGCACTCGCTGACGTGATTCTTTCTGAAGAATGTCACTTATTGCTGCGAGCCTGGCGGGATAACAATAACAAAAACAACAACCTGGACACCACCAACAATAAGACGCTCAATTTGAAGCGTCGTCCCAGTTTTCGGTACTACACGAGTCCTGGGCCGTCGAAATTCTGCGTATGCACCGCCGCCATGCTCTCCGAGACGCTTCATCCCTGTTCCGACGGGAGGGGAAAAATCCTGCGGGCGGCGCCGAATTCGTGTCCGGAATGTATGTGCTACAAGGCTGCTATCAAGGATATTGAATATTGCAATGTGGCGATCAAGTTATTTGGCGAGAGAAGCAATTATGGCGGGGAATCTAGAAGCGGCTATGGCGAGGAATCCAGAAGCGACTATAGTGAGGAATCATAACCAAACCGAAGGGAAAGGGGGGGGGGGGGGGGGGGGGGGAGCTAAGCCAACACTGTTCCTGGACAGGTGTGTGTATTCTCTAAGCGAGAATATGAATCAAACGGAATAGCATACACATATATCAAATATGGCATATAATCCAATCCCAACCCCGAACAAGATTGTTCGCGCAGTTCTTGGAACATGGGTGTGGTAAAGTTGGCTAGATGTACCTAGGTAGGTATATATATGTTGGAAATCTCTTCCAGGGAAGGCCATGTCCCCGCCGGAAACTGGACTCTAAGGAAGGTATGCGAGAATCAAGCCCAGATAATCTCATCCGTCGTTGCATCACTTTCGCTTCCAGAGTCTTCGTATCCGCATTCATATCCATCTTCACTGTCTCGTTCGTCTTCACTCCGGTCCTCATCCTCATCTTCCTCTCCGTCCTCATCTTTGGTTCCATCTCCACCACTGCCAGTGCTATCCGTATCAGCATCAAAAAGGAAAACCCTCCGAGACACCACCGGTAATATGGACGCAGAAACCGACTCCCAGTGCACCTCGGCGAGCGTTTCCGGAACAGAGATACACGCCGCGGGAATGTGCTTCAAAATAAAAATCTCATCTTTCCCGTAGGCGTAGCCTATCCCTAATGTGTTGGTAGTAATTTCCGCGTCGAACCAGCGAGTTTCTTCACCAAGTCGCGTCATGTCAATTTCATAAATCAAAATCTCTTTGGAAGGGTAGTGGTTGTTCCGATGAAGGGCATAAGCCCAGTTGATGGCGTGGTTCTTTTTCGTAAAGGCCGAGAGGAAGTGGCTGCCGGTAGGCTCTCGACAATACCAATTGATATGCTGTGCTATGGCAGAATGGAGTTCATGTTTGAGATCGTCTTGGTTGGACGAAAACATGCCGGTGATCTCGTTGCCGGTGGACTGCGTCCCGGGGTGTGTTACCCGCCAGACTCGACGGGGTAGGATATCTCCCGGACGGTAATGGTAGGGGAGTGGTACGGTGGCAAGTGCCATTGTGACACGGTTTTGCAGCGTGGAGCAGAAAAGTGGGCCTGCGGCCGTTAACTGGTCTATTCAATAATAATTTGTCTATGGCCTCGAAGGTCCTTGCGGAGGAAAGCAGAGGAAAAACAGAAGATCTGCCTTCGAGGGAGGGGAACTATCTAAGTACTGCAGTTTCGGGCACGAGGTGGTTGCCATCGTGGCCGTCTGACTTCCTATCACAGGAGTAAGCGCTGTGGTTGGTGATAGCTAGCCCAATAGCGATTAGTCACTGTGATGGCTGGTTGACGTCAAACCTCGCAAGGTCTTGGCGTGGAATCCTTTTAGAATTCTGAAGAACAGGGAGGACCTGGGGGCCTGAGGCCAAGAGGTGGTTACGTGGGTATCCGTGTGACAGCCATTGTGTTTAGAGAAGAAAGATGAGCAAGAGAGATGACCAAGTGAAGTAAACGTTCCCTGAAGCGCGCATTAAATGTACTTAGGTAGCCAGACCAGACTGGAAGAATATCTCTGTTACAACTGCCCCTAAAAAACTGGCATGCTTTGAATGGTTGACTTTTAAATGCAGATTTAAGCAAACCGAATCAAACTGCTGCGTTGGACCGAAAAGTTCCCGTAGCGAGCCAGTAGTAGGCCCCGAGAGAGCGGACACCCGCAGCAGTCTTGTAGTGTAGGCCTCAGCACGTCCAGTCGGCATCAAGCCAGACTACCCGAGCACTCGGGATGCAAGTTTCCGTTAGGCTATAATTTAGCAGCACCCAGTTTTGCGGGGAGGAACCTCTCTCTCGTGTAAGAGTTAGTTAATACAGTCTGTAAAATTCACCCTGGTATTGGTTCTTTTCCTTGATCGCCCTTTTAGCTTCTTACACAGGTGTTCTGCAATTGTGAAGAGTATCTCAACAAGAGTAAGGATTAGAGAAAATATAGTTTTTTTTTTTTTCCAGTTCTAAAGTACTAGCACACCCGTAAGGCCAGATCTACCATACGACCCAGCTCTGTCGACCCATCTGCCCGTACAATACCATCCTCCATATCCCTAAGAATCTTTTCGATATAATCGCCTGCCCTAGAGAGATGGAGAATGTGAGCAATCGCGCGGTGGAGGGCAAGAAGGCGTTGGGATGGGGGTCGATAGTCGGATGCATATAGAAGGACCTAACGATGGGAAGGGACCGAGCAAGTGCGGGCGGGCGAAAGGTACCAATACGGTACGTAGACGGAGGGGCATCTGTATCAGATAAAGGCTCGAAGAAGATTTGATAGTCGCCAAAGTTCTTGTGTGCCCGGGGGCTTAAGGTAAGCGCGTTGTACAGGCAGTTGATATTAATACCTTCAATGAGATGAGCAACACCAAGATCAAACATGTTGAGGATTGCGACGGCTGCCTTCTTCCCCTCATCTAGACAATTATCATCTGCCTTAGTTAGCGCATAAAGGATGATGTGAGCCACCTGGAGAGATTCAAAAAGTTCGCCGTCGACAAAAGGATTCCCAAATAGCTTCAAAATGGTCAACCATGTGGTGGAAGCGGGCAACGGCGGGCGCGCCTCGGCGTTGGCAAACAGTGGCCCCTGCGAGGAAAAGTCGATTAGACCCTCGAGCGACGATTGATGGCGTGGGACTGCCATAGAAAAGGATGGATGAGCCCAAGAAGGGGTGGAAAGCGAGCAAACAGGGATGGAAGCGACAGAATTGAATGGACGCGGGGGGATGTGGTGATGCGATCGGCAGGCGATAAGAGGGTGAGCTGTCCATTTTGGGGAAAGATGGTGGCAGCGATTAGCGATTAGGGATTGGTGCCTGAGGCTGCAAAATTTGGGCCTTCCCCAGACGTTCGTGCCAAAAACACGAGGCTGCGTGGTATCATAAAATAAGAACTATGATCGCAGCTAAGCTCTGGCGAAAAAAGTGGAAAGTGAAAAGTGGCTGAGCTGACAGAAATACAAATACAGAAGCCTGGGGTGTCTACGCACCCGGACGGAGACAACGCTGACACGGGCTGTTAACATTCGAGGAAAACATGAGTCAGCGCCACTGGAAGCCAGCGGGAATGTTCTGAGCCTGGCAATATGTTCGCTGAAATATTCAGAGGATCTGGCAAAAGCGTCGCTGGCCGTCTTTGTTCGCTCTCATCCTATACAAACCTCGGCTTGACGACTCCCAATTTCGGAAAGGGTGTTGAAGTGTGCGCAGCCCTTCAGCTGATCTCGGATTTCATGGCTCAGAGTTATCAACGACAAGGATGGCGGGTGGAGGATTCATGGAAAGCTGCCTCATGTCGCTTGGGATGCTATCGAGTCCGCCTTGGAGGAGATGCGAAAGGTTCGAGGTGGTTAGGGACAGCACCACGTCCACAAGCAGATAGCGAGCGAGAATCGGTAGTGATAATGCTTGTATTTGGTGGGCCAAGTGGCCCGGGTATCTCCGACTCAAGTACTCCTAACATCTAACACTATTACTCAGTAACCAGAGGTCGCCGAGGAGACCCACACCATGTGATAGCCGACACGCTTCCTCTTCAAGTCCAAGAACGAAATGCGTCAAAGTTGATACGCATGCATCCTTCATGCGGGGCTGCCGTGACAGAGCCAGTGACTTCATCCTGCACCTGGGCGAGTCGGTGTTCCGCGGCCGGTCTTGATGCCAGCAGAGCGGAAATAGTGTCAACACCAGGTGATGATGCTAACAATATCGATCTGGAAGTGAGCGTCCATGAGCGAGTTCTGACTTGAACCATGGTGGAGCGAGTGACGTCGACGGACACGCATTCAAGACTTCGTCAGGGATGGAGCCTGGGGCTTGGTGGAGGCAGTCTTTCAAACCCAAATGGCCCCACGCTGATACCCCGAGCCGTTCATCATTTAACGCCATTAGTTCCACCTCATCGTTTAACGCTAGTTCCACCGTCAAGGTTGTTCAAGTCTGCGGCGTTTGCTTCCAACCACCCTTGAAGAAGTGCCTGACCAGAGCCTTGCGGTTCTCGCGCCAGCTCCACCCCCAATCATCGAGGTAATCCGCCCTGAAACTTTCCAGAGGCAGTACCACGATATCCCGGAGATACCGGGGTTCTCTGATGCGCGCCACGTCACTGTATTCCTTAATGTTGGGATCCGTCTCTTGAAGAAGCCGAAAGACGACCTCTGTCCATGCTACCGGACCTGTCGTGTTGAGGACGTTGTAATCACTAATGTCGGCTTCGGCAAGCGGCTTGCCCTGTGCCTGGGCGACATCGTGGAGTCCGGTCAGAACGCGGTCAATCATTCGAGCAAAGACTTCATGACCGGGTGCGGCGGCGATGGTCCATTGGCAGAACTGGACGGGATAGGTGAAGTCGGCCGGGTGTGGGTCGAGAGCCTCGTCGTACTCGACAGCGACAAGGAACCGGACATGGCGTCGACGCTCTGGGGGAATCCAATCATCAAGTCGGACAACTGGCTTGGTATCGACGTCGCTATAAACGCCTCCGCGAACGTAGAGAAGGAGGTAGCGGAGAAAGTCCGATTTTAGGGCGGGGTTCGAGAGGGCGTGGTACGTGGCAGCAATCTCCGGACGACTCTCAAAGTTGGCAGCGATAAAGGCATTGGCTTCCGACTCTCCAACCAGGGTGTATGAGTAACCGGGAGCCAGCTGAATCCATTCATTTGCGTGAACGAGGTCTTTTTCGAGGACGGGCGCGTCTTTGGGTGCGAAGAATATCTGCCAGATGAACTTGGGGATCAGAATTTCCGAGTCTGGCGGCTGGTTGAGGTTGAAGGCGGCCGAGGGGTCGCGGTGCGGGAGTAGCCGAGGCGCGAGTGCAACGGTAAACAGGCAGAAAATGGCACCTGCAATTACTTGAAAGACGGCGCGTGGGCGCGCGCGAAACACCGCGATCATGTCGGTGCGAATCACCCTTTCCACAGGTCTGCCCGTTTCGCCCGTTGTTGGGGAAAAAGCAAGAGCAACCTGGAACTGAACAGCGGAGTGACAGTGGGAAAAATAGGTGGATACCAGCAGGGATTCGGATCCTGGTCGGATCTTGGGAATGTCGCACAGCCCAGGCTGTGCTGACTGTGCCAGGCTCTCCCAGTGGACCCGACCCTTTATTGTTAGGCATCAGACGAGGCATCTCTTCGTCCTGGATAATTGATCGCTCGCAATTGGGACTAGAACGCGTGTCATCTCGGCTTCGATAACTTTAAATTTCAGATGATGTCGGGCAGTCATTTGCGGCTCAATTTTCCGTCACGGCACATCCTTTCTGAGCCAGGTGCTTCCTTGGCTTGCCCCCCTCAGATCTGATGGCTGTCGCGCCTGCAGCCGAAAACCCCGGCTTGGCAAGGCCCTAACTGCATGGCGCAAAGTCTCGTGACAGAAGATGGAAGAAATCAATCGAGAGCGTCCGGAACCTAGGCAGACACGCAGAGATGTTGTCTGTGTGCAATTTGCACGAGAAGGTGTCATGCATCATCAGAATATCCAGAGCGGAGGCAAATGTCCGAGGCAGAAAAGCCCTCACATCCAAGCCAAATTCATCATGATTCATGGATGCCAAGACGAGTCGAGATGCTGCAGCATGGGACAGTTGAGGCAGTCTGCCATCTGGGGACATGCAACTATGACACCAAATTCTTTGGCTATCATGAGGACCAAGACGCCGAGAATTGGCAGGAGTCGCATGCAAAGCGGCCACAGCATCCAGAAGGGTAGCAAAAGTGTCAGAAGATCGGTACCATACATTTGTGCCGCCTCCCGCCAAGAAAGGGGCAGACGTCTGATGTCGACACAACTTTGGTCGGCGATACTTGGTCCTAGCGTAGGCAATTGTCGACACATTCACCCCCACGCTAGATCCATGACCTTCGAGTGCATTGTCACCATTGCATGTGACGATCACCAATAGCACGACGGCGCTGAGTGCACTGTCTGTGGAGAAATAGAGGGACATGTTCAGGATCGACAACTCCACGAGCAGGGTCAAAAACTAATTGTTACGGGACCACCAATGAATCCGAGCTTGACCGGACAGCCTCGGAAACTCAAAAACTCTCTCACCTTGACGAAGCGCCTGAAGTCGGCGAGGGTCACATTACAGATTCACGTCCCGTCCTGCATGTCTCTGGCCAAAGCATGTGTCGACAGTACCGTGCGATTGACCGAGCGAACCAGTCCCATACTATTGAGTCCCCGAGCGAGCCAACGCAGGCCACTGATTGTGGGTCTTTGGAAACAAGGTGGATTGTCGTCAGTTATTTCCGGATGAGGTTACGACATCCAGGCTCACAAAGGGGATGATACAGCTATCGTCTGGGCCTCCCTCTGACAATGAGTTGAGTCCTTTACAGACGCAAGACAAACAGCGGCCAGGCAGCGGCAGGCCCGATCGCAGCGGCAAGTGTCAAACGGTCTGTGATGGTCTCGAGGTTGACTTGGTTTGGCACGAAGTGCAACGGAGGGCTGGGTTGCCCAAGGTTTCGAATCTTGTGACAGGAGTCCAGGCGTGTGAACAAGCCAAGTGCTGACAAGCGCTGTTCAACTTTGTCCAGCTTTTCTGGACCGCCTGGGGGAATGGCCTTCAAGAGATGAGACGGACGGAAGACAAGCCCTAGCTGGTATTGCGTGAACGTTTGCAGCCGGTGAGAGTGGTGGCATCCCTGCAAGGAGTACTGCGTTTCTTGCAACCCAAGAGTCCTCTTCCTGGTCCCCTCTTGAGCAAGTTGTTTCGTCATTCTCTCCGCCACCTACAGGGCAACCACGCAGTTGAGTTTAGTCAACGACCTTCGCCAAAACCTGCCTCGAATCTACCCCCTGGTTGAGTCTCCCTGGGTGAGTCTCCCTGGGATGCGACATGGTTCTTCCTTGCCCGTCGTAGGCCCGACCCGTGTTGGTGTTGTATGCACCATGCCCAACCGTGCAGCAGTCTGGCTGAAAGGGCCGAAATGTTTGATCCAGCGACATTTCTGAGGGTCATGGCACAACAATGTGACAAACGTCGAAGTACGGGAATATTACATCGGATTCGAGAAACGAATGGACGACAGGCAGGCGGGCAGGCAAAAGTCACTGGGAATGTACCTGGTCTCCAGTCTCCGGTCTGCTGCTTACTGCGTGCCATGGATCAAGTCAAGTCCGAGGTCATTCACTGAAGCAGTGGAGAACGCACGTCATCTGCATCGGCATACGGCCACTCCACTCTGATACTAATACAGATACAGACATGACATGAAACGTCTCGATGATGGTTTTCAACTCATTAAATTCGTTATACTACTCGCAAACGTAAACTGAAAAAAGAAAGAAAAAATGACAGGAGAACGCGGGTTAGCTGCCAGCTATCTAGGTAAGGTAAGGTAGATACGAAAATATGTCAATCAATCAATCCTGTTGATGAGGAATTATACAAACGGTGGCGTCTGGTCCCTTCCTTTCCCTTCTTCGTGTCTGTCTGTCTGTCTCCAACATGACCCAACTTACACATCCAGCTCTGATTCCCCCCCGTTTTCCCCAACTCAACCAGGTAAGTTAAGCTGCAGCTGCTGCCGCATTCAAGCTGATACAGCCGTCGATGCTATCCTCCTGGAAGATCCCCCCGTAGATAATTCCCTCGTTGATGCCCGCCGGCTGGAAGCCATTCTGGGTGATATCGCCGACGCCGCCGACCGGTTTCTTGAGGAGACCGAAATGGAACTGGCCACCGCCGCTAACATCGTTCTGCACCACCCCCGTCACATCCTCGAGGTCATCCTCTCCCAGCGAAAAGAAGACTTGCGTGGTCAACGCGTTGAAATCCAGCGTTAGCGCAAAGTTATGGAATATCCCCGCTTGGAAAGGCACGCTGAATAGCAGCTCGTTGTCGTTGACGTTTCCAAACAACTGCAGCGTGTCCGCGTTTGCGTTATTCTGGCCGAGGATGGTTCCCGTCTTGAGGACGAATTGGTTGGTGCTGAAATCGGCGGATTCGAGAAACGCCAGCTGGTATTCGTGCGACAGGTTCAGGGGGCGGACATCGTCTTTGCGCACGCTGAAATGCAGCGTCTTGATCCCCTGCACGCTGGCGTCGGCGCCGTTGTTGCTCGCGGGAATGAGCTCGGCGCGTCGGAAGGCGGTTTGGTCTTGGAAGATAGAGTTGTCGGAAATCAACACTTCGACGGGCTCTGCGCCGAGATCAATGTCGAAAAGCCCACCCGCAGCAGCGGGGAGGAGACGCAGCGCTTGGCTGAAGAGGAGGTCTGTATTTTTTTATTCTGTCATTAGTTTCATCTCATCTCGACAAGGAAGAAGAGGAGAGAGACAAACCGTTGCCCAACACAAATTCATTGCTGAAAATGTTATTCGGCACATCGAAATCCAACGCCGCCAGATCCGCGTCGACGCGACCGTCAAAGACAATGCTGCAACTCTGAGCCGCCGCCAGCGACGCCAGCAGCGACACCGAGAAGGGGAGAGAAGCAATCATTTTTCTTCTTCTTTCTTTTCCTTTTCCGTTTTGCGAAAGGTTGGTTTGGTTTGGGAAGCCGGGAACCTGTCCTGTCCTCGAAGATGTAAAAGAGACGAAGAAACGAGCGAAATGAAGACAAGCAAGCAAGCAGCACCAAATGATCGATCAACGATTGTGCAAAGTGAGCGCGAAGAGAAAAATGTAAAGGAAGAGAAAAAGATACACAGACACACACACAATACAGGAAACCACTTGTCACTGCAAACATTCTCGTCTCGCTAACTGCGCATCCCGCGCTTTTGTAACTCCCCACGCCTTTAGCCATTAACCCCTTTCCTCTCCATTCATCGTGCGGCGCACGCAGCGACGCACCGGCCGCGCTGGCGAGAATAAGCTTATTTGTCTCGAGTTGGCGGGAAGGGTAGGTTTGGCATTTGGGCCATGTTGTCGATCATCTCATGCAAGGGGTTAAAGTGTCGAGTGTGTCGAGGTGCTGCCAAGCTCGGACTTGGGAACGGCCGAGAGCGAAACAAGCCGCATATATTAAAATTTCCCTTAGGTTAGGTTAGCTTAACAAGTAACAACAGAAGCGGCAAAGTTAAGGGAAAGGGTTATACGTAGGAATAAGCCGTAACAATTTCCTACACCGAGGTTTTAAAAATGGGGGGACCGCAAATAAAAAGCTAAATTCTACATTATACACAGCAAATGGCAGCGTGATTTTTTAATGGGCTTTAAAATAAAAATTTTCTCTCTTACATTTCTCCAGATATATAATCCAAATAACGTAGTCCTTCTCTTTGACAATATAGCTAATAACACGAAACCACATCAACTCTTATACTAGCAAAGTAATACCAAGGTAAGAAACAACGAAGGAGCAAGCAAGAGGGGCAAGGAGCAAGCAAGAGGGGCAAGGAGCAAGCAAGAGGGGCAAGGAGCAAGCAAGAGGGGCAAGGAGCAAGCAAGAGGGGCAAGGAGCAAGCAAGACGGAGCAAGCATGGAGAGCAAGGAAGAAAAGAAGGTACATAAAGGAGGGAGCAAGGGTAAGTAGGCATAAGCAAAAAGAAACGGTCAACTGGGGTTGGAGGATTTACTTACTGTGTTAATAATTGTCGTGCTTTGGTCCTCCCGGTCCATTTTGGCCAGGTGGTTGTCGCGTTTCGGTTCTCCCGGTCCATTTCAGCCAGGAGGATAATTTGTCTTTTCCTGCCTCTTGGGTCAGGCTGTGTGTCTTGAAGACTGTTTCTCTATTCAGAGTTTCTCTCTCATGGAGGTTTAGATCCATCTTTAGATATTCGCAATGTCTGCTGTGTGTTTTTTTTGGTGTTTCTCCCAGACATTTTATGGTGTGCCGCACCTTCTTCCCTCGGAATTGCCCTCTGAGTCCCCAGATCGGACGTTGCTGTGACGGTCGTATCGATGTGTTCTGGATGGGTCCTTTGACCGGATGTCCAGGATTTTCCAGACCACTGAGAACAAGTGGCCAAACTTTGTGACTGCCACGGATTCGAACCGTGACCGTTCCTATTACAAGTTAGCTGAGTTCAGAAGAAACCAGTTGACCGCTTGACCATTAGGTCGTTTCTTGAATGGCAGGTGCGGAAATTTCAGATTTGTATCATGTCTGCCCAAGATGGCAGGTGCGAAACGAAACCGTGCAGTGGTTTTCTTACTGTGGCTATCTGGAAACACGCCTGGCCTGTGCCTGCTTAAACTGACTCCCCTTTTCCTCGCAGACACAAAAATCGCGCTTTTTCACTGCAGCAGAGATGTTTCGCCGCGCCGCCGTATTGTCACCTTGGAAAACAGGCATGGGGAACCGAGATGCCACACACAGACACACACGCTTGGGTCTTCTTGCTCTGCTTCGGATGACGTGTTTCGGAACATCGCGACAGTGGGCGAGGCTCGGACGCTGTTGCGCGAATGCAAGCCGGTCAGCTATGTCACGGTCAGTTCTGGGTCGGGTATGGCGACAAGACAGCGGCACGATGCGCAGCAACACAGGCAAGTTAATTTCTCCTTCAATCTTCCAGCTGTGATTGAAGAGTCGGACCAGACACTGACAAACATTATAGTACTACGATGGGTACCTACGCAACACGAACAAGACACTACAACAAATGAACAACCGCCCACCCCGCAAACAGCGCCGCCCCGACCAGAACCCCCATCTCCGGACCTAAGCGCGCCACCGCCGCACCTGTCGCACTCCCCGAACTCCCCTGCTGATAAGGCGGATTTCCCACGATGCGCATACACATGACGCGGATGGTCCGTTCCCCGCTCTCGTGAAAGATGACACTGATGGACGGAATGAAGCCATCCAAGCCCTCTTGCTTGGGAGAGGCGAGGATATTGTTTCCATACTTGTTGCCGATAATGAAGCGGTCATCCCCCAGTCTGGCCATCTGGTTTCCCTTAGGCAGGGTGGGGCGACAACGGTCGTCGGTACTGCGGCTGTTCTCTTTGTCTACCTCTTCGATGGTGTCTGGTGCGCCTGACCCGAGGAATTCCAGACCCGTCATGTTGATGGAGTGACGCCAGCCCGTCAGGGACTCGCCCCGGCCGGTGGTGCACTTGTTCATGTCAGGGTTGTCGAGCCAGTTTCGCTCGACCCAGCTGCCGAGGGATCCGCAGGGGCCATCAGTGGCCACCGCGCCGGTACTACTGTTGGCCATACGGTAGATCAGGATCGGAGCAAGCATGAGCTTGTAGCAGTCGGAGGGAAAGGGACAGGTTGTGGAGCTGTTGCCGTTGGGTTCATTGTACGAGAAGGTGTGGAAGAAATTGTGGGAAAAGAGGAGACAGCCGAGGGTGATGTTCGATCCGGGGGTCTTGAGGGAGAAGTTGGGTGGTTTTGAGATGAAATAATGATGGTCAAACCCAACTAGATGATTGCGTGACGAACAAAGCCGTCTGTTAGTTGCGTGTGTTCTTTTGAGGTCCCGTCAACTTGGGGCATCAACAACAACAACAACCATGACAGATACCACGTACACATTTGGTTTTCATCTCTGTCTACCCGCGCTGGACTGGGCTCCCCTCCTTTGATGTAAAATTTGCGTGCCATTGTCAGAGATAGTTTCGTGTCAGTTCCCGGGACTTCAATAACATTTTCCGCGATACCCACAGCAGCAGCTGTGGTCTGGAAACCGAGTCGACACTCGGCCGTATCCCAATCTCGATTGATATTTTGTGTCGTGTTGGGACAGCCGAATTCAGGACAACCCACGATCCGGACGTCGGGGTTGATGGTTCGGTTTTGGGCGAGAGTGACACCCCAGAGGCAAGCAGCTAGCAGTAACATGGTCATTTTTTTGTTTCGAGAATGGTCGAGGCTGCCTGACTTGAGGAGAGAAGGAGCTAGATGATAGGAAAGTAGAAGAATCGCGACATCGGGGCCTCCTGGATAACCTCAAATGTCACATCACCTCCTAAAATTTCCCCCCCCCCCCCCCTACTCTCTGGGAGACTGGACTGGGTTCAGGCCCGAAAGCACAATGACGGCACTGAGGTCCTGCGATTGAGGTTCTTCCGGCCGATCAAAGAGCATTAAAACCTCTCTCCCCAAAAAACAGGTTTTTGAGAAGGAAAATGTGAACTGTTACCAAACTGTCGGGTTCTAATTTCTGACTTTGTGGATTTACCCGTGACAAACCTGGCTGGGTTGGGTCGGTCGGCCAACCGAAACTACCTAGTAGGTAGGCACAAGAATCAGATATGAAGACTGATTTGTCGACCCGCAGGGGCTGCCAAGATGTTCGGGACTTGTCATGTCCAATCGCTAAAACCGTGTAAATCAGAATCTTGAAGATATGCCCTGGCTGTTGGGTTACACTGCAAATTTGTAGGTCCGAGGGGGTACGCTAACTCTCTCTCTCTCTCTCTCTCTCTCTCTCTCTCTCTCTCTCTCTCTCTCTCTCTCTCCACTCTCTCTCTTAAATCTGACAAAAAAAACAGGTTTGCACTCTTGCTGCAAAAGAAGATTATCCCAGTGGCATATGCCTGGGTCATCTCGGCGAACTGGGAGAGTGTCCTTCGTGGTCTGCAGTAAGCCCCTTCTGTTGTCAAAACTACCTAACTCCTGTTTGTTGAGATAAGGTAGCCTGAGGTTAACACTTGAAAACAACGCACAGTGTCCCAAGAATGAAGCGCCCTGCCGTGCTGTCGCTATGCCCGGAAATGAGTTTGATGTGGGGACTGTGCAGATTTACTGCGCTCTGCCCTAGGTGCGTGCCTGCCTACCAACCTAGGTAATTAATGTCTTGTCCATATTTAACATGTTTACTTGCTCGTTTGTTTACATCTTTGACTCCAAACCCCTGAAAGGACTGTTCGCGCGGCACAAGGCGGAGTCTTTATAGCTTGGCAGCAGTAGCGGTAGTAGTAGTAGTAGCAACTATCTAGGCATTTTCCCTACATGTATTATATCTCACGATTGGAAAAAGCTCCTAACCTGCTCTAGTAAAACTTCAAGGTCCTAGATAGCCAGTATAATTTTGCTCATTCCAAAAACAACTATATCAACCGAGACCTGTGAATTAGCAGCGTGCCCGGTGTTAGAGAACAAGTGCACCTGGACAGTATGAGCCGAGACCTACCAAAACCCAACGAGAATTAATGCTCACGGAGTTAATAGGAATCTGTAAAAGATGCTGCGCAAACAGTACAGTTAGCCGAACACCCGATTTCTCGTAAAGACCATCGTCAAGTCGAGCATAGCTTCAAGTTAGGCATCCCCGGTGTGCTCTTCATTTGGTCAAGACAAAACGATGACAGTTCCACTCCACTACGCGCGTGCGATGAGCAAGAATTGAGCAGCTCCCATTGAACCTATCATATGCATGTCGTAGCCGCAAGTTCTCGTTGTCAGACATTTGCATGAAAATCTCAAAAATTCCGGGAAAGGTGTAATTGTCAACATGCCTTCCAATGCTAGATCTGTCACAAGTAAACTTCCTTCCCTTCTTATCTCATGCAGTCTTGCACTGCCTTTGTCTGGCCCAGAGTCAGTCAAAGACATAAGCAAAAAAAAAAAAAAAAAAAAAGAAAGTGGCCAATTGTGGGTTGAGATTTGTACTTACTGTTTCATTCTCATTCTCTTGTGTGTCCGCTGGTTGCTTATCTTTCTTCTATATTCTGGAGTCGGGCCTGAGGCGTCGATAGGCCGGATATATTAGTCGGTGAGGAATATCTTCTCATTTTCTTGGCGACGTCGGTTGATCGGGGGGACCGGGGGACCGGGGGGGTGCCGGGGGTATCTATTGGTCGCCAACGGGGACGGGGAGAGCACGCAGAGGCAACTGATCAACTAACTACGCTAGGGAAACGCGGTATTTCACATCATATTGTGGTTTTTTTTTTCTTCAAGACGGGTGACCCGACTCGAACAGAGGATCTTCTCAGTTGTTAGCAAGAACCTTAATTAGAGATAATTCCCTTCAATTGACTACTTGACCACATGGCCTGATTGTTGGAGGGCAGGATTGAAATGTTAGATTTACACGGCGTCTGGCTTGCGTTGCAGTTTACACGGTCATTTTTTCCTCCCAACCTGTCTTTATCTCACCCCACAGACACAATCTGCAATTCTCAACTTAAATGTCCCGTCGACGCTGTCATTTTCGTCTCTCTATCAGAGGAGCACAGCCATCACCGCTCCTTCACGAGATCATCAGCATCACAGCACATGGGGTCCGCTATCATCGGAGACCGGCATCATCGACCCACTTCTGACCCAACACCCGGCTCTCATTGAACAAGTCTCTTGGACAAGACCACCACTCCAGACGAAGCACGCTAACCTCGATACCGAATGGTGGCAAGAAACAAAATGACAAATTTAGAAACGCAGCGCACAGATCGCTTCGTTTTCCCAAGGTGCCAACTCGTCAACTTGTCACTATCTTGGCATCTCCGTTAGGGACTGACCCGTTTCCCGACCCGACCACGATCCCCGGAACACAGCGGGCTATGCTTGAATGGCCGAGTGGGGGGGGGATTTTGCTACTCTAGTGGAGCCGTGTCGACTGACTAGACGTCCCTGACCTGATTTTCACTGGACTAGTGGCTAGTGTAGACTGACTTCCGGTTGCGCGCTTTCCAGTCTCCACACTCGACACTCTACACTTCACATACCGCAGCCTGTCGTCATCGATTTCCCGCCGACGAACAAGACCAAAATCCACACAGTTGTGATTTTGACAGCGGAGCAAATTTTCTTCAGGGGCTGTGGGAATGAAGGGGGGGGGGGGGGGGGGAAAACCTCCCTTTGGTGTTTTTTCGTGTA
>Ga0247765_1000810_pt1 | contig 20105 bp, 28 predicted proteins | sample UWRJL106311C6_FD_179949 | JGI IMG/M metagenome (GOLD analysis project Ga0247765, IMG submission 179949) | Plant litter microbial communities from Arlington Agricultural Research Station in Wisconsin, United States - UWRJ-L106-311C-6 | ecosystem: Environmental > Terrestrial > Plant litter >... | reverse complement strand
TCCTCCCCCCCCCCCCCCCAAAAGCTGAGACGGCCGCTGTGTCTTGCTTGTCTTCGCTCGCCCATGAGGGGGAACCAATTGTAAACCATCGGCCGAAACCGTTTTTAGCGGGTTGGCAGAAACGCCATCGTGTGTGCGTATAAATAGCCCGTGCAACGCCCTGTAAGGAAAACAACCACGTTTAGTTAGGTGGTCTACTGTAGTGTAGCACTGGACTCCATAGTGCACCCCCTTTGCAACGGCGTCTCCGGTACCCTGATCCCGGCTGCCTCGTAATAAACCCGTGATCGACAGCAAGCGACAGTGACACGACAAGCGCTCAATATTTCTTGTTGTCTTCATTACATATGCTATCTCATCACTATCGTCGACATCTTAATAGTAATACCGCTTGGCTCAGCCAGGCCCGGTCGGCCATAAAGAAATGCTACACGCCACCATATCCGCCTACAGAACGGGAAAAATTTCTGTTGCCAAAAACACACACAAATAATCATGTTACGAGTTGAAAAATACCTTGTCCCCACCGCTCAGTTTGTTTCTTCCCTTGCTCAAAAGGCCCTTTCCGGCCTTCCCTGCCGCCATGAGCAGCTTCTTACTCTTAGTGCCCACCTGGGCCACCTGAGCGTGGGCGCCCGAGTGTCCAAAGGCACTTGAGCCATGCGGGGGTGAGGGAGGCATCGGCATGTGAACCGCTTGTCTCCCGAGGCCAACGACACTAGCATTGGCCTGTGGCTGGGCATACGGCGCCTGTACATTGCCCTGCGATGCCACCGCGCCGCCCTGCTGCCCCTCTGCCATGCCAGGACCCATTAGGCTTGTCCTGAATGACCATGATGAGCTTGCGTGTTCGGGATGCTCCTTGACCATGTCCGTCATCCAGTCGCCGAGACCTGCATCCATGGCGGCAAACTGCATCCGTGTCTCGTTGAATAATCTGGCCCTCTCCACAGACGACGGCGTGTCCATGATTTGACGAAAGCTTAGAATGCTGATTGCCTCGAGCCTCGTTGGAGAAACCTGCTCAGCCGGGGCTGGGGCCCGCGATTGCGATTCCGACGCCAAGGCAGGATGCTGCTCGAGCGGTGGAGGCGATATAGGTCTTGTCGATATCTGCGCCAGAACCTTGTCCTCCGAGGTAGGCACTCTGCGGGCTTCGACTGACTGCGTATTTCCGTCCGACTGGACCGAGATGGGCGAAGGCGGGTCGATGGGCACTTCCATCCGAGTTCCCGGCGGCACCGTGCTGGCCACTGAAACCTGATGCGAAATTCCGGGCCGTCCTTGACTCGGAGGTGCCTCTGTTGTCTCGACCGTAGGGATAGACAAAGACGGGGGGCTAGCGGGCGGCTTGGGTGTCACCTCCGCAGCAACCATAGATGGCGACTTGGCGGTTTCTGGGTTCGGGGCTTTGTGCTCTGCCGGCTTGTCTTCAGTCGTCTGGCTTGGCGAAGGCACTTTTGAACTCCCTGGCACTATTTCCCAGGAAAACCGTCTGTGGGCGTCGTCCGATTCTGCGTCTGGCTCGGCATCTCGTGAAACAGCTTGTCCATCTGCTGCTGTGTTGTTCGGGGGCTTGTTTTCAGCCTCGAGCTGTGCTGGGGTCGAGTCTTTCGGCCCTGCTTTGGACTCGGAAGTGACAAAGGTGGGAGTCGCCTTGTCCTCGGCCGAATCCCAGTAATCGCCATATACATCACCGAGGTAGGCGCTCTCGCGCAAAGGACTACCGGCTGCTACGTGGTAAGCGTTTGTGTTTGTTGTGCTCGCCCCCACAGCTGGTGCAGTAGCCGCGAGGCGGTCCGTGGAGGGATTCAGAGGGCTCAGAGATTTGATAATCTCCTCCCGCAGCACGTCACTCTCTTTCATGGGAGAGCTGTTCGTGGTGTCTAGGGTCGAACTAGTGTCAATAGCGGGCAGTGTAGGAGGCGCGAAACCAGCTTCGGGAGGGGAGTCGATTTTCTGTAGACTCCGGCTAGGGTTCAGCGGCGCTATAGGTGTGATCTCGGGCTCCTTGACAGCCGCACCTGTTTGCACAGGGGTGGTGGGTTGTGTATTAGCACCATCGCTGGCCTTGTCGTCGGCCAGAGTTTGGGCCGTGGGTGATAATGTGCCCACGGCCGGGCTAGCAGTCCTGAGGGGAGGCGGCGCTAGGGGTGGACCCTGATGAGGGGGTGTCGGGTCCCGCTGCTGATGTTGATGCTCTTTGGCTGTCGCCTCTCTGGCTTCAATTCGGGGCTTCTCGACAGGCGGCGCCATCAATGATAGCGAGGGACCAGATTTCGGGGCCTCAATTGCTGGTGATGGAGAAGGCGCAGGCGACTCGAGTGTCTCTGTGACCCAGCCTCCTGGAAGAGGCGGTCGGCTCACTCGTTTGTCTTGCACAGGAGCCACAGCATGGCTAGGTGCTGCGGGGGCGGGGGTTTGCTGTTGTTGCTGAGGTGAGGGCGGCCTGACCTCAGCCTGATGAGCCTGATTGGATTGAGGGGTCGCCAGGTTTGGACGGGTACTCGCGTCTGGCTGCGCAGCCTGGCTGGAACCCTCAACAGACGGGGCCGGCGTGTCGGGCAGAGGGGGTAAAATGGAGGGAGAGTCGGGGGAAAATCCAGAAGACATGGCAAAGAGGTCCTCACCAAAGCCGCTCATTCGTCCCAATTCGGGCAGTTTGGGGCTACTCGAGAACCGGCGTATGCTGACACCGGGTGCAGGTGCAGGTGCTGGTGGCGGTGGTTTAGCAGACTGCCGAGGCAGAGTTAGAGGAGGGAGTGCAGCCGGAGCTGGGGCTGGTTTTGATTGTTGTTCTGGTGCTGTGTGCTCAGTGTCGTGTTCCTCTGGGCCATAGCTTGCAATTAAACCCTCCAGGCCATACTCGCTCTTTCTCTCGGCGACTGATGGCAGACTGGGCCGCATAACATGGCCTGTGTCCCGGTCCGCGCCTTCCTCGGGTCTCGGCTTCACGTTCTGCTCAACCACATTCAATCCTGGACCCCTAGCAACCGTTGGACTTGCAGCACCGTCGAAGCTTGGCCTACCCGTCGACTCCATTGAGCGCCGCTCGCGCTCTTTTTGCCTCTCCTCCTCGACTCTTCGATAAATGTCAGCCGGTCTGGTGAAGGCCTGGACCTTGGCCGGGGAAGCTATCGGAGAGCGACCGTTCGCAGGCGAGCTTGGTCTCGCCTCGGTCCACGGTGCGCCGCGGCTCGAGCCCGGTCGGGAGCTGGACCTTGACCGTGGTGTCGAAGCGCTAAGAGGACCCGGTGCATCTTGCGGACCTAAACTACTCTTGCGCGGTGGGAACCGGGTCGGAACAGGGCCTGCGCTGGGGGGAACAGCTGGAGATCTCGCACGCGGGGGAGGGGCCCCCGGGTGGGCAGCATGAGCAGGGTGGGCTGACACGGGAGGGGTGTTACCGGAATGCATGCTGGATACCGTTGCTGCTGCACTATGCGGCATGGCCGGCTGCGGCGACACAAGCTGGCCTAGGTCTGGCTTCTCCAGTGCACCCCCTGCCGAAGCGGGACCGGCTGCAGTCGATGCGGCCCGCTGAGTCTGGAGCTGTAGCGACGGCGGTCCGCCGGATGCGAATTGCCTCGAGGCTGAGAGGGGTGCCGAGGGCTGGCGAGGGCCCATCGGCTTGAAGGCCGGAGGTGGAGGTGGAGGCGGAGTCGCCTCGTGGCCGTCATTGTACTCGTCGCCCCAATCATCGCCGTCGTAATTTTGGGGTTTGAAATCGGCCCATTTCCTCGTCTTCTGGCGACTGACGTTTACCTTATACTGATCACTGCTCGCAGTCGGTGTGTCGGGCGACCTGTCCAGTTCGCAAATCTCGGTCAGCAATCCAACATCTCACGAGATGCCGAGGACTCCCGTCGCAACTCACATGGGCGGAGGCCCCCCAAAAACGTTTCCGTATGATCCGTCCATCGCGTTACCTTGGCGCTATAGAAACAATAACCCTACTACCACATTATCCTTTATTGAATCGAGCTGGCGACGACAAATCCTCCTTCGATCGCTGTCAGCGGGATTGTCGCGGAGCAAGGAGGCGGCCAAAAAAAAAACACGACTGCTTTCAAGCCGGATCCTGCAGACTTGCGCGAACTTTAAATGGGTTCCTGCGCTATATCGCTAGTTCGGCGTGAAGCGAGGCAATCCTGGTATCCGTACAACGAAGCGCAATGGAAATATGTAGGTCGAAGAAGAGCGTTTACACAGGTAGACCAGGTCCGTCGGCAAGTTAAAATCGACGACGACAGTGGAGGGACAATATCCGGTTTCTTCACCAGCTTAAAGATTGCCTACCCACGCTACCATAGCCAGCAAAGTTATGGGTAGGGATCAGCGCCACCGAGACGCGGGGCGGAGCCAATCCGCTTTGTCGCTCTCCGTCCTAACATTCCTGGCTATCGGACTCTCCAATTCCACCCAGCAGCTCGCGAAACCGCCGCCGTTTACTGTACAAATCTGTTCCGGAACTCATCAAAGTTCATGCCTGCGAAGGGAGAACACGATAGTCTGCGCTTGCTCGCGTCGTATCTGTTCTGAGATAGCCACGGTCGACCAGCATGGCGGTTAGGCTGGTACCTTTACACGCAGGTCCACTGGTTGAGCACAGTGACGTAAGCCCCAGCGAGACTTTTCAGCGTGTAATCGTAGCGTACAGCACAGTACCTACGCTAGCGGCGCTATGCTCGTAATTGTCAGCTGTCATGAATTCCTGGGAGCGTTCCTCGGGTGTCGTTCATCCCAATCCTAGCGCCAATCTTGCTTGAGCCCCAGAACCGCGACATTGCGTATACCCGGTGTATCAACCACGATAAGAGGGCTTGTGGATTCACAGGCTGAATTCAAGACGAAGTCTGGAATATCTGTGTCGCTATCGGGGCTCCCATTTTTGACTGGTCGGCTACGCTGAATTTGATTGGCTGCTAATCTACACTTCAACCCAGATATTTTCCGCGTACTCCTCCAGTTCTTGAACGCTAATAACGAAGTCTCCCTCCCCAGGGCCCGGATCTCTAAGGAAGAGAAGCCTAAATGAGAGTACCAACGCGCCGCTAGTGACATTGTACGATATCGGGTCGGTAGTAGTGTTTCGGGTAATGGTGATGGTTTGTCTAAGCACAGGCGCTAAGTGTTGAAGAGAGCGTCGCGTCGTAGTAGCTCCAGGACGAGTTTGCATTTCTTCCTCCCACCTTTCCAGAAGGATTTTAGTACCGTCAAACTTGGCAAGCAGGACAATTTTGACTTGGTGGTCTGACATAGAAAACCACCGCTGCATATCTAAACGCAGTTCCCACAATGCCTGAGAGACTCCTGCCTCGATAACAAGTGTCGGCCAGGCATTTTTAGTAGCTCGTTGGGGCTTCGGGCCACCGGTCGAATCACCCTCTTTACCCCTTTGTCCAGAATGACCTTGTTGTGCTGAAAATGTAGCACTGGCGATATCCTTCCAACTCCTCCATAGGCCCATATGGTCAACTTGCCTGATATACTCGTTATATAGCCCTTTATGGAGTTGCTCATGAAGGTGAGTTGGGATTGTGATAATAAGGATCTGAGAATTGCTGTCGTAATAGCGAAAGCGGAACTTGCGGCGTTGTTTCTCTCGGGTACGTTCGAATTCGGTGAAACAAATATGAGATATATCTAAATAATCAGTATATTATATAAAAATGGCAGGGTGATACTATACTTGTGACGGTAAGGGAATCCCGAGCAGTGTAATCGATCGCACTGATCAGATCTTGCACATTGGTAAATCGCACGGTGCCCTGATCGCCACCTTGCTTCGATTCTACCAAAGTAGGCATAGTAGACGCTGATAAAGCTGATACTGACGTAGATGCAGCCGACAAAGATACAGCCGACGGCGGCTCCGGTACAACCAGTACCATGGCGAAGCGTTGCTAAAGCTGGGATTCGTGAAGTGGGATGCGTGGGGAAGCCATTGGAGGGGCAAGTGTCACGGCACGTAAACACTACAAAAAGTGGAACGTTGTTGTTACGACCCACCCCGGCAGCTGCCGCGGGGTGGGTCGGGCAAGGCACGCGGCTAAGCCTCGGGTAAACTGCTGGACTCAAAAAGAAGACTTGGCACAACTAGGTCCCGAGGTCCCGATGCTCATGCATCGGGAATCAGGATGGTACTTGGTACCTAAGTAGTTAAACTAGTATAAGAGCAGCCCATAGAAGCACTCCTGTGAGGACTCGGCTCCTTACGCAAGCAATAACATTCTTGTCTACCTATTTGCTAAAGCCCCTGCTTAGGTAGAACAGCTTGTTACCCAAGGGTTGTACCTTAACCCGTCGCCTCTTGTCTGCCGTAGCCTTGTATCCCCAACCCCCCGTCCTCAGGCGTACGCCTTGCAGCTTGGAGCTCCCGAAGCACAGGTTGTAATAGTTGTGCAGTTAGGGTACTGTACCATAGTCCTTCTACATCTAGCTGCAGCCACAGGCAGGCAGCATCACCATACTGTAACAGCAAGCGGTTGACAAAATAAAAGAGCCACCAAAAGTGGTACGTGCTTTTCTAGCCTAACAGACCCTCTAACAATTCTTCAGGATTCCATCAGCCCACTTCTACCCTACCAAAAACCCACCGCCTTTTCAACCCTCCAGCCATTACCAGTTAACAATCTAATTGCAAATTCAATTGCCAACCCAAGAACCCATCAATCCAACAATCCATTAATAGGCTGGTCGCTAATCCAAGAATCCATCAACAAGCCAGTCGACAAGCCAATTAACAAGCCAGTCAACAATGGGCCTTAGTGATTTGCACCATACAACGCCCAAAAAGTGCAAGGTCATTGGCGCCTGTAATTACCTAGAAGCCCGCCACCTGCAATTCTTCCACTCAGACATCTTTTGGCTCAATTAAGTCAGTAAAACGCAGGGCTGGCAAATCCTCAAAGATGAGCGCGATCGCCAACTACCTATATGCGTGTGCCGACCTATTGCGTCACTGCTGCCCCCGGCGCTGCGCAGACGCTGCGGCGGGGTTTCGCCTGCGTGTCGCCTGGCCCCATTACAAACCTGCCCAACAAATTCGTTATATAACCCTTTGTGGAGTTTCTCATGAAGGCGAGTTGGGATTGTGATAATAAGGATCTGATAATTGCTGTCGTAATAGCGAAAGCAGAACTTGCGGCGTTGATCCTTTTGAGTACTTTCAAATTCGGTGAAATGAACAAGTCTCCTTCCTAGCTTCAAGTGCCTTGTTTGGAATGATAAGAGGGCTCCGGAGACATTATATTTTTAAAAAGCAGCGCGTCAAGCACGTGTTTTAAAACAATTTTACCTGTCTTTTGTAGATTCTCTTATGCCTTGGGTCCTTGACATGACGCATTATAGTGTATAAAGCAAGGGCTTCCGTATGCTGCTTGGAAGAATCTTTCTGCGTTAGATTGGAGATATAAGGCGCCACAATCCAGACAGCAAGGCCTTTTGGATACTTTTGGGAAGATATTTTACGCCTTAAATTCCCTGTCTAAAGGGTTATTTTTTTAGAAGCAGAGTTTTTTTACATACCTTTTGTAAATCCCCTCACGCCTTGGGGTTCTAGGCATGACACATTTAGTATGGAAAGCAATGGGTTTCCCAATACCGCTTAGGAGAATCCTCAAGTGTTGGATCCTATATACAAGACCTCCCTCCGATCAGTACGGTTCAAGGTCGTTGCAGAATGCGGAACGCCGCAGGCCCGACTGCAGGTTGGGCCGGATGCGGGATGTAGCCAGATGCAGGATGCCGGATCCGGAGCCTGTAATCTAGTATAAGAAGGCTGGTGGCCGCCCTCCGATTAGAGGGAGGCCACGTTCCAATTGATCTAATAACCCCTACCTAACCCTACACTGACCACCTTGACTGAGACCACTCCTCCACCCCCATACCCACAGCGCCTTTGCGTTACAGTAGACGCTGATGAAGCCGATACCGACGTAGATGCAGCCGATAAAGATACCGCCAGCGGCGGCTTTGATGCAATTGATGCCATGGCGAAGCGTTGCTGAAGCTGGGATCCGTGAAGTGGGATGCGTGGGGAAGCCATTGGAGGGCTTGCCGAGGTAGCCCCGAACACAAATGCTACCAGATGCTCCAAAACTCTGAAAGGTAAGAATTCAGCCACGAATGGATGCACCAGTTATCGAGCTCAGAGTCAATTGCAGCCATGAGCTCATATCGTGCGCGTATCTGGATCATGCGGACCATAAGCTTTTGTACGCCGGATCGGTCCCGATGTGTGTAGAGCATGTGCGATTGCGTGACCCCTTGGAGATCCACCAAATGGTAAGAAGGAAAGGTCATAAATAGATGGCCTCTTCACTTTCTCCTAGCTTTCCTAAGACTACTACAATCTACATGCCTCCTCCCCTCGCCCCCTAATAGCCACCATGTCCGTCATCAGGCCTTATCCCCCTCTCAATGAAGAACACCCCTATTTCCATTGGCGGAACGCAGAAGCTGAAGACGACAATATATCCGCGGCTAAAGAGATAAAACTTCAGAATCGACGTAACAAAATTCAGCACTTTGTCAAGCGCTGCTTACCGTTTACAAACCTCGATCCCGGACAGCCGGCAAACCTTGCCGCGCCACAAGCACGACCCTTTAGGTGGATGATCTCCTCTTATCACACTCCAGAAGAATACCAAGCTGAAAGCGTTCGGCGGCACTCACCCTGGTATTTATTACTTCGATGCATGCTGATAGATCTTCCTGAGCAACTTGAGAGTGGAATTGGTACTTGGTGGCGAGACTGCCAAGTACAAGAAAAAGGCGAGATGAAATTTTTTACCCGTACGCGCTTTTGTTACACCTTTCCACGGTTAAAGTGGGGCCGGCGTATTGTCTTTTCAGAACAAACCAAGGACGAGCCTCGATGGCTCACAGGACGCTGGCTTATTGTTGCGTACCTATGGAGCGACAGCCGCGAATGGCTACAGAGTGCAGACGTGGGGAGCCTGCTATCTTTTCAGAATGCATTTTGGTAAGGACCTCTTATATTTAACTATATATATCAGCCTAACAAAACAACTTTACTCTAGTATCCGTGCCTTTGAAAGAGTCCCCTGTATGAATTGTCCTCGCCGCCATCTCGCGTACAGACAGTTTTACCAGTCCGAAAAAGTACCAGATAAACTTGAGCGGTTGGTTACATTATTCTGCCATGTCGGCTATTATCCTGGGCCGCACCCTCCTCCCATCCCGCCCTACACACCGGTCCCGGATGCGCTCTCCGAACTGAGCCGTCTTATGAATAAAGAGGCGATAGCTCTATTATACACACGTTGTAAGAAGGCTAGAGGTTAGTAGTCGTTCATTTTGCTTTACCTTAGCTTACCCGGCTTACTTAGGTCATGGTACGCTTAAATCTGCAGCAACCGCCGGAGGGAACTATGAAGTCAAAACAACGCGTCTGTAAACGAGGCAGTACTGTGTACCTCTTATCGAGTCCGGACAGGGACTCGTTTTTGGTATAAAGGCCCCCTGGTAAAGGCACTTGACGTGAAGTTGGGAAATTGGTGCTGCTACATCCGGGGAAGGTCAGCTGCCCCAACGTCCGGTATGAGAATTCGGGTACAACTCTGCCCGGGATCCCCATCGCTCTAGGCTGCAGAAAATTCTGCCTGATGGTATCTGTACCTAACTCGCTGAAAATACTTCTTTCGCTGTGTGCGGGCGGACTGTCGAATGTGTGGTGGGTTTAGGGGGTTAATCTCGACCAATAAAATATCGCAATGATGGGATATCCATGGTCCCCTTTTCTACTTGGGCAGGCAAGCGGTTGCCAAAATAACCAGCACTGCAAAAGATTCGGCCCGACAGCACCTAGATCGGTGAACCGAGAGTTGAACTCGGACGGGCACGAGTTGTACAGGTCGACGGGATTCTGAATGGCCCGACTTCAAAGTCGGGGAACGTGGCGGACCTGCGTGGCGTTCAGTGTGGCGTTTAGCTTGCCGCCGCTGATGCACGTGCGGGCCGTCACGGCCAAGTAGGCCTCGCCCGAGATGCGGAGCGCGTCGCTCAGAGACCAGGTGATCCGTAGCCTTGGCGGTTGGGGGTAGGCGTCGGGCGGCACGAAGGCCTGGTGGTGCCCGCCCAGCGTCAGCATAAAGGTGGCAGCGGCAGCGATGGCGACGCTGGCGACGGCGGCGGTGGTGGCAGTGAATTAGTAGGGGAATTGATTACAGCAATTTGCGACGTACGATCGCGATGTTTTGTGGCGTTGTTAGCTTGCCCAGGTTGGTGATGATGGCTGTGGCGATGCGTGGAAATGATGCGGTTCTTGTGCGTTGGCACCTGGCAGACATCACGAACATGGGATCAAAAAGGGCTTGTCGCCAGGGTTGGGGTTATATTTGGGCGTTTAATGGAGCTACAGTATAAGTGAGACGGATCCTACAGTACACGGATGTGTTCTCTTGTTCCTACAACCTTACGTCTTCGACCTCCCTCCTGTACTCTCGAGACTCCGCTTCGTTGCTTTCACGCAACAACCCCTTCTGGACCTTTAACTCGTCTGTCGCCAGCCTAAGCAGTCTCCCCTTTATCACTTCGTCATCCTCGAAAGTCTTCTCCATGCTGCCTCGCTAGCCTCGCCAACTTTTTCCGTACCGCTTCGTGGCTCAGCTTTGTCACCCAGTTCTCAGCAGCCCACCTCATGCCGGACCAGCCTACGCTGTTGCGCCCCCGGATCGATCTTTCTACAGCCTGTTCGCAACTTTCGCCTGTATCATCATCGACCGACATACAGCCTCATCGATATAGCTTCGCCCGGCCTGTCTCGTCTTCTCGTCTTCTCGTCTTGCTAACATCATAGCTCAACCGAGGTAAGAATGAACCATGTTGATGTTATTCTTTCCGTTGGGCGGACGGGATGACGAGGCGGCTAGGGAGGGTGACTGCTAGGCGGGCGCCTGCCATGGTTTCAGTAATATCAGCGAAGGCGAGAGCTCCCCCAGAAGCTCCTTGTGGATCCGCCGACACGCTCGTGACAAGGAAAGCCGCTGCATGACCGGAAGTCAGCTCGTCGCGGCATCGGACATCTCCAGACACGTGAGAGCGCATCGACCACAATCGCGCCTTGGCAGCGTGGGAAACAGCGGGCACCCTGCATCGCCAGCGCACCCAAATATGGGGGACCAAGGAAACCGGCTTAGATGATAGCCCTTCATCAAACGTTGGCTTGCCTCGATCCGACCACCGTTACGTACCCCTCCTTTGGCGTCCTCCTCTTCTCCTACTAGGCGACACCTTGAAAGTGACAAAAGGGACCTCTCTCCTCCAGAAACCACTTGGCCGGTACGGTCCACTGCCGCGCACTGGCATTCCTGACATTTGTTTGCAAGCCGGCTTTGACCAGATGCACCGAGGGGCGCTCCAATTTCCACCCCGTCCAGGACCAGCTTGGAAACCTCTCTCTGCTCTCTAGGGGTTTCTGGCTGCACCGGCACAGCCCTGCACAAAGCTCCATGGTCAGCGTCCACAGGATCGACTCGTACACCTCTCTATCCTCCTCCTCCTCCTCCTCCTGCTTCTCCTCCTTGGACGAACCGTGACTGCGTCGACGTTGCCTCACCCTCCTCATCGGTCTCGGCGCGCGAGGCAGCACAGGCACACCCCATAGGTGCCGCACCGCCACCTTCCCCTCTCTATGGCGCCCAGCACGCCCCTGATGCTGTTAAGGACGTCTTCCTCTCTTAGCGCCCGCTCCGAGAACGCTTGAATCCGCAGCGTTACGTCCCACGCCGAGCTGCCCGGGCCGCCGCCTAGCCTAGCCGAGAACAGACCCAGCTTGTCCTTCTCATCCTTGTTCCGCCGGAACTGCGCCCTGAAGCGCAGCCTGAGAAGCACAGCCGGTAGTTCCGGTTGTTGTGGAGGTGTCGGTCAGCAAGCGCTGGCTGGCCTGGGACGACGGGCTGGCACCTTCTCGTGGTTGTCCTGGGTGAGTACCTGCACATTATTGGTGCACGGGAAACGAAGAGCAGTCCATCTTGTACATACAATGTCCATAGATAATTTGAGTAAAATGAAGACCCTTGTGCGAAGGGATTTACAACAAGCGTAGTAGTGGCATCTCCAGCAACGTATAATCCCCCCTCCTCCCAAAGCGACTCTCTGTCCACTCCCAATCGTCGGCGGCCCTCCGTTGGCAGCAACCACTTGCTTCCCTCCGCTGCTCCCAGCCCACGAGTCCAATGCGAATAGCATCCGCAACAGCACCCAACAAAACGGCACGGTGGCAATCATTATCGCGGTGCTCGCTTCCCCATTGTACCACGCTAGGAAGACGAGATCATGCGGCATGACGAAGTTATAGTACCGATTGAGGATCGCGAACAGCACATCTAAAACACCGGGCCCGAACACACCGCAGAGGACGAGCTTGCGCTTCAATGGGAGACGGGAGTGCGCGATTAGGGGGATGGGGACGCAGAGCATAAGAAGATGGGAGGATACGTAGAGGACGGCAAATGGTGATAAGGTGGCTGTGGTATGTTTTGCATTGTTCTTGTGGTGTCAGCGGAGTCAAGTGTAACAATAGGGCAGGAGACATAGCGTTGCCGGGAGGTATCGGAATAGCCCAATAGTTTGTGATCGGTCGACACTACACGCTGAGGTACAGCACTTGGACGACGATGAAGGTCAGGAGGCAGTACCTGGGTTGTGATCTTGACCGCGAGTCCTTCACGAAGGCCGGAGCTGCAACATATTAGGACTAAGTCAAACATAATGGAAGAGACGTACGCCATGCGAGCGTAGAGCAGGAGAAGACAGGCTTTAACGAGCCAGAGAATGCCGACCATGAACTCCTCAAGAGCGACGAGCATTTTGCTCCCCATTCTGCCCGAGAGACCCCCGCGAGCGTCCAGTCATTGGTTTCGCCCTCGGGCACATAGTTGCTGCTGTTCTTGGCGACTTCGTTGGAGGAGATGACGAGCCCGGTGAGACATGCAAACGCAAGAAGCATGCGGTAGTCGTCAGCAAGGAGATCTCGAAAGGAGACGGACCAGTCTGCAGACGCCGGGAGATGAACCGACTGATGACGGAGACGAGGGCTATGGCCCCAGAGGGTCCACGAGCAGATGGCCAGGCTGTTGATGAAGCTTGGAGTTGCGGATGTGATCATCGTGCTGTGTACCTATCATGTCATCCTCCCCGCCTCAAGATCAGTCAGCCTTTAAAATCCTGTAAACCTCGAAGCGACCTGGCTCTACCTACGTTCATCGGCTGCGGACGAATGCTCGCTGGTTATCCAGGCAGTGTGGTAGCGTGGGAGTTGAACATTTCGATGGACTGGCGGTCTGGCATGGATGGCGAAGCGCCAGGCGACCCGGGCGAGTCTGCTGGTCAAGGACGGCGATGCAGCGAGATCTGCGCTGAGGCTCTGCGAAGGCCTATAGACGCCTGCATCACTACTGCATGTCAAAACCTGTGCTTTGTGGCTGTGACTGACCATTTGTGTTACAGATAACTGTCTCGATCACCGTAGAGACCCCGAACCGTGAACCCCGCTCAAGACCGCGATGAAGGAACTAAGCAGGCAATGAAGCAGCTCCTGTGAGCAGGCAAGAGATAGGGATAATACAATACACAGGGAATACGCAGGGCTGCGGCACAGAAAGAGAAGGACTACAATACGGTGGAATATATGCCGGCCAGGCAGAGAATACGCTCTCTAGGGAGGCAAGAGATGGCACATAATACTCTGGAGGGAGGCAGGGTTGCTTGTTTTACGGAAGTGCTGTTACTTTGCACGCTTGGTTCGTACGCTCTAGGGCTCAAGAACAACAACAACAACAACGACACCAAGGCAATCGCCAAAGGGAGGAAGAATAACGCCCTGAATACCTCTTTCGAGCGCAGCGAGCAGCCCGCTGTAGGCGCCGCGCCGGAGGCAAACACCGCGATGTGGTTTTACGCACGTTGGTTACGCAAGGTGGTGCTTCGTTTTAAGAGTTCCGAGGTGACGTTTACGTCAAGGAGGCAGGGTATTTTCTACCTACCTACCTAGGTACGCTCGCCGAATAGGCGAGGGGCAAGCAGACGTCAACTCCCCCTCAGCTCGACCCGCTGCACATCCCGAAACGTCGCGCGCTTGGGCACCCCATCCGCCTCGAGAAACTCATACAGCACCTGACAATCGCATGCCGCTCCTTCGCCTCCGCATAGTGCGAGATGACGGCCCGCGGCAGCCGGAAGCTCGCGTCCTCGAGCAGCCGCACCAGCACCCCGGGGCGCTGCGGACGGGGTAGACGCGGAGGGTGAAGGAGGGGGCGGGGAGGAAGGGAGGAAGATTGGGAGAAGGAGAGAGCGCTTCGCAGGCGGCCCGGAGGGATTGTGCATGCCGGGTGGGTGAGTCTGGGCGGGGACGGTGAATCGGACCGTCACGGGCGTTGGCGAGATACCTCCTTGTCGAGGCCACGGGGAGGGGCGGCGGGGGAGGGTGGTCTGTAGCCGATGGCGTGGACAGCCTGAACAGCGGTATCGGCTCGGCGGCTGCGCTGCGGGCCGAGAGATCGCCGATGTCCAGCTGGAGGATGGGATCGTTGAGCTGGAGACCCGTGACGGCCGAGGTGGGTACGTCGTCGGTGAAGTACACGCCGTTCTCCTCCTTTAGCTTCTGGAGGAGAACCCTCCCGAAGGCGGGAGGGTTCTGCGTCCGGGCGTTCCAGTCGAACACGGCGTCGGCAGACGGTATAGGGTTTGGGTAGAACGACTCGTTGCCGAGAGATCGCCCCGCTGTGCGCCATCGGGGCGTCCTAGCGCGGTGTACAGCTTTTTCACCACGACCACAGGAGACTCCTCTGTAAAGTTGATGCGCCGGAGGTCGGGCGGCGCCGCGTCGAGGAGCAGGTACATAGTGTCTGGGCCGATGCGCTTCTGGACGAGGATCGGCTGCTGGGCCGGCGTGTTGGCAGGGGGCGCTACGGTGCTGTGGATCGGCCGGGTTCTAGTCGCCGCAAACTTGACGTCGACGGCTATGTCGGGGAACTGCACAAGCAGGTGGCTGCGGATCAGGACCCTGTAGCACGGCATCTACGCGTGCTAGCTGCCGAGGGTGGCGTCGGGGGTGGTCAGACCGTCATTGATGGCCTCCTTGATGGCCGTGCGGGCCGTGTCCTCCTCGGGCGCGAAGCCCCAGTGGTTCGCCAGGCTGAGGGCGCTGTCGACGATGGCATCCGTCTATTTCCCGTCGACGTGGAAGAAGCGCAGCGTCTCAGGCGGCAAGAACTCCGGGTCGGGTATCAGATAATGGGCCGGCACGTTGCCGAGATACAGCTTGTCCAGGACCCACGAGCAGACCACGGCTAGTCGGGGCTCGCGGGGATATTGTACTCGTTGTACAGGACGCTGTCTTCCTGCTGCCGGCCTCCCAAGTCATCGTCTGGCGGAACTGCCATGGCGAACCACCTGGCTGCCGCGTTTGAGTGCGCGGTGAGACGCGGGGCGATATGGGGCGACTTCTGGGCCAGCAGATTGATGGATGCCAGGCCGATCCCCTCATCCGCTGCGGCATCATCGTAGCGCCACCGATTCTCCCCGACCGCCCCACGACCTAGAGAACCATGGAGCTGATTCAGCCCCTGAACAAGTCCTAACATCTTGTCGGCCGCACGCTGACGAGAGCCGTGGCCGTCGTCGCCAAAGGCGGCATGGACCTCCCGCTTGGCAACATCGAGGCCGGCTCCCTGGACGGCATTTCGCAGCCTCGCCAGGGCTGCGCAGAAGGCATTGTCCGTCATGGCCAGTGTCCGGCCGAGCTGCCAGGCGTTGGAGTAGGTGGCGTCTAGCAGTCCGAGGTAGGGATCGAAGATGGCCAGGTCGTGGCCGTAGTTGGACTGCATAGGCATGTTCTTGCTGCTTAGGGGCCGCTTGACGTGCGTCGGCACCAGCGGGCCACGGAGGATGGCGGCGGTGACTTCGTCGGTCACGGTCCGGTGGCGGGCGAGGGTGTACCCGTCTCTCTGGCAGGCGGCGATCAGCTCCGTCAGCTCCTTGTCATTTTCGTCGCCGTTTGTCCGGGTACCTGTACCACGCAGCCGGTCGGGGAGACTCGTGCCCGCGAGTTTGATCCGTCCCTCCAATATCGGGGTCGAGCGGGTCGTGTTGCGTTGCATTACGTTGCGCGTCTGAGCTTGTGTGCGGCATTTTTGCCATTGGTTAGGATACGCGAAGTCAAGAGGAAACGGAAGGAGTAGGAGGAAAGGCAGAACCGTGGGCGAGGGGCGAGGGACGAGGGCATGAAAGTATTTATCGTCAAATGTTGACCTCGCGATCCAGCAGGCTGGTACGCGGGGCACCAGGAATGAGGGACAAAGTTTTGGGTCCGTGCACTGAACTGTGATTGGCAGATGCCGCGACCAGGCGAGGTGCGGCCGACCACTCAGAAAACGGAAGCCTCGACGGCAACACATAGATTACAGTTGTAATAGCCACGGTAATCAGCATCTTTAGTGTAAAAGTCAACGTCCCGCCCTTTCTCCCCAAACCCCCCCTTTACAGTACAGGGGGGGCGCTCGCTACAGTACGAATAGACGTGCTCCTAAATAATCAGTATATTATATAAAAATGGCAGGGTGATACTATACTTGTAATGGTAAGGGAATCCCGAGCAGTGTAATCGATCGCATTGAGCAGATCTTGCACATTGGTAAATCGCACGGTGCCCCGATCGCCACCTTGCTTCGATTCTACCGAAGTAGGCATAGTAGACGCTGATGAAGCCGATACCGATGTAGATGCAGCCGATAAAGATACCGCCAGCGACAGCTTCGATGCAATTGATGCCATGGCGACAGGGGTGCTCGAGCTAGTTGAAAATGGCGAGTCCGCACTAGCCAAAACGGCGGTGTCACAGTGTCTACACCTTCGTGAAGGCGACGTCGCACAGTGCTTACGCACGGTCCACGGTCGCCCCTGCAAGGGCAACGACGAAACAAACCACGTTTTCCCTCCTGTGATTGTTCAATCTCCACCATCACGAACCCCCTCGCCACCACGGCACCTTACCATCACCCTTGCATTCGACACTCGCGCCTCTGTCGCATTGGACTTTTTTGACAATAGCACATTTAATACTGTCCGCGCCTTGATTGGGACTCGGTCGCGTTCCTGTACGCCCATCGGCTTTTCCACATTCGATTTCGACGCAGCTCGACCCACTCGACCAAGAACAAAAGCGCACCACCCCTCCACTACCAGAACTAGAACACATATAGGCATTCATTCTCACGTAGTCTTCCATTGGGGAGACTGCTTTCTCGACATTCCTGCATCCGTCGTCGGCCCATTCCGGCGCCATCCGCGCGCTCCGCACATAACCTGCCAAAATGGCTATCGCCATCAACGACCGAACTGCTGAGTTCCGCCACATTGTCAGCGCGACAAAGCGACGCCAAACAGCGAAACCCGGGTCACAGAGACTCTTGAGCGATGCCCAAAAACAGGCTGCTGGCTCTGATGGCCAGCCCTGTCGATCCGAGTTCGCTAGGAGAGCTGCAGACATTGGACGGGGAATCGCGGCTACGATGGGAAAATTGGAAAAGCTTGCCCAATGTAGGATTCACGGCACGCATCTAGCACCCGCGAATAGTCGCTAAAACGTAACAGTGGCGAAGAAAAAGACGCTGTTTGACGACAGGCCGGTCGAAATCAACGAGGTATGTCAACGAGGCGTACATTCATCTTGATTGTGCAGGGCAGTGCTCACAATATGCAGTTGACGTTCATCATCAAGCAAGACTTGTCGTCCCTCAACGAACAGATCAAGGACCTCCAGTTATTCTCCAAGGGCCTGCAACCGACGCGGGATCAGGGAGAAAACAACAAAAACATCCTTTTGCTGCTGCAGGGAAAACTCGGAGACGTGAGCGCCAACTTCAAGGATGTCCTGGAAATTAGAAGCAAGAATATGCAGGCCTCAAGGTCAAAAACAGAGGCGTTCGTTTCGACTGTTGGCCAACACGCACATGCGTCATTACAGCAGTCGGCATCACCGCTTTATGGTACCCCAAATAGGGGTACCCCCTCTCCGAATGCCGATCTGATTTCGCTCAATCCAATTCCCGACCAGCAAATGCAATTGCAGATGATGGAAGAAGGTCAAAATACCTACATCCAACAGAGAGGACAAGCGATAGAGGCTATCGAGGCGACCATCAATGAACTCGGCTCCATCTTCGGACAACTCGCAACCATGGTTAGCGAGCAGTCAGATATGATTCAGCGCATAGACGCCAATACGTAAGGACCTAAGCTCATAATATTAATTCACGTGACTAACAAAATGCAGCGAGGACGTTGTCGACAATGTCGAGGGCGCACAAAAAGAGTTGCTTCGCTACTGGTCGCGCGTCTCGGGCAACAGGTGGCTGATAGCCAAGATGTTTGGTGTTCTGGTTAGTTTCTAACCCCGGCCCTGCCCAACCAGCTGGCCATACATACTAACCTCGTGACTAGATGATCTTCTTCCTACTCTGGGTGTTGATCTCGGGATAGTGTAACGACGTACCGCCGCAGTTTTGTTCCTTTGTAAATTATTTACGTAGCCGATGCATGCAGACAGGCGCGTCTCGGTAGACTCTTTGCTTTGGCAGCATGGTTACGAGTGTTAGATTTTCTAATCAAGAGGGGGTTTGGGTTTCTTGGGCTTGAAATGCCCCATGGCTTCTGGAAGGATAAGAAACTAGGCTGGAGTTTGGATGTGTATTAGTGTAAAGAGCACTTGGTGGGATGTTTGCTGAATAAGAAACGCAGAGGAGGTCCCTAGTTGGATCTAAGATACTAGCATGATATAAGTGTCAGGTTCGCTGTTGAAGCCTGCTATATCTATCATATCAATGATTCACAAGCTGGCCCACTGTCGACTGGCAGATGGAAGAGATTTATCCACCAGTAGCAGCGTAGCGGGATGGATGGTCGGAGTGGCTTCGGAGCGGGACCTGGGGACCGAGTGGTCATTGGCCCCGATCCGGAGTCAAGGGATTCGCAAAAGAGTATTTGATAGTACACCGATGGATCCGGGCGGCGTGTCTTGACATGTTACAAATACTCTAATTTGCCTACGATCTATTCTTCAAGACCATGGGGATTGGCCATCAGCGACATCCATCAATGACGGTGTAGCCCTTGGGCGGCGAGCAGTTTTTACTTGGTTGGTAATACTCAATTCCCCCCCTTGCGGCCCCACTAGCAGCAGCTGGCCTCGCACAGCAGCATTGGATCCCGCCTCTCCGGTGGTTAACTAGCGGTAGGGAGTCGTTCCTGCCTGCCTTTGCCCAATTTAGCCGGTCTCTGCGGTGGCACTTGCCTAGGTGGTTAATACCGGTCGTTGGTGTCTGACCAATTGCTATCCACATGGTACACCTGAAACAGGCGGCGGCAAACATGCCGCTGTTCCCCTTCCTCCCTCCCTCGCTCACTCTCACCTATTTGATCTTGGTTTACGCACCAAAAGGTCCATAGTTGACGCTCAAAAGGGCCGAAAAGCTAGTTCACGCGGTACCTTAGCTCAGCTCACCTTTGACGCAACCCATCGCACCTACCCGATTAGGAAATAACCATGACGGACAAGAACTTCAAGCTCAACACGGGTCAAGACATTCCGGCTCTCGGTCTGGGTGAGTTTATGCACCCATCTCTCGTCAGTACATTCATGTAGCGAGTGTCTTCTCTAATGGAAAAAGGACAGGAACATGGCAGTCGGCCAAAGGCGAAGTCAAGCAGGCGGTGGCGCATGCGCTCAAGAGCGGGTATCGACTCATTGATGGCGCGTATTGCTATGGCAATGAGGACGAGGTCGGCGAGGGTTTGGCCGAGGCGTTTGCGTCGGGTGTCAAGCGCGAGGATGTGTTTGTCGTGAGCAAAGTGTGGGCGACGTATAACACGCGGGTCGAGCTGGGGTTAGATAAGAGTCTCAAGTCGTTGGGACTGGATTATGTGGATTTATTTCTGGTGGTAAGTTTTGCGTGCTTTCTTTCTGATGACGGAGGTGACATGTGGTGCTGATGAGGTGGTGTACCTAGCATTGGCCGCTCTTGATGAATCCTGATGGTAAGTTGCTCTGAGCTACCTGACCGACACTGGCAGTCAACCCC
>Ga0247765_1000809_pt1 | contig 20160 bp, 18 predicted proteins | sample UWRJL106311C6_FD_179949 | JGI IMG/M metagenome (GOLD analysis project Ga0247765, IMG submission 179949) | Plant litter microbial communities from Arlington Agricultural Research Station in Wisconsin, United States - UWRJ-L106-311C-6 | ecosystem: Environmental > Terrestrial > Plant litter >... | reverse complement strand
CTCAATTAACCCTTATTAAATAACCTTAGCTTACTAAGTAAAATTATATTATACTTATATTATATTAAATAAGTTATACTTAAATTTTCAGGGTTATATATGTAACTTTGAGAGAGTTAGCATTTGTGATTTTTAGGGTTATATATGGGGAAAAAAGTGGCTGACTCGCTTGTCTAGCTGACTCGCTTGTCTAGCTGACTCGCTTATCATGTACGTTAGCCTTTAAGCAGGAAATATACCCAAACCCGAATTTTCCCTTGCCATTTAAGGAACCGAAATTCTGCTACTGGGCAATATACGGCGATACTATGAGGGGCGCTTGTTGCAGATATTTTCCAATACCTGTATCACCCGCTGCCTCAGTTACCAGCGGTTCTGCTGTATCCGAATCTCCGATATTAAACACGGCCCCTTAACGGTAGACCTACCTGCGCGATGGATGAAGGCGAGAGGGGAGCCGGGGCTTGAGGAGTAAGGCATCCTGTGATGTTCACGATGATCTCGACTCACCCTTCTCCCCGCCCTTCAGGGTCCTTATTTTTGTTATCTCTTCAACTCGACTCACAAGCCTCGTATTCGTCGGGCAATTCCGGCAATGCTGCTCCAGGTACATCAACTAAAAGTCGCCCCTGATCGCTATCTACCTTAAGCAGCCAAGGCAGCAATCTTCTTGGCCGCCTCGCGGTACAAGGAATGTGCGTCCTGGCTCGGCGCCCAGTCTACGTGACACACATGTTCCCGGTTCATCCACCCCACCTTTATGTCAAATGTCAGCGGGTCGTGGCTGGTGAGCATGGCGGAGCTAGCCTTGACTTTGATCTCCTTGATCTCGGGAATGCCCTGCATCACCAGCTTCGTCACCTGCCGGACGACATCGCCCCCAACATGAATACCGAGCTTAACGTCTTCGAGGGTCGCGAGGAGGGCATCGGCCTGCGTCTTGATCCTGTCGTAGTCCTGCTTCTTGTTGCGGTAGTCTTCCTCAAAAGGCTTCAGCTTGATCTCTGCCTCGAGGTCGGCGATGCGCTTCCGCGCTTCTTCTTGCTGTGGACTTAGCCTGCCCCGCCCTGCGTCCAGGGCTCTCTTGGCAGCCCGGAGCTCTGCCTCGAGCTTCTCGCTGGCCGCCACAAGTTGGTTGAGGAGCCTGATCTGACGCTCTAGATCTACCCGCTCGTCGCGGGTCATCTCCTCGATGTAGCCTATCGGCCCTTCGCTAACCAGCTTCTCCACCGCGCGTGTGAACCTTGCAATCTCGAAGCCCGCATCGTTGATTCCCTGCTCGACCGCTCTGAACGCATCCGTGTTCATGATGGCGTGTGCAGCATGACGCAGCTCAGCGTCTACAGCCTTTCTGGCGTGCGCCTCTTCCAGCCCGATGGTGGCCTCGCTCAACTTGATAGTCTACAAAGCTTGTGTTAGAACCGCAACGGCTACCATGTGTTTGGCGGTGAGCAGCCTTCAGGGTTAAACTCACCCAGTACGCTTTCTCCCACCAATGGCAATTGTCCAGATGCCACACGCACGCGTTTTTCCACTCCCACCTCTCACTTTCCAATTCTAACCCAACCATATATGGGTCAGCAAGTCTCAAAACTGATTCAAGGCTAGGGGGGTAAAACTGACCGCACCACCATTTCCAACTACGATCCGCACTCTCGCCCTTTCTCAAGTCATCTCCCCACGACGCCTCTTTCTTCTCCTTCAACCGCTCCATCTCTGACTTCCAATGCGCTTGATGCTCCTTTTGCTCTTGGATCTTGAGATCATACTCCCTCCTCATCTCGCGCTTCTTGTCCTCCAGCTCAGCCTTCGCCCGGTCGAGCTTTCTCTTCTGCGCCTCAATCTCTGCGTCCTTGCTATCCTTCCTCGACTTCACTTCCCTATACCTTCTATCGAGCTTATCAATCTCATCATACGCCCGGCGCATTGACTCATTTTGCCTCTCAATCTCATCCCTGCGCTTGGCCACCTCGGCGCGCGACTTGAGTCTCAGCTCATCCAGCTCCTGCTTCATTTTGTCCATGCCATCATGCAACACCGACAGCCTCCTCGTAATCTTTTTCTCCGCATCATCAATAGCATGCTTCGCATGCGCCTCGAGCGCATTAATCCCCTCAATAATACCATCTCCAATGGCCGTGACAATCCCAGCTTTCAGCTCCCCCTCAAACCACCACACCACCCCTGCCAACCCCTGCCCCCCAACCTCCACACCCGCCTTCAGCGCAAACGACAAGCTCTCTGCAAGCTTAATCTCGATATCCGCCTTCAGGTATCTCTTCTGCACATCCACATCCACAAACACCTTCAGCGCCACGCCATGGTACCGCACGATCCCATCGATAAAAACCCTCTGCCTCGTCTTGGTCACCTCCACATCCATCGTCGCCCGCCTCCGGCCGTTGTGCTCCTCCCGCAGCGATGTGACCTCGAGCCCGCCGATCTGAAACGCGTCTAAGCCGCCCTTGATGACCACCCCGTCGTCGGTAAAAGACCCGTCGAAATCGCCCGTCCTGTCGAAGAAAGCGAGCTTCCCGCGAACCTGGATCCCGCGCTCGTAGTACGTGCCCATGAACTTGGCGCCGGAAGAGAGGTAGAGTTTCAGGTCGGTGAAGACAATGTCGCCTGTTCCAAGAGCCGTGGTGGTGGATGACTTCTTCATGTTGGACGCGGGCCCCAGGAGCTTGGCTGAGAGGGTGGGGTCTTGGATGAGAGTGCTGGCGACCTGGGCGAGCTCGGCTATGTCGAGTTTGGATATCTCGATTTGCAGGACGGCCGAGGCTTGGGTGACGTCGAGGCCGACGTCGAAACTGCCGTAGAAGGCGCCGATGTCGACTCGGCCTTTGAGGGAGAAGCGGCTTGGTGAGCCGGGTGGTTAGGTAGGGTTTGATTAGAGCAAACTGATGGGGTGCGGCAAGGATGAGCTTACGTTGGTCCAGTGACGAACACGGTGGCGTAGTCGAAACCTGCACCGACGCCCAGCTTGGAGACGACAAGTTCCTTGTTGAGGCCAAACGGATTGATCCAGCGGGACTTTGAGTCCATGAACCTGATGCAGGTTGTCAGACCGCGTGTCAGCGAACAAAGGAGACTCAGAGCGGTGTGAATTGATTGACGATACTTACAGCTCCCCGGTGGCTCCCTTCAAGGTTCCAATAATTACGCCGTGGACGCGTATGGGGTCTGAGTTCTCCATCATGAGGGTGAGTGTCGCTTTGAGCTTCAGCTCCGGTCCGCTCGACCCAACGTCGATAGAGGCGCCAAAGTCGTCGAGGAAAGCAAACTTGGAGAGTTGGACCTATTGCGGAGGGGAAAGTGCGTTGTTAGCTTCCTACGTTGGTGATCATCCCCGTCACTTACCCTAAACGTGCTTGGTAGTCTAATGCCTACATCGACCGTACCCCGTGGACTGACTGTCAGGGACAGCATGAGGCCGTCGATCTTCTTGCCATTGTTCAGTTGCTCCAGCTGCTGGAAAGATGAGATGGTGGCGCAAATTGTGACACCTAGTTCGGACAAAGTCAGCAACAGCCAAGCAGAGAAAAGGACGAAAGGATCATGTCCTGCTTGCCTTTGGTAATGGGATAGCCGTACGCCTCAATCTCAGACAAGACATCCCAGCTCGCATGGTCGTTGTCGTCGCTTTCCACACCACCATTGTTGCCGGCCTGACCACATGCATGTCGAGACGGTTGCTTGGTACCCCCTCGCTCCTCGGAGGAAACAATAATGGCAACGTTCTCGAGTTGCAGGTTGAGGAAGCTATCCTCAGCAACGGACGGGAAGATCTCCCCCAGCCGGATGTGACCCACCGAACCAAACACGAGCCAGCCGCCGTCCTTCTTGTCTTGATTCATGGTCCAGTGCAACCCAGCCTTGAATATGACATGCTTATACTTGACAACGCCGAGGACCGAGAGGCTGGTTTTCCGTCTGCAGCGGCCTCCGCCGGTGGCCAAGCTCTTCCCCTCGGAACCATTGCTTTCTTTAGACGATCGAAGTGTTTCGTTAGACGCCTCTCCCTTCTTGAGAGCCATGAAGAACCTCATCCCAGCTTCCTCGATGATCATGTTGTCCGTACCAGGAATTCTGACGTCGCTCATGCCGCCAATGATTGTAATGCCTTCCGTCGCAAACGTCAAGCTCGCCGAGTAGCTGCTCATCTTGCCGACCGTGACCTCCCCGAGCAGCTCCAACACCTTACGATCCTGCTCGGCGCCAAGGTACTTGGTACACGAAGCCCTGATAGCCAAATTGTTGAACGTAATGCTCTCGCCGAGAGCTTTATCGTCGTCATGCAGCTCTGAGACGCCGTAGCCTGCGATCTGGGCATGGAGCTTTTTGACGTCGTTGAGCATGAATTTGCCGATGCTGGCCTCGATGAAGTGGTCCTCGACGGCGAGGGGAACTCCTAACTGGCTGTAGTACTGCATCCAGGTCCATGTGATGGTGTGCTGCCAGCCCTTGGCGAACTGGCCGTGCACCTTGAATGTGGCGTCACCGACTTTGATGAGCCCCGAGATGTCGAGTCTTACGGAAGAGGCAAAGCTGCCCTCGGAAAAGGAGGCGCTGAGCACTACTTTCGTCATCTGCAAATAAGAATGTTTGGTCAGCTCACGCAAGGGTGAATTCAAGAAAAAAGTAAAGGGGCGGGGTAGGGGCAGTTGGGGAGGAGGAACGCACGTTGATATTTTCGAACCCGAAAACATTGTTCCAGTCCTCGGCAATGGCATTCAAGCTCCACGTCCGTCCCATATCCAGCCCCTCGACACCCGATTCATTGTCCACATCTCTTGCAATCCTGTATTTGAGCCCCACAGGGACGCACGCTTCTGGAATGTTAGTGATCATGACCTCGCCAATGAACCCGAACCCAAAGTTCCATGACCCTCCGCTCTTGATCGCCGTTAGTTCAACCCCCATCGTCTTGAAATCGAGTATGTTCCACGGCTTAAACTCCATGTCTTTGAAGTACCCCTGCAGCACCAGCTCGTTGATCTCGGTGAGAGGCTTGGACCAGTTCCGTGTTTCGGAAAGCCATGCACTAAGGTGGATTGTCGGCGGATGGTTCGAGCCAAAGAGGGATTTGATGGCATCTCCCACCCACTGGAGATCATTTTTGAGTTCAAGATCAGCCTCGAGGCGAAGGCCGGGCTTGTGGAGCGTCTTGTATGTGTCGGCTGAATAGGTCAGCTCCAAGTTGGCGATGGGGAGGGCTTTGATGTCCTCGTTGTCGATGAATGGGAATAGAGATGCAAGGGGCATCCCATTGAAAGCGAGGCTTTGCAGGTTGAGGATGACTTTTTCTGTCGCGGAATGCGACTCTGGCCGTTCTTGTCTCTTGGTGGCGGCCCTTCGTGCCGATGGCTTCGTTGTTGTGCACACCTGTTCATGCATTAACGTGGTTCTGAAGATGAACAAGTCTACACGGTCGCCTCACCCTTGTGCTTGTACAGCTTTGCCGTAAGTCCCTTGATGCCCCAGAAATCGACAATGTCTCCAGACACCGTATACGTATCGAGGACTGTCCTCTCCACTTGATGAGGGGACTCGGCAACCAGATCTTCAACTGCTTCAAGTGGCAGCGTTGCCACATCCTCAAACCCGGGTGGTGCAATATATTCCTCGGGAAAGACGAACAGAGGCTTCGCGTCGAGAAGAGAAGAGGGGTCAGAGGAGCTGAGTAGCTGTGCCCTCACGCTCCCTGACTCGGGGACTTGGAGCGGCACCACAGGCACGTCGGCGAAGTGGATATTGGCCTGGCCCTCGCCATTGTTTGACGGTCGGTCACCCACAAGCAGACTGATGTCGCGGACGATGGCACCGCCAATGACGACGGCGCGGTGCTCGTGGAGAAAGGTGGATAGCGATCCATTGCTGACAACTTTCGAACGATGCGTAGTCTCAGGAATAGGCGCACCCAGAAGGATCTTGTGATGGACGTGGATGGTGTTACGAAACTTGACGCTTGTGTGTCGCATGATCTTCCTGAAGTGTTGGGCTTGCGAGGCGCGGTCGAAGGGCTCAGGCTCTCGGGCTGGCTTGACACCATATTTCCAAGACAGGGTGTATCCCACGCGGCCATCGTAAACCTCGAGAGCGTCGTGATCGTAAACCTCGAGAGCGCCGTGATCGTAAACCTCGAGAGGCTCGTCATCGTCTTCATCGAGAGACTCGTGACTGTCACCATCGAGAGACCCGTGACTGTCATCATCAAGAGACTCGTGGCCGTCATCATCGAGGGACTTCGGTGGCGGGGGTGCCTCCCGTGCTGATAGGGGCGACATGGTTGGCCGAGACCCTGACTTGGGGTGTAATAGGGGGGGTTGCCTTGAGACCAGATCATGGGGTACTTCCAAGAGAAGTGAAGTGTGCAAGTATATTTATTCTACTCTCTTTCCGTGATTCACGCCAACCGCCATCGGAACGCAATGCCGGTATTCCGATACGATGTGGGAGATATCTCTTAGCGGGTCGCGCTGCATGAGAAAGGCCGATATCTTTGGACCAAGGTTACCTAGGTAGGCATGACGCCAGACCCCTTTGTCATTAGGCAGACCGACAGACACGGTCATTCAGCCACCCTCCCTGCTGCCGCTTCGCCCGATGCGGGGGTGGAGGTGGATCGGCATAACCCAGCTAGGAACAGGCGTGGCATGCCTCAGAGATCGACTGCCTATTGGACAAAGGCCGGGGCGACAAGCGCGGTCTCCGCTAGCTTCTGCTACGAAGTACCCACTACATGAGTTTTGATAGGCCGCGGCGGGTCAGAAAGCAGGTTCTTGAGCGAACAGAGTCGATTGAAGCCTGCGAAGGGGCCCAACATTAGGCATCCAGACGGGACCTTTCGGCAAACAGGCGGGGAGTGATCATCACGATCTTGGGCGTCGAACATCGCTGCCCAGCTGTTTCCCGCCGTCTCAGTGGTCATTCTTCGAACATATGCCACGCTCCGAGGCCTTCGGTGCGACACAGGTTGACTTGGGGCAGGCAGCAATAGCTTCACAAGGCAGGGCGTGGAACTGATGTTCAAGGCGTTAAATAATCTAGGTAAGGTACTTGGGGTTCAAAGGACTTGTCCCTCCAGAAACCCTTCCTGGCCCTAGGGACTCTTCCAACCAGGCGCCAGAGGTCGTCGGCTCTTCGTAGGCTGGCAAAACAGAAGCCGTCGTGATTGCCACCAATCTGATCCGCGCATATCCTAAAATATCTAATAGGTGGACTCACTCTTGGGTCGACAAAGAATGTGACATCGGTTGTGGCACTGTTTCAGCTGCCGACAGGTTGGGCTTCAGTGCGTTCATGCGCGTGCGTGAGACAATCTCAGCCATTGCGCTTTTCTTCGGTGTGGTGTGATATTCGCCCTGTATCTCGTCGGCAAACAGGGGCCACTGGCAACATTCTTAAACTTGGAGGCGTTGGCTACCTACTGTAGGTACCTCAGGTACCTAGCTTATCGACACATCTATTAATCTTGAGATCCATGTCACCCCGAAACAATTGCTTAGCTCAGCCATGCTCCCATCACAGTCCTCCTCAGTCTCATCAGAACCAACCATGGACCTCAACCTCGAATCCAAGAAAGCGCTGGTCAAGGAGCTCGCACTCCAACTACACATGGAAATTTGGATGATGGACCACCGCGCCATCATAGACAGCGTGGCGCACGGTATTTCATATCCCAAGAAGCCGGTCAAAGGCTCCGCCTCCAGCGTCGCAGAACGGATGAAGGATGAGTTGGACCGCTGGTACAAGAAATGCGCCAGGGAGAGGACCACCGACACCGTAGGGGTGGCTATCGCCAGTAATGGCGACATTGTCATTGCGGCTAACATCAAGAGGCGCACCGAGCAGGCCATCCGCAAGGGCGGCAAGGGCGGCGGCACCAGCTCCGCCCCCAACCCTGCCGAGTTTGGCTTCTACGACCGCCGCCACGAGCTCACCATCCAGCGCGTGTGCCAGACTTTTCCCCAAACATCGCGAGCCAACATTATCAATCTTGTGCCCGCAGCGCGTCCGCAAAACCCCGAGGAGAACGCGAAGTTGCACGCCGAGATGCAGATTATGCGCTACGCGAAGCAAGAGCGTCTGCATATCGAGGTTATGGGGATTTCGAAGCCTGCGTGCAGCAAGTGCGCAGAAGTGCTGGATCTCTACCCACTTCAGCGTGTGGAGAATATCTGGAATGAGGACGGGTCGCCTGGTATTCCGCCGTTGGGGCCAACTGAGAACCAGGGAACGGGGAAAAAGGTCAAGAACTGGGAGCGTCCCTCCCAATACGGGTTTGGGAACATCATGAGGCGTGCGAGGATTCAGCACAGATTTCAGGTCTTGGCACCTGGCGAGGAGGGTGAGCAGGTCGTCGAGTGGCAGGTGGGCAAGGAAACACCGTACTTCTATGTCCGGCCCATTCATACGGAGCGCGCCACGTACAACCTGGGCCCTGAGAAAATAGAGAGTGAGCCTGAGGCTGCACCATAGGGATGTCTTGCCCTTACCAGCACCGCCCTTGTTGGTTTCGCCGTCTTGCCACTCCTGGTAACTGGGGTGGGAGAGAATCCAGCTGGATGAAGCTTCGTATAACCCCCCCTTTGTTCTTTCGATGCGTAGCTTGTCAATAGTAGGATCAGTCCACTTTAGCTCCTTGAGTAGGGTGTCTCGTTCGGTCTCGCGGGCTGCGGACAAGTGAATACCTGTTCAGTGTTAGAGATGTCTTTAAGGGTTGGTCTGGGCGAGGTACCGTCTAGCAGTGGCAGTCCCTTTTAATTTCCTCACTGATAATAGCGCTTCCTCGCCTATCCTATCGTCATGGCCAAAGAAATTCGTCGTCACGATGGTCAAAAACGCCGACAAGGCGGCAATTGAGGCCCATGGGGGGAAATAGGAGCCGAATCCGAATAACTGACGATGCCGAGTTTCGACTCGTCAAGGTGACTGTTATCTACGACGTAAACAACAATAGCTTTGACGAGGATAATTTTCACAAACTGACGATCGTGGGTAAAAACCCACTTGGTCTGGAAGAAGCCGAGGCGGAAACCGAAGCCGAAGCCGAAGTCAAGAAATATACCCTCCAGCTAAACGCGTCCAATGGAGAACGAGTCAAGCGGGTGTTTATAAGAAATGCTGCAGCAAACTCTCCTTTTATAACTGGATTGGGCTTAGGGCAAGACTACACTGGGCGTGTAGGTTATTTTCCCGGATCAAAACTTGACCTGGGAAGATGAAAAGACCTGGCATGATAGCGTGATGCCAAACGGTTTTGCAGGACTCAAGGGTTTCTGGGGCCGATCGGGTGACGCTACCGTGGATCGGTTGGGGGCAGTATGGGACAAGCACTAGACTAGACGTTACTTTTTTAGAGTTGGGGGGCAAGGACTGGAGAAAGAAACCTTACAGCACACCGTGCCACTTGAGAGGGTTACACGGGGCGAATAAAAAAAAAACCAGTCAAGTCTCAGAGGTGATAAGTTGACTACATGTACCTAGATTTGACTACGTAGGTTCCGATTGAAGCTTTCAAATTTGATCTGATCCAGTCCCTCGCATTTGATTTATGTGTCGTGCCGCCAAAAATATACATACACTAAATTGAATACCACCTAGTTGACGATCCCCACTAAGACATGACGACACCACCTTAGGCATGTAGGTAAAGTAAGGTAGGTAGATAACCTAGTTGTTATCCTTTCTCGAATTCGGCTCATTCGGATAGGGCGGCTCAGTTGCTCCCTGCTCCATGACTGTGATGTGCGAATTGCCAGATGAGCCGTACCTTAGGGTTAGAGTTAGTTAGTGTTCCTTAGTTTACTTGGGGTTAGGACGCACCCTTCTGTGCCGAGAATCATGTAATCATGGGTGCCCAGCTTGCCGACATATTGCTCGTAGGCTTTCCTATAGCACAAGCAGATGTGTCAGTTACTGTTACATGGGGACGGCACATGAAGATGCAGCACTTACAAGTGGTTGGCAACCGTGATTGTGCCGCCGACTCTCTGGAGGATCAATATCGTCAGTTATCAATGTTCAGGCAAGATGTGTCCCCTAGACTTCTAACAAAGCAAAGCCATGGATGGATGACCACGATACGAGACAAAAAAAAGAGCGACAAACCTGATTTTGCCTTATTGACCAAAACTGCTGGAATGTCTTGGTTCCTTCAATCGAGGGCTGTGTGACATGTCCGTCAGTATGTTTCTACAATAGAGAGAGAGAGAGAGAGAGAGAGAGATACCTGATTGGTCCGGGTGCTCTGGTAGAGATTGTACGTGCTGCCATCGCTCGTAATGCTGCCCTTGCGCTGGGCGCTGCTGGATGGGTTGAAAGAGCCAAACGATTCCTGGGTGAGGGTTAGTACCTAAGGTGGGAATAGCCCCCTGAGACATGACTGTAAGCAACTGACCACTACGTAGTCTGTGCAATGATAAAAGATTAGTTTTCGTCATTCATTTTTCTTCTGAGTCTGGTCTGGTCTGGTTGGTCGACTTACACTCAATCAAGGGGTTCCGCGTCCACCCGTACAGGGCAAGATACGAGTTCACGTTCCGGCCATTCCAGGTGCCGTTGTACACTACGACCTTGGGACCGCCGGGGTTCCATCCCTTGCCGCCGACCCAGTTTTGGATATTCTGCCACGATGCCTTGTAGGTTCCGTTCAGGAGGTTGTTGTAGGTGACGGTGCCGCCGCCCTGGGTCCAGAACGAGTAAAAGTAGCCGCTGTGGAAGCCGTAGCCGTCCCGGTCACTGCCTGCACCGAGACCACGGCCCGACTGCCGAGTCTCGACCTTGGAGGACTCGCTGCCGTGGAGTTTCTCACCCCAGTTGAGCGAGGGAAGCGCCGTCACCGCCGAAGCGGCGAAGAGGAGGGAGGAGAACAACATGGTGAAAAAAAAAACCCACCCCCCGATGCAGGTGTGAAAATTGGTGGTTGAACTGGAGCGAGTGTATTCTCATCCGGGAGATAGATGGGGGAAATCTTTATCATTTATTTTTCTTTCCTCCCCTTTTTTCCACTTTTTGCCGGTTGGGGTGGGGTGGGTGCAAAGGCCGGAATGCGGGGAATTCGCTCAGATGCGACCCGGTGATGGTCAGTCAACTTGTAAAAATCCACTTAGATGAAGAGCTCCGGATAGATAGAATTGGGCTTGGCGGCTTCAATCCATCAATCCGGGCCGCAATCCACTGGTGCGCATAATGCGGGGGGTCCAATTATTGAGGGGACCGACCAGGTCTATTCACCGTGGTTATATTACTTCAACACCCCTTTAGGCTTTTGGATCTGTAGCGGCGGCAGCCAGCGTTCCGAATTCGAACTCATTTGATATAACCCCAATTTTGTATGTCTTGGGTAGTCAGCGGACCACAAAAGACTCACATTCGCAGAGTATCCGTGTCTTGGTCAAATGGCGTTAGCCCGACCATGATGTCCAGTCGGAAATTTCGTGCCGAAATTAGTATTTCCCTTGACAAAGTGCCAGCGCTTGGTGTACTAAAAAATAAAGTTGTATCAAAAGTCGCCCCCCATCCATTTATATATGCATCTTCCCTTTTCTCCGCTGGCCCGTGCATCGTTGCATGCCCACCACATCTTGGTTAGTACCAGAGCTTTGTCCCTCGGGCCTTTTCTGGGGTAACAGCATAACCATTTGGCCGGTTTACTTTGGCTTGTGGGCTCGTTGTTGGCGGAATCCCATCGACGGGAGGGGTGTCCCGGGATGAAGCCAAAGAATGAGTAAAGACGTCCTCTCGTTGGAAGAGAGTGGTCGCAACGGACTAGTTCCTTGGATTGGCTTTGGGATGAACTTGCGCTCTAGGCATGCGTTATAAAGCCCATGGTGCCTTTTGACCAAGATGTTTGCATTGGTTGTCGCCCGTACATTCGTCCTCCGACCCAGGATGGGAGACCTGACATCTTGCAACGCCAGCTCGAAGGATAGTTCTAGCGAGTATTGACTTGTGAGATAGAGCTCCGCAACTCGACGGTAAAGGTTGCCAAAAGGTATGGAATAATCCACGGTAAGATGGCGTATAGCCGCCGGGGCGCCTCCAAGTCGTCTGGCTGTTCCAAGGAAGCCATGTATGTTGTCCAGGGGATTAGTGGCTTCGCGATTGCCGAAATCGATCGCCCCGCATCACTGTGAATCCATCTTCAGCCGTTACCTGGCTGGCGAGAATCAGGGTCTGTCTCAAGTTTTGAAGACAGACAAGGGGCTTCGGGCCCCAATCCCAACCCTCGGAGCCTGGATATGGACTTCTCTTGAGGATACCAAGGATGTGGCTGGGTGCCAGCAGTCTTCCCAGAACTTTACTATCACACCCATGGGATCACTTTGTGACCATATATGAACACAATGTCAGATGCGAGGGCCATTTCTTGGAGCGTCCATGTTCGCATCCAGTACTGGTGTCTGCAGAGCAGAGCGATTGCGTCCTTTGCTGACTCGACCAAGTCTGGTTGAACGGCCTGCGCGCATTCTTCAAAAAACTCCTGACTGAATTGTGGATTTGCATTTTCGAGTACCGTCCTAAGATCGGTAGCCGCGACCTCTTCCGCATCACTATCCGGAGCCGGCCCCAAGCAAGCAATCACCTGGGTGGCAAATTCGTATATCACATTCATCATCTTCACCTGCTCCCCGCGCTCGACAATCGCATTTGGGTATTGGTTGATGCAAATGGCGTCCACCCAGAAACGGCAGCCCGGTCGGCGTCTCCGAAGGTTCCTCAAAGCAAAGTCCAAGTTTTGTGTCACCCAGAAATAGACCTGGCTCACGGAAACCTGAAATAGATCTGCGCGGGAGCCCCAGACGTAAGAGAGAGCGATATACCCGTCATCATGATTGGCGATATCCGTCGTGAACAAGCTGCAATGAACGGGTTGGAGGTGGTCGACCGCTGGCTCGATGGCGAGAAACCTGATTTGCTGGTTCAACTCCAAGTGACATCGAGGTAACTACCTAGGTTCTTAGGCGTTCAAATGCTTTTCTGTTGAGAGCGAACCTAACTTTAGGGACACCTGGCGATGTGTCGAGATCAAGCCAAGGCGGAGCGATGGGCTTTCTCGTTGCTGCCCAAAACTGCACATTGTCGGTCCTCTTCATTGCCCCACCATCTGCAAATACATACATTATCAAGCGAGCAAACTCGCCTAAAATTCTAGGCAGCCCGAGCTTTGGTCGGTGGGTGGGTGACGGGGTTGTCGTCATGTGCCGAGCTGAGACGTACCTTCCCTCCCTTCGCCTCGCCATCCTCGCACGCTTCATGGTCGCTGAATAATGCTTCTCCCATGACGAAACTGAGCGCGGGCCGAAAGGAAAAGAATACACAAACAAAAAGTCAAAATAGGTTCGGTGGCCAGACACATCCGAATCCCCTGTCTTCGGACTCTGCTTCAAGATGCAAATCCAAACTCTAACCAGAATAGCCCCCCATCACCCTCTCTAGCGAAAAGCTCATAACCCGCCCCCGCCTCCGTCCTGGGAAACTGCATCGCCCCTACAGATTGCATCAAAAGCTCTTCTAGCAGAGGCTCTGCCAGGGCCGTCTCCCCTGTTCCGTCATAAATCGACGTCCCCAACCCGACTTGAGCCTCCTCTCCTACCGACTCCCTTGAACCCTGTCCAGTCACCTCACTTAACTCGTCGCCCCCAGTCACAGACGCTCCACCCTTTCTACTGGTCTCAGCTGCACCTAATGTTCCCCTAACCAACTCGACATGTCGGTAATACTCCCTCGCCGGGAAATTTCCACTATCCCGCAGTCGCGAAAGCAGATCCGCCGATTCATCAAACCACTCTCTGCCCGAATCGCTGTTCTCGTGTCCTAGCAGACTAGATGCCGCAAGGACGGTCAGCGCCGAGAAGAGATGCTGCGTGAGATCGTGATATAGCGCGGGAAAGGCTCCGTTAACCCAGCTGGAGGAGAGGATGAGACAAGAACGGCGAGCACAGCGGATACAAGTGTCGATAAGGGGCTGGGCGGCGGTGGTGAGAGTTTCAGTGGCCCGTTGTTGCTGGAGGCGGAGACGGAGGTGATGTAGCAGAATGGGACGGGTGGCGAGGATGGTAGCCTCGAAGAAGTAGTGAGTAGCCAGAAACATGGTAGAAGGGGAGCAAGTGGAGAGAGGGATACCTGGTTCAAAGTCAAGTGCAGCGCTAACACATCATAATTGTGATACGCAGGATTTGTTCCCGTCGACGGTTCGAGATGCAGACGTGCCGGCAATTCCGTCACCCACGCCTTGAGCTCCTTGACTCGTTCCTGCACCTTGACGAAAAGCGCAACACCCTGAACTCGACCGGTATAATGGACCGCACCGTTCGCATCAAGATACCGGAGAGTTTCGCGAGTGCGGTGTATAATATCCCGCGAAACCAAAGTCTTCGGATAGAACACCCTCAAACAGAACTTGAGATGGGAAGTCAACTTTGACGTCTTCATCCTGGATGGCAGGGGGACAACCAAGCATGGAAGCCCACATTCTGTCGAGGGTATAAGCGGTCCACCAAAGCCGGATGCGATGTTCTTGTTGCGCTGGGTGGGCAGAGGGGACGGCCGGCATGTTAAGATGGAGACCCAGGATAACTGCCACCCTCACCGCCGAGCCTGCGAGGGTATACGAAGCATAAACCCGATTCAAAGTGAATGAGAAGAGCGGCTGTTCAACCGTCAACACCTATCCCCACGAGTCTTTGCGATAGGGAGTTCGGCCTACCAAAATCAGCCGTATCTCCACAAAATCCAACGTTGGCCTCTCCCCCAAATAGTTCAAAATCCTCGTCGCCTGCGCAAAGTGCGCCAAGCCCGGAAACTCCTTTCCCGGAGCGACAAACTTGGCAGAACATAGCTCTCCCAGCCCAAATAACGCCCGCAACTTACACGCCATGACGGTATCCCGCCAATTAGGCTCCCGAAAACTTCTCTCGAGTGCGTCTTGTACGGCACTGCGCTGTACAATGTGGTAGCATTGGCTGGTGTGCATGAGGGCTACGCTGAGGAGTAACCGGGCACGGGAAGGTTTCGGCCAGGGACAGGACTGCTCGGCAAGAGACATGATGGCTTCATCACCGGCGTAGTCAGTATGTGGGAGATGGCTGCATGGTGGGGTGGCAGGGCCGGAGAGGATTTGGCGGAGACGAGTAGCGAAGGTGGTGTTGGTAGCTTCGTTGGTGGGGGTGGGGGTGTGGGGGAGAGATATGTCGATGAACCACCGGGGCTGGTCGTTTACTGTGAGATCGGGGGTTAGAGGGAAGTTGGGAGATAACCCTGTTGATAGGGAAAGAAGCGGTGTGTCATCGGTTCTGTTTTTGTTGGCGTCATGCTGGGCTTGATTTTTTAGTCTCAGTTGACTTTTTAGGTTCTTGTTCTCCGAGATGAGCTGCTTAATATAGCTACCATGGGTCAATGCATACTCCTACAAAATGGTATCAAGTGGCGTTCATATCACCTTTCCTTAACTCTAACATGTCCGTTTCGGCTCGGATATGAGCAGTTGGACGATGCTCGCTGGCAGTTATCACACGGCTGACCGCCAGAGCATTTCACTTTTCGGGCATGACAACGGCGACAACTAGTTTTTCTCAGATACGGTAAATGAAAAAGGGGTTAGATGGGATGGGTGGGTGGCGTACGCCGTTGATTTGATCTTGGGTGTTCCATCGCCATCTGCGTCCGACATGCGGAGGGCCGTCGTCGGCAGGAGTTCTTTTCCCGAGCGCGGAGGGTCAATAACCAATTCAAGAGTAAAAGTTGCACTGAAAAGAGGTATCCACAAACACCAAGAGGCCTGAGACACTGGTTGCGACTTAACGGGCAAGCCAAGAAAAAAGAAAAGAAAAAAAAAAGTTTTTGTTGCTGACAAGGTTGGAGTTCGGCAAAAGTGTCTACGCCGAGAGCGGAGACTTCGGCGAAATGCCGTTCGCCGAGAATATCCGCCCCACGACCCCCCCACCCGGAGTCCCGGACGCGGCCCGATCAGCGCGCACAGCAAAGTTTATCTTCGGAGTCACTGCATAACATGCTCAGTCTGATGCGGTAGGGCCGAATTAGAGGAACTGGAGGTATGAGGCAGGGAAAAACTAGCAATACCCGGAAATCCATATGAGGGATTGCAATCGCCCCGGTATAAAACAGTGGCTCAACGGCCAGAGAATGAAAACGTTGGCTTGACTCTCGAACTCGTCTCGTTGCACATCTTGTTGCAGTGCTGGGCTGCTGTTTCAAGTTTGGCATCATGTCTGTCCCGGCCGTCGAGAGACAGGAATCTACACCAAGCTCAACAACACCAACAACGTCAAGGCCGAAAAAGCTGTCGCCGGTCGAAAACACAAGGGAAAACAATCAATGCATAGATGATTCCCCGAGATCAAAATGGGAAGCGTTCCTAACACCACGGCGGCTCCGTCACGATCCATCCCACCCTTTTGTCTTTTCCACATCTTTCATGCTCCTGTGTGCTTTCGCCGGGGCCGTCAGTTCCGCCAACCTCTACTACACGTACCCGATTCTCAACAAAGCCGCCGATGAGTTCAACGTCACCTACCAAACCGCCTCCCTCATCCCACAGCTCCTCCAAGCTGGATATGGCGTCGGCATCCTCCTGCTCTGTCCACTAGGCGACATGTTCCGTCTTCGACCGATTATTCTCACCCTGGTGCTCATCACCACCATCACCTGGCTGATGCTGTGTTTGACTCGCAGTTTCCAGCTGTTTAGCGCACTTGGCTTCATCGCCGGCTTCGCCAACATTAGCCCACAACTACTTGTCCCGTTGATCGGTGCGCTAGCCCCGCCGGATCGCAAGGCCACCGCGGTATCTATCGTCCTGGCCGGCATGATGTTGGGCCTTGCCGTGCCGCGGGTCGTTGCCGGAATCATCACGCAATACACCAGCTGGCGCAACATTTACTGGACATCACTGGGGTTACAAGCCATTCTGCTTGCGTCGCTATGGTTTTTCTTTCCGGATTTCCCAGCTCCAAACACGAAACCATGTCTTCACAAAACCGAAACATCCCGGTTGATGACAACAACAACAACAACAACCTACCTGCGCCTTTTCCTGGGTATTCTGAAAATGCTAGTAACCACCCCCAACGTATTTCACGCTTGCGTCATTACCTTTCTCACCAATGCTATTCTGGGATCCTTTTGGACGACCTTGACCGCCCACCTTTCTTCCCCGCCAGCAAACTTCTCTCCGCTACAAATCGGTGTGTTTTCAACCCTCGCTATTGCCACTACCATGATTATTCCGGGGTATAGCTATTTTGTAATTGAGCGATTTGTCACCCATGTTTCCTGTACGGCCGGTCTCTTCCTAGGAATCATTCTTATCGCAATCGACACATGTGTTGTTCCTTCCCTAGGGGTAGCTGCTGGAGCGGGTCTACAGGGGGTAGGTGTTGATTTCGGAATCCAAATCGTCAGCGTCGCCTACCGCGCAGAATTATATAAATCCAAATCCTTGCAGGAAAAAACGCATCTGAATAAATCCAACGTGGCGTTTACAGCCATGGCGTTTCTAGGACAGTTGTTTGGAACGAGCGTCGGGAATGCAATCTATGCTGTCGCTGTGAGTACAGGCGGCAAGGGATGGATGAGCGTGGGAATACGGCATTTGGCGGTTTCCGTCGTGGTTTTGGTGTTAGTTTGGTCAAGAGGGCCGAGGGAGGCGGGTTGGTTCGGTTGGCGGGGAGGGCGGGCGTTTAGGATGGAAAGGGGGGGGAAACTAAAGGGAGAGGCATGAAGGGAGACAGGTAGATAAGGTCGGTGCCTAGGTACCTAGGTACCTACAGATCATGAAAAGAGACTCCATTTTTTTTTTTTAGCTTGGATTTCACCGTAATGAACTAGTCGTTCTCGTATCAACTTTATCAAGTATAAAAGTACAAACTGAAATCATGCTGAGATGATCATTATAAACCGCCCTGCCCTTTCTCTCTTACGGAGCCGCGAAACAAAAAAAAAAATTTGGTCTTCAAATATATGTATCTCAAACTGTCTGGTGACATTGAACCCTAGGTTGCAATTTCCCCATCCCCCTTCCAACGCAACAGCCCACAGTCGGGAAACTTTACAAACACAATACTGTTAAGGGTATGAGGAGGTGTCTCCCTGTCCAACAGGATAAGTTTGGCGCAGTGTCTGTGATGTTTGCTTTTCGATATGTCCGAGTCAATCGAGAGCAGTCCCCCCTTGCCTCTGACGGCTCGCTGGAACCTCTCACCAATAGCAATACAGTGGCGTTGGTGATCTAGGTTGACACACGTACTCGTCAGTCAGATTCCGATATTGGACGCGAGTGCCATGTTAGGTATGTTACGATTTGTGATTGGCTGAGTTGCGGTGAGGTTAGGGTGGACTTACGTTCCCATTCTATGAGCAGATAGTCGTGTTCACCCTTGGCGGCCTCCTCCCAGCTCACTTCGCCCGTCCGGTTGGGCTGCAGCCAAAACCGCCAGCGTTTCTCAGCTTGGTACTCGGCCTCGAGCTCCTCGTCGAAACACTCATTCGGAACCCAGGCTTGGTTCACCATGGCAAATCGGCAGCCTCGCGCCCTGGCCTCGGCAACGGTGCTGCCGCAGGGGTCTTTCATTAGAAACTCGGCGTTGGGATCCTTGCCGTTGTTGCGTTCCACTCCTTCAAAAGTGTACCGGTATTTTGGGCGCTGTTTTTGATCACAGGTCCCGGCGTGGATATCACGCCCATGTCCAGCGTCGCCACCCTGAGGAACTTGAATTATGATGGGACGCAATGCAGCGAGTCCGGTTAGGAAGAGAAAGACACTGATCGTTGTCGCTAAAGCTATCAGAATGGTGAACTTCCTGGTAGCCGGTCGACTCCCCACGTTGCTGCTGCTCTGGGACTGGGACGGGTTAAGCTGATAGCCAGGAACACTCTTCCAAGCCTCGGGGAGTAAGGACTCGGTTGCCTCCAAATCCTCGGAATCAGACCGAGGGTGGATATCCCGGAACCTTTTTGTGTTGTCCATTGCTCACGAGATGGCGACAGGATAACCAATGATGAGCTGGTAGTTTAAATTTCGAGAGGATGGATGGAATGAGAGAGAGAGAGAGAGAGAGAGAGAGAGAGAGAGAGAGAGAGAGAGAGAGAGAGAGAGAGAGAGATTGATCGCAGAGAAGTGTTGGAAGGTAGAGGACGGGGAAGGGGGAAGGGGGAACCCCGGAGTCTGTTCAACAGTTGAGAGATAAGGCGCAGGACAGTTTTTTCTTCATCTTTACGAATATCAAGGGTAATTAAACCCGAACGCACATACATGTTAGTACAGCATTGCATGTAGGACCTCATACGTGTCCCGCCACTTGCCGCCTCCATGACTGCCCGGGGATCAATACCCTGCCGCCACCTACTTACGGCACATGATCTATTCAACACCTTCTCCTGTACCATCTTGATTCACTTTGCTCGGTATAAACCGAGCGAGGACCGAGAACGGACCGAAAACACAGAGCGGCTCGGCCATTCTAAGCACTTTGTGCCGCTATCAACCTGCTTGAAAATCTCCAAGACACTCAAGATAAATAACCCGCTGCAGAATAACAGCCAACGGCAGGTAAAAAGGACCTTACCGAAGCCAAACAGCTTCCGCGTGGGACTGGAAGAAATGTCATTGGCGCGGCAAGGGCCAAGGATGATGATTCGTGTTCGTCTTGGAAGAGATTTGGTTGTTGTCTGTCGTGAGCAGCTGAGCAGGAGTTTTTTCTCTCTATAAAACACTCTGCTGCGGCCACCGTTCTTTGCGCATCTGGCCTAGAAAAAAAAAACCCCCCCAAACACCACATCATCTAAAATCTCAACTCTCAATCACCCAAGTTGTATCATTCACCACATTTTCACAAACAAAAACACACTACTTCGTCCCCAAAAGTCAATATGCGTGCCTCCGTCTTCATCAGCCTTGTCAGCGCCTTCTGGGCCGCAACCACGATTGCCCATCCGCTGGCTGCTTCTTCTGGCACCGATGCGGTTTCCGAGCGCGACAGCGAGCTCGAGCCTCAGGCTTTTATGAGCGACGCTTAAGTCCTTCCCGGCTAGAGTGGCAGGCTCAACTACGCCGACACTGGATGACAACATACCTTAAATGCCCCGAACATATCCTGTGTGATGGGGCCCCGACTCAGTGTGACTGGACTAATAGGG
>Ga0247765_1000808_pt1 | contig 20163 bp, 18 predicted proteins | sample UWRJL106311C6_FD_179949 | JGI IMG/M metagenome (GOLD analysis project Ga0247765, IMG submission 179949) | Plant litter microbial communities from Arlington Agricultural Research Station in Wisconsin, United States - UWRJ-L106-311C-6 | ecosystem: Environmental > Terrestrial > Plant litter >... | reverse complement strand
AAACCTAGTGTTTTTTTTTTTTTTTTGGCCTTGGAGGCCGGGAGATGGAAAGGCTGTCCATTGCGACGTGTTAAGTGACGCTGACTTCGTTCCGTTTGGCAACGATGGATTGACTCGGATACTGGGAGATATTGCAGTGACCTTCGACGAAGTCGACTCTGCATTATTGCAAACTCAGAGGGCTCAATGGGGTTGAAATTTTCAAGACATGTCCGCGAATAGCCGCTACGCGATGCATCTGCAGAGTTCTTAGCGCCTACACAACTGTGTAGGAAAGCTGGTTGGTTGGCGCAAAGAGCGAAGGAGCATCGAAGGCAGCTGCCGGACGAGATCATCACCCGCGTTTCCCCAATCTCTCTCGCTCCGGGGCAGATGCAGCTGGTGGGGTGACACGGAACCAATACCTACAGCGCTCTGTTCAGCTCTCGTCACCGTGTTTCCCTAAGCGGCACTCTTCCGCTGCACCCTTTCTTGTCGGCCGAAATGTCGCGGGCAAGGCCTGCATCTGCGCGTCCTTGCTGAATTCGGTGGCTCGACGCTGATTCGAGGGTTTCCCAAAACCCACAGGGCACCACGCCGAGTCTGGTCGTTCATGCAGCAAGGCGCCTCTTCTGGGGCCACAGGGCAGCTGAATCTCCTGCCAAATTATGTACTTCGAGGATGACAGAGCCTCGTCACTGGCCGCCACACCGATCGCTGTCCCACCCACCATTCGCAAAACAAGTATCTGCCATGAAATGCGCGAGCCCTGATTGGCAGCAGCTTGCAGCATCCAATCTGCAGCAAGGCTTCACCATCACCACGAACCCTTCAACAGGAGCGGCATCTCCGGAGTCCGGACATAAGATGGCCGCTGCATTCAAATACATTGCGCTGCAGGCTGTAGGCGAGCTGCTGGGGTTCTCTTCCCCATATGAGGCCCGTCGCCGGGAAGCCCTCTTGGCCGGAACTCTCTCACTTGCATCGGCAACCCAACTCTGCGCTGCCTTCGCAGTGTCTCCAACAGCAAAATGATCAGAAAGCGAGGCATCTCATCTCCAAGGAGGTCGATGGAGGGCCAGGATCGAATGCAGTTATTGTTCTCCAACCAATCCAAGCTTGCAATGCTGGATGACGAGGCTGGTCCAACTTGCCTCTCCGGTCTTTACCACGGCCCAGGTTCAGTGCGAGATAAGCTTCAGCACTACCTTGGCTGTATTGAGATAAACCAGCGAGAAGGATTCCTGGACCTGAAGAGGAACAAAATTCTGGATCCTGACACTGGGAAGAACTTTTGGGAAACACAAATCGACATTGAGCTTAACAAGATCAAGGCGGAAAAGGGAATCGTCGATGAGAAGGATGTCACGGCTGAGATGCATAGGAAGGCCGGGGAACAGGTCGAGAAAATTATCAATTCCCTGGCAGTCTCCATCGAAGCCCAGTACAAACGAACTCAGGTTCTGCGGATGGCCTTGAGCCAGCCCAAAGCCCATGCGCCCAAAGTCAACCAAAGCATTTCAGATCAAGCACCAGTTTCAGGACCGGTCTCTGCAACTACAGTTGTCGCCGGTGCTTCAGATCCAACCCATCCCTTAACCCCTGCGGTCAGCAATCTTGTGGCTCATGTCGATACCAGCCGACGAGCTTGGAGAGTTTCTCAAGAGTACAGAGACGGCATCAAGAAAGTCCGCTCCTGGAGGAAATCCATGGGGCGGCACACTACTAAACCCGAGGACGTGGCTAAAATCGAGGAGGAGTTAGAGTGCGGGCGGGGAGATGTTCAGAAGATTGTCAGCACACTTCGAACATCCCGCTCAGTCGACGAAATTGCAGACTACGACTTGATGCGTGACGTCAATGCATATCTTATTCAGTACACCCGCATGCCGGAAAGAAATGGGGGAGCAATGGAGGGTGCCACGGGCGACTACTCGTGCACTGGTGATCCCAAGATGCGACACTTACCACTGAGGCCGGTCGATGAAGACTTGACAGACGATTGGTTCAAGGGAAAGTTCCCCGACCAGCGCGTATCTGTCAGTCTTCTGCTTGGAAGCGCCCACAACGAGCCGTGCGTGAAAGAGAAGAACATTCTCTCAAAGGATGCATGTGACGGGAAGGACCCCACACGCTTAAGGTATATTCACATTCCCGCAAACAACATGGAGGTGAGTACCTACCTAGGTAGGCTTCCGGCCTTTCCTGGCAATGTGGCTAACTCATAGCAGTGGGTCGAGGTACAGTCCTCTCATTGGTCAATCTGGCGTGTCGCTGACTCTTTCTCAGCATGTGATTGCCGGATATTACGGTGATAAGATTCCAGCTCTCAGTCCAAATCATCTTGAGCCTTCGGTGAAGACCAAGACGCAGTTGTTGCTCCGGCCTGAGTTCTGGAGGGGCCAGCAGCATGGTGCGAGAAGTGGAATTGTGCATGCGCGATACATGAGACCACTTTGCGAAAGGGTCTCTTCTGGTAGGTGACGAATGAGCCTAGGTGTGCCCATGTTGGCCGCTAACGATTCGGTGACTGTAGCTGTGGATAAGATTGATGACAACCCAAGCGACATCGTTCTCTTTGTCAGTTTGTCTACCCCCTAGAAGGCGAGGCCACATTGACTGACTTTGTTATTTAGATGCCCTATCTGCATTGGGAGACGGACCGGATGAGGAACGCTATCTCCAAGATGATCGACGCCGAATCAGAGAAGCAGCGGCACAAGCAAATGGAGGCAAGCCGTGAGCGGAAGAAGCAGCGAATCAAGGAGCGAGAGGGTGTGGGGAGCAACGGAAAAGTATTGACGCATCCCGCAGTGAAAGACCCGCTTGGGCACAGCGGCGAGGTTGAGGGATCTGCACGTACAGGTCACATGCGTCCCCTGAGGTCGCTAACCGACGTGATTCCTCGGTTTGCTCCAAAGAAAAAAGGCGGTATAGAGATAAGAGACGGCCGCCTAATGGTGAAAAGCACGCTGGGTCAGTATCTCATCGACACCGCCAGGCTTTACGAGGCCATGTCGACTTTCCGAGACCAGCAGATGCTGGAGCACTATCTTTACCGAAATCCCCCGCTGCACCCTCGGCGGACGTTGGACCAGTCCCACTACTGGACCCTTAAAACCACCAAAGCCCGAGACCGGGACCAGGTTGTTTACCGGGGAACTAACGTCAATGTCGAAAACACCCACAGACTCGAGGAGGTGATAAATCCCCCATCGACCGCAAAGGAAGCTCTGAGCGCATCACTCAAGAGCTTGAAAAGGGGCCTATGTCAGCTAGATGACACCTCAATTAGTGCAGACGGGGACAATAGCGCAGAACCTTCGGGTAATCATGATGAACCTGCCTCGTCTGGATGGCGATTTTGGAAAGGCAAGACGAAGACCGCCGGCCCTTTGCAGTGGTCTGGGCACTCGGATGAAACCGACAGGGATGGCTGCGAGCACTGTGCCAGCGATATCAAAAAGGTGTCGAAACTGATCATGGTGGATCAACTATGGATGTGGATTCTGGATGATCAAACCGTCATAACCTTTTTCCCACGGCGCTACGGCTACAACAAATACGACCCCCATGGCATCCACCGATCGATCCGGAATAGGTTGAGAATCGCTCGGAAGAACCAGATTAGGTCGGTCTACGATCTCGCTCTCATCATCCTTGATGAATGTTCCAACACCTTTTTTGATCGAACCAAGACCCACGTAAGCGACCAACCACATCGTGGAGGAGTTGACATCAGTTCTGACAGCGAATTCAGGATAGCCAGCCGCAAGTGATGGACATCTTCTCAGAAGCAATTGGAAATGTGGTACGTAGCAGAGTACGGGCCGGACCAAGAGCCTATCATTGGCTGACGAGATCTCAAGACAAACAAACACACCATATCCTTTCGGCATGTGTGGCATTGGGCCGAAAACGCCTCCAAGGTCTACAGAGCCAAGTCAAAGCACCTGGACGAGGCATCAGAGCTTCATGTCCCACTTCTCAACATCTCCCCGGAAGGCGAACTACAGCGCGAGGTAAAGGACATACTGGATGAGCTTGACATCATGATCGCCATCACGCGGAGACAGAATGAGGTGATAAGGCGGTTCGGGAAGCATGTCGAGAGTATCTTGGACCCTGCAGGACGATGGAGGAACGGATCAGATGGTAAGCCGGTAGCACACATCGACGACGATGATGACTCAGATGCCGAGAATGAGCTTGGCCCACATGCTCGAGCCGGCCCAGCGGACGGAGAGGAGACTGAAGAGCAAAGGAACGAACGGGAGGCCAGAGAAAAACAGCGGAAGCAAGAAAAGGAGGCGGCCCGGAAACGCGACAGGAAAAGGAGAAAAACACAGCTGGACTGGTTTCACATGTTATCTCAAGACCTGCTATGCGAGGTGGCGGATCGAATTGATGAACTCGAAGGACTACGAGATGGGGCAAGAAGTACTGCACAGAGCGTGGGTCCACTTCTCAAACAATACCAGAGTGACGGCTTACGACGGTCATAGGTCAACGATCTCCTGCAGCTTAAACAGCAACAGGCGAGTGTGGTGCAAGCCTGGGAGTCAGTCAAGCAGGCTGAGGAAGCGGTCCGTCAGGGACGTGCCATTATGATGTTCACAATCGTGACCATCGTTTTTGTATGTCTCTCCTTTTTTTTCTTCTGAGCACATGAAGTTGGCTAACTCGGCATGCTCAAGCTCCCGTTATCATTCATGTCGAGCGTATTTGGAATGAATAATGTTGATTTTGGGCAAGACAATACGACGTGGACAGTTGGAGAACAGTTACGACTGATGTGTATGTTTTGGATACCACATCGCAACCGGAAGAAATAACTGACCTTGGATAAAGTCCCGATATCGATCGGTATTATCGTCGTTTCTCTCGTCATTGCATTCTACAGTTTTCTGAGAGCTAGCATATGGTCGCTATACACGTACATTGCTACGTGGCTCGCTGTACATACAGGACTGTATGGAATCTGGCTGGATTATAGCGACGAGTGGAAGTCGACGAAGCTGATGCGGAAGACGGAGGAGGAGGTGATTATGTTAAAAGAGATTGTCAGGAGCGCGAGACGCAGAAAAAGAGCGGAACGACACAGGGACAGGCAGAAGGACGAGGCCGAGAAGGCAAATAACGCACAGGCGGCAGACTCGAAGAAGTCATGGTGGCGTCGACCAGGAAAGCTGTGGCCAGGTGATGAGGAGAAAGGGTCTGGCAAAGGGGCGGTGCGATCGGAGCCAAAGGTTGAAAAGTTTGCTCTTCGCAGTCAAGATGAACAGAGTAATGGGCAGGCTACACATGCTGAGACAGAGCTAGAGGGCGGGGGCGGGGCAAAGGGGAGATAAGTTGGGTAACAAGTTTGGTGCATTCTGGGTCAGGAATGGGTCAAAATCCGGTTTTTGTTTTTGGCCAGGTATATAAATCTCGCCGCGTCTCCCCAAACAAATTTGATTGCCAGCGCCGCTCTCTCTTTTCCCACCACCAGCTGCCCACCACACTTGAGGACTCTACAACACACCCTTCTTAGTCACGACGAGAGGCATTGGGAATCGCAATAATGCCAGGACCCGATTGGTACGGCATGCTGGCCGACATGTAGGTATAGTAAGCAAGCAAGCAAGTAAGCAAGAAGCGCCAGTTTTGTCTTGTGTTGCATCGCGACCTATGTAAAATGTATACAAACGGGCTGTATCTGATTCTGGATTGACCTTCACCTACACAATTAAACCGAACCCAGCTTCACTCTGGTCATTTTCCTGCTATGGAAACTGGACATTAGAATTACCGACGTGGATGCCAGCAGGAATTTGGGGAGTAAAGAAAGGCTGGGAAAGTCTTGGTATAGAGAGGGGTACAGCAGAAATGCAAGTCGCTTACTAAATCTGACTGGGCGGGTTGCAAGTGACACATGCACCCACCGATTCTCTGTGCTCCTCTTTCTGCAGTGCCTTGTCAGGTCTATAAATTCAAGGCACCTAGGTAGACTTGGTACTCCAGGTTATTGATAATTCTCAGCCCAAAATATCCAGCCGTCCTTCAGTTAAAGTGAACCAAAGTGGTCTTTTTCTCAAGAACACTTTGCCTGAAAGCAATCCAACCAGACCCCCCTTCATTATCTCCATTTACTTTCTCAAGGTAAGAGAGACACCAAAAAAAAATGAAAGCAACAACCACCATCCCCCGCCCCCTCCGGTTCATCATCACCACCATCGAGCCCTGCACGACTCTCTACGGGGTGTACGTGGGACTTTTCCGTCCCGAGGTGCTCATGCCTTATTATTTCTCCCGAGGGACGATCGCCTACACCCCGGATACGAAATGTCTTTATACGCAACTCGCGGGGCTATGGGCTCTCTTTGCCTTTATCCTCGGAGTGCTACTACCGAGTGTGGATGACGTGGTGTTTTGGCGGAGGGCCTGTCTCGGTTGTTTGCTGGTTGATGTGTCGTATTTTTACGCCATGTCCGAAGGCGGTGGTGGCTGGGGAGGTTTCTTGAATTTTGCAACGTATACGGCCTGGGATTGGTATACGCTTTTGGCGTCTGTGGCGTTGACTTTGGTGAGGTTCATGGTGGTTTTGGGCGTGGGTGTGAAGGGGGAAGGGGAAAAAAAGAAGATTTAGCGGTGGTGGGCCAATTGATCTTGGTTTTGGATGGCAGGACTGAGCGAGACGTCGAAGGTGAGGCAACGGGCCGAGTGAAAGTGAGCAGGCTTGGGGACTGCCCAGAATGGAAGGCACGATGGTGAGAAGATCGGAGTTTGGACCACACCAGCCACTTGTATTTGCATCATCATTTCAGCGGCATATGAGCTCTCCTCTGCAAATAGACACTAAAAACTAGAGGCAGATTTCAGCCAGCTGATGAAGACGACCTTATCACGTCGACTATTTCCCAGATCGCTCTAGAATGGCATGCAGATATTGCGTCATCCACCTTCTATCCAACACCGGCGCCGGGCGTGCCTTCCCACCAAACACCCGATTCCCCACTCTCTCGCCTCGAAACATTGCATCGGCGGTTTCTTCAGTGTAGCCATCCAACACGGCCGCAATCCTCGCGATACGACTCTGAGGGTGCAAGGCGGCATATTCTAGCGCTCTTTTCTTCCACTCCCCGAATCTCATCATCTTGATTTCTCCTCCAACGCCGAGTCCAGCCTCCGATGCTCCCACCTTGGCGGCCATCTCCAAGAATTCATTACATCCCGCTGCATTGTCGTTCCGGAAATCCCAAGTCTCGCCTTTCCCTTCCTGTTCACCAAGCATGACCGCAACCACCGTCTCGGCAAGATAATCCACCGGTAAGACGATACCCATGTCCCCACCATTCTTACTAGAAATAACGGGAAAACATCCCAGCTCGAGCAGACCGCCGCTGATCAAGTTGTGCAAGAAATCCCCCTTATCACTCCGAAACGCACCCGTGGCGGTCGAAGCTGTAACATACGGCAGCCGATACACAGTGGCATGCGCGCCACGCCAGCGTGCGCAGGCGACAAGACGCTCGGCAAGGTATTTGGATGTGCCATAGCCGTGTTCTGGGTCTGTGTCCTTGAAGGGAGGATTGCCGGCGTGGAAGGGTAGGGTGGAGATGGTTGAGATGAGATGGATGGGGATGCTCTTCTTGGCGGAGCAGGATGATGCCAGACGAAGTATTTCATGCGTACTGACGACATTGGGGCCGATATACTCGGAAAATGGCCGCATCCAATCGACCAGCCCGGCGGCATGGCAGATTGCATCGATCTGAGTCGCGAGTTGAGAAAAGGTCTGCTCGGTCAGACCGAATCGGGGCTCGGATACATCACCTGCGACAGGAATAATGAGTTGTTCATTAGAGGGAGAAAGACTATAAGACTCGAGAGCAGAACAGATTCGATCGCGGGCGGTGATGTTGTCGGTAGCTCGTACGAGGCAATGGACGATGACTCGCCGCTGCAGAAGAGCGTGGAGGATGAAGGCGCCGACAAACCCGGTGGCACCGGTGAGCAACACGGATTTGACGTCGGAAGGAGCAAGCGGCGGGTAGTCGAAGGTGATGGTTCTGTCAAGGCTCCCATTACAAATGGCGTTGATGTCTAGCTGGGAGCACAGCAGCGAGGATGCTTGTGACGACGATAGCACTTCCTCGTCCCGTAGCTGAACCAGAAGCGCAGCGCTGAGTGCCCGAAGATTGGGATGGACTAGAGCAATATTGACAGATAGGGAAAGCCCTGTTAACGCTCCTAGATGGTTGCGCATCTGCACCGCGGTCAACGAGTCAATGCCGATGTCACGCAATGGACGGTCGACGTCGATATCGAGCGGCTTCACATAACCCAGGGCTTTGGCGGCAACCTCACGGACCATCTCGAGCACGACCCTCGACCCTTCAGTCACCTTCACCCCGCTCAATCTGTCTTTCAGTTTCTGACCAGGGTTGTTGGCAGCAGGGAGAAATGGTGTCTCTTCAGCGATCAGTGAACGAAGAAGTATGGGCAACCTCTCTCCCTGATCTCGATAAAAGTTCCGAACCCGTTCGAGGTGAAGCCCTGCAGCCACCGTTAAGGGACGGCGGCTAGTGATAGCCCTGCTCAAAAGCATCAGGCCCTCGTCGGGTAGCACGGCGTCCAACCCAAACCGGCCGAGATGAGAGCGGGCACCCTCGCCAAGCCGTGCAGCCATGCCTCCATCTCCTGCCCAGGTGCCATAGGCAACCGACGTGGCCGGCAGTCCTTGGCCCTGCCGAAAATGAGCCAGCGCGTCCAGAAACGTGTTGGCTGCAGCGTAATTGGCGAGACCCGGCATTCCTAGGACACCCGAGATGGACGAGAACATGACGAAAAAGTCGAGATCCATATGCTTGGTCGCCTCGTGCAAAAGCCAGGCCCCATATGCCTTGGGCGCAACGGTGTTTTGGCATCTCTCGGCTGTCAAAGACGAGAGCACGCCTGAGTCGGAAATGCCGGCCGCATGGAGGATGCCTCTTAGGGGGCGTTCAGGGGTCAAGGATGCAATGAGCGAGGCAACACTATCGGGGTCGGCGATGTCGCTAGATACCACAGTCACGTTGGCGCCCATAGCGGACAGCTCGGCCACGAGCTTCTTGGCCTCGCTGGTTTCTAGGCCTTGGCGCGAGGTGAGGATCAAGTTGCGTATGCGGTGTTTCTGGACCAGCCACCTTGATGCGTGCGCTCCAAGGTATCCAGTACCGCCCGTCACCAAGACCACGCCATCCGAGCGGACTAGGCTGTCCGCCCCCAACGACTTGATATGAGGTGGCGATACGTGCTGCATGCGCGCTGCCAGCACCTGGTTATGTCGAACAGCGCACTCGGGCTCGCTGTCAAGCAACATGGCAGACGAAACAGCTTCCCTTGATACATGGTCACTATCATCCATGTCCACAAGGCGCAAACTCAACTCGGAATGCTCGCTTCTGGCCGTTCTCATCAGGCCCCAGAGCAAGGAGCCAGGACCGGGAATCATGTCCTTGTCATCATTCCCGGTGCCAGTTGCATGGCGCGTCACCCAGATCAGAGGTTGTTTGAGCTGGCTACTGGCTGCGAATTGCAACTGTGCGAGAGCTTTAGCGACCAGTGCCTGGCTTCCGAGCATCACATCTTCTTCGTCTCTATCCCAGAGGCAGGCGATGCGATTTACCGCCGAAGTTGTGAGATCAACCAGGTCAGCGAGTTTGATCAGCTCAACACCAGCGCTTTCTAGTATGACTTCGACTTTCCTGGTCCAGGTTGACCTACTGGGAGAGATAATTCCCCATTTTTCGCCATTTGGCGTTTCGGTTTTGGGGACGTGGACCGGGATCCAGGAGATTTCGAACTCAAGGTGCCCAACTCCCCCCTCATTCTGTCGCTGGCCTCGACCCTCAAGAGGATTCCCAGTAATCGACCCGGGTGGTGCTCGAAGATGATGTTGATGGAAAGTTCGCTGGAAAGCATATGTCGGAAGGGGTACTCGTCGGCAAGGAAACGGCGCGAAGTATTCCCGCCAGTCAATATCTGCTGCGTGTCGTGTGTGCAGACAAGCGAGGCTCTGCAGGAGACTCTGGACACCATTTCTGCTACGAAAAAGAGAAGGCAGCCATTCAACTGCACTATCACGCCCTTCAATGCCGCTTCCACTGTTACTACCCGATAGACATGCGGCGCCCATCCCGCACAACACAGGGTGTGGGCCGATCTCGACAACGAAATTGACGCCCAGCTGTTTTACCAGGGTCTCGATGCCGTTAGCAAAATAGACGGGTTTTCGCACTTGATCTACCCAGTATTGCGCATTTTGCATTCTGCCACCTTTAACAGGCTTGCCATCAACACTGCTGATGATTTGTATCCTGGGGGGATAAAATTGAACAGTCTCGGCCACACCTCGGAAATCGGACAGCATCTTGTCCATCAAGCGGGAGTGGAAGGCATTCCCTGCTAATATGATCTTGGTCTTGCGGTTTTGCTGTTCAGAGAAGTAGCGGTCGACCGTCTCCACGGCATTCGTCAGTCCCGAAATCACCGTCTGCGCGGTCGTATTGTAAGCGGCAATGTCAACGACATCATCACAGCCTAGCTGCTCCACTGCCGCCTCCACCTCAGCGCCACCAGCCTCGATGGACAGCATGCAGTAGTTTTCGTCCGCCTGGGCCTGCATTAGCCGACTACGCGCGGCAACCAGGCGACAGGCGTCGCTGATGTCCAGTATGCCTGCCACGTGCGCGGCTGCAAGCTCACCCAGGCTATGGCCCATGATGAAGTCCGGTGTCACGCCCCAGCTCTTCCAGAGCCGCCAGAGAGACACCTCCAACGTGAATAGCGCGGGCTGCGCATAATCAGTGCGGTTGAGAAGAGACGCGGTTTGCGCGTTAGAAGCAGAGGGGGAAGGCCACATGACGTCTAGCAAAGAGGTGGGTAGGACCTTCAAGCTGTCAAAGTGGGCGGCGATTTCGCGAACGGCGGAGTGAAAGATGGGGTAGATTTTGTCGAGATCTTGGCCCATATTGGAGTACTGGCTGCCCTGTCCAGTGAAAAGCATAGCCAGCTTTGGTATTTCAGGGGTTGTTGGAGGAGGAGGAGCGCCAAGCGCCGAAAGGATCGACGAGGATACCCGTTCCAACAGCTCGGTTCTGTCTTTGGCTACAAGCAAAAGCCGTTTTCGATAGTGATGGCGCGTGGTTGCCAAAGAGTACGCGATATCATCGAGGGGGAGGCCAGCTCCGACGCCGGTAGGATTAAGATACTGGCGGAAATTCTCCAGCTGACCGCCGAGAGCCGCATCCGTGTCGGCAGAGAGGAGGAAGGGCATCGCCTTTGTTGATGCTGTCATCGTCTCTGCGACATGATCTCCGGTTCGTATCCGCGGGCCTCCTCCCACGATAACATGGGCGTTTGTACCGCCGATCCCAAACGCGCTTACTCCTGCGACTCTCTTTTTCTTCTTCCCGCTGTTGTGGGCCGCTGCTGGCCACGCCATCTTCCTTGTCAGCGGCTGGATTCCCAAGCGATCCCAGTCGACCTTTTCCGTCGGCTTGCTGATATGGATACTCGCAGGTAGCGTCCCATGTTCCATGGCCAACACAACCTTGAGCAAGCCCGCCAGTCCCGCCGCGGCCTGCGTGTGCCCAATATTCGACTTAACCGAGCCCACCCACACATTTCCCTCCCTTTTATCGTCACCTTCAAACACTTCACCCAGCGCCAAGGCCTCAATTGGATCGCCCAACCTCGTCCCCGTCCCATGTGCCTCGACATAATCCACGTCCATTGGTGCCACTCCCGCCCGCTCCAGCGCCGTCCTTACCAGCCTTGTCTGCGCCGCGCCATTGGGCGTAGTCAAACTCGCGCTCTTCCCATCATGGTTGACCGCCGATCCACGGATAACAGCATGGATGGCATCTCCATCTCTCTCTGCGTCATCCAGCCTTTTCAGGAGCACCACCGCACACCCCTCGGAAAACCCCGTCCCTTCGCTATCTGCGGAGAAAGCTCGACACTGTCCATCGGGAGAAGTACCACCTAGCCGCGTGAACTCGGCTTGTAATCCGGGGTGGAGCATAATGGAGACGCCCCCCGCGAGGGCGAGAGTGCATTCGGCGTTTTGGAGAGACTTGCAGGCTAGGTGGGTGGCGACGAGGGAAGAGGAGCAAGCGGTGTCGATGGTGAGAGTGGGCCCTGTGAGGTTAAAGTGGTGCGAGATGCGGCCGGAGAGGGTGGCGGGGGCGGAGCCGGTTATGTTGTACCCTCCCTCGTTCTCATTCCCATTTTGACCTACAGGTGGTGTTGTGAGGCCTGGGGGTGTGAACGAAGGCAGGTTGTTGCTCACACCCATGAACACGCCAACAGGCTCCGGTCTCTCAGAAGGGAAGATGTAACTGGCCCGTTCAAAAGCTTCGTGGACGACTTCGAGCATGAGATAGTGTGCTGGGTCGAGGGCGCGGGCTTCCCGGGGGGATATGCCAAAGAAGGAGGCGTCGAAGGAGGTAATTGATGAGAGGAATCCGCCGCGACGGGGGTAAGCTGATTTTGGGGGAGAAGGGCTCTCCCATCGGCCAGGTGGCACATCAGTGATAGCATCCCCGCCCGAGGATAATAATGTCCAAAATTCCTCGGGGGTTGATACGCCACCGGGAAGACGGCATGACATGGAGATGATGGCGATATCTTGGTTGGACACTGATGGTACTGGTTGAGTGGGAAGAAGAGGGGTTAGAGGAGGGACAGAGATGTCTGAAGCTAGGTGTTTTGACAAGGACTTGATGGTGAAGTGTTCGAACAACTTGGCTACGGATATCGGGCGCTTGAGGAGTATCTCGAGCTCCTTTTGTACTCGCACAATACGTGAAGAGTCCCCGCCAATCTCGAAAAAATTGTCCATGACGTCGATGCGGCCGTGGCCGAGGGCAGAGGACCAGATGGCGAGGATATGCCTTTCCAGGTCGGTGATGGACAGTTTTGAAGAGTTGGCCGGACTCGAGAGCGAGGTAACAGGATCCGGGAGGGCCTTTCGGTCAATTTTGCCGTTGAGCGTTGTTGGAAATGTGTTCACCTCGACAAAGAAGGCCGGAACCATGTACGCAGGTAACCGTGCGGCCAGAAACGGACGCAAAAGGCCAGCGAGAGGTTGTTGAGTACCATCACCAACGCTGCCGGCAATATCATCAACAGGCCTCCGCACACAGTAGGCCACCAATCGCTCATCCCTAGCCACTACAACAATCCCGGAAACTTGGTCATGCTGCAGAATGGCCGCTTCAACTTCTCCTACCTCGATCCGGTATCCCCTTATTTTGACCTGGCCATCCATCCTCCCCAGAACACTAACCTCTCCGGTCAGCGGATCAATCCTCGCCGAGTCGCCTGTTCGGTACATGAACCCGTCGGACCAAGGATCTCTCACAAACTTGTCCTGTGTGAGTTCGGGCCGGTTGTGGTACCCCTTTGCCACGCCTTTTCCGCCGACACACAGCTCGCCAACCTCGCCCAGAGTGACTAGCACCGGTCCGTGTTCATCCTTTCCCGAGGTATCGATGACGTGCAAGACCAACCCATCCACCGCTTTCCCAACTTTGATGCTCTCGTCGGGTCGAACCCTCCACATGGCCGCATATACTGTAGTCTCGGTCGGTCCATACAGATTCCACACGGCTCCCCCCTTGTCGTCACCGACAACATGCCTGGCCATCTTCGTCGCCAAATCAACCGAGAGTGCCTCCCCTCCGGTCCAAATCTGCCTCAAGTCCAAGGACTGGTCGTCCCCAAGATACTCCATCATCATCCCCCACCACACGGGAGTTGCCTGCACCACGCTAATCCCCCACCTTCGTATAAGCTCAACCACGGCCGCCATATCCTTTACCTCCTCCTGTCTAGCCACAACAACAGTTCCCCCGGCAACCAGCGGAAGGAAGAGTTCAGGTATGGCCATATCAAAGGAGATGGTGGTGACAGCGAGGAGGGTGTCTTCCGAGGACAGCCCGGGGGTGGAGAGCATTGACACTAAAAGGTTGGAGAGGGAGGAGTGTGTGATAAGAACACCTTTGGGAGAGCCGGTCGAGCCGGAGGTATAGATTAGGTAGGCGATGGAAGTAGGAGTGCAAGGGGAACTTTTTGTGAGGTTGGGATAAGGTGAGGATGGGAGGAGATCCGTGACACTAACTAGCGGGACGGAAGCAGTGGTGGAGAGCAGACTAGAAAGAGCTGAGTCGGCATCCGTAACGACTATCTTCGGGCATGCATCCTCTACCATGCCCCGGATTCTTTCTAGTGGAAAGGATGGGTCGATGGGGAGATAGACGGCGCCACTGTTTGTCACAGCGAGAATAAGGGAAACCAGTTCCACTGATCGGGAGAGGGCAACGCCGACAATATCACCCGGCCGTACACCATGTTGAGTAAGACCATGGGTAAAGCGATCGATGAGCGTGTTCAGCTCCGTGTAAGTGAGCATTTTGTCACCGCAGATGACAGCTGGTTTGGATGGATGCTTGGCGACAGCGTCTCCAAACAGTTGAGGGAGACATGGGAATGCAATGTTGTCCGTGAGCTTCGACTTGTTGAAGTTGTAGGCGTCCAGGGCCGTGATGGCTTCGTCTTCTGAGCCATGGAGGGTAGACTCTTTGTCAGATTCGGGAGTCTTGGTGCCGCTGGTCATTGTTTTGGTGGGTTCATGGGAAGTTGGTATGTCGTCGGAATTGTAGAGGAGTTCTTTGGACTCGTTGGGCGAGTTTCTCGTTCCACGTTCGGGATGCATTTTCCTATGAGCGTGGGAGTAAGGGGCATGTGCGAACGATGGGTTGAAATGATTCAATGCGATACACAGAACAACTCCTCGAGTGTTTATGATGGATACGGCACTCTGGAGTTTGCCAGATAATGAAGTGAGTGATTCAGAGCTTGTCGCATCTGCGGCTATTTTGACACAATCGCAGGCGGCCGTGACACCAAACTTCAAGCCAATACAACAAGGCCATGCATCTTGCCCTGTGAAACCAGGGTTGTCGATAAAGTCACATACTGTGATGGAAGTGTAGCTTGATGATCACATGTGAGTCAGAATCGTCAACAATAGTCACTATGCGAGCCTCGCATCCCGAGACCCTGTTTCACGTTGCTATTTGCGCAGGTGCGCACAACTACATAGACGGTACCCGGATCTCTCCTGGTCAATTCCTCCATTCCTTTAATCGTTGTAAGCGGATGAAGAGTAAAACTAACCGACCCGTTGATGCTCGGGGTGACTATGTGAGGCTGATACAACTATAGGGGGGTAGAAACGTTTGCGAGGCTTCCCCATCCCCTCCGGTTCATGTCGGCTCTACTCTGCTCTACTGAGCTTTGACCTAGCCGTATCACTCGTATCTCGTCTGGTCATACACCAGCTTCGTACCTACCTAGCCCTACGAAAACAAAAGTCCGATATTTACCAGACATGTAACTGGCCGCTGGCCGCCAATGTTACCCAAGGCTGACGTTAGCCGCAAGGCTTTCCGGTTACCTAACCTTATCTTGCCGACCTTGGCTACCCATCTAGATAAGTAGAGAGGCCACAGCCTCGGATAACGTATCCCCTGCCCCATACCTAGTACCTGGTAAGTAGGTTACAATGGTAGGTAGGGTAGGACGGTGCATGTTACAAGAAGCGGCTGTCTGTCGGTGGGTTTGTGTTTGGCGGCAGCCGCCGGGATGTTACCTCAGGCGATAACTATTATCCCTGGACCGCGTAATGTAAAAATTGGGGGCGATTTTGATAACGTTGCTACGGGTAAGGTTTTGGTGGGGTTTCTGACGTATGCCTTGCTTTTCCTTGTTACGTACCTACCTACCTATGTGCCTACCTAGGTAGGATACAGCGGGAGGCAGGTACCGAGGAAATACATTCGGTGTGTCTGAGCGCTCATCCCTGCGCTTCAATTGATGTGGCAAGTGTAGCCGTTCCAGTCCCGATACCTGGCGGTGGGTCTACGTCCTTGTCCTTGTCGTCGTTTTAGGATTCTGAGTATTATTACCCACCTACGTACTTATCCGAGCCCAATATTTTCAAGTCCGAAGTCGCAGGAGTTTGCGCGACCAGGGGACTTTTGCACACCCAAACAAGATGATGACATGGTATGCCTCGTACATAAGGCCCGAATCGTAAGAGGGAACATTGGGAGAAAAGAGGGAGGAGAGCAATCAATAACTCGATTCATTCGTCCGCCCTTCAAGTTTTGAGATTACGTTTCCAAGTCTTCACTTTTTTTTTTTTTTTACACTTACGGAACTCGACAATAATATCTGCCAGATCTTTACAAGCAAAATGTCCATTGTCGCGGTGGCCGGTGGGCAAGGCGATCTCGGTCGTCTTATTGTCGATGCGCTGCTCAAGACGGGGAAGCATGAGGTCTATATTCTGTCGCGCAGGGTATGTATTCTTGCGTATCTTCCTCACGACTTAGCTATCCAAACCACCTTCTTTCTTTCTTTTTCTTTTCCCTTTTTTCTTTCTTTTTTCCCTTCTTTTTCAGCAGGCTAACACAGGTTTACAGGCCTCGCCCACTTTCACCCCATTCATCTCCCCTCACACCAACCGTCCCTACAGCCCATATCTCCAAACCTCGTACACTTCCCCCGGCGAAATAGCCACCCTTTTATCCACCCACAAGATAACCACGATAATCAGCACCCTCATAATGGATTCCCCCGCCGCTTCAGCTTCCCAAATCAACCTCATCCGCGCCGCCGATGTCTGTCCCACAGTGAAGAGGTTCCTTCCTTCGGAATTCAACGTCGACTATAGCCAACCTGACAGCATCCTTCCTTATCCAGAAAAGAAATTCCATATTGAAGCACGGGAGGAACTCTCAAAGACTAAATCGTTAGAGTACATGTTTGTATACACGGGGATGTTTATGGATTATTTCTTCATGCCAAAACTACACACAGTTCTGCGCCCGCTGTATTTCTTTGTTGATGTGCAAGCGGGGATGGCAATCTTGCCTGGGGATGGAGAGGGAAAAATGAGCATGACGTGGACAGAAGACGCAGCGAGGCTCGTGGCTTGGTCTTTGGACTTGGAAGAAGAGGGTCAATGGGGCAGAGGAAAAGTAATGATCACGGCGGTGGAAACAATCACCCTGAATGAGCTGGTGGCAATGGTAGAGAAACATTCGGGAAAAAGACTACAGGTACAGTATCAACCTGTGGAAGAACTCCTGAGACGAAACCCGGTTGAGGATTTACCCGGGAATGTACAGATTTCCAAAGACTTCCCACAAAGATTCCCGGGGGGACTGGAACAGGTTAGAGCGTTGGTTGCGGACCTGGAAGCGAGTGTTGCGTTGGGGGCATATGATTTTGGGAGGCTGGAAGAGGGGGGGTATGTAGATCTGGTTAAGCTGTTTGAGGGTAGAGAGCCGAAGCCGAGGGGCCTGGGGGATTTGTTGGAGGAGGCTTGGAGGTAGTAGACTATACTAGGCCTGGATGATGGCTGGTGCAGTACAGACCAAGCACCCAGATTTCGATGTACTTAGGTGCACGTACTTACTGGTCCGATCTTCACTTTGCAACAGTCGTGTCAAATGGAAGCATGGTAGTAAAATTTGGGTCTTTTCCATGGATCGTAGACATGAGTCACGGCACACTGGTCGATAGTTTCGAGTCTGGGATCCGAGTACGCAGACCCGATAACCACAAAACCTCTGCCTAGCTCCACTCACCCAACCACACATTACCTGTATCTCACTCCCAGCGGCTAACATGTGAACTGAGCTGTCACGCCCTACTGCTGCTGCTGCCGCTACTACTTCTACAGCTAGGCGAATGTCACACTAATCCTTCCCGTCCACATCCTTCACCTAGGTAGGTAGGTACATGTATCATCCTTACATGTATCGAAGGAGTGCAGCTGACCCCCGTGCCTGTACCGATGAATCAAAAGTCCCCGATGATATGATCCTTCCGCATCTACATACCTACCTAGGCACCTACACAGCATCTGAGGCATTTTTAAACGACAAGTCGTACTTTGATGAGAGCGGACGTAGTCTCGAGGCACAGTTACGCGTTTCCGTCTCCGTCTCGCTCCATCTCCGTCTCAGTTTGGTCCGTGGCTTCGAGGATGCCTAGGAGGGCGGCAATCAAGGAATTTTCACCTGGAGATGCCAAGTTAACTGGGGTCTCGGGGGGTTTCTTCTCCGAGGAAGAGTTGGGGAGTCCGAGACTCGGTTTTGCGGTGTCTGTGTCTGTTCCATGTCATCCCATCCCTGAATAGGTTTCCATCAAAGTTTGAACAAACAGGATTCATCTCTATTCCTACGTGTGACACGAACAAAGGAGTGTCTGCCTAGGTAGGTACCTAGTTATTGACTGAGACAAGTGAAATGTCAGTGCTATAAAGCCGGCATATATTTGTTGTGGGAGAAGTCAGCACTGACAAGAAAACCAAAAACAAAACTTTACACTTTGTCAACACCCTACTGCTTCAGTCACCAAAATGGGCTCCATCCAAGATAACTGCCATCCCTCGTGGACTGAAATCGCCCCAAACACCTACCGTCAACCCTACGGATTCCAGGAAGTTCTCTACAATGCCATTTCCGTCCCCGCCGGGTCGCCAGGGCTTTTCCTCGTCGGCTCGGCCGTCACCTTTCGCTATTCGCCCTCCAAGTCCAATGACGAGAATACACCCTCCAACCCCAATGGCAAAGAATCAGCCGGACTAGACCTCATCCCCCGCCTTCGTAATGCCTGGCTGCAAATGCGCCAGCAGTACCCTACCCTCGCCGCGGAAAACACTCCCGACGGAAAAGTCTACATCTCCCCCACCACCGCCGACGAGCTCAATTCCTGGCTAGAAACGACCTTTCTCGTCAGACCCGGTAAAACGTGGTCCGAGATCTGGAAGACGCTGGTTAAAACCCGGCAAATGACAATGCACTTCTTCCCCGAAGCATCCCAGCTTTTCGTCCAGGGGGAGCACCACATTGTCGATGGCCGGGGGGGCATGAATTTCTGGGATCGGTTCTTCCGAGCGTTGGCTTCGCCGACGGCAACCTTTTTAATCACCCAGACGGCTGGCGCCGAGGTGGTTAGGCTGCCGCCCAGATCTGATGATCTGCTGGATATGCGTGAGAGATCTCCCGGACGGGGGGAACAACATGCGTTGGAACTGTTGGCGCCGTTACAAGAGGGGGTGACGAATCCGATTTTTCTGCCGGTAGAAACAGCAACAACAATAACAACAACAACAACAACAACAGATCCGGTTCCGCCTCTAGAGGAAGAGAATTCGCGGTCTAATAATAACGTCACTGGCCAACTTGTCGCCGATCAAGCTACTTCAAAGGCAATCAAAATTGCTTGTAAAGCGCAAGGGATAAGCGTCACGGCGGCATGGCATGCGGCAGTTGTTCTCGCCACCCAAAAACTTCAATCCTCTTCAGGGGGGGTGGTGGGAACGCAATTCCCTTGTTTCGGAAACTTTGATCTCCGTCGCTATTTCCCGTCTCCGGAAACCGTACTCCCTCGCGCCGCTGTCCCGGACGCCTACAATCTCAGTAACCACCACTGTATCCTTCCTCACGTGGTGACCACCTCCCCGGAAAAAACTTTTCTCCATATCGCCAGGGAAGTTGACAGTTTCTACCAACGCGATTTATCCGTCGATGATCCGGAGTTGTGGTCCGCGTTGGGACCAATGATACGGATGTTAGTTCCGGAATACACAGAGAAAAAACCCGAGGAGATGGGTTCTACTCCGGCGCTATCGAGTTTCGGAGTAGCAGATTGGTTTATTTCTTCAGAGTATGGTGAGGGCAAAGAGTGGAAGGTGCAGGATATTTGGTTTGGAAATACCGTCACGGGACCCTGGCTAGAGTGTTTCATGTGGAGCTGGCAGGGGAAACTTTGTTTGAATAGCTGCTGGAATGAGGCGTATTATAACGAGGGAGATGTGGCGAGGTTCCATGGAGAAGTGTTGCGGGGGATGTTGGAGGGGTTGGAGCAGGGATCCAAGCAGTGATCTTGTTTCCTTTCTTTGAGAGTTGTAGTCCTCGAGTGCTTTTCCTTAGCAGAATTATGACAGAAATTTTTTTTCCCCTTAACGAACCATAAGGGTGCTTTTACAAAAGACAACTGTTTCAATACAGAATGCAAGCCCAGTACCCAACACAGGAACACTAAGAGAGTGCCAAAAAAAAAAAAAGGGAAAAAGAG
>Ga0247765_1000807_pt1 | contig 20191 bp, 13 predicted proteins | sample UWRJL106311C6_FD_179949 | JGI IMG/M metagenome (GOLD analysis project Ga0247765, IMG submission 179949) | Plant litter microbial communities from Arlington Agricultural Research Station in Wisconsin, United States - UWRJ-L106-311C-6 | ecosystem: Environmental > Terrestrial > Plant litter >... | reverse complement strand
ACAGTAAAACCCCACCAAAAAAAAAAAAAAAACCGCAAACCTCACCGTATCCTCGCCGGGAGACTCAATTCAACAATACTTTAAATAAAAAAAAATGGCAACATCAAACCAGAAAGACGACGCGAGGACCCAAGATGCCATGGACACAAGTAAACAAAAAAGACAAATGCGCGTCCTCTGTCTCGGCCTCTTCCGCACGGGGACATACAGCATGTACACGGCGCTGACGACGCTAGGCTTCGAAAACGTGTACCATGGCCTCAACTCACTCGGGGCCAATGACGACTGGGCGATTCTTAGCGCTGCAGCCGACGCGACGTTTTCCACACTCCCGACGTACCGCGGCGACGACAAGCCCTTTACGCGCGACGAGTGGGACGCGCTGTGGGGCTCGTGTGAGGCCGTGACCGACGTGGCATCCGTGTTTGGCCCGGCGCTGATCAAGGCGTACCCCGAAGCCAAGGTCGTGCTGTGGGAGCGAGATTTCGAAAAGTGGTACAAGTCGGTGACTGAAACGGTGGTTGACTCGCTGTTTGGTACCGTAGGCAGTTTCTTTGTCGGGACGGTCGAGCCCTTCATCGGATCGGTAGCGGGCCTTGCGAATCGAAAGATGTTGCTAGGCTGGGCGCGCGCTGCTGATGGTCGGGAACTGCGCGACCGTGAGACGCTGAGGAGGGCGAGGGAGCGGCACCATAAGGAGATTCGCGATATGTGCGCCAGCCAGGAGGGAAAGATGCTTGACTTTAAGATGGCGGATGGATGGGAGCCGCTATGTGAGTTTCTGGGATGTGAGGTGCCCCGCGGCGAGGATGGGCAGGTGCTGCCGTTCCCGCGTGCCAATGAGGCTGCCGCCCTGAGGCAGAAGATTCAAGAGCAGCAACTTGTCATTCTCAAGAAGGCTGCTAGGACCATGCTCCCCTGGGTTGGTGCTGTCGGGGTAGTAGGTGCCGGGTGGTGGTGGGCGACGAGGGGCAGCTTTTGATCTGTAGTGTTTTTTCTCGAGGGAGGCATCCACTTTCAATGATAATTGAGGCGATCTAATTGCACTGCGAAGTCTCATATACATCAGAGTTCGGAATCCTTCATGTTCCTGCTGTTACCATTGGCACATGCGCACCAACAAGCATTCACTCCGCTCCCCGAGCGCTTACTCAGTCGTCCTCAATATACACAGCTTCGATGTTGTTCCCAACCAGATCGAGCACGAATGCCGCATAATAGCCAGGTGCATACTGGGGCCTGAGTCCTGGCGCACCATTGTCCTTTCCTCCAGCTTCAATTCCGGCTCTGTGGAATGCCTCAACCTCACTACGGCCTAAGCAAATTAAAACATCAGTCACCTGGGGCCACATCAGATTTTCTAGGAGATGAACAGCAAAAACAAGGGCGAGGGGACACCCACTCTTAGCTACGAAGGCGTGATGGGTCGTTGTGGGAATCCCCTCCTTCGCAGCAGACACCCAAAAGTCGGGCGCAGTGCCATTGGGTCTGTCGCTGAAGCCGTTGACGGCGCCTTCTAGGAAGACGTGCGTCTTCTTGTAGCCGAGAGTGGCGAGGGTGCTCTCATACCATTCAGCCAGCGCGGTGATGTCGCTCGCCGGGGCGGTGATACCCGTGTGTTTGATGACCATGGTGATGATGTGTTGAAGTTGCATACATATTTCCACCATGTTGAGAGCCCAACTGCAGTCCCTGACGGGACTCGGCGGATTCCATCACCGTGCTTACTCTTCTTACCCTGTTCTTCATCGTGTGGGGTTGAGTATCGCCTCGGATTGGCTCAATGTGCAAGAAGTCTCAGTCCATTAAGTTTCCTCCTAAAAAACAAGGGCCTTGTCGATTTGGGGCAATAGGCACTATGGCTATGTCATGTTGAATAGGTATTTTCCCATGCGTCAGCCATCAACCCCGTCATCATCCCGCACAAACGGCAAGCTGAACGTCGGGCCAAAGCTTGCCGAGGCCTTGCTGCTCCTCCTCCTTTTGTCTTGCATGATCTGCTCATCTTCCCTCTCCATCGCCTCGGCCAACTCTCTTCTCACACGCTCTTCGTCCCTGCACTTTCCATCCCATAAGAAATCGCCACACTGCTCAACGTCAATCTCCTTGTCGGCTTGCACCTCTCCTTTCCTGCCATCTTGTTCTTGCTGCTTCTCTTCATCTCGTATCTCCTTCTCTCTCTTCCGCTGAAACTCAATGGCTGCATCCAACCTCTCACCAAACTGTTTCTGTGCCGCCGCCTCGGCAAGCGCAGCATGGTGCGACCTCCTGTACACTCCCAGGATGGCCCATACTGACGCCACCAGCTCCCAAGCACACAAGACCGGCAACGCATAGTGTAATCTCGGGTTGCATCCCCGCGACCAAATATCGATCAGCACCTGGTACGTCGCATGTGCAGGCAGCGCATAGCCGACGTGATACCACGCCGCGCTGAGATCAAAGGGGGTAATAATGGATGTGACGTTCAAGATCAGCCATGTGATCAGCGCCATGGGGACATAGGGCAGGGGGAGCCAGATGGATATAACGTCGAGCACCTGGAAGTTGAGGTGGGCGAAGAGCCAGAGCACCAGCCAGGTTAGCACAAACTGACCACCGCTAACGTTCCAACCCGACCGGAAAGCCCAGATGGCGCCAGTGAGACAGAGAGACCCGACGAAGCAGTAGGCGAGCGAGTTGAGGCTGCGGTACAGAATGATGCGCGTGGGGTGAAGCTTGGTGTAGACTTCGAAATGCTGATGCAGGCCGTTGACGATGCTGAGGTAGAAAAACTCTTGTATCATAATGAGGATGATGGCGACCGTGTTATAGATGGCGCGCGACCCTTGGCGGGTCGGTTGAATGTCTATCGAGACCAGCTCCCACGGGTCGGCGATGAGGGAAATGGCATTCGCCGTCATGTTGCCGGCTGAGAGGATGGACTGGACATCGCCGGTGCCGCTGACAGCACTGTACGCCACTCTCGCAGCGTTGGAGAGAGCGACAAGGTTGGATGCGATAGCCTGGTCAACAATGGTTGAGTATCGAGCCTCGTTCCAGATGAAGGCCATCACGTTGCGGCGGTCAAAGGACACTGGAGTCTCGGACTGCAGTGCCAAATGCAGCTGACTCGACGCCCCAGATACAACGTATAATCCCGCCCAGTACTCGATGTTACAAACAGCTGACTCCAGGTCGGAAGGGGTCGGAAAGTCCACGACCGACCGCTCAACCAGTGTCGGAAATTGAGGGCTTCGCATGGAATCGTAAGCCTGTCGAACAGCCGTCCCTATCGCGCCTCCATCGTAGTCGACAAAGGCGATGGCGATACTGTGGGTTCGCTCTCCCTGTTGGAATAACGCCCCAAAGATATAGCTGAACAAGCACAAGAAGAGCAACTGTAGAAGGATAAAGTTCTTTGCTGCAGCGCGAAAGAACCTGCGCGCGCTGACGCCATGTAGGCGACCTGGCAGGTCGGGATGTCGCCGCGAGGTCGTGAGGTAGAGAGGAATTCCGACCATGTCGATTGAGTTGATGTTTTACTGGACTGAACAAATGTACTGGCACTAAGTCTACAGCTTACCCGGTAGCTATATGATGATGATGCCATGATGGGGACGGCGAGGGGTGGGTGAGTAAGCGTGCTCCGTGTCCGGGCGGCATATTCCGCTCGGCATGTCCAGGGGGGTGTGGTAGAGCCCGAAGCGCGAGTCGGAACAAAGCCGGAGATGCATCGGGGCCTGTAGCCGGGTTATTCCCGCAAGAGATCGAACATGCCCCGACTCGCCTACTCCCGCGGAAATCCCCCTCTTTTTGTCTTTTTGTCCACCAGTAGTGCTCCTGCAGGGAACAACTCGGTTCAGCCCAATGAGCTGGGCCCTGAGAAGGGCAGAACTTGCACCCGCAATGCGCTTTCGCTTTGTAATTCTCCCGTTATTTTAGCGTAGTTTGCCATTTTAGATTACTGGGGGGGAAAAACAGCCGCCCCGCTTCCCACCCAGCGGCTCTATCTCGGCAACGTCTCACAACAAGAGCAGCGAAGATGGAGTCTCCCAATTATTTTCTCGGAGAATGATGTTTGAACCCCCAGGCTTTACCGAGCATGTTAAAGAGAGGCAGACCGATCTTGAGGGTTGCGTTCAGGAGCCAGTTCGAGACTCTGACGATCCCTTACTATGTTGTGCCTTTTGAGATATCGTCACGCAACGTTCTCTTTCCATCGGGAGACCTAGCAAACCAGCTAGGCTGTGATGTTAGCGGGGTTACCGGGCCATAAGCTCATATTGGAGGACGAGGGTCGGGAACAGCCTTTCACTGCGAAGATGGACAAGTGCGGTCTTACAACCTGAACGTTTTCGGAGAGAAGTTGTGGATCCTGATCGACCTTAACCACACCTCCGAATTTGAGGAGGCCCTAGTTATATGGTTGTCAGATGGTGGCAGCTGCGACCAATTCGTGCGACACTGTAACTTGCTGATTATGCCAGCAAGACTTCGGAAAGAGGGCATCGAATTCGAACTTATCTGCGCGGGGCTGGGAGACATGGTTCTGACCAAGCCACGTCGATATCACACGGTTATCAACCTGAGCGCATTCCAGATACAGTACTCGACTTCCCGACAGCAGCCTTCGGCCCCCAAACTCTCGAATCTCCATCACCTGGACAAACAACTTTCGTAGGATCCTCCCATCGGGCCTTATTCCCGCTGCGTCAACGCCAGGTTGACTATGCTGGACCAGTGTGCGTCAGAATGCTCGGCCTCAAGATAGCCTATCCTCCAGATCTCAGCCTCTTTCCATCACCCGATCAAACAAGCGACAGGGTGAGATTTGATGTTCTACCTAGAGCTACCGTATCCTACTTTTCAACTTTCTCTCTATATTTCTTCGCTTTGTTGAGCAGCATATTCGCAATGTAATGTTATTGGCACCGGGAAATGCCATGCCCATTATCCCATCTCTAGGCGATGATCGATCCGTTTCGACGGTAGTATAGGTGTATCGGAAACGGCCGCCTGTTGCGCGCGTCGCCGTTATCGTACGGTAGACCCCTTGCGGTCGCCAGCTATATAAAGGCTGGTTCTTTCCATAGTTTTAAAAGGTCATCTATTAACCTTAACTCCTACAATATAACCACCTCACCAACACATCTTTCACAGCTTCCGTAACCTTTTAATAATATATAAAATACATTTAAGGTTTTTTTTAGTGTTACAGTGTTGCCCAAGATGGCTGAACCTTATGTTACGGCCGTATGAAAAAAATCATGACTCGGGCCGTGTGGAACCACATGAGAGATTCCCATACAACCTGACTCGTGTATACACATAGCGTTATTTTGAACACATGTAATTTCCAGGCTGTAAAGATCTATTATAAAGAGGGCTGTTCCTTCCATAGTTTAGAGGTTTATGAGGGTGCATCAACTTCATTACCTACAATACAATCGCTTTTCTAAGACTTCTTTCACAGCTTCCATGGTCTCCTAAGAATATTATACTTCCATAAATTATTTTAACCATCTCTTTTAGATTTTCAAATTTAATACCGTAACGGTAGAAATTAAAATAGTTTTAAAGCTTTTCAGCTAATTTTAAAAAGAAATTCAATACTTGCTTTTTTTCGTCTTAACGAGGAAAACTTACTTTTAGGCTTTTAAAATGTAAGTAAAACTCTTATAATAATTAGGTAATATATTATGTAATTGATTTTATGGCTTTACTACTAAAAGTACCATAAGTACTTATGATATATATTAAATTATTATTATTAATCTTACACTGCAGAGTACCTCTAGTCCTTGCCCCAGTAGGCAAGCGGTCCCTCTATCTATCTGTTTAGGCACCGTGGGTGCTTCTATAGTACAGGTATCGGCACGATATCGCACCTAAACCAACTCTACTTCCAGCCTTTTATTTACTAGTCTGGGTCTCTCTTACCCAGGATGTGTGATAGGAGGGGAGGCTGAGTAATAAATACCATAGCTGTATAGCATCTAAGCTACCTGCCGTGACTTAAACGTAAGGGCTTTATTCTTTAATAAAGTACTGGCAGTATTATATTATTTAATAAAAGCTAACGAATATAAACAAGCGTTTTTGGTCTAGGTTATAACAAACTTCTATTTGGAACCTATCCCTTAACGTTAACCCCGTTTATTAGAGATAAGGTTACGATATTTACAAATTTTCCAATGTTAAAATAACAAATTACCTAACTATACTTAGGCTTTCCTTTATTTTTGACTAGGTATTACGGAAAATCCCTCTAAACATTCAACAAAGGATGTGCGCGACGCTCAAACCAGGCGGTGGAGAATCTCTTTCCCATCCAGCCAACGTTCCACATTTTCAGCTGTCTCGGCATACCACGTGTTCATCAAGCCCGTGTCAACATATCCCATATGCGGCGTTACCAAGACGTTGGCGCGTCCATCTTTTCCCCAGTAGTCAGCCCTTCTCCACGGGCTGTCCGACGGCAACGGCTCAACATCAAATACATCCATGGCCACTCCGCTGATTTCCCCTTGTTCCATCACACCCAACAACGCCGCTTGGTCGATGAGCGGCCCTCGCGACGTGTTAATCAGAAACGCCGACAGCTTCATCGCTTCCAACTCCGAACGCCCTACAATGCCGCGTGAGCGCTCGCTCAACACGTAGTGTAAGCTCACAACGTCTGCCGACTCAAAGAGCGAAGCTTTGTCCACAGCCTGGAATACCTTGGTGTTTCCGAGACCCCCATCGGGATCAAGCCCAACCTCGGCGGCCATCCTGTCGGCTCTCTCCTGCGTGATGTTCATACTCCAGCAGAGAACTCGCATACCCCAGGCTAGATGGGCGATTCTTGCCACTGCCGCTCCTAGACGGCCTAGCCCCACTACACCCAGGGTAAGACCTGTTAGACCCGTGGCAAGCCCAGTCTGCCACGCCGTTCCGCTGGCTTTCAGCGCAGCGTCGTCAAGGGCGACGTTGCGCACCAGGGACAAGATCAGGGCCCAGGTATGCTGAGTGGTTGGATGCGCGCAGCCCTTTTTAATATTGGGGCGCTGGGGTCCCGTGCTGTCGGTGCGTCCCAGCCCCGGCGCTGCCGCCACTGCAATGCCCTGCTGCCGCGCTGTCTGCAGGTCGAACTGTTCGAACTGTGTCCCTGCTGCAAGGAGGAGCTTGAGGTTGGGCAGGCGGGCGAGCAGGGATTTCGGGAAGGCTGTGCGCTCCCGAATGCTTGATATCACGTCAAAGGGCTGGAGTCGCTCGACCAGGCGGTCTGTTGAGGCCTCATCGAGTGGGACAATGGTGTCGCAGAATGTTGTGATTTGGAGTTTGGAAGGAGGGATGCCGGCGAAGTGAGCGGCAGACGTGTTGAGATAGTCATCGAGGATGGCGAGCTTGGGAATCACATTCCGTCTTGGCTGTGAGTTGGAGAATGTTCTCCGTGTGGCGTGAGTGTGGGCCCCAGGGTGGACGATTGCTGTCGCTCTGCCTAGGAACCTTGAAAGCCACCAAGGCGTAAACCGGGAAGCACCGGACATGAGGCGCAAAGTGTGGAAAAGAACGGATGGGTGGATTCCGGGATAGCACAGGCATAACTGCATGCAAACTTGCCTGAGTAACAAAAAAAGAAAAAAGGAAAAAAGAAAAGGGTAATCAAAAAAAAAGTGCCCAGGGGCATCAGTGTAAAGAAATAAGTAATCACATACACCATTCCACAAAGCAAGACACGATCGACTACAGGGTAACGAAACATGAAATACAGGGAATTTTGGCTGCCAAAGCTGACCGCATAAGTACATTACATTGGGGCCTAGTATGTATTCGGTGAAGGAAGCGAAACAGTTCCTCTCTACAATAAAAACCGTCGAATGCTGTACGTGCCAGTCAATTACGGTCGCGTTTTGCGTAAAGAATGCGGGGAATTCCAAAACTCTGAGACATGAGGCTCAACAAGTCTGTGCTGGTGCCTCAGGCCAAAATTGCCTTGTTGAAGGGTGTGTATTAGATTGTAGATGACTGCTTGCAGCCAAGCGCAGCCTGACGCGGTACGTCGCAGGGACTTTGCGCCTGCATGTTTGGCGACAAGTGGTGTTCGATATTCGCATGGGGGCGCACAGCAGCAGGGTCTTCCCGGACGCCTTGCTTCTAATTCTAGCTTGTCGGTGAGGGCGCTGAAAGAGCATTTTTGGGCACCAACTCTAAAAACGAGTTGCGTCCCGTCTTGCACAGTTGCCTTGTTGTTCGGATCCTTCCTTCACTCATGTCCTTGGTGAAAAAAGGGGGCCAAGAGCCGCCGCGCAAGGCTCGCCAGCACACCATCAAATGTCTTTCCCCGCACGAAGCAGTAATAGCTCAGCAAATTGCGGGTTGTTTGAGGCCCAACGCTCTTTCAGGCCATTCCTATCCCAGTTGATGACCAGACCTGGCCACCAGGGCTCTCGCGGTGGCGGCGGTTCAAAAAAAAAAAGGGTGACTAGGTCGGCTTTCCACCAACGGCAGTTGCAGCTGCCAATCTGCGTCATTTCATCAAAGAGTCGCACTTCTTCAGAATATTCTATTGGTCCACGGAGTCCTCCGTGTGATAACATGGCACCAGTCTCTGACCTTCCACTGGTGCCAAGTGCACGACAGGAAGGCCGTCGCTGACAGCGACAGCTCTCACTGCACTTCTGAACGCCACGCGACGTGCACATCGGCAGTGATCAGCCTTCATATATTGACCTGATACACTAGGCTCTGCCCGAATATGGTATGCTCCGCGCAAAAATGACTTCATCACATACCGAACGAAACAACAGCTCCCCTTTGCAAGGCTCCCACCCTCAACATGACTTACCAATATTGCACTTTACCACGTTCGAACATCAGGCTCTGTCGCCTGTTTTCGGGCAGACCCGGCGAGCCACTCCGCGGCGAGATCTTCGAAGTCGCATTTCCGCCCAATGACGCCGGCGGCAACCTGCATCCATACGAGGCTCTGTCATACGTCTGGGGCCGCGAAGCCAGCCCAGAGCCAATCCTCGTCGCCAAGGCCGGGGCTGTTGGCCACTTGCAGGAGGCCGCCCCGATGAGCCTCGGCGCCAACCTCCACTCAGCACTTTCCCATCTCCGCCTGGAACACTCTGACAGGGTAATCTGGTGCGACCGCATCTGCATCGACCAGGCCAACCTCGCCGAGCGGGCCCGCGAGGTCGCCCGCATGGCTGACATCTACCGGCGCGCGCGGCGCGTCATCGTCTGGCTGGGGCCTGAGGCCGAGGACAGCGGCCTGGCGCTGAACGCGCTGCGATACGCGGGCTCACAGGTGCGCATCAACCCCAAGACGCGCACCTGGCGGGGGGCGCCCGACGGAGACCCGCGATTCTCGTGGGAGGCGCAGCACGCGGGTTCGCCGTTCTCACAAGCCGAGATGTGCGCCATCAAGAAGCTAGTCGCCCGGCGGTGGTTCAAGCGGCTGTGGACACGCCAGGAGATCACCCTCGCCAGCACCGCTGTCATCCGCGCCGGCCACGACGAGGTGGCCTGGGGCGCGTTCGTCTCGGCCGCCGTCTTCCTAGACAGCCTCGTCCGGCTGCGGGGACACAGCGACGCTGTTCTGGCCAGGGACCTGTTCAACATCTACGAGCTAGGCTGTCTGAAGGAGTACCGCGGGCCAGTAGAAGTTCTGCACGCATGCAGGGCGTGCGAGTGCACCGAGCAGATTGACCGCGTCTACGGTGTGCTCGGTCTTCTTGCCATCCACCGGCCTCTTGCGATACGGCCTGACTACACCAAGCCGGCGAAGAAAGCATACCAGGATCTGGTGCTGGAAGCGTACAATCGCGACAAGACGCTTGACATGCTAGCGCTCTGTGAAGCTGCGGAGACGCCGTCGTGGGTGCCCGACCTGGATAAGCTACGCCTCAACACTGGATTGCACATCAGGGTTGTTTCCTACTGCCGAGCGAGCGGGGAGGGCGCAGCATCGCTCTCCCTATCCAGGGGCGACAACACAATCGAGGTGTACGGGGTGCGGTGTGGGGTTGTTGACAGGGCAATCGCGCAGCCGTTGCTGTCCAAGAAGAAGAGCCCGGATAAGATTTTGGAAGACATCGTGGACATTCTCAGAGAGCAGCTGGGGCACCATGTATCTCTATGGAACAGGTCTCGTCTAGAAAGCACTGCAAAGGGTCTCTTGGGAACGCTCTGGCACGAGCGGACGGGGAGGCAGAATCACTCATGCCTCGCTTTTGCAATGACAGAGTTGCAGAACTGGGCGTCGAACAAGTCAATTCAAGGAGATCCACCACATGCAATGTCATCCGGCAACTGGCTTGACCAGGGCCCAAGTCGCGTACTATTCAACCACATTACGCGTGTTCTGTTTCACGGTGACTCGTGCCGGTTGACCGAGGATGGTGACATTGGGCTTGGGTTCAGCGGCATTAAAGAGGGCGATATACTCTTCGCCATTCTAGGATGTCGACGCCTACTGGCCCTCCGACAGGAACCCGACATGGAGGGTGGGAAGTATCGGGTGATTGGCAAGTTTGATCATCCCAGGTACAACGACGGGGAGGCGTTTCTCGGGGAGCTAGGCCCAGGGTGGCAGATCAGTTACCGACATGGGTTATCGGCTTCCAATCGCCCTCGGTTTGAGCACGAGGACAAAATATCACAGTGGCAGGATCCGCGACTTCAGTCTGTCCCTCTGCCAGAAGGCTGGCGAGAGGACCAGGACGAGGATGGAATTCCATATTGGTGCAGGACGGATGGAGCTGGTGGGCGTTCGGTCTTTGACCCGAGACTTTCTCCCCATGAGCTTAGAAACCGAGGGGTCAAGTTGGAGAATTTGGTGATTGTATGATTGATGGGAGAGACTATATCGGAACTGAATGTCATGACTTGTACACTTGTATCACTATTTTATTGGTTCTGCCTCTCGTCCACTGCCTATCTTCGAAACATGAAAGCAACGTACCTCCTACCTTAGGTGAGGCGAAGGGTCTGGTGATACTGACCATACTTGCACGAAAAGCATCAGACTTTCGTTCAAGGCTAGCTGGGGTGGTTCTAAAAGTCGCAGCTCCCACCCAGTCTTCGGCTCTCCTACTCAAATAGTTGGCAACGGCATCGTGCCTAAGGTAGGTACCTAGTCTGCCTGGGATTTGATGGTGCAGAACTCGAGGGGGGTGGGGGCCTTCGTCGGGTTCCCCGACTCGGGGACACTTCAGAATGAAAGGCTGCCCAACACCCTCATATTCACTGCTGCCTGACTCCGAGGTGATGTCAAATGTATCTGGTGTGTGTGTGTGTGTGTTGCGTATGTAGATGTATATATGTATATGTGGGTATGTCACACAGTGTTTGCCTTCAAGTAGCGCCCGCAGAGCCGCCCCCAAGCGCCTATGCAGAAAGCCAGAATGATTGCACAAGTAGCGAATAGTGGAAGACCAAGAAATTGTGCACGTTTTCTAGCGTAATCTAATCTGTGTGGCTGGCTGGGCGTCCGCATGCCGCACGTGCGGTGACCGAAAAGGCAACTTGCTCCGCAGAGGTCGAGTCGACCTGGAGGAAACAAGTATCAAGTATCATCAAGTATTTTTTACACATTATTCTATTCTGACACGCGGTCTATCTGCATTCTTGGGGTCTTTTCTCATGATGATAAAAAGCTGAGAGTCGGTAGACCTGTTGTGGTTGACATGGAAAGCTTCTGTTCTTCTCATGTTTCGACGTCCCCCCCCTGTTATACACTAAAACTTGCCCACTGTAATGCTCTATCAGTCTGGGCGTGCAACTCTACGAGGGATCCCCCATTTGGCATGGGGTAGAGGCCTGATTCCAGCGTCGGGGATCCCAGTCCCCCGACGGATTATTTCCACGTCGTCATCACCGTCATCTCCATCGTCTTCAACGTTGCAGCAACCACCACCATCAGGCACATGGAAGCGATCCCGCCCCTTTGAGTTACCACCATGGGTGGAGCCCCGCAAGACACAAGGCACTATCCACTTTCTCGGTCCCACGCTCGATGGCCTCCCCGCGTTTCTGAATTTCCGAAAGGGCCTAGAACACTTGACCAACATCGGCGCAAGCCACAAGAAAGTGGTGGAAGTTACAGATCTTCGAGACTTTGCCCCACGTACGACACTAAGCGTGGAGGGTGTGGAGTGGGTGCAGTTCCCGTCTTGCCTCTCGGAGGATCGGCTGCTGGCCGAGGACCGGGGCCAGGTCGAGGCTTTTGTTCGGGGTCCCTACTTTGATGAATGTGCTACTATCGTTCAGCGGCAGACGGGGGCTGCGAAGGTTGTGCCGTATAACTACCGTCATCGAAGACTTGATGAGGTATTTTCTCCATTCTCTTCCATCCGTCTCAGTTCCTTCTCCGTCTCGGTGAGAGGAAACGAGAAAGGGAACGGTCGAATGTATGCTAACCAGTTTGCTTTCAGAACGCGGACCTCCACGATCCATACAACTTCTCCAGCAAACCCCTTCCCAACTTCCACATGGACAACGATACCGAGACAGCAGCACTCAACCTCCGACAAGTGTTGGGGGAAGAAGAAGCTACGCGATGGCTTTCCCCTGGTCCCGACGGACAAAAGCGGCGATGGGCCATTGTCAACCTCTGGCGACCCATTGGCGACGTGGTCAGACAATGGCCTCTCGGGATTGTCGACGCGCGTGGCGTGGTCAAGCACCGAGACACGTCGCCCATCTACACGCTCGCCAACTACAAGTCGCATTTCACGGCGCTAAAACCGCGGGATCATTTCCAGTTCTATTACGTGAGCAATCTGGCGCCAGATGAGGCCATCTTGTTTGTCGACTTCGACTCGAGGCATCAGGAAGGGCTGGGACAGCAAATGTCTGATGTACCTATGGGTATAGCGCACGGGGCATTTCACGACCACAATGCACCTGAGAAGTGTCCGCGGAGGAGGTCGATTGAAGTGCGGTCGCTCGTTTTGTACCACGATTAAAGTCTTTTGGCAGTCCTCCACAATCGCTTGATCGAACTAGGCTTTTTCCGTAGCGTTTTAACCCATTGAGCGCTCGCGGTCATCCCATTCTCCAAGTCCTTAGAATAGTTTCTTTTCTTCCTAGCTACATCTCTTCTCATACTATCAAATACCAATCATGCTCTGCCATCTCAGGCTACGTCCCTTCTGCCTTCTCCCCTTCGGCCATAACCATGCCGTGCAACCCCTTGTGTGGAGACCTCTCAGCTGGCCTCCAGCCGCTTCTCTCCAGAAACTTGTCGTCAGTAATCTTGAACACCTCGACTTTCAGCGGGCGGCAGCACTTGATCATCTCCTCGTCACTCGCGGCCAAAGCCCCACAGCGATAAATCCCCTCCAGGGCAAGTTGCCTATGGTATCTAGCAGTCAGCCAGCCAACCTGGGCGCCGAAAGGCGTGCTGATCCGGATGATGCTCCCTGCGGGGGCAGCCCATGCGCGCCCCGACCGGATGGGGAGGGTGAATTCTTGGGAGAGGGTGCGCGGCGCAAGGTGGATGGAGGAGTATAGGGCTTTGTCGACGGTGAGGGGGGAGGACGGGCCTCTGGGGAGGTAGGCGGGGACAGGAGGGGGGATGGGCCTCTGCCTCGTCAAACTTGAGCTTCACCACATACAAGCTGGCATCCATACCGCAACTGATACTCCCACTGCTAATGATGCGGGCGCCCTCCGGGTTCACGTCCGAGTCGACAAATCACGACGCCACCACTGTGCCTGGTTTCTGGCAATGAGATCGCACCGCGGCAGCTTGCACATGCGTCTTGAGCAAGTCATAGGCCGCCCAGTGTGTCGTGCAAAGCCGTTCGTTGAAGATTCCAAGGGCGCCGAGGAAGATGGCTCCCGTGCGGATGGAGCTGTCATAATCCAGTCAGTGATATTTGATGTCAACATAACCAATCACTCGACAGCTTACAGCAAGATGCGCGAGCCAGGCGATTTTCCAGGCGTGGTTGCGTACGCACCAATTAGTCGCGTGAAGGGGCTGTCCATTTTCGCCACCTGTACGATCACGGTCGCGACGGCTTGTTCCGCCGATAGGCGGATTTGTGCTGGGGAGCACTGTCTCTACTGGTGTCCCTCCGGGATGCGGAGCATAAGCCGGTGGTCCGGCTTCTGCTCTCGGACCTGCTCCCGAGCCCCTCGGCTCGGGCTAGGGCTGTCCTTCGGACGTGGTCGGGCCGGGGCGGGGTTGTTCGCCTCCGTCGTGGACTTTGACGCCCGTCGCGTCTTCTTTGACTGGACAGGCGACCAGTCTCCGCTAGCCACCCTGGCCCAGGTAGACGGGGCCGCTGCGCTGCGGGGTGTGTTGGCAGGCACGCTGGCAGGCGTGTGGTTGTGTGGCCCCGCAGCGTGGGATGGAGCAATAGCGTGCCTCGACTCGGCTAATCCAGCGGGCGTGCCGGCATTTGCGTTGTCCGGCGTTGCGCTGTTCTTCGTGGCCACGTAGGCCGGTGGCGGGGTGGCGGGCCGTTGGGCGCCGTCGGGTTCGAAGACCGCGTCCAGGGCGGCCTGGAAGCTGGCTTCGGCCACGAGCTTCCATTTTTGGTGTGCCGCCGTCGTGGGCAGCAGGGCGAGGCCGTGATCGAGGGCCTTCGAGAGCTCGTCGAGGACCTCCTGTCCTGCTAGGAGGTCGACCATCCTTGCGTCCATGCGGGCGCGCGCGCGCGGCGATGGCGGTGGTTATTGTCGCGTTGTCCGTGTGAGGAAGAGATGGGTGATGGTGTTGAGAGTTATCGGAATAACCAGTTCTGATTGGTCAGTTTGTTCTTGAAAAATGTTGTTGGACCCGACCTGAAATGCAGGCCCTGGAGTCGTGATTGGAAAAAACCGCCGCGCAGATAAGGACTTATCGGGCCAATCAAAAGCACAGAGCGTTTATTACTTCTATGTAGTAGTAGTTATTATTTTGTCTGATACTTCAATTTTGGGCTGCCTGTCCTTTAGTCACTCAAAGCTTGCCAGCGTTCTTCTGACTAGTAAAGGGTAAGTTTTCTCCTTGTTGAAGTAAAATATTTGGTAGGCTTTGGGCTTTGGTATTTATATAAATATCAGCACTATAACAACGGCTTAATTTCGTCACCCCAGTGTATAAGTTTTTTGGTTGCTCTTAGAAAATTCTTATTAGTTCTGTCTCACTTAGGGCGGAAATTTGTCGGTTCAGCTATCTTTGCGTAGTGAGAATAGAATACTACTTGGAGATAGGATAGATATATCTTTATACTATCAGAGAAATCAAAGACTCGTAGATACTAATAATTAGTATTCTATTTTTAGATACAAAATAACACTACACCTTTCGGAACTGGAATTCAGGATGCCAAACCAAGATGCCGAACCCAGGATCCCGGACATGCTCTAAATTACGGGATACTAGCACCAAACAGAGGTCATATGAGCTTTGCCGCGCGAAGAGCTTTAGGTTATTCCCCTTTAATCGCTATAGCGGATTTTACTGTGCGATGCATGGCTGGCTGCACTCTACTATGGATTAAACTGCTATGTCTTTTATTGTAACCTAGAGTTGCGCCTTTGTCCCAGATTTGCTTGTGGTAAGGGCTTCCCTGTAGCACACGTTTCGGAAGTGTACCTCGTTTTGCCGGACTTCCCTGGTGGATTTCCCGGGCTGAGCCACCCAACATCCGGGGCCACTTCCTTTAGCTACCGAGATCCCGGCTTTGGGCTACAACTCCGCTAACATTCCGGCTTTAGGCTCCAGATTCCAGGCTACGGGTACCAAAACCCAGGTTTGCGGTAACCATCCTTTAGCACCGCCGGGCATTTGCCATATATAATAAGGCATACTTATAAGCAGTATAATACATACAGTAATAAGTTTCGTAGGCAATAGAAAATATTTTAAGTACAGTCCTCCTCCCCCTTGTAGGAGAGGTTAACCTCTCAGTCGCGGAACTCCGTACCCATGGCAGCTGGATCCAGGGTGGCCGGATCCACAGGGAAACCAGATCCAGGCAACTGCATCGAGGGAACCCTAAAGCTGAGAGAGCGTATTTAGGGAGCCGCGTTCCGGGGAGCTCGGATCCAGGGGAGCCACAGCAGAGGAACCGATGTCCAGGGAAACCATGTCTATAGCCCCCCTATCCCTAGGTTCCGCCTCCATGGAGACCCCATTTAGGGCAACCATATCCCCGATCCCGGTTCTCCACACCTATCACCAGGGTTGGCAAATTATTCATTAGTCATTAGTCATTAGTCTTAGTCACTCTAGTCATCTTAGTCTTAGTCAAAGCTTTGACTAGACTAGCCTAGTCTTAGTCAAGGCCCTGACTAGACTAGCCTAGTCTTAGTCAGACTAGTGACTAGACTATTAGTGACTAAATTGACTAAGATTTCTAAAATAAATTTTATTATTATAATGAAATAATATAAATATAATAATAGATAACTTACAAATTATAATGTTTAGGTTTATATGATTCGATCTGATTCTGTTTGATTTTATTTAACCTAAATTATCTCGATTCAATTCTATTCTATTTGATTCAATTTGATTCGATTATTAAAAGTTGGAACTCCTCTCCTGTCACACATCCTGGGTAGGAGAGACCCAGACCAGTAGACAAAAGGCTGGAAGTAGAGTTGGTTTAGGTGCGATATCGTACTGATACCTGTACTATAGAAGCACCCACGGTGCCTAAACAGATAGATAGAGAGACCGCTTGCCCACTAGGGCGAGGACTAGAGGTCCTCTGCGGTGTAAGATTAATAATAATATTATTACACTATTATATTATTATACTATTATATTATTCTATTATTATATTATTATATTATTATACTATTATATTATTATACTATTATATTATTATACTATTATATTATTATACTATTATATTATTATACTATTATATTATTATACTATTATATTATTATACTATTATATTATTATTGTATTAAATTATATGAAACTTAACTTTTATATACTGACTAAAACTGACTAATAGTCAGACTAAGAATGACTAAGAATAATTTAGTCTTAGTCCTAGTCAGGGCCCTGACTAGACTAGGCTAGTCTTAGTCACTGCTCTGACTAGACTAGGCTAATCTTAGTCAAGGTCCTGACTAGACTATTAGTGACTAATTCCCAACCCTGCCTATCACCCTCTTTCTTCCACTGGTGAGCAGCGGTCATTGGTATCCGTAAAACCGGCCTCTAAAAACCATTATAATAGTTCTATGTTCAATATAAATACTCAGATCTAATCCTCTCAGCGGCGCGGATACCGTTGTTTTACTGCGCTTGTTTCTAAAGAACGTCAATCCTACGTTAACGTTATATGGACGATTACATATGGACTAAGGCTTAGTTCAAAACAGGAATAAAGCTTCCTTCCAAGCTGACATAGTTGCACAAGCCCTAATCAGAAACAATCTAGGCAGTTCATATAACGCGCTTTCCATTAGAGGAATCTCGGAGAGGCTGTCCTAAAAGAATGGGGTAATCGGGCCGGATAGCTGAACTTTGTAAGTATAAAACTGAAAAAGCCTAAAAGCGGTTAAAAATCAGAATAGTAAATTCTACAGCAGGATTACGTAATCAGGACTACGTATACTATAAGGTTATATTACAAACTATTAGTAATAGAAATCCAAAGTATGAATTTATACGGTATGAAAGAGTTATTTAATGCTTTATAACCGATGTTGCTAAACAACTCCAATTCGTTAAGTTGTGTAACATATTCTATTAATTGCGATATTAAATCCAAGTTACCATTTATCTGGGTTATAATTTCAAATACCATTACGTAATACTAAGCTTGTACTATATACGAAGTTATAGCTGCATTGCTTACGTAATAAACCTAGCAATTAAAAGTTCTTAATTACTCCAAATGTGCAAAATACATTTAAGGTTTTATAGCGTAACGGTTTGGCCCCACATGGCTGAACCTTAAGTTACGGCCGTATGAAAAATGAGCCTTGTAAAACCACATGAGAGGTTTTCATACAGCCTGACTCGAGTATTTGCATTGCGGGATTTTTGAGCACATGTGCTTTCCAAGCTGTAAAGATCTATCTATATAAAGGATGGTTCTTTCCATAGTTTTGTAGATATCTATTGATCTCAACACCTACAATATAACCACCTCGCTAATACATCTTTCACAGCTTCCATGACCTTTTAACAGCTGCCCCGGATTTTTAATTATTATTACATACTATAATTAGCGTAGGTATCGTTCAACTATTAAAAGAAAAGGGAAGCAATTTTATTGGTTTCAGGTTGGTGAGCTTTGAATTGTAACGGCAGGCACGTAATTCACGAGATTAATACGCGATAACGTAGCCTAAAAACGTTAATTTAAAGCTAAAAAAGAAAAGAAAAAGAAAAAGAGAATTCTTAAGCTATAAAATTCCTTTAGGTAAGTAGTAGAGTTGGTAGGTCCCAATTACCAAGGCGGTATAGGCTGGCAATTAACCACTCCTGCGCATTGGTTGCGTAGGGCAATCTCCAAGTCCCAGCCACTACACTGTCACACCCAGGCAATTTTTACTTCAGTTAATTATTTTTTTTAATACTAATTAATGATATAAATATACCGCTAATATAATTAGTACGGTAGCTCCAACTGAAATGGAAAAAAAATATATCTAATAATACATTTTATACCTATACGGAGCGGAACTTTCTAACTGGAAACATAGGCTCTAGAAACCCCACCGCCTACCCGGGGCGTCTCTGTAACATAACCTATATTTAGCTATTACCTACTTTCAAAATGCTTTATCATCTTAGTAAGTAGCCTTACGCTCGATATAACTAACTACCTCCAGTTCCCTAAAAACGCAAATCGCCGTTTTTAATTAAATTATTCCACCTCCAAAACCTAATTTCTTCCAAATAGTAAACCCTTTCCTTTCTCTTTCTCTTTCTCTCTTAACTTTTATATCTCTAAACTACTCCAATTCCCATCGTTTTATTAATAATAGCTTCCATAATAACTTCTATTTAAAAAGCAACGGGTATATCTAATTGAAATATCTTTATCTTTAAAATAGCCTAAAGCCGCGGTGCCCTTAGGTAGTACATTACCCACGCCTTTACTAACTCTAAAAATATTAATACCCTAAAGCTTCACAGTGGAAGTCCAAAATTCTAATGCAAGTTTAGCAAGCATCCGTTAATGGGGGTTTAGGTGCTATAATCTCAGCCAAAACCTCAAGTATTATATCTAAAGTGGCCTTTTCGTTTACCGTAAGCGTTAGCAGCGCGCAGATTGGGTAAGTTGGCTTTATTAATTGTGATCCTATACCCTAACTATATTTATAATAACTATTTGCGTTTGGGTATAGCAGGGTGGTGAATTTTACGTTTATATAGTTGTAAAATCGATTATTCGCGAATTTTCCTTCATCTTATCTATTTAAGATAAATGGGCGGGGTTGGAAGAAGAAATGTCACCTATTTATTTACAAGTTACCGCTTAGCATAGTTCATAGTTGGTCTCATATTACGGACCAGGATAGTAAGAGCCGGGCTGACTGAACGGTATTATATCACTTACCGCGACTGCATCCTGGCGGCAACACAGCGAACTAAGCAGGCTGCGAGCCGACGCGGGATCTAGTGTTGGGACTGTTGGAGGAAAGTAGTTTGAGGGTTAAGAGGGGTGAGGTGCGTTAGAGGTATATGTATGGTAAACTTAGTTGGTTAGACGATGGATTGGGGCCAGCGTGATGGTATGTCAGGGAAACGAGCCTCACGGTGGTAATTAGGCGTATAAATATAGACTAGTATATACAGGGTTGGGAATTAGTCAGGACCTTGACTAAGACTAAGACTAAATTATTCTTAGTCATTCTTAGTCTGACTATTAGTCAGTTTTAGTCAGTATATAAAAGTTAAGTTTTATTATATATTATTAATCTTACACCGCAGAGGACCTCTAGTCCTCGCCCTAGTGGGCAAACGGTCCCTCTATCTGTTTAGGCACCGTGGGTGCTTCTATAGTACAAGTATCAGTACGATATCGCACCTAAACCAACTCTACTTCCAGCCTTTTGTCTACTAGTCTGGGTCTCTCCTACCCAGGATGTGTGACAGGAGGGGAGTTATTACAATTTGTAAAAAAAAATGGGGGATGCCCGTGTGTATCAGTTCGAATTCGGACCGTACTCGTTCTTTCTTCTTTGGCCCCGGTTATGTCGTCGTAGGAAGGTGGGAGGTGGAAGGGGGGGGGGGGGGGGGGGG
>Ga0247765_1000806_pt1 | contig 20199 bp, 20 predicted proteins | sample UWRJL106311C6_FD_179949 | JGI IMG/M metagenome (GOLD analysis project Ga0247765, IMG submission 179949) | Plant litter microbial communities from Arlington Agricultural Research Station in Wisconsin, United States - UWRJ-L106-311C-6 | ecosystem: Environmental > Terrestrial > Plant litter >... | reverse complement strand
GAACCGCGGGGTCTTCCATGGGCGTGTTTAAGAGTTGGCCACCCCAAACCATTCCAAATCCCCAGAGCATCTGGAAAGTGTGGAAAGGCCTCAATCCCCGGCTTGTCAGTGTGGGTGTCTACGGGTGTCGGAATGTCGGCCGTTTTCCTCGCAGCCAATCAGCGGGGAGATTGACGTTGGCGGTCCAATGGAGAGACGGGAATATGCACAAGGAGGTCCAAGGGTCCTGGAGAGGTTTGCACCACGTCCCGTTTCAAGCTAACGAGGCAGTGAAACGGTTTGCTTGCGCCGCTGCACCACCATCTGCCGGGAGTGGTTGGGAGCAACGTGCGCTGTAGCCGGGTCCGCGCACCCAGCAAAGAGGGTGTGGGAAAGGCATGATTTTTTCCTTCTTTCTCGGCTTTCCCGCCGACGCCCAGGCCGCCCACCACGACGAGCGGGTGCGATTCGCGTGTGCAGGCGATCAAAGCGATCTCGCCAATCCTCAACTTAAGAGCCGGGAATCGCGTAATAAACATTCCCCCTCCTCAGCCGAAATTCGGCCAACCGAGGAAAACGGGTTTGTGCGCATGAAAAAAACCGGTGGAATGTGGAGGATGTGCTCAAGGTCGCTCTTGCCGGGGCCAGGCCAGTCAGGGGCTGCGACACAGTCCCGGTGCGACCCCCGATCCATCAAGTGCCATGTGCCAGGCCAAGGTGACAAGTACGCAGCAAAAAGAAAAATCCCCGCAAACCTTGGGCTTGATAAAAAATAACCGGGGCTGGATCTGGGATACAAATCTACAGCTCGAATTGCGACTTCCGATTCTACGCGGTCCGATGGCCAAGACACCAACCCAACGTCCGTCCCTTCCCGCAGTTTGCGGTCCAACCATGGTCTTGGCGTTCGCCCAAAAAAACATAGCAGGCGGTTTTAAACCGTCGTGCCGTGCGTGCATGAAGCGAACGTTGAACCACGATACAGTAACCAAGTTGTTAGTCGATTGGGTCGACCTCATAGTTCCGTTCCAACCTGCATTGTGCCGTCTGTGGCGGTGGAAATGAAAGTTTCCTATTACGACATCCACGAAGCCCAGATTAGAATGGTTCGTTCTCTTTTCGGGCGAGGAAAGTTTCGGATCATCAGATCAGCTCAATACTTGTATGCAGCAAGATCCTACCCAGAGCGAGAAATCCAAGATAAATCCGGTGATGGTTGAACGTTCGAGACCGCCGGAAGGTGAGGCGGCGGTTGGACGTTGGAGACCGGGAAGGTGAGGTGTTTGGGCCTTGGAGGCTTAGCCCACGATTTCTCTTCATTGAAGCAGACCAGGCCACAAGCAGACCAGGCCTTATGCCTCGCTTCGCACTCCTTTGGGGCGGCCAGCAGACAAGGTCGAGACGAAAGGAGGAGGCGGTATGTACCTGGTTATGGGCAATGCGGCACAGGCATAATAAATATCGAATCCTGCAACTGGCCATGGCGTTGCTCAAGCAGTGGTTGATGGGTTAGGGTATTTGGGGTTCCTTATTATCTGATTTTATTGGCGCTGCGCCTCCAGGCACGATGCATTTTGGGGAGACATGTCAAAATGGAAAGACTGAACAGTGCGATCCGTAGTGGAGACTTCGGCACATGTACCTCATTTCAACAAGACAGCTGTGCGTCGTCACATCTCTGGTCAGCCAAGGCGAAGAGTCTTTCTTTGTTCAGCTTCATATTGGTGAACAATTGTTACCTGCGCCAGCTGACTCATCTTCTTATTTGCCCGCTCCCGGCCATTTCGTATCACATTCGTCCATTTTTGACCAACCTTTTAATCAAGCAAAGAGTCAATCAACGTAGAACTTTAGTTCCTCACCAACCGGAGCCCAATCTCATATCGAGACCTATCCAAATCCAAACCTCAGCAGACCTCATTGATATGGCCATCGCCACCTTCCGCAGGTTTTCCCTCCCTCCCAGGCTCCTGCATCTGCACCGGATACCTGGGATAGGTTTGGGACTTACTTGATCCATACTATATATGCATGCATGCCCAGTTACGCACAAAACACACCCTCCAAGGACTTTTGACGGTCAGTAATATTCTGCCATGCTGAATTTATTTTTATTTCGACAATGAGCACTTACCCCGACAGACCAGATGTCTCGGCGTGGGGACGGGTTGCCTGGAGAAAGATAAATGGGGTTATTTGGCTTGACTCCACTTTCCCCTCACATTTTTTTTTCCACCATCGTCTGGTGTGACGGAACGGGTTCCAACCTCTTTCATGTCCAGGTACCTACCTAGGTACCTACCTACATTACCTACTCGGGACACAATACCACCATGCCCGAAGTTATTGCCATTGCTGGCGGTACGGGCCATCTCGGCCGGGCCATTGCCGACGCTATCAAGGCCGAGGGAAAGCACAAGGTCCTCGTGCTGAGCCGGACCGAATATGGCGAGGAAAAAGAAAAGGAAATCGGCCACGAGATCCTCCATGTCGACTACAGCTACTCGGTTGGCTTGGCGTCGGATCTCGCCCTCAACGACGTCACCACCGTCATCTCCTGCCTCAACTCGGAAACTCCCGACGGCGACGAGGCCGAATGGGCCCTCTTTAACGTTCTCCAGCACTGCTCCTGTGTGAAGCGGTACATTCCCAGTGTCTGGGGCATCGAATACACTTCTGAAATCGCGCCGCATTTCCCGTCTGGCGAATCCAAACTCAAATTCCTTCGCGAACTGGACTCTTCTGAATCTCTAGAAACGACGATTGTTCTCAACGGGGTTTTCGCCGACTATTTCGTCGCTCCCAAAGTTCCCTCTTATTTTCACCCACTGACCTTTGCTATCGATATAGCGAATAACACTGCCGCAATTCCCGGATCGGGAAATGTCCCCGCCGTGTTCACCCATTCGTGGGACGTGGCGAAATTTGTTGCCCGTCTGGTGGATTCGCCTACAAAATGGGAGAAGCGATCCTATATTATTGGTAATAAGGTCACTTGGAATGACTTTGTTCGTATCGCCGAAGAAGCAAAAGGAGTGGAATTCGAAAAGACGTATGATGATGATATGGAGATGCTCCAGGCCGGGAAAATTACCGAATTGCCTTCACATAGGGAGGTTTATTCTTTTTTGCCCAAAGAGGTGTTGCAGGGGTTGTTGGCGTCGTTTGGAGTCATGATTGAGAAGGGGTTGTTTAATTTTAAAACGGAAAGGACGGTGAATGAGCAGTTTCCCGAGGTCAAGGCGAGGACGGTGCGAGAGTTAGTTTTTGCGGCGTGGGGGTGATCAGTTTTACCGTGCAGTTTACCAGTTTGTGTTTTGTGTTGGTTGCTGGGTGGTTCAATGTATATGGGATTCTTCATTGGGACGTAGATATATCTAGGTAATAAATCCCAATACAATAATCTTCTATGGCCTCAAGGTCATTGCCCCTTCACTCTCTGGCTCCAGTCTGAGCCAGAGAGTGGACTTGCCTTGATGTCAGTTACTGCAGGGTACCAGACTCGCCTTATCGCAAACAATATAACACGATCGACGCAATTATTTAATCCAGTCGAGCGCAATTAAAGGTGGTCGGTTGCGGATGGCCAGAGCACAAACTCAACCTAACTTTAACATCCCCAAATGTCTCAACTTGCAATAGACTCTCGCTATGTTTTTTGTCTTGATGTTTGCTTTTTTGTTTGATTCAATTGGACGGTTGTCTACATGTATGAGGGCTTAGCGGCCTACGCGCGTGTGTGGCTTGGCTTCATCGGTGTCTCCATGTTACCGTCTCAAGTACCTTGGAGAGGGGGGGGATATTAGAGGGCCGGTGGTTGCGTAATCTCCGTGGCATCGTCCCCTCAGTCAACGCTACGGAAAGGAGGGGGGTACCTATCATCAGTTTCATAGCAGAGAGAGGGCTGAAGCAGCATTATTTGTACCCAGTTTCCAATTATATGACCTCGACAGGCTTGTGGTCTAAACGCCGGAACAATCTGTATCCAACAGATGTTGTCTCAAACACTCCGACCCGAATATACTTCCCTGGAACCGCTCTGCTTGGATGCAACACAATGCCATATCCGTAGCACCGTCGGAGCTTACTACCATAATCCCAGAGAGAGCTCACCAGCAGCAACAGGGACAACTCCTCCCCATCCTCTTCCGCCTCGGTCACGTTCCAATCGAGGCCGACAAAAGCAATATTCTGGCCATCGATGAACACACATCGGTAGTTAAACCGAACACCGAGTCCGCTCGAACTTCCAGATGGCCCATCGTAGACAATTTTACCTCCTTCTCCTAGCTGCAGAAGTTTCCCTTCGGCCAGAAGCACACCGTCGGTAACCCTCCCAAAAGGATCCGAGCCTTGAACTTTTGTGCATGCCGTGATGGACTTTACTTCCTTCCGGCAGTCGAACACGCTCCCGAGGACAAATATGGCTTGCCTCCGCACAGCCCAACTCCAGGAAGGTGCGCCGTAGGTGCCGGCCATCGCCCCATGTCTCAGTATTCGGTCTTTTGTGGCGGGCGGTGGAATCTTTGCATTTATATCCCGAAGCCAGCATAGACTAACGGCAAGATAAGGCTTCAAATGGCCCGCATGGTATTGTTCAGGACCCAGCCCCATCACTTTCGCAAGCCCTGAGAAAGCTGGCAACCTGACTGTCTCGTAAGCCAAGTCGCGGTTGGCGAAGCGAGCTACCACTTCGTGCCACGCCTCGTGCCGAGATTGGGGGTGGGTAGGAAAGGGGATCACCCCGTGCTCGTTATCCCCGCTAAGGTGGGAGAGCCCAGTGTCGGAGGTTAGGTGCTCTGGGCAGGAGAATGCCAACTGGAAAGAGCCAAAGTACAGCTTGCGTATTGAGAGCATCGACTCTTGAAACGTCCACGCTCTCTGAGCCCACCTCCCGTCCTTCTCGGATTCTCGGAATGTGAAGTCGACGCCGTGGTCGATATAAGGACCTGGAATTGCAAGTCCACCAGTGCGGAGAGCAAACGACCCTTTTATGGTGGGGCTGATACTGGATTGGAACGGCACAGTGATGGCCGGGGGATTCCGCTCAAGAAATCCAGAGTGGCAAGAGGGAGAAGCAACTGTGCATATTGTCACATTAGCATGCTCGTAGACGTCTCTCATAGTGGACGACTCCCTTTCCCAGTCGGCATGGTCGTCTTGGATGATGCAAACAGCATCAATCCAGAGGTAGCGAATCGAAAGCGCCTTCGTTGTAGCAGCGGCGTCCTGCATGACCTTGGTCATGCTGCTGGTAGCAAACCCGGCTATTCGGTCAGGGAGGCTGGCTTTCTCCGTCTTGAACTGCGTTGACGAATCAGCAGCTGAGCCCCAGCAGTAGCTAAGCGCAACATAGCGGAGCGACCTTCTCCGCAGCCGATAGTCGGTGATGACCAGATGGGGCGAGATCCCGCTGTCATCATCGCCGACAGTCGATGAGCCGCGACGGCAGGAAGTTGTCGTTGTCATTGGCTGCGTCATGTTTGTGCAGGCGTTCGCACTGATCGATTTCGCGTCGGATTCAATCCACATTTGCTAAATGGAGAGCATATGTTATGAGGGGTGGGCCCAGGTTGAGCCAGCGAGCGCATTGATCTAGTCCCTAGGTAGGTCAATTAGATTTTTGCATCACTTTCGTCCAGGCTACCTGCCCAATTCCTGCAGCTCACACACCTGATCCACCATCGATAAGAAACCGTAGGCAACGCTTCTCGAGGCTTGATAGAGACGGAGCACCAGTTGCATCGCTATTGTTGTTGGGCTTGCCCACATGCAACTGGACAAACAACCCTGTGAGCCCGAGCTCACCTCTCTCGGCCAGATTCCAGCGGTGCCGGCTCCAGCGATACGCCATCGTAATAGCAACGTCTGCTTGCTCCTCAAACACCACGTACGCTTGGATCGCATCCTTGAGCAGTCGGCAAAAGCCGCATCCCAAACTGGCGCCTACCACCAATTCTAGAAAGTCGGGGGCCTTGTCGGTGAGTCGGAAAGCGATTGGAATATTGCCCGTTGCCTCTAGATCAGGCTCCTCAACTAGTGGGAGCTCGAGTCTTTCCGGGGCTTGAGGTTCGGTCTGTGCTTTTCGGCCGTCCAAGTGGGCGTCATTAAAACTGAGAGCTTCGCATCGGCGGCACAAATGGATTGGAACCGACTGTTGCGACATGCTTGCTTATGTTGGGAGCCAGCGATGTGTGATGTGCGTTGCGTCGACGCTAGAAGGCGAGTTTCCAGCGCGTTGGGCAGAAATGCAAGTCTCGAGTCAGTGGGGGGAGAAGCGCCCCTCATTTCTATTTCACACCTGGCTGCAGTGCATTGCAACCTGCGAGCGCCTGCGGTGAACTAAACCTTAGGATTTCGTGGTGCTCTCCATCTTGAGCTTACACACTTTTCGCATGCCGTTGGAGCTGTGCCATTGATTTGTCCTTTTGTCGGTTTTGCCCTTGTTGCTTGGTTGAAGCCTGCATCGTGAAGTGGCAGATCAACGTCACCTCTATCATCGAGAATTTCCGCTCCATCTCCCCGATCTAGCTCCTGGACCCTGGATCAATTGTGGCTCCTGCGCGCCGCGGTTTAAAATCGTCGTCGCGCTCCGCGCACTTAAACGGTTTGACGAAATAAAGACCTCAAAAGTACAACCTGCCAGGGTTAGAATCATTAGTGCCAGTTCAGTCAGCCACCCTTCTAGTAATTTCTATGGTGGTTTTGACAAGAACTTGGATTTGATGGGGGGCGATGTTTTGACCTCAAAGTTTTCAGCTGGGTTTGGGAGAAATAGGACAAGATTTTTAAATTGTCGGAAGTGGTCTACCATCGTGCTAAATAGGTGGGTACCTAGGTAATGGAGTGTGATGGGTGCCCAACTCTCTGCCATGTCTCGCAAAAACCTTTGTGCTGGCAAGCTTTGGGTTAATAAAGTCAAAATAAGCCCTTGTCCCAGAGAACCAGAGGTAATGACGTCGACAGCCCCACGCAGAATTCGATACGAGTCATGGATCATTGAGGACATACAGGCCGCTGAAGTGCGCTCCGGAATGGTCATTACGAAGATATAAGAATATGGCTTGGCTCAGGCATTACCACAAAGCAGAAATAGCAAAGATATTCTATTGGTAATACTAGGCATCACGAGGGAACACGCCTTCACGATGCACCAAAACATGAAGAGCGGAAGAGTAACGCTGCTTCAGTATTACTGTGCGAAGAAACTGGCAGGATATTGTCCAGTCACTGCAAGCTGCGTTATTATCACTGCGTTGTTACCGCAATCTCAGATTCCCCAAAAATGATGCCCACTCCCTCCGCCCTAAACTCTGCCAAACATCTGGCCATTAACTCACCAAGCCACCTCGTCTATGCCTATATCTGATAACATTTTGTGGCTGTTGTGAATCTCGTAAAAATTGGCTCTCAGGCACGCATCGACCATCCGGGTTTCAGGCCCATTTCCAGGCCAATTTTGTCTCTCATCTGCACCAGCTTTTTCTGTTCGGTCGCGGTGGCCGCCATATTCTTGAGATCGGTCAACCCACAGATCTTCCACACAACCTCGTCGATCGGGTCCAGGGAGAACTTGACCTGCTGCACCTTGGCGTAGACATCATTCACCTCCGGTGCTTCGTCGCCCCAGGTGCTGGCCGCCCACATTGCAACATTGGTTCCGAGACCGCCATCATTGGGGTGGAGGGATCGCGCCATGGAGCGACGGCGCCACTCGTCAACTGCCTTGTGCATGACGTCAATGTCGTAGTCGAAAATAGTCAAGCTGCCGTTGTGCATGGCCTTGACTTCCGTCTGTGTCAAAAACGGTTTGGGATTGGGGCACATCGCCACGAGTCTGTGACTGAGCGGAGCCCAGAAGTTCATGTCAAGGCTCAAGAGCCAAGTCATGACAAACTGCATGGGGGTAATAGAGGGAGTGTGGATGTGAGCGGGCAAAATGTCTCCGACTTTATTGCATGACGCCATTGTCTCCTCAGTCTTGTCGTCAATGTTGATGAGGGTGCCCGTGGGAATCTTAATGGCCGCTGCAGCGACACTGTCATCAGTGCAATTAGTGAGGACTTCGGCGGTCGGGGGCCCCGAAGTGCCATTGTCAGCTTCTACAGCCCCTGAATCCACATCCTCAGCGGCATTAGTGAGGGGTTCAGCAGCTGGGGGCCTCAAAGCGCCAATGTCAGCTTCCACAGCCTCTGAACCCACATCCTCAGCGTCGACAGTATTGGCAGAATGGACGGGAGGAGAATTGGCAACTGTCGCCGGCTGAGACTGAGCCGACGCAGCGGGGACAATGACGGGACTCAAGGCCGTCGAGTCTGGAATTTTGGCCGCTGAATCGGCCGAAGAGGTTGACGTTGTCGTGGCGGGTGCCGCCTCTTTGGCCCGGCAGAAGGAAGCATTCGTGTTATCAGCAGCTTTGGCGGCCTGGACCTCATCACCACGGTGAATAATCCACTCGCGGGACAGCACCTTGAACCAGCGACCATCGTGTACATTCTTGAAGACGAGACCCTCACCATCTCTGGCCTCGGCACGGTGAATCAGACCCTCGTTGCTTGTCGCGATCTTCCGGAGATTGACGTAGCCAAGAACCGGGACGTGCTTGATTCCCAGCATCTTGGCATACTCCTCGACTCGGCGGGGATGCATCCGGACTGCTTTATTATCTAGGTCGATTATGCTGTATAGAAAGAACTCGTGCTTCCCTTCCGGATAACGGTAAGGGTTGCCGTTGATAGTTGATCCAACTAACTCTCCCTGCAGAGCCAGAGACGAGCCCAAATTGCGGAGTTTGGTGTCGAGCTGGAGACTGCTGACCGTCTTCCAGTAGATGTTGTCCTTGTCGACGAGCTCACAGTTCTTGGAGCAAACACCGAAGCGGCCATTGGGAAACATGGCTCCCTCGCTGGGAGGAGCTGGTCCCAGGGCGAAAAAGCAATTGGATGTCTTTGTGACGAAGTAGCAGCATATGGCTGCGCCATCTAGTTTGACCGATTCCTGGAATGTGGCGTGTTTGTACTTGGGCTTGACGTAGAGATTGGGGCAATCTTGCACCCGCTTGCTGCCGGGATCCTGGACGAAGACCGGGGGAGGAAAGCTTGAGCCCTCGGAAATGGTGTCGGGGTCTGCCATCCACTTCTTGACTCCTAGCATCTCACTGTAGTCGACACCCAGAAGTGATCGAAGCACGGCGTTCCAAGCACAATCCGGGTCGTTAACCAGGATCGCCTTTGAGATCCGTGCATTAACGGTGGTGCCTTTGTTGCGATACAGGATGTTTTGCGGGATTCTCAGAACTTGGGGGAAATCTCTCAGTGAGAAAACGTGGCCTTGCGACAAGACACGCTTCCCATTGGGGTCTGTGTAGGCCTTGGTGCCCACACGATATCCCTGCTCACCCATGAAATCACATGCGGATTCGCTGAGCTGCGCAACCACCCTGCCACGCTTCCCATTGCTTACGGTGACAAATGAGTCAGGCTCGATGAACAGAACAAACTCACCAACCTGGAATCCGGAGCGGGCGACAACAGTCCATCCATTCACGGTGAGAATATCCAGCCGATTGCTAAATCGCTGGATGCCGTCGATGGTGCGAACGGTTGTGAGTTTTCGCTCAGGATCGGGAATAACAGGCTCATTGTCGCTATTCTTCTCGGGATCGGCTGGAATGCTTGGAACGCTGACGATATCCGCACGACTAGGAGTTGCCACTGCCTTGGCATCCTGAATGGCAGCCTGGAGCCAAGCGGCGACGTCGGAGGATACGGTGTTGTTTTTGGGAGACATCTTGACCTAATTCAGTCTTCTAGTGTATGAGTAAATGCCGGCCGATAGCTTCTATGATAAATACAAAATGAATGTGAGATGTAAGGATGTGTGTTTTGGAAGAGAAAAACGCAGTAGGTTAACCAGGTATCTGAATACTAACTCTCTGTTGTTTTATAGCTGATCGATAGTATGTGAAGATGTGACAAAGCTTTGAAGACACCACGGCCGCAAGCAAAAAGAAGCAAAGAATAATGATGATTGTAGGCTGTCTCGAGTATGTTTGTGATGGAAAATGTCCACCGGGTGCCGAGGGTGAGAAGTGTTGGGTAGAAGAGAGAAATCCAAAGGAGCAGAAGAGATGGTGGTGAATTTATAGCTGAGGAGGAGGGACCCTCTAGATACCCCCGAAGCTGAACGGCGCTAGCAGCACTGCGGCGAACTGGGCAAACAATTCGCTGTAGCAAACTGCAACTCGGCTTTGGACGAAAAAACACACCCGAAGAAGGAGGTATTCACTGCATTTCATACGGTTGCAACTTCCAGTTCAAGGTTGGACGAACACCTTCCGGGAAGGAACGACTAAGCCTCACCTCCAAGCCAGGACGGTGACGCTAGACAAATGAGTTATTACAGCTGTAACGCCCCTTAGGTTCCAATTGTGAAACGCCTTACACGGGTAAGCCAAAGGCATTCGAACTGGGGGCCAACGCCTTGAAGATAGCTAACGATTAATTATAAAGGGTGGTCGGATGCCTTGGGCTTACTTACCTATATAAGGCGTCTTATAATTAAAACCTACCGTACGACACAGTTGCGATGGCGATAAGGATAGGCATTTTTGGTGCAAACACCAGCGTCCCACCCTCTATCTCCCTTCTTTTTACAGTATAGGGGTGCGCTCGTCACAGTACGAAGAGACATGCTCTTAATAAAACGTGAATACCTGCCTGAGAAACCTTAAACACCTCCGCTGCTCATGTATCTCACTAATAAGTATTCTCGCTGTATCGCTATATGTCAGGCTTAGCCCTGTTGCTGACATAAGCAGCATTTTTTGGGCTAGACCCTTTGCGGCTCGCGCTCCTCAAACGGCTTCGCGTTTTTGACACCAGGTTGAGGCATCCTGCAAGCCGCAAATCGCAAACCGCGAGCTCCTCAGTTGCTTCCACACGCACCTGCTGCATTTTCGCTGCAAAAATTCTCCAACTTAAGCCAATTCCCCACCCAATTCCCGGCCTCCTATAACGGAATTTCCACCGCGTCCCTCAAACCGGCAGTTCCGCGAAGTGCAAAGTGCCGTCGTCGCGCGATCAGCGCTCCCTGATCACCTCGATCTTGCTGTCGCCCCGCCGAGCTCTGCCGACATGAGATAGGGCCTCGCCGAACATTCCGCCATGACTGCAAAAACAGATTCGCAGCAGGCGATATTTTCATCGTACGCGCCGAGATTGCGAACCTACAACAATGCCCTCCTCGCGCCTGTTCTGCCCAGTGCCCTTCCCACAAACCCGCTCTCGCGCACGACCAAGCGCGGCACGACCATCATCAATTACGCAGAAGATGGCTACGATGACTACGACGACGATGATGATGACAGCCGTCGCCGTCCCACCGGCTTGCGCAGCCTCCGACGCGACGAGAACGCTAATAAGATCGACCCGAGCGAGAAGGTTGGCAAGGACACGGTCGAGCCCGTCGAGATACAGGGCATTCATCGCGAATGGATGGGCAAGACGAGGATTCCCAGATCGGATCAGCAGAATTACGCGCAGGCATGTTTGCCTCTCACCCTGATTCCCATCCGCATCGATCTCGACATTCCCGCTTTCCTCCCTGGTCCGGCCCTCCCGACTGGCAACCCCAACGTCGATCCGTCCAATCCCCTGTTTAAGCCGCAGGAAATGACGGTTCCGTATCGTCTTCGCGACAACTTCCTCTGGAACTTGCACGAGACTCTGATCACACCCGATCAGTTCGCAATCCAGCTCGTACAGGACCTTGATCTGCCGAACCGTCACCAGACAGCCGCCGAGATCAGTAAGCAGATACGAACCCAACTTGAAGAGTACGCTGGTGTCGCGCTGCATCCCCTCTTCCATTCTCATTCGAACCGACCTCCGGCGCCCGAGCCCAGCAAGGCCCCGACCCGCTTCGGTTCGTCCACCCCGGCCCCTGCGGCGACCGCGTCCATGAGCCGAGCCGACACACCCATGGGAAACAACTTCTCATCAACACCCTCGAGGTTATCGACGGTGGTGCCGGCTCCACCAACTCCTGCCGTCCAAACTTCGGCCGGTGAGGTCACAGCTGCGGCGAGTCCAGTACCACCTGACACGGACGACGTCAGCCCCGACGACACGTACCGCTGCATTATTACACTCAACATTAATTTGTCCTCGCAGGTATATTCCGATAAGTTTGAGTGGTCTTTACTTCACCCACCAGGAACGGCCGAATCATTTGCGAAAATAACATGCGCGGACTTGGGACTACATGGGGAATGGGTCCCTGCCATCACACACGCCATATACGAAGCTGTTCTCAGGCTCAAGAAGGAGGCATGCGAGTCTGGTGGACTCGTAGCAGGCTGGGGCGCTACTGCACTTGGTGGCGCTGGCAGTGCCGAGTTTCCCAACGACGCAGCTATCACTGCGGGAGGCGAGGGTGCGGGCTGGCGTTATGACCCTGAGCATCTGGGAGATGAGTGGCAACCTAAGTTGGAGACACTCAGCAAGGAAGAGATTGAGAAGCGTGAAGGTGACCGTGAGAGACAGATCCGTCGGCTGCGAAGAGAAACTGCACGCTTCAGCAGCAACACGGGCATGGCTGGTGGAGTCCCAGTTGGCTTTGGGTTTGGTGGTCTCATTGAGCAGGAGGAAGAGCGCATGGGACGCGGAGAGCGCAGCAAAAAGAAGAAGCGATTCCGAAGTCTCTCGCCCCAAGGGAGATCCGGGACACCTGCAGGGAGATTTACGCCGGATACGGGCGGTGGTGGGTATGGCGGAGGTGGGACTCTTAGCGATAACGAGCGGGGGTCTTGGCGATGCTCTCACTGCAGGGTCTGGGGCACCAATGTCTGGGCCGTCCGAGACGGACCACACGGACCAAGAGTGAGTGATGTTCCGAGTCGGGGAATGACGGATACTAACATGATGCAGTCTCTTTGCAACAACTGTGGCTTCAGCTTTGAGAGGGACCGGAAGCTCCCCCGGTGGACAAAGAATCTCCACGCGACAGATCCGCGGCCATTCTAGCAGTCTCGCCCGGAAAGGTCTTCGGGAAGGGTTTCGAGCGGGCCCCCTCAAATTAGCCCGCGTGCTATACGCTCAAGCCCGCGGGTTGCTCATCTCACGAGCCCACGCATTGCTCATCGTTTGAGCCCGCAGGTTTCTCACCGACCTAGTCCGTTGATTGTTTTTAAGAGTCTATGAGGCAGTAGGGTGAATGTTTTGGTTTGTATGTTATGAAAGGATGGGATATCCACCGGAAAAGCGGGGTGCTAATTTGGTGATATGCTGGCGCTGGGTTGTTTGACGGGCGGGATGCCTGTGTACCGATACTGTAGGCAGTAATTGATTGTTACATGTCTGTACTTTGTGGGTGTGTCGGTGTTGCCCATGGTCGTTTCTACTGAGCGCTTGTCCGCTCACTTCCAGCTGCTTTCACCCAAGTGGCTGCTCATGGTGGAGCATTGGAGTGAACTGGATTACGAGGAAGTCGCGGGGAAAGACAAAATAGGCGATACAGAGTCATGACGAAGTGGATTGGGGTAGGCATGCATTTAGTTATCGATTTTTGGACAGCGGTGACATTTACGGGGAACAATGTTTCATCAAGTCAAGCAACAACATGTGATTCTTTTTTTTTTTTTCCAGAGAATCATCATTTTTATCTTTTTATTGTTTATCCAGCTTTGTGGGGCTGTTTCTTCAATCTCATGGCCAAAGAAGCCAAGTTAGCAATTTGATCTAGATCAAAGTCTGCAATCCACATGCATATGCAGATTTCCCTGTTCGAAGGGAAAAAGGTGGATATCAGACAGAAGAAGAAGAAAGAAACACTCCTCAACGCGAACCTTTTTAGATCAATATGTGCCCTACGCACAGGTCGCGCATCTGAAAGAGGAAAGTCTGACAACATGAACTTGAACGTAACCGTCTACGGCGAGACCGGCTGCGTTTCTGCGTGTTCATGTTCATGTTCGTCGCCTTCTTCGAGCTCTGACACAGACACGGGAGAAGTCACGCGAGAAGTCCACTCCAATTCCGACTCCGCCATGTCCGCTTCAGTAGCAGCAGCACGGCCGACAGTTTCGCCGGTGGCGTTGACGGCTTGCGGGGAATATACTGACGAGGGGCTTCGTTCGAAGGGTTCGAAGGATTCACCGTTGGTGTTCAAGAACAGCTCTTCAGTGCCACCTTCATCTGCCTCTTCCACGTACGCGTGGAACTTGCCACCCTCGCCATGGCCATCACCGTTACCACGGCGGGTATCTGTTGCGGAGGTTTCAGGCTCAGGGTAGGAAATACCCAGATCATCCACCTCCACCTCTACTAGAACATTCACCACCGTGGCCAGCGAGACATTTCCACCAGAACCAGAACCAGAGCCATTATCACTAGACTGATTAGAGTCAGAGCTAGAGCTAGAGCTACTACCGTGCATTACCGCGGCAATTGCTTCCGCCAAACTCACCGGCTCTGAGACCACTGTGTCCGCTGTATCCGCTGTACCCACTGTACGGACACTCGAGCTGCGCGTCAAAGGCTTGACAGGCTTGACAGGCTTGACAGGCTTGACAGGCTTGACAGGCTTGACAGGCTTGACAGAGGATTCAGAATCAGAAACAGTGGTAGTCGTCTCAGGAGAACTCCCCTCCTCAATAACTCCATGAAGAGAAGTCACCGGCGAAGAAGGCGTCGTGATCTGTGGCTTTCGAGCCGGGCCCGGCATGTACCGTGCTTTTTCGGGCCCAGACAAAATCACAGGGGGGATGGGTGACTCTTTTTCGTTCTCAAACACGTTCCATGTCATGATCTTGGCCATCTTCCCAGTCACGTTCTCAGTCCGGGAACCGGAACCGGATCGAGAATCCAAATGTGGGTTGAGGTCATGCTCAGGGGTAGGAGCAGGGGCAGGAGCAGAGGTAGAGGCAGTAAGGTACAGCCGGCTAGGACGCCGCCGCGGAGAAGCGTTATAGATATCTTGATTTTGGCGTTCCGAATCCGATTCTTCCTCCGAATCCGAAGGGTTATATACATGTACGGAAACAGGTTTAGCCCGAGTCGCCCGCGTGGTTGGGATGGGAATAGGGAGTGGCATGGAACGGGTGATGACGCGCGGGGCGTCAAACGCCGAGGTTTGCACTGGTTCTCGATGAATAGTTTCGGAATCGGGATCGGGAATGTGGTGGGTGGACCGAGTGGGGGTCGGAGGAGGGAAGAAGCCGGAGGTGGAACGAGGACGTTCAAAAGGGGGGGTATACCCCGAGTTCACGTTGGACCGGCTTCTCGTCGGCCCCGCATAGTTGGCAGGAATCTCTACAAACTCGTTGACCGGAGGAACTCGCGACGACGAAGACGGACGCATAACCGACCGTAATGGCTGAGCATCACGCGAAGGCACCGGAGCACGCCGAGCGGCACCGAGTTCGACATCATCAGTCGGGTAGTAGATTTGCCGCTGGTCATGTTCCGGGCCGAGAAACCGGACTTTTTGACGACGACGGCTAGCCCGCCGTGACGTGGTGTACGGTGAACGGCACCAATCGATACACGTCATGAGACAGACGGCAATGAGGATTCCCAGGAGAACAATGACGCTGATAACCCACCCCTCCATCACAGCCTGCGAGTCATCCTCCGGGTCATTTCCGAAGGTATTAGTAACACCTGTTGTTGGCGGTGACGGCACGGGAAGTGGCTGGAGCGGTCCCGTAGGATAGCTATTGCTATTGCTATTCTCGGTGGTGGTTGGGGTAGGAGTGGGGATCGGGGTGGGAGTTGGGGTGAGGGAAGAATCCATGTCATCCATAGCGGAGGAAAAGGTAATCTGGGGATCGTCAAAATGGGGAGCCATTTTAGTTCCGTGCAGAGTCGAAAAGAAAGTAATGATCTCGGTTACTTACTTACCTACTTTACCTTATCTTTTGGAGTGCTTTGCGTTCAGCGATGGATACAAAAAACACAAGAGAAGGCACGGATGGCTTGAAAGCAGAAGGCGTACCGTTGAGGACACATCTCGTCGTTTTTATTTCCTGCAAAGGTGCGGGAACGTCGTGGTCTCGTTACTTTTGATGAATATCCTGTGTTTTCGACACAAAGACATGGTTGATGGTTGTATGAAGGAACAAAGCTGCGTGTTTTGAACTGGTAGAGAAGTAATTATTGACAAAGACATTCATTACACCTACAAGTAAAATCCTCAAGGAGGAACAAAGGAGGTTATGTGATGGAAATCAAATGTGGAAACTTGCTCAGCGTCAGTCGTGGTAACTCAACTCAACATCAGTCGTTCGAACTCGACCTAGCGGAATCGAGCGGAATCGAGTGAAGTTGTCTCCAGTTGTGTCACACAGTTCTGACATGGCATTATACCAGCGGCACATGCAAACATTCTAGTTCCTACTCTTCGTCCAAGAGTTTTTGTTTTTTTTCCTTTTCATGTGCAGCATGGCTATAGGGACGATGTGTCAGACGGCATTTCTAGCATCAAATACAATTGCATTGGGTGTGTTTTCACACATGCAGCACCCTCCACGTCTATATGGTATCTACAGCCCACAAAGGACTTGACATTTGACATGACATCTAACAGTCAGGGATACAAAGGTAATATCTCTGCCCTTCCAACTACGGCATACATGTACCCATCCTAGACGAAACCCAGCTGGATAAGACAACTCCCTGAGCCGGCGCTGTGTGAGTGTGTGAAAATCTAGCTGGGCATGAAAACTACACTTTAAGAGAAAACTCATTCAACATTTTGCACATCCCTTGATATTGAACTTCACTACATGCACCACTGCCGAAAACCACTACCGAGCCGAGCATTCCAAGAGCCATGTCACCGTCACATGCACATCTCGCGTCCCACTACACCACTGGGTCCAGCCTCGTCGCCGCCGCCAATCCATTCCGTCAACGCAACACAACATGGAAGACAAGACAAGTCACGCAAGCCATGACAATTGAGAAAATGAACCCAAGAAGTGGAAACTCTCTCAGTTGCCACCACATCGCCGCCACCGCCACTGCCGAGAATATAGCTAGCTAGCATTTAATTTCATGTTCGGAAGCACAGTTTCCACTACATACATGTATCTTTGCTTCACCTCGTGCGCGTCCATCACATCAATAGGTCCATCCCACTTCATAAATATGTTTACCTACCCTACCTTCCTAAGGTACCTAAGGTACCTGATACATGTAACAGGCTCGGCAGCTTCCGTGAGGAGAACACATGTACATTTTACACCCGAAACACAGAAACCACTTTATTTGCACTTGACCTGTTTTTAGAAAAAGCAAAGCCTGCTGTCACGGCGATGGCACCAAAACGATCGTAGGATCGAAGACGTGGCAATCATCATATAAAATTACAAGGTGAAGAAGAAAGAAGGCGAGGGCTGACTAATCATACCACGGCTGTAGGGCATCTAGGGCACCTGCCGTGACTCCTGCCTCCAGACCCGGAGCTCGGAACTCGGGGTCGTCCAGTCCCAGTCCACTGCACCAAGTCAATCAATCATGCACTCATGCAACCCCTTCTAGAATAGAATAAAATAAAAACTCCCCGTGCGTGTTCTTCGCGCTAGGGATTGATTGCCGTCATGCCATGCATGCGGAACATGGAAAGGTTGGAAACATCTAGGGGGGAAAAGAACACTTTATTCTAGAGTGGCTTTGGCTTGGAGATGCATGAACTGGACTACCCCGGCATGTAATAAAAAAGGAATCTGGAAAGCTCCGAGCCGGGACAGAAGAAAGAAAAAAAACAAAACGTTGTTCTATTTGCGACAGTCTCCACTGTGATGCGACCTACCTTATTGAAGCATTACGTAGACCAAACGTGCTAGTCTACCTACCTACCCTATTATACGTAACATCAGGTTAATTAATTAGCTGTCTTTGGGGTGTAGTAACTTCATAAATCCACCCCATTAAACAGATCGTGTCGGATCTCGGATGCTATCCCTCCCTGTCGGCCCTATTGACATTGTTAGCACGGCCAGATCCAGCCGGGTGGAATGCTTGCCTCTTGCTGATGCATATCTGACCCTACAGAACCTGGGGCTTGCCTGGCTCCTCGTCCAACCAGGCAGGGCGTTCAAAGACCTGCGCACTGGGCGAGGCATGGCTCGGAGGTGACGTCCCCGAAGTTGGAAGCTCCTTGCTCGAAGACCGCTCCAAAACTTCAGAAGACGGTCTCTTGCGTTCAGATGCTGATACTTGCGAGCTTGAAGAGGCCGGCCTCAACGAGATCAACTCTATAGAGTTACGTCCAGTCGAGTGCCTCTTGTAATAGTCGACTGGTGTGGCCCTCCGACTGTTGATGCTGGATGTACCCGAGCCAGGAGACCCCTTGCCAATGGACTTGACATATGTCCCGATGGGCGGCGTGTTTTCAGGGAGCGGCGTCGTGTCGTAATATGTATCGTTGATCTGGAATGCCATGGGCTGAACCTCGTAACCGGCTCGCAGGTTGATTGACTGCCTCCGAGGGCGGCTCGACCCAACGCTGGACGATGAGCTGGCCACGGATCGTATCGAGTTGGCTCGGCTGGGCATGGGGCGGGAGAAGTTGGACCGTACTGAGTTGTTCCTCGGAGTCGGGGGCGGGTCAACCAGGGTCGCACCGCGAGAGCCGCTCGTGTCCCATTTCCGGACGGGCTCCCAGCTCATGGTCGAGTTGTGTGTTCGGATCGATGCGATTCTCTCCAGGTTGTTGGTGCTGTTGTTGGCGCTGTGATTGAGGAAGACAGGCTGTGGCTTCTGGACGTAGGTTGGTTTCGGTGGCGGTGCCGAGGCGTTCTCTTCGTCCTGCTTCTTTGCCCGGAACTTGGCCCTGAACTGGCGGATGCAGTTGATCACAAGCAAAATGGGAACCCACGAGAAACACACAACCCCTATGACGATGACCACGGCAACTGTGAGGTTCCCATTCCAGTCCCCTGCGGCCATCTTGTCTGACGCTTCGACGACGACAACAACAAGGCGATGAAGCGGGGAGACATGTTCATGGTGAATAACGAGGGGTCAGGACCGGGCCCACATTATTGCCGTCATTCACAAGCAATTGAGTTTGGCGCTGGACGCCTCGTTCATCATGATTTTGGCATTCTATTGAGCGTGGCGTCACTACGGGCCAAGGACTGCAAGCACCTGAGTAGCTGCACGGGTCGGACTCCTTTCGTCTTGAGCGTCTGGTTTCGTCTGGTGTCCGGCTGGGGGAACCGCTCAGTCTTTGATCCGTTGACCTTTTGACCTTTCAACTTTTGATCTGTCAACTCTTTGGGGGCCGATGGAAACATTGGGGGCAAAAACAGTAAAACTCTTGCACCACAATTCGCAATTGCCTGAACAGGCTTGTCGGAACCAGATGCCGCTGGTTGCTGTCACGGATCCACTGTCGCGTGGAGTGCGCCAAGATGAGATGAGGACTCCACTCTCTACGCCTGTCGTGTCGGCTCTGACCGATGCCAAATTTCGCGAATCACGGGACACAGCGGGGATAGCTGCGACTGCCGCGACAGAATGTGGGGGAGGAGCCCGAGCATGACGCGCAATTTCTGCAAATTGGAAAATCACAGCTTTCCCGGATTCTCAGTCTCGCCTCCACGGCTCTCTAATTGCATTGCGGTTGAGCCTCACGGGCCATCACATCACCATGATCGCGTCGCAACCGACATTACCTGCGTTTTCATCCCAAATACCAGGAACTCCTCCGGCCTGTCGGGCCATGATGAGACACCAAAATGCGGGGCCCCTCCATGTCAAAATCCATGTCATCCCAGCTAAAGGAGCAAAATGGTTGCGGGGAATGCTGGCATCGCTGGCTGCAGCCATTCAGGGACGACATGCAAACATCAGATGTCGCCCAACGCCTCTCCTTTGATGGAAAGCGGCTGCGCGGCTCTTCGGGACGCCGTCTTGCAGCACGCCGCGTGAACAGGTCCCTGGATGTGTCCTGGATGTGCCCTGAATTCGTCGTCCGCAACGACGCCGACGTCGACTTGGTGTTGCATTCGGTGGAAGGACTCCGCGCAACCCCGGTTCCCTTTTCGATCCCCTCCAATTAACGGCAGCTTGCCCCTGACGCTCCCGGGCAGCCTCAATCTAGCCCATCGCTCGGCTCCACGTTTTCAGCGTCGAGAAACGTTCGCCGTGTAACATCGCCTTGTTGCCCCCGGTCTTGACATACCAAACGGGCAGTTCTCGCGACCCCCAC
>Ga0247765_1000805_pt1 | contig 20217 bp, 14 predicted proteins | sample UWRJL106311C6_FD_179949 | JGI IMG/M metagenome (GOLD analysis project Ga0247765, IMG submission 179949) | Plant litter microbial communities from Arlington Agricultural Research Station in Wisconsin, United States - UWRJ-L106-311C-6 | ecosystem: Environmental > Terrestrial > Plant litter >... | reverse complement strand
CGCTGCAGATCTTTAACGACAGTGGGATTTATCAACAATTGAGGCTTGTGCAACCCCTGAAAATGCGATTTTTAGCCTTTTTAGCTCTTAAACCCCTGCAATTCGATTTCTCAATCGTTACGGCGTTGCCTGCGTTGCTTGAGGCTATTTACAAATTGGTTGAGGCTCCTGCCGGTACGTATGCGCTCTACCTCCGCAATAGCCTCGGCTTCGCTTCTACCCCTGGATATCCGCGAAGAAACTGTATCCCAGATTACCTTCCAGCGATAGAACTGTACCCTAATATTGCTGCTAGGGCGCCAGCGGCTTCCCTATTAGCCCTCCAGCTCCTGGATTACCGGCTAGCCTGTAACGCCTTTTTTTTACTCCCGCTAGATATCTTTAACCGTAAATAGCTTCGTCAGGCTTATAAAAATAGGGGGGGCCGTAGGCTGGCTAGTTGGCGCTGGCTTTAGTAAAGGCCCTAGGGGTGTAGGCGCTAGGGCCGGCGCTAATACCGGTACTTCTGATATTAGGTTTGGATTAGTTCCCAGGTAGCCAGTAATAGTAAAAGGGACCTTACCAAAGAGGAGGGTATTTAAGATTTTGCTTTCCTAAGTGGCCAGTTAGTTGGCTAGTTAGTTAGCTATTTAATTAGCGATTTATTAGCTGGCGTATAGGATAGCTAAGCGAGTATTTTCTATAAGCCTATAAAGCTTTAGTAAGGTACGTTGTAAAAGGAGGTTTAGTAATTTTGCTGTATCCGTAATATTGGCCCGTACTGTACGTGTAAATTCCTCCTACTCTTTACCGTAAAAAGGGGGGTAAGAAAAAAAGGGTAAAGATAAATATTGGGGCTGTAAAACGGCGAGATCCTGTAAAAGCATTATACGTAGGCGCTTTATAAGCTTGAGGAAGCTATCGCCAGTAAAATCGTCTTCGTTAAGGCCGCCTTATGCCTACTAGTGGTACCGCGTACGCGTATCAAAACGAGGCTCCCACTCTTCGATTTACGGCTAAAGTTAGCTTTGCAAGGTAATTGGAGGATCGTATATTACGCGCGATAAAAAGTAATCCCCTGGCGATTTAGAAAAGCTGGTAACGATACGTATAAACTAACGCAGTAGGTGCGTAAGGTAGGCCTGGTACAAAACGCTCTAATTCCAACGGCCAGCCTGTAAGATCTGTACGAGCGAAGTACTATATATTTCTACATCTTATACTTTAACTTGCCGTAGTAAGTGCGTCTTTTTCGCTGTAGATAGGCTAACGGCGCTAAAAATACGCTAGGTATCCTAAAGTTATATATTGTAAAAAAGCTCTTCTTCGCGTTTTTAACTAACGAGGACCTTAATTCTATACCAATCCTAACGGCGGCGAAAAGAAGGCGGCGGCTCGCCGGCAACGTACTATCGCCAGAAGAATAGTTATACCAAGGCGCCCTGCGTGCAAAAAAGGGGGTTCTTATAGCGTAAAGATCCTATAAACTCCTTTTTAACCGTTTTATTTATTTTACCGTCTTGTAAAAGCGAAACGAGGCAGCCGCACTACGTAAGGCCTTCGGTAAAGGGATAATCAAGGAGAGAAAGGTCGGTAAGCTTTATCTTTTAGCGGTTCTCTCCGCGTAGGAGGTAATAATAGCCGAAAAGAAGATTAATACGTACGCGTAAATTCTGCGGCGTAGTAGCTACGCCGTAAAGTAGATGCTTTTAAATTACAAGCCATTTAGCGGTTAAATACCCAGCCTAAATCCCTTTAGTACCGCGATCTTTAAAGCTGGTGCGGTTGTAGCGATTTTTTTAATAGCTGCGCTGATCCAAAAAGCCACGTACGGCCATACTGCGTAGGTTTTCCGTATTCTTACTACCGTATGCTACTTGCAGGTTCCAAAGCTTTATTACGGCGGCAATATACGTATTTACCGTACTTTTGGTAAAGAGGGTACCTTCCTTAGCATCGCTAGTACCAGTTGCCGTAGCTATAATTAACAGTAGTATATAGCTCTTACAGTTGTCGGCCAGGATTTGAGCCGCTTCGGTAACCGGTACTACTAGCGTTACAGTAAGGGCTTCGGCTTCCCGGAGGGCGGCCTGCTCGTTAGCTAGCAGTAGGGGATCCGTATAGCCGTCGCCGCGGCTACGCCGCTTCTTCGGTACCTTAATACGCCGTAAAAGGATGTCTTCTTTTAGCCAAGCGGCCAACTTATCAGGCGTAATAAATTCGCCGTCCGGCTACGTAAATAGGGTTCTATCCGGCGCCGCGCGTAGTGTACCGTACCAGGTCCTCTACTCGCGTTGCTTTGATGCGTAACTTCTCGTTATATTCGCCGGCTATTCGTCCTTCTTTACCTGCAGGCCGGCCCTCCGCGCCTCCTGAGCGCGGCCCTCAGCGGCCGCATACAAGCTATTGGCCATAGTAGGATATCGGTTAGTGGTGACAGTGGTGATGGTAGTGACGGCGGCGATGGTGGTGATCGTGGTGATGGCAGGCGGGGTAAGGCGGCCTTACGGCGCCTTACAGTGGGTAGTGGGGGATCCGGTTGCGGAATTAGTAGCCGGTAGCGGTCGGCTTCCAGCGGCCGGTAGCGGTCGGAAACAGGCGGTCTGTGATAAGTGGAAAATCGCTTATTGACGGAAACTTATCGGCGGCCTGCAGGCGATTACGCCGATTACAAGGAGAGGGTTATTGGTGGTGGTGGGAGCCGGAAATGGTTTAGCGGATTACGACGTAATTGCGCGCCCCCTCGATAAGATAAGATAGGTGCCCCACCAACCCCTCGGCATTCTAAGCTTGGCGTGACTGGGGGTTCTGATGCACGCTAAAAAAAAAAAGAGGTAAAACGCGAACCCAGCCAGCCAGGCCTTGTTCCGTTCCTTCACCTCGCTCGCAACCGCTCCATCGCCGTCGCCTATTCTGCGAACCGCGACGATGTTACTGTAAAATCCCGGACGAGAAGGTGATTTTGGGAACCATCCCAAATACCCGGTCAAATGGAGCAGTCAAGCCCGGCTTCGTGGAGTGAAATGACGCTAACAACGGGACCCAACGACGAGCTTGAAGCTCGGAATCAACCAGAATTATGCCGGACGCAAGCAATGTCGCTTCCAGACGATGGCCCTACATTATACCTATGAGCCCTGCCGTAAAACTTGTAAACTGGGATTCCCGCAATCTGTCGTCATCCTCTCTACGTAGTTGCCCTCCAAGTTGGTCCAAGGTCTCCTCGTCCGTTGCTCTCATCCTGAGCAGCGTCAATGCCTTGCTCGCTCAACCACTGGCGAGCACATCGACGCCCATTAGCAACTGGGGCGAAAAACCCACTGGTCTGGACCTGCAAGTCTACGTTCCAGCGAAGTTGGCGACTAACCAGCCATCATCCTTGCAGTACGTACATATACCTGCTGCTTCTGTGTCCCAGGAAACTAAATAACTCTCCGTCAGCTTCACTTTTGCGGAGGAAGCGGGCCCCTGTACGCTCAGACAACCAAGTACAATGCCCTCGCCGAGTCCAGGGGCTTCGTCGTTTTGTATCCCAGCTCCCCCAAAGACAACAACTGCTGGGATGTCGCAACGAACAAGACACTCATGCACCAGGGCAGCGGAGACAGCAATGGTCTCGCCAACATGGTGAAGTGGGCTATCACTCGATACGATGCCAATCCTCGGAAGATTTTCATGGTGGGGACTTCTTCTGGGTGCATGATGTCGAATGTCATGGCCGCAACCTACCCAGAACTGTTCGCTGCCGTGTCATGCTATTCCGGCGTGGCCGCTGGTTGCTTGGCTGGGTCCCCAGGCTCCAGCCCTCAGACCGCAGACCCGACTTGTGCTAACGGAAACAACATCAAGACTGGGGCCGAGTGGGCAGCCCTGGCGCGTTCGATGCGTCCTGGATATTGTGGCCCTTATCCCAAGTTTCAAACCTGGCACGGCGAGGCGGACTTCTTCGTCAACTACCCGAACTTGGCTGAGCAGCTCAAACAGTGGTCGACCATCTTTGGGGTGGAACTTACCAGGAATCAAACTGATACACCTCTGCCTGGGTACACACAGATGGTGTACGGTGACGGCACGAAGCTTGTTGGATACTCCACCAGGGGGGTTGGCCACGTCGTTCCGAATCACGAGGAAACGGACATGAGATGGTTCGGGCTGTGAACTGCAGGGGAGTTGATATGAAAGGTAGCTACGTATACACATATTACACTTCCACAACAGATGTTTCATCTGGCCTGGTTCATAATTTTAGGTCTCCCCTTTCATGGCTTTTCAGTTCTCTCGCCAGACCATTCATCCATGCAGCTAGTCTCACGCCCGCTTTCCCCACTTGTTGCTCAATCACACCGATATTCTCGTCATAATACACGCCAGACAAATCATTGGCCAGAACCCAAGCCTCGCCACGCTTCAGTACATGGGTGCAGGACAGCTTGTTGGATTCGGCAGCGTACTTGACGATGCACTTTGATCCGAACAAGTCGGCACACGTCTCCACATTGATCCCGGCCGTATTCTGTCGCCGATAGATATCATCAGCCCAAGCCAAGGCTGCCGCTTTGTCCTCTTCCGGAGTTGTTTCCTTTGGCAGTCCGCGCAACTTCCGCGAAAAAGAGGCATCCCACACGGCATGCAAGCTGCTGCTGCTCTCCGCACAAGGGACGGCAGCGCCAAAACAAACGGGGCGAACTGCATTCCCACCGAGCTTAAATCCGGACGTGTGCAGGGGCTGATGCAGGTCGCCAAAGAGATGAAGCAAGAACATGGTGGCGTTTCGGCGGTGGATGGCGGGACGGTTGACGTCGAGGGTGATGGCGGTCTGGTTCGCAATCGCGGCGACGATACAGTTTGATCCTACGCAGTCTGACGGCCATTCCATGGTGCAGACGCCGTGCTCGGGATCATCCCCCTTGGGGTTGATAAAGTGCCAGTTCTTGCTCCATGGGAGATTGTCTCGGTCCCGGACCGTGTCAGCCCAGGCGGCCGCGTCGCCGATATCAAAGTCAGGTCTGAGCCCGACCAGATCGCGGACAAGGAGATTGGCTTCGGCGGTGAAGTATTTCTGCGCGAGGAACCCGACAGTCTGGTGTCCGAAACCGTCCCAGCACAATGCAGGCGCCACAAGCGTCAGTATTGTAGTAATAGGAACCAACATGATGGAAATGATTTTTTTTTTTGTTTTGCGAAAAGGTTATACAGAGGGTGATGGCAGAGGATGAGGATGAGGTTGCTTTTTAAAGTTGAACCCACTCAGCTGCAAGCAACCAGTCTTTCAGCTCGGTTCTAGGGAGCCACTTTCCACAGACCTAAGCTGAATTCAGCAACAACACAAGGAAACTATTGATTTTTCCATCGAGTTCCAGGCCGGCCCACATTGGCGTTTACTCGCCCTTATGGATTCACTTTCAAGATATGTTTAGAGGGAGGGGTTTCTCCCACTGAATATTCTAGAGTGCAAGAACATGAAACAGATTGATCAAATGCGATCGCAACTTTCTTCCAGTCACGTCATTTTTGTTTGGTTTTCAACCCAAAGCAAGTAAGTACCTAAGCATGGAAATCAATATTTGCAATTTACAGTTTACTCAATTTTATTTTTTATTTTTTTCTTTGCATCGCTCGAATCACCGACTTTCTCATTCACATTCGCATTCTTGCTTCGAATTTCATTTCATTCATGTTGCGCTAAAGTTCATAACCCCATCTAACTGAACGTTAAAGTCCAGTCAACCAGACCAAGAAAAGAACAAAGTCATTGAACCAGCTTAGCGTCGGCCGTAGCCTCAACTCGAAGCCGCGTGCTCTCCGATATCAGATTGTCGCCAGACAGAATGAACCTTGAGACACACACCCTCCCCCTCTCTCTGGGGTTGAGGGTCTGTTCATCACCGTCTGGTCGGCTGGGTCAGGACTCAGGACTCAAGATCAAGATCAGACCAGACAAATACGTCTGTCTGTACTTGTGCTGCTTCGAAACTTGTTCGATTTCCTACATATACCAGACACCAATGCACAGGGACATAGTCTACGTGCACATATTGAGACACAACATTGACAATTCATACAAGTCTTTCCACAATCCTGCGCTGGGGATTGGCTGATAAAGTATACATTCACACTTCCGAGAGTGGGACTGCGTCATCATAGGTACACAAGCACAAGAGTAAATAACAAAAATGATCGATCTGCACAGTAGTAGTAGTGGTGGTGGCGGTGGTACCAGCTACGGAAGAACACAGAATGTCGCCACGTCATGGTGATGTCCCATGACCGGCTACCTCCTGCCACTGGGTCTTCGACGCTTTGTTATTTTTGAAGGCTGTCACTTTCCCTGTGTGCTGGGACCGACGTGTTCCTGTTCAAGCGTGTGCCGTCTTATTGGCCATGCTTACATTCACGGTTTGATAGATGGTCAAGTCTACAATATAAAACCAGCTCTTGAACGGAATACCGTAACGCTGCCCCAGTACCTTACGGTAGATCTACATGAGTAAATATTCCAGATGCTGCAATCGGGTAGATAATTACACGACACTAGGATCTTTTGGGAAAACCTCGACACAGTAATCCCAATTCGGATCAGTGGTATGGTCAATGCTAGCCATGTAGAAGCTGGCGTTGCAAAAGAGAATGTGGGTGCGACCGTTGGTGTTGAGATGGATTTCACCGGTGCTAGGCACGACACAGCCGTAAATGTACCTGCCAACGTCAAAAACCTCGACGGCATTTCGAGCGTTTTCGACGGTGGAGAGAATAACTTGGCTAGGGTCATTATCGATTCGCACCCATGCAACGAATTTGATCATGATGCCGTCATCGGCGGGATCATCCATGGTGAAGAGCTTTCCCTCCGAGTCGATGCCCCAGAGATACCGGGACTCCTTCATCCGCGAAATGTCCTGTCCAAAGCTCTGACCGTACGGCAGCTCCCACATTCCCGTGGTCCCGTATTCTAGCTCGGCGTACATGCGAATTATGGGGGAAGCCGGAACTTCGGTGGCCTGGGCAATGAAGGAGCCGTAGTTCGTGACACAAGAAGGCGTCACCGTCGTGCTTGTTGTCGTCGTCGCTGTCGTGGTCCAAGTCGTGGCCGAGGTTGTTATTGTCGAAGTTGTGGCCGTCAAGGAAACTACCTCAGTGGTTTTGGACGAGATCGTGGCAGTGATGGACGTGGCGAAGACTGAGGTCGTGGCGGAGGTTGAAACGGTTGGGACAACAACTGGCTGTCGCGTTTGTCAGTTCAGAATGAAACAGAAAACAAGTCGCACTGCGACAGACGGAACTTACCGTAGATTTGGTTAGAGACATACTGGTTCCAGCCTGGGCAGACCGACCTTGGAAACGGGGGGATGGAGATGGAGGACGACTTTAGACCGCGTGGCAGTGGAGCAAGACTGATAATGGATCTCGAGGGAGTTGGCACTGTGGGCTTGTGTGTGATCGTGGTCGTCACGGTCACGGTCGAAGTGGCGCCCAGGATGCTGGTCACGGTGGTGTACGTCAGAGTCTGGGTGGAGGCTGTGGTTGTTGACAAGACAGTTTCCACCAGGGTGTGAGTCGAGGCCGTGATCGTCGAGCTCTGTGTCTGCAGGACAGTTGATACAGAGGTCGAATGCTGGGTGCCGCCAGGAACTGTCACCGTCGAAAACCTGACTCTGCGTCTTCTTGTCAGCGCTGGCATTGGTAAGTTTAGCGTTATACTCACGCAGTACTCGGTGTCACGGTCACCTGGAGCAGCGATGAGCATTGCTGGAGGCCATCATCGGCATTGACAATCGCTGTGGCTGTTAGTATTATTCCCCCCTTCCAGGCTCAAGACTGGAGTCGCACCTTTCAGGCAGAGATTCTGGCGGCAGCAACGCGATCGTGCTGCCGCTGGCCCAAACAGCGCCGCGACGAAAAGCACAAATCTCGGCTTCATTTGAACGAATGACTAGAGTTAGTTTGGTGTGGAAGAGAAAAACGAGCGTGGGGCAGCGACGCTGCTGTGAGGTTGAAGAGGGCAAGAGTCAAAAATTGCCAGGTATTATTGGACCGCCCGCGCGACGACAACGATGGAGCTGATCTCCAATGCTCATTTGCCCCTCAACGATCAATTCCAGCTGAAGCCTGGTTTGGGCATAGCGTTGTCTAACATTGGAATCCTCGTGGTCTAGGCTGCAGGTCGCAGGGCTGTCGCTGGAGCGGCCAAGGTTCGCCAATTCCAGAGGATTTGCTCATATCGAAAACAAGCTTTCCCGCCTTGATTGTTGACCAGGGCCTGCCACCTCCGCAGCGAGTACGCTCGGTGTCCTCGATGATTCCCCAGAATTCTTTCGAACAGACTCTTCTTTCAACCTCACGCCTAACATTGCCCAAGTAGAAAGTTTCGTCCCCTTGACACCAGACCGTGGGATATCTAACTGTCCGTAATCCTCATTCGCTGCAACTTCGCCAACCGTCCCTTGGAACGGCCGCCTCCCAAGACCATGGTCAGGTGTATTTTCAACAAAGAAACCGGCTACTTGCACGTCCAGAAGACCTCGTAAATCTCGGTCCCCGGCAAGCTGCTGGACTTGAAGAAGTAAGTGATCAAATCGGTCCGGGAGGAGGAGAACGTTCAGGAGTGTTTCAGCTGCCACGTCGTGTCTGCCGGGCGCCGATGGACTGCAGAGTGCCCCGGGAAGATAACCGAGGTAGAATCCGAACGAGTTGTTGTCGTGTCGATGGATGCGTTCCTGGATGGCGTTGAAGCGGACAAAGTGTGGGTTGGCAGGGTTGAGGTACTGCATGAGAAGGGGATGCAGCTCATTGCCTCCGAATTTGATTAGCGCACAGCCTAGCGTTAGACAGTATGCCTCGCGGTCGTGCTCCCAGCTTGCACTGGTAGCAACAGGGTCGGCTTCGATGGCCTGCCGCAGAACGCTTACGGCGAACTCAGACTCGATGGCTTCGATAGATAGCGAGAAGAAGGCGACGCCGGTTTGAAGGATGTGGGCCGACGTGAGAAATTCAAGCACCGTATAATGCGCCAGAGACACGGCCGGGCGACCGTTCTGGGTTTCAAGAGTGACGAGACAGCCGAGCAGATCTTGCAAGTCGTCGCTATCGAGCACACACTTGGAAGATGCCCCATATAGCTCGTATGCAACGGCTGAAAGCAGAAGACCCATGTCCAGTGCTGTTCTCTCCAGCCACGGAGCCCGCTCGTGTCCACAGATCCACACTAAAACATGGCGGACAAACTGCCAGTCAGTTTCAGGGATAGCGTCAAAGATGCGTATGTAGGTCTCATTCAAATCTTGTGGCAGGTTCTGCAGGGCCGAGTGCAATTGGTTTTCATCGCGAACCCGTTCAATGGCACGGATCTGGCAATCGACCCAGCGAAACATGCCACGAGCTCCAGCCACAAGTGCGTTTTCTATCTCACCATGGCGATACTGCCATCGCTTGAGGCGGTAGCTGGCCGCCAGTTTGGCACGCGTAAACTGACGAATGTCGACATCGACCAACTCGTTCGACATGGAAATGCTGCGAGATATCCCCGAGAAGACGCGCTCGATTTCGAGGTACTGGCGACTTGTCGCCATGATGTGAATCTTGCTGAAGCGGTCGTCCAGTGCCAGGGTGCCGATCAAGCGTACCAGGCTTTCACGCGGGATGCTTTCGTCAACTGCGTCGATCACCACATACAGACTACCAACGTTCTCCAAGCTCTCTTCCAGGGCATGTTGCAACTCGGCAACCGTGGGGGTACAGCCGCTATCGTGGATCTTCCGGAGTCGACCTGGAACGTGTCTTGTATGTCTGCATACTTGGCTCACAATCCAGCTGAGGAATGACGCCGACTCATCCTGGTTGTGCGAATAGTGACAGTAGTAGTAGGCACACATATCGCCAGGACGCTTTTCAATCAGTCGTTTCAGCTCTTCGATAGCGACCGATGCTAAGACTGTCTTCCCCGCCCCAGGGATGCCGTAAAGCCAGAGAAAGCGTTCCTGAGATGCTGGTTCCAGCCATGATGCCCATTGGGGGGATCGGAAGAACCACGCGCTCGTCAGCGGTTCGTGCTTGTCCAACGCTGCGTTGTGGAGGGAAGACGGGTTGATGCGTTCTAGCCACTCGCTAACTTGACGACGCTCCGAGTCTGCATGCCCGGTCAGTAAAGGTTCGATATCTAGGTACCAACTGATTCGGTGGAACAGCCTTACCAGACATGGTAGTATGAACTCGCTCAATACCCTGCTTGATATCTCGTAGTTCGTGGCTGTGGCAGTCCAATTTCAGCAGCAGCTCATCAATGCGTCAGAGAACCTTTGCTTACAGCATATCGCCCGAGATTGCGAGGAGAAGCGTCGCCTTGTGTTGGGAAATCTCTGCCAAGATCTTCCTCGCCCTGGGCTGTTTGAAAGGCCATGCCAGATCAGCGAGCGTCAAACGTCGTTGCCCGCCACGGCGCCGATCCGAGGGTAGCGAAGGGAGGAGAGCCTCGAGGGCAGCAAGGGAGCGTCGACAAGCCTCAATTGGGCCATTGACCTCAAGAAGCTTGGTGGCTGGTCCATAGCTAGCATCGGTGAGACTTTCGAAAATTGCACGCAATGAGGAGGCCTCCCCGGCAATGATTCTCATATCGCCCGGTGCATCTCGCACTGTGTCGATGCAATGTTGGCTCGCCCGGATGACCTTATCCGCAAGACCAATCAGCCCTATAATGCTGGCAGCGATGGACAAAGGGTCAGCCATTTTCCTTTGGACATGTTGTTGGTTTGGGGTGCATCTCCTGGATTCGATGTTCCGTGGATCCAGGATCCCTGTACACATCACGTGATGCGGCCAAGCATCAGTCGCATTGAGAGGATCTTGAATCCATACAAGGAGGCTGTGTTTTCGTTGGGTTTGTCAATCCGAATAGTGCCGGTGGGGGTAGGGTGTGTGGGGGTTGATAGGCCTGATGAGGCAAGAAGAAAGTCGAGGAGGGTGATTTGAGCGTGTGCATACAACAGCCTGGTTGTCTGCGACGAATTTGGGCAGACGAAATTTCCTTTTTCGTTTGTATTCCTGAGCTGGGCTGAGCTGTGGCTGATTTGTCCTGAGCTTTCCCTGATCCTTCCCTGAGCTAGCCCAAATTCTGGCGAGCAGGAAAGTAAGCCCAAATCTGGGACCGTTTGTCGTATACTAGCACAGGGCGTGGGGTGGTATATGCCATCCTAGTTTAATCTATAACATGGTGTGGAGTATCCTGGCTCCAAAACTGGGACAGTGCTTAATATAGATATATTATGTACCATCCACAGGCATATACTAGTATATTCTGGGATGTCACATCACATGCTGGTATATTCCGAGACATCATATGATATACTAGAATATTCTCGGCTATTATATCATGTACCATCCCAAATTCCGAGCTAGGACGTCATGTTTTATCCCAAGGCATATACTGGTATATTCTGGGCCCAAATTCTGGGCCCTTTGGGCCAAGATTTGGGCAGACGATGAGAAACTGTAGGCCGGCGACGATGCTGCGCACGGGCGACGGTGGTACAATTTGCTACACAAATTACCCTGTGAGAGCATTTGGGGCTCGGTCTCGGTGTTGCGTAGGCAGTGGCCCATGGAGGTAGGTTCCAGACTGGCCAGTCTGATCTAATGGCCATTCTGAATCCTCCGTTCGCTGACCAGGAACGCTCTTTTTCTGCTTGTCAGTCAAAATGGTGACTTTTGGGGGGGCTGGGGTGAGATGGCTTGTTTTAGTGCGAAAAGAGGACTGTGGGCTGGCGTAGACTGGCGTAAAGACAACTGTGAAATTGTGATCTGGCTGAGGGAATGAGTGTTGGTTATTTATCTCTGCAACATTTCTGCACAGTACATGGCTGATTCGATCTTAATTAGGCAGTGAGTGTTGTATTTCCCTGCGAGTTTCTGCATATTGCAAGGCGGGTCTGTAGTGTGGTTATTTTATTTTCTAAATTATTTATGCATTTATTTTGAGTCAGATATCTAGATGTGACGAGGGATTGCTCCGGCTTGTTGCGCGGCTAGCCACGAAATCAAGGCCAGTACAATAGAAATACGGCGTGGGGTTGCTGACATCACAGAGGACACGGCGCTAATTCACGATATTAAGGACAGCATCCCCGACCTGCGCGCCCAATTTCCGCTCTGGCGAAACCAACAGTCAAACCAAGCAAGCCTGCGACAGTGGACCCTAAGACAGTTACCTGGATTCCGTAACCTCTTACCGCAATTCTGTCACCGGGGATCGCTGGAACCGGGAGATCGTCTTTCCCAAGCATATCAAAGCTACATTAGGCTGTAAACGGAGTAAAGCTAAGTTCTATGCCCATTCAGGTAGCCCCTCCCTTTAGCCAATCCAAACATAACCCGCCGTAACACCATCAAGAGACCTGCAGAGTCAAGAGGCTAAACCTTGGAAGCCAACCTAAGATGGAAAAGGTCTCGATAAATCTATCAATAAGATTTCAGATCCTTAACATCGGTTATACAGTCGGACCCTTGTAGGATACCACGTCGCAGGCGTACAGTACTCAAACAAATTAAATAATATAAATCAGCTTTGGAACATCGCGCACTACATTTAGTACTACTACACAAAAGCCTCTTTAAGTTCTTCAAAGATATTGTCACACGGATATCCACGTGACTACCTCTTTTTGGCCTCAGGCCTCCAGATCCGCCCTGTTTTCCTCAGGATTCAGAAGGATTCCACGCCAAGACCTTGCGAGGTTTGACGTCAACCAGCCATCACAGTGACTAATCGCTATTGGGCTGGCTATCACCAACCACAGCGCTTACTCCTGTGATAGGAAGTCAGCCGGCCACGATGGCAACCACCTCGTGCCCGAGATTACAGTATTTTAGATAGTTCCATCCCTCGAGGGCAGCTCCGCTGTCTTTCCTGCTTTCCTCCGCAAGGACCTTCGAGGCCATAGACAAATTATCATTGAATAGACCAGTTAACGGCCACAGGCCCACTTTTCTGATCCACGCTGCAAAACCGTGTCACAGATATAGTGCTCTGTAGTAGCTAAACCCTGGGAATCTGCTTTCTAATGATAGATTTATCGTTAAAAAAGTACCGAAAGATGAACCCCAGTAACAAGAATTAGCCCTCTAGTTTTATAGAACGGATGGGTAGCATGTTAGGAGCAGCCACATTTAAAAGAAAATATATCAACTTACGTGGCTTAACGCAACCGTTACAGACGGGCAGCAAAGTATAAACAGTCACCGTGGATGCCAGACTAGGCGCCATATTGTTGCCCCGGACGTCGCCATCACTAGACGTCTAGGACACATCTATAATTACAACAATTCTTGAATCCACGGCCTCAGCGACGGACCTCCCGGAAGCGCGTAGTTGAGAATTATGGGCCATAGCCGCCTTGGCAGGCAGCCTTCGATCTCTTTGGCAGGACAATCGGGTTGCGTGTCCTGCAAGTGCAGCGGCGGGAGGCTCCCAAAAGTTGATACTGTTCTTGTCGACGGATACCGTGGCGTGTATGTGCTGTCAGAGATACCGAAAGAAGGGGTTAAATATGGACAAAACAAGCCAGAGCGCCGCGTGCTTCACAGCCTGCAGACATACACAGCCTGGAGAAGAAGGAGAGTCTCCCGGGCGAAGAGCTCTGCGAAGGCCTCCCTGACGAATTCGCCATGCTATGACGTCCCTTAATAGCCAACGATACACGAACTGAACCACAGCCTGAGTGGGGGTTCATGTTCTCACAAAGGAGGTTTGGCTTCGATACGCCGGAGTGGCTTGTAACCTGAATGAGTTGTTGATCACTGCAGAACTATCGATCCGGGCCGAGCAAGTAAGCACATCGTGGCGATGCCAATCAGTCGCCAATCACCCGAGAGACCCACACCGAATCCGGATCGCCTGCAGAGACGAGGAGGAAGCCAAGTGAATTGACGTAGGTGATGAACAGCCTACTAGGGCTCACTCCAAATTTGTGCCAAGCAAAGCAACATAACGTGTATGATAAGCGAGTGTCCCGGACCAGCGAGTGTTCCACCATAACAAGATTGGGTGATGTGCACGCATAATGGTACTAGTAAATTGTTAAGCCCCTTTAGCAATTTTTTATCGTATCTATTGCATGCAGGTTACCCAATTTTGTTGGGGTGGGACACTCGCTCATCTGGGACATTCGCTTATCATACACGTTATATGCGTTCTCGTTTCAGTTTAGTCTAAGTCGACTCGATGCCAGCTGAGCTGTCGGCATTTACTTTATCAACAGCCCGCATGATTATTGGTGTCGCAATCGAGTCTAGTGGGAACTCGGAGGCCTAGCTGTATGGATTAGCGGGGTCAGTGGCTTTCCTACACACCGTTCTAGATCTCGAAGGGTGGGCTTGAACGCGCTATGGTTGGCTGTGGGCGAGCGGACGGAGGGTTGGCCACGTAGCGCTGCGTGCTGCGGAGTATTCCGCTGTATCAAGCTGGCATTGAAGGCAGTAAGCGTTTTCTGACGCCCAATCACATCGCATTGCTTTCTACGATCTGGTCCGAAAAGGCCATACCAGCACTTCGAAACCGGCGAGCTGAATGTTCGAGCTGAGCTGAACCGGAGGAAAGCAACCGGAGTTTGTGTGCTCTTAGAGGGGGATTTGAGTATAAAAGGTGAAAGAAATCCCCTAACCTTCATCACGACCATGGGATTCTTTTCATTTTATCACTGCCACATTCAATTTCTTCCTTCCCGTACTCAATTCTTCATTCACTCAGGTATCCATCCCCACCCCCGGCCTTTACATTCCCATCCAGCCTTTACTTTCACTCAGTCTTACTTTCACAACGAGCCTCCTCACGCTCAGCATCGCTCTCACACTCAGCTCCAACCCCCACGCTTTTCTGGCCGTTGTTCATAAGCCAAATTCAGAGGACAGCTCAACATGGCAGCCTCAGTCAAGGCGATCAACACGGGTTACATCCCTGACCGCTTCGACGAGAGGGACAAGACGTATTACTACCGCGGCTCCAAAAGGAATCCTGGTGACTTCCAGGAGGTCAACCTCTGGAGAGACCATCAGAAATGGCTGGAGCCTGTCTACAATCAGTATAGTTCAGGTAGCTGCACAGCCAATGCCACGGCGGCCGCAGTCCGGTTCCTGGGCCGAAAGATGGCGCAAGACACGAATCGCGAGGGAACTACCATTGATCCATCGCGGCTTTTCATCTACTACAATGCAAGGGCGGTCGACTATATGAATGGGAACGGTATCCAGAAATGGCCCTCTGTTGAGCAGATTTCGGACGAGGGTTCGCAGATCAGATCAGCCATGAAAGGTATTAGCAAATTCGGCGTTGCCGCGGAAAGAATCTGGCCGTTCGTGGCGCAACGCTCGACAATCATTGGTGTTGACGATCGTCCGACCGACGCGGCTTACGTCGATGCCAAGAACACCTATGCTGTTGAATACTTCCGGCTCGATCCCGACAACAACGACAATGTCATCAACGTCCTCACTTCGGACGAAAAGCAAGCCGTAGGCAGGGTCACTCTGGCACGCCTCAAGCAGTGCCTGGCTGAGGGTTATCCCGTGGTATTTGGCTTCAACTTTTACTGGAAGGATCCACACTGGGTCTCTGAGGATGATGACGTGCCGCTTCGAGAGGGGGACCCAACCTATGCCTCTCTTCCAGAGATAGAGTCACGCTACCGGGACAAGCGTGCGCCTCCCGCTTTTGGCGGCCACGCCGTCCTCGCCGTCGGCTTTCAGAACCGCGACGACATGAAGAACGAAGGCGGCGGCCGCGTGCTGTGCCAGAATTCGTGGGGCCCGGAGGGTGGCCATTTCTGGATGTCGTACAACTGGATCCTCGAATACTACGCCACCAGCGACTTCTGGATGGTGCGCCTGCTCGACACACCAGGCGGCGGCCAGTCGTCGCTCGTGCTCGAGAAAGACTCCCGCTGGACCCTCATCAAGGACATGCCCGACAACGAGGCCCCGGTAGCGACGGGCCGCGCCGCCGCCATCGCTTTGGCCAGCTACGCTGCGCCAGACAAGTCGTTCGGCCTTTGGTGGGTCGCGGCTGATGGCTCCGTCCAGGGCGCCAACTACATTCCCCCACCAACTGCCACTGGTGATGGTGAGAAGCCGGAGATGTTCTCCAGCGACGGCAAGGAATGCAAGGCAGCCCCGGCGGACGCAAGGTCAAGTCCAAAGGGCACGTGGTCGCGCTACCAACTCGAGGACCCTGGCTGCGCATCGTCCGGCGGCGCCGTCGTCGCGTTGGCGACCCGGTACCCAGAACGGGAGCACCAGAGGATGGACGTGTTCTGGATCCGCGCGGACGGCTCTGTGCGCGGCGCGGCCAACGTTGGCGGCTCCTTCACAATCTCGTACGAGGTCGCGCCGGCCGGCAGCGCGTTTCCTTCAGGGCCGCTCGTCGCCATCGGGCGCGGCGACTCGGGTACGGACCTCGTGTGGCTGCGCGAGGACGGCTCGGTGCACGCGGCGCAGCGCGACGACGCAGACGCCCGTTGGGAGTGCAGCATCGTGTGCGGGACGCGCGTGGCGGCACGCGAGAGCGGCCTCGCTGGCGCGTCGCTCGGCGCGAACCACCTCGCCATCTTCTTCGTCAGCCCCCGGGGCACCGTGTGCGGCCGCACGCTCGCCGTGCGCACCCGCAGCCGAAATCCTACGCCAACCTGGGGCGATGTGTACAACGTGTCGTCGCCGTGCATTGCCTCGTGCGCGTCGCGCATATCGGCCGTGGCCCACCCGGCCGACCTCCCAGCTGACGAGTCCGTCGACGTCTTCTTCGTCTCGCGCTGGGGTCGCCTCCGTCAGAGCGTGGGGCCGGGCGACGCGCTGGGCGCCGACATGGCCACAATGCTGGCGGATGCCGCTGGGGCGGCAGCGACCGTGAGCACGAAAGCCGCGCCCACACCGAAAGACGCCAGCGCCACCCCCAGCGGTTCCGCTGAGCCCGAGGAGGAGGAGGGCGAGGAGCCAGAAGAGTTCTTCGAGATGGGCCCTTACGGGTGCCGAACTGTCTCATCCACCATGGTATCCGCCGCCAGTGGCATTCCTGCTGCTGCCAAGCGCGTCTCGCAAGATGCTCCTGACACTAAAAGGGGGGAAACTGGTCCCCGGCTACGGTGGCCGTACCGCAAGCTCGATCCCGAGTCCGAAGAGGAAGTGAAGGCGCTCGGTGGCCATGTGTGGTTCCACGCGCGCGCGGACACTGGCCTTGCCGCCGTCTCAGTCAATACAGGGCGTATCGACGTCGTCTGGGTGGGGCCTGACAATGCGCTCATGCACGCTCTGGGGCCAGGTGGCGACTGGTCAAACGCAAAGGCGAACGTCATTTCGGCGGCTAGCCTCACCGATCCGGGAGCGCTCCAGGCACAGGCACCACTAGGCCTTGTACGCACCGAAGACGGACACATGGTGGCGGTTTTCAGGAGCTTTGATGGGGAGATCGTGGCCGCTACCTGCTAGTCGGGCTGGTTCGGAGAGGTGATAGGACACGCGAGAATCCAACTGCCTTGGTCATGGCGAGCTGTGTCTTTGTTTTCGTCCGACGAGTTTATTGTTTCCTGCGTTAGCTTCAGCCATCTTGTCACTAGTCTATCTATGCTACGGCGTGCAGACACGAAGACGCCCATCACTGTCAATTCTGTTCGCTCAATCCCATTCCAGCGGATCGAGTTGCGGCATTGAATTTTTATACTTACAGACGCCCGGAATATGAGAGGTGGTGTCCGTAAACCGGGACCAGGGGTTTACGCCCCAAAGGTTAACGTTATCTACCACCGAGCGGGACAATACCACCGAACGGGACGCCGCCCCCACCACACCCGACATGACTCTCAATTAAACCACCGCCACACTAGCTATCTGCAGTAGATATAATACTACGTTGTAAAGTATAACATAATGAGTATAACTTAAAGAACAGTGGATTACTAGTATACAAAGTAAACTCTCTTAACATTGTAAGTATAATAATGAGATCTATTGTTAAATTCGAGCCTTTGTTACCTATTAAGGTAATTGCTTCCAGCAATTACCCTGGTTACCCTTTAACGGTTACCCTGCAACAGTTAACCTGTAGCCATGGCTTGGATCAACAAGCCAAGGCTTTTATCTAGCAGGTTCGAGGGACCCACAGGCTGTCACGGCCGTGGGAAATCTGTTGCGAATGCTGCAAAGTTGTTCCATACTTGTTACGCGAATCTAAAGCTAAGGAAAAAGAAAAAAGGAAAGGAAAGGATTCCCATGTCAAAAGGAAGGGGTCTTCCTTGGGGTTGAACCCATGGTATCTAGTCAGCTTGTGTGAGGATGCCTGGCACAGCCAGGAATCCAACCGCTGAGCCACCGTACAAATCGTAAGCTGGTTCATGCAACAGATCTATAAAGGAGGGCTTTCTGGCTCTGCCAGAAAGCCAGAGAACAACAATCAAGCTCACTCATCACAATACAGCCTGTTCTGAAGAAACCATATAGATAAAAGGTGCCGTGCTTCTGACAATTAAGAGTCTCAGTGCCTCAACACCACCGATTATAATCCAGCTACCCAAAAAGGGAAGCATAGTCATCAACACCTTTTATCCACCTACCTACCTACCTTTTCAAAGAAAATCCATCTACTTTATACTAATTGGTTTAATCCAACGCTAAGAAATTAATCAAAATGGCTGCCAATAACAACGAAAAAACCGTCTTTCTGATAAGCTCCAACGACTGGGAGCTCTGGGATCTGCAATTCCAAGCGCAAGCCATTGCTGGCAATCTATGGGATCAGATCCAGGGCCTTGCCCCTTTTCTGGGCAAACCTACTGCCCCGGATCTAGCGAAACACAAGTATAAGAGCCCATTAAGCCAGTCGATAGCCTAATCAACTATTACGGCTCGAGGAAGCCTCGACCCAGGTACTGAGGAAGACCCAAGGGCTACGCCAGCTACTGGATCCTCTTCCTCTACACCAATTCAAATTACCGACTTTACGGCTGATGGATTCCGGACTTTTCAACTAGCCTGGACTATCTACCAATCCGAACTTAAAGAATACAATCAATAGGCTGATAAGGTCTAGCAACTTAAGCAATGGGTTTTGAAAACAATCAACCCATACTATCAACGAACCTCCTGCAAGCCAGTTGAATCTATTTCTACGTGGTATAAAGCCCTAGAAACGCAGGTTGGTGTTAGTGTCGATGATACTATCGACGAGGCTCGAGAAGCGTACCGACTGGCAATTAAACCACTCGTACGACTACCTAAAGACCTAATTAAATGGTTAGAAAATTGGGAATAAGCCTTTTCTACTGCTGAAGAAAAAGGGGTCCCCGAGATAAAAAGAATTAAATCCTGGCTTAATGACTTCCTCGACGCAGTACAGCCTATAATGGGTAATTGGGTTACTACGTACGAGATGGTTCAAAGGCCCAGTATTAAGCAGTTAACTCTTACCTATCGGGAGGTTGCCTACGATTTTCGGAAGGAGGTTAGACGACAGATTAGAGCCCGGATACCGGCTGGCAACCGAGTAGCTAAAGGCTCGTTTGGTCCCTCTTTTGCTGCTACAACCGGTGGTAAAGAGGCCTATTAGGGGGACGCCTTTGATAGCGAAATCGTACCCGGTGGGGATGAGGGGGAACAAAATAATGGCGTAAAAGAACAGGGTGGCTTTGGTAAAAGTAAAAGACCTAAAAGGAGGCCAAATAGGGCCTCGGGCATAGCTGAACCAGAGGGCAAAAGACCTAAAAGAGGGCCGAATTCGAACTAAAGTCTGAGTTTGGACCAAGGGCCGAATTCGGACCTAGGTACCGCCACTTCTACATGCCCCTGTTGCGGCCAGTTCCACCGTCTAGCAAGATGCTTTTATGTTTTTCCAGAACTAGCCCCTGATGGCTTTGAGGAAAGAGATCATCTTCGGATCAAGGTTAAAGAAGCCTTACAAGATCCAGATGTTCAAAAAGAAGTGGAGAAGATAAGGCACCAAAGAGAGGCAAAGCAACAGGTACGACAGCAAAGTAAAAATTGACTAGCTCAGTCAGGTTAAAAGATTGGCCGGTGCCCTGGATGCTTTCTGATCACAAAGGCAGCCTTCTCTATAGCTGAGTATCCCCTGAAGAATTCTTCTATTTTGGACTTAGGAACTACTATCCACATTTTTAATAAGAAGTCCAGATTTAATAAATATAAAAAGGCAAGCCCCGGCGACTACGTTTGGGCCGGCAATTCCCCCGTACCAATTTTGGGCTATGGGGATGT
>Ga0247765_1000804_pt1 | contig 20297 bp, 18 predicted proteins | sample UWRJL106311C6_FD_179949 | JGI IMG/M metagenome (GOLD analysis project Ga0247765, IMG submission 179949) | Plant litter microbial communities from Arlington Agricultural Research Station in Wisconsin, United States - UWRJ-L106-311C-6 | ecosystem: Environmental > Terrestrial > Plant litter >... | reverse complement strand
GGGGGGGTGGGGGGGGGGGGGGGGGGGGGGGGGAAGAGAAAGGGAGTGAGGAAGAGGATTACCGGTCATCTACCTCATCGCCGCGTGCGCAGCCTCCTGCCTCTCAGGATTTACTCCACGCCCCCTTTGTTTTTCGTTGGGGCCGTTGTAAGTTTGCCGATCGAATATCTTTTTTTTTTGTACCTTGGCCTTTTCTTTCTTTTTGTTTGGAATCAAGAATGATAAATGATATACAAAGTATTGTAAGATGTTATGTTAGGAAATATTCTGGCTTGATCGTCATCATTTAACCACGCATGACTTTTGTAAAGGGAGGCTTGTCCACGTGTCTTTGCCCCTATGATGTATTCTAGTAGCAAGAGGTGTTGATTTTGCCATAATCTAACTGCTTATCTGCTTAGCTTAAATACTGGGCATGGTGGCAAGGTTGGTTGAGGGGGTTGGGACTACGTTATAAGTATTCCACTAAGCCCAAGGGATGGCGATTTTGTGCTTGCTAGGGCAAACGCAATTACGTTCGTAGTGGGCTTTTTTACCTCCAACCCAGTACCATCAGCCAGTACCTACCTCGTCCTCGTCCTTAACAGGCTTGAGTGCAAGCATTCATTTACAACGTCCCACTTCCGCAACCGAGGAACGTCAAGTGACTCTGACAGTAGGCGGGGCCTGGTGCCGCATCTCCCAGCTAAATCATCAGTGGCGCTGGGCATGGCGTTCTCTCTCCCTCTCTCTCTTTCTCTCTCTTTTCTGTTTTTCTTTTTGGTTTTTTTTTTTCTTTTTGGTTTCTTTTTCCTTTTTTTATTTTTATTTTTTTTATGGATATAGCGCACAAACGGTCTCTCATTCCACTCCACATAACAACAATACAACAGAAAATACATCACAACGGATAGAAAATACATCACAGCGGATAGAAAAGATGAAAGATTGATTGCCTACTACGTTGTTTTTATTTCTATCTTCTCTCGGTAGCTAAGGTACCTTAGGCAGGCAAGGCAGGCAAAAAAAATGTAAATAGAAGACTCGCACGCACAGGTTCAACTGCGCCCTTTACCTAATTATCACCCATCTTCAACAGCAGACCATCTCACTAATTACATGAGGAGGTAAGTAGTTAGTTCTTGACCTTTCTACCGTGTCCATGTCCGTATCTTCCTCCATAGTATCCATATCCATATCCACCGTATCCCCAGCCTGAGTCCGAGCCCGCACTAGAACTGGTCGTCGCCGTCGCCAGAGACGAGGTCGAGGCCGGAGTCAGAGGAGTCGTGGCCGCCGCCGCACCTGAACTACTACGCACGCCTGTCATGAGGGTAGTCGGTATGGTGCCATTCGTGGGGAGAATTCCCGTAATGGCATCAATAGCGGAGGTGGCTGACTCTGAATTCGAGCTCGGAGTCGGGAGAACGCCTGTGATGGCATCAATGGCTGAGGTGGCTGACTCTGAACTCGAAGCTGAAGTGGGGATTGAAGCGGAGCCTGAGCTTGAACCTGAGCCTGACGCGGAAGCGGGACTGGGGCTTGCGGCGGGGCTGGAGCTTGCAGCAGCAGGGCTCGAGCTTGACACGGCGTGGGTGGAAGCTGAGGCGGGACTTGAGCTTGAAATGGGCTGGTACGAGTAGCCGCCGTAGCCGTAACCACCGGACCAATCTGATGACGTCGTAGCTGCGGATGTGGTCACGCCAGTGGCAGTAGCGGTAGCATTGGTAGATACCGCATCCGTGGCAGAGGTAGCGGAGTCAGAGGAGGCTGTGGTGGTCGAGTTGGAATAGGGAGTCTTAGTGGTGGCACTAGTAGTTGAGTTCGACACCGGCACAAAGACAGTTGTGTAGGTTGAGTGGGTTGCCGTGACGGTCACGGACGTTGCGCTCTCAGAAGACAAAGTGGCACTACCCGTGCTTCCGCTCGTACTGCCGCTTGGGCTACCGCTGGTGGTGCTGCCGCTGTCGCTGGTGGTGCTGAACAGGGGATCAACAGCCGTGGTGGAGCTGGCGACAGGGGTAGCAGATGTAGTTTCGGATAAAGTGGAGCTCAGGTCAGGCACCACAACGGTTGTGTATGTGGAATGGGTTGCTGTGACGGTGACAAAACTGTCGGTTTCCTCGGATGTCGTGGTGCTTGGGTTGGCACTGCTGGTTGTGAACAAGGGATCGACAGCAGTGGTCTCAGATGTGGAAGGGGCTGAGCTTGTGCCATTCACCGGGCGGGCTGATGTGGCAGGGCTAGTCGAATTTGTCGTGGACGGGTAGGCGGGGCTAGTGGACCAGCCCGAGGGGATGGTCAAGCTTTTGCTCGTGGTGGGTGTGGCTGTGACAGATGGACCCGAACTGGGCGTCGTCCAGTATGTCAGACTAGGCTTGTACGTCGCCGGTGAAACCCATGTGCTTGGTGCACCAGTCCCCGTCCCCGATCCGTACCCGGTGGACAGTCGAACCGACGTGGTGCCGACAGCATCGGTGGAGTTGGCTTGAACGGGCGTAGAAGATGCCGTTGGAGGGATGGTAAACGTTGCATCCACCGCTGACGTGTTTGTGGCTCCTTCAGGCGATGGAGACGTGCCAGACGAGAACGCTGAGGTATAGGTAGGGTACCCACGGGTCGAGTTGGCCTTGGGCGAGGAGGTGCTTGAGAGGCCCGCGCCCGACGTAAAGGACAGGGCATCAGCTGAGGACACGATGGAGATGGGGGTGGTGCTGACGCCAAGGTCAACCGATGACGAGAATGTCACCGTGGAGGGGGAAGATGTGGTATTGACAAAAATCGGCGGCGAGTACGTGGTGTTGGGGAAGGTGGGCAACCCTCCGCTGCTTGACATTGGGAAGCCTGAAGAAGGCAAGGCCGTAGTCAATCCCAGCGAGACACTCTGAGAGCTGGTGGGAACACTGCCATTTGTGCCAGTCGAGGCCGCGAGTGAGGGTGATAATGTAGGAACCACGACGGATGACTCGATGACAGTGTTGCTGAGGGGCAGCTGGGTAGAGGTCAAGCCAACCGTGACCGTTGAAGGGACGCATGACGGGGCGCAAGAAGGGCCACAGACTGTGACAGTCGAAACGGATACGCGAGTGACAGTTGTGGTGTAGAAGTCATTGTACGCAGCGCCATAGTATCCCTTGTGGGGATTGGGACGATTATCGTTCGGGAAGGCCGCAACAACAACGCCTAGGCTAACCGCAGGTATCAGCGTCTGGACATTGGGCCTCGTCCAAGAAAACAACTTACCCCAGCGAGAGAAGGCCAAAGTGAGTGAGAGCCAACATCTTGCTCCAATTGTCAGCGAGCGAACGAAAGAACGAGCGGAATGTCGAAAGGAAGAGCGACGAGTTGGTCGGCGTGCTGAAGAGCTGAGCATGACCTTGGGCCGAGACGAGACCCCCATACTTATACCCACACTCCCAATCATTCATCCCACCTGTTGGCTCGTTTGGCTGATGAAGCCATCCCAAGGTATCCCGGGTGCTTGCCAGATTGCCACGCTTGACTGCAGATCAACACAGCTGCCGTGCGTGCGACAAGGATCCCGCCGTCCTGGGCTTGCCACAGCGTTTGCATGCCCACACCACTTGCTGCCACCTGCAGGTCGTCTCTGTGCTGGGACATGCCTTGGAGAGTAGCTGCGGGCTGTGATTTTGTGGTTGGACGAAAACTCACCAACCTGGCGAATCATTTTACTCCAGGTCCAAACCGGCCATTGGGGGCCCCCCAACAAGAGAACGTCCAGATCTCGGCCAGACGAAAAACACCCCTGCATTCATCAATCAATCCCCCACGACCCCCGGCCACATTAGATCGGCAAGCATCTGGTTACGTGCAGCAAACGCCGAACCGTGGCTGCACAAAGCCGCCACGTCTGTATGCCATCAAGGCCAAACACTCCATCCCGCCATCCTTGGACTTGTTTGATGGCCCGTCCTGCTGTGGCTTTGTCGTCGGAAATCCCGAGGTTGGAGAGAAATCCGACTTCGGGGCTGGGGTCTAGTCTCAGACATTGGCCACAATAAAAGCTAGAACAAGCTGGAAGGTGGCCGAGAATGTGTCGGAGGCACTACGGAAGAGAGAATACGGGAATTGTTTGTCCTCCACAGTCAGTCTGACGTATTGGAAGATCGAACTGAGGGCCAAAGGAGAAAAAAGGTGAGAACCAAGTGATTTGCTGTCTCGTCGGCCATCGGTCGGCACAGGCACACCGCTAGGCCGACGAGGGATCCTGGTCGATAGAGCAGTTGTGTCACTTGGGATTCTCAAAGCTGAGCCAGGAAATCGTGAACCTGGAATTCATCTCTCGGTAAGAGGCACGGGCTTCAGCAAGCAAGCCAAACATGCTGACCACAACCGAACGGCTTACCATCCGTACCTGCAGCGGCTGACATGCGGCCTCCCGCCCATGTGGGTGCACAACACGGCTCTGATATACCATATGACCGAGCTTCGCTCTTGTTTTCCCTGATGCAGCAGCATGAAGGGGGGGACGACATCAAGCAGAAGCGGGGAGATCCGCAGCAAGATGAGCGGTGAAATAGCGCATGTTGACGGGACGACTCACAGGGTCATCGTATTAGCGATTCCCTGCAATGTACGCACGGCGGAGCAAGCGGCAGAATCGGGCGATGGCTGAACTCGTGTTTCAGGCGAAATTAAGCAATAGCGTAACGCAGATGAAAACATGGCAGGCCGCCGCTCTAGCCTACTCATCAGATAACAGCCCGCAAGCCCTTGAAGACATCTTCCCGCTGGCCGAGGAAGCGTTCCTCGACCGTCTTCCAGTTGATGACCTTCCAGATGTTTTCGAGATAGGCAGCCTTGCCGTTGAGATACTGAAGATAGTAAGCATGCTCCCACATGTCCACCCCAAGGAGCGGAACGTCACTGGGCCCCACCGGGTCCTGATCTCGCGTTGTCACAATGCGCAAGCCACCGCTAGCACCGTCTCGGACGAGCCAGCCCCACCCGCTCCCTTGGATGGCCATAAGGGCGGTTGCAAAAGCGCGCTGGAACTCGGCTGCGCCGCCCCAGGTCTTCTGGATCTGGATAGCGAACTGTGGCGCCGCCTCGGGGCTCGCCTCGGGAGTACCGGCGGGAGCAAGGTTTGCCCAGAACAGAGCATGATTAATGTGACCGCCCCCGTTGAACTTGATGGACCCCTGCAGTGCTATCTGGGCGGCGATATCGCCGGCATTAACCGCAGCAATGTGCGACTTGAGGGCGCTGTTGAGATTCATGACATAGGCCTGGTGATGCTTGCTGTGGTGCAGCGTCATAATCTGAGCTGAGATGTAGGGTTCGAGTGCCTGCTCTGCTTATTAGCTGGAAAGGGGGAGTGGAGGTTGGGGGGTGGGAGTCGCACGTCATATGCGTATGGAAGCTGGGGCAATGTGTAGGTGGTGAGGGCGGCGCTGGAGTTTAGCTGATCGCCCGAAAGCGTCTGCTGTGGGTTCAGTGCGAGGTACTGAAGGACGCTGCCGAAGTTAACCATTTTCACGGGGGATTGGTGCCTAATGATGAGTCTAATTGATATATCCAAGCTGAGCGCCTGCTCGATGTCGGACTGCGTTTTGCGTGGGCTGTCTGGTTGATGGAGATGCAAATGCGTCGCGTGCGAAGAATTTCTTGCGACACGCGTCGCGATTCTGCCGGCACCAAGCTCTGGAACGTGCTGAATTATTCAGCAGGGTGCGCCCCTTCCTCCACACATCGCGACATTAACCCCACAACCCCAAAGCTCCGCCAAGCACGCGACACTTCCATCTTTAGGAATCCTTCCCAAAGTGAAGTGCAAATGTCGTGCAATTCTGCCCTAACCTCTTAACAGTCGCCGGACTTCCACCAATGGTGACTGTATCCGGTGCCCAGACAACCAAGAAGGTGGGCATTCCCGTTCGACCCCCCCACTCTGCAGTCCGATCCCTGAAAGTTTGTTCGCGCGGTACACCAGCTCAGCGGCGGCCACTAAGTTAGGGCATGTTCCAATTCCAAGGGTTCGACAGAACATTTGCAGCCCACATTCGCACCAGCCCTGTTCAACGCCTACCAAGTCCCACGCTAACAACCTTTCAGGGGATGGATTGCATCTCGATAATGCGGGGGATTCTCAGCTGCGGAGCCAAGACAGTGCGATTCCGCTGCGATTGGCCCTTAGTGCGCGATAACCGCCTCGGCGCATGCAAGGCCTCGGGCAGCCACAGCCCTGCTAGGCACACCACGATGAGTCTCTTAAGTTTTTGACGTCGAGTCTCCTCGATGATCTTGGATCTTCACAAACTCCTTCACAACCGCCAAACATGGGCAGGACGTGGTTCGAGTCGCCCCCGCGCTCTCGAAGAGTATCCGAGGACTACACTCCTGCGGCATCTGATATCGCTCTTGTGCCAATCCGCAGACTTTTCTCCAGACAGTCCGAGTCCACCGAGGAAAGGTGCCTGGCTTGCGTGTTCCGAGTTCCTGCATCGATTCTGGGTTCTTGAGGTTTTCTGGTGTTTCGTAGGGCTGGGTTGTGCAGCCGCCATCATCGTAGTTCTCGCCCAATATGACCGGCAACAGGCCCCGCAGTGGCCTCTTGGTATCACTCTCAATACCCTCCTCGCCTTTCTCGCATCGACGGCCAAAGCTGCTCTTCTGATCCCTGTCACTGAAGGTATTGGTCAGCTTCGATGGATGTGGTTCAGGAGAACAGCGAGACAAGCCGACGACTTCGAGCTTTTCGAGGAAGCAACGCGCGGGTCGTATGGGAGTTTGAAGCTTATGATATCTCTGAAAGGAGGGTGTGTTGCATATCTGCGTTTCTAAGTGTCCCTCTTCATCTGACATCCTCTCTCTTCAGGCTTCTCGGCTTCATCGCAGCGCTGGTCGTCGTAGCAAGTCTGTTGGTCTCGACTGTGACTCAAGTCACGATCCAATACGAAAACCAACTGTTCCCATCCAACCACACGGTTGCGGTACCACGCATCACCGTTCTAAGCTCTGATCAGTTCTTCCTGGACCGGACAGACCAAACTTATCTCCGTTCGCTCAACCTCAAGCAGCACATTCACAACGGCGCCTACACACCCGCCGGCCAAACCGTTACTCCGGACTCGCTCGACTGCAGTACTGGAGACTGCGAGTTCCCCGACTTCGTCACAGTCGGAATCTGCAGCGAGGTCTCGGACGTCTCTTCGTCTTTGAAAACCGATAATCCACCTCCCCGCCAATGGGGTCTTCCAGGTCTAACCTACAATATGACATGGTCCGCTGCTCTTCCCTGGGGTCAAAATCTTACGATACCCACGGTTTATGCCTTTGACTTTTGGGCAACACGAGACTTCGCACCGAGCATCGCCTTTGGTCACCTCAGGAACCAAAGCTTTGGGAACCTTTACATCATATATTCCAATATTTTCGACCTAGACAAGCCGCAGCCCAGAGTCGAGTTCCATGCCGTCGAAATGATCTGGTATTGGTGCACCAAGGCATATTCTGTCAAGGTGTCGGACGGGAGAGCGCACTGGCGTGAACTGGCACGGTCAAAGCGGATTCTCAACGACACAACACTTTCCATGAATGTGCCACTCAACGTCCCTTTCTGGCTTTGTTCTTTTCAGATCACGCCCCAGAAATGCGAAGAGTCCTCTTGGGGCAACCTCACACTTGCGCCACCCCCGGGCTTTGAGTCTCACCCCCCTCTCGTTGTTGACGAACTCACGAGTCTCGGCATTTCGTCTTTTCTGCTAATGTCATTTTGGAACGGGGTTACACCACCCTTGACGGTGGCTAGCAGCAGTGTAAATGCCTCTGAGGGCATGTTTAGGGCGCTGGGAAGGCGATTCTATCGCATCCAAGGGGATCTGAGTCTGGCATTTGCTGTCAATCTGTGGCGGGGTCTCGACGGAAACGTAGATCCAAAGACACAATTGCCAACTTTGAGAAACGTAACGGACAACATTGGAGCTGGACTTGAAAACTTGTATGTTTCTACCCTCCCCGCGCTGGCTTTGTTACTAACAGGACTAGCATCCGCTCCGACTGGAGGGTTCATCCCCTCACAGCAGGTCCAGTCAACGGTACCGTTCTAACGCCCACGACATTTGTTGTCATCCGCTGGCAGTGGCTGTCCTATCTTCTCGTCGAAGTTCTTCTCTCCAGTCTCTTTCTCATCACGGTTGTGTCTTGGACTGCGATATCCAAGGCGGGATGCCTCAAGACTTCGACGCTCGCCGCCCTTTGTGCACTGGACGAACCCACCCGGCGAAGTTTAGGCCACATTGGCGATTATGAGCAACTACGGCAGCGAGCCGCGAGTGTCAGCATCCAACTCGTCAAAGGGCCTGACGGTCTCGCATTACGCAGAGTGTCATGACGCTGGAGTAGAGGCACAAACGCACCGCATCTACCAAGCCCAAACACGGCCGGCTCACCCCAGCAACCACAATCAACAGCGCCGCTGAGCGACGCCATCACATCGACTCAGCGTCATAGCTGACAATCTTGAGTCTCTTTACCTCAATAGTCTTGCCCTGCTTCCCTGGGTTCATAGTCATCTTCACGTCCTTGAGCTCAAATGTCCAGATATTGTCGCAGTGGCGGTACATGTCGAGGCGGCCCTTGAAACTGAGCTTGGCGCGTGTCAGGTCTCCGAGGCTACGGCACATGATGCGGTCAAAGTTTTCGAGCGCACTCTTGCCCACTTGCGGTTGGATTCGGCCGTTAATGATCATGTCGTCGATGGCGTCGATGAGGGCAGAGCCGAGGGAGCCGTGGCGGTAGATTTGGGTGTAGGTTGGCATCTTTCCAGTGTCTATTGCACGGAACACGGCACCGATCCAAATGGTTGAGCTGTTTGGCAGCGGATGGAATGAGATTTTGGGTGAAGGGCTATACGATTGAAGATGGCGAGTCTGACGGGATTAGAAGGTTTCGACTGCCCCGCGGGGAATTGAAGGGCTATGATACCCCGCGATAGCGATAGCTCGTCTTTGTTTGCTCATGATGCTAGATAAGTCCTGTCCCCACCATCGCCTCCCTTTGTTTGCTCATGATGCTAGATAAGTCCTGTCCCCACCATCGCCTCCCTTTGGCTATGAACAATCCATGGGACGTTTGTTCTTTGTCCTTGACCGCCCCTCTTGCTTGTCTGCAGGCATGGAGCAGGGAAGTGCATGCTTTGCTTTTGTTTTTATGGCGAGGAATGAACAAACACATAGCAAACTTTTGCGAAAAGAAATTCCCACCCTCGATGATAAACATCAAATAGTTTATGTTTGTATCCTGCCTGACTTGAAATCTACCTACCTTCCTAAGTCCTCCCTACCTAAGTAGTGGTCAGTGTTTTAATTAGGAACTTTGGTCACTTCGACTGGAACTCGGACGAGGTTGACGGCCTAATCCAGGCGTTCCTTAGGGAGAGATACTAAGAGCTTCAAGAATCTTGACGCGCAATCGCGGCCAAGGCAGCAATATGCCAGAACTCCCTACATGTAAGCCACCTCGAACGAGCTGCAGTGCGACAGGGCAAAGTTGGTCAATTGACTCCCGTCAACGTGGAAACCGGATATTAATACATTGATTGGTAGTTTTCTCAGGCACAACAAGCTATTAAAGTCTCTCGCAGGAAGAATTGAGGAGTGGGAGGACGGCATCGAATCGCTGGCTCAATCTATAAGGGATTTCCGCGGGACGAGAAAACGCAAGAGAGAGATCGCAGCGGCGGCGATAGTAGCGAGTGGGCGGCGTAGGCCCAGGGAAAGCTTACCGCCACCGCTGCAGCTGACGGCGGATCGTTCGACATCGTTCACACAGTCGTTTACCAGGATCTGGTCATGTCTCGCCCCTAACGGAGGACGCCTCGATCATACGGCGAAATTATTCCTCGACTCGGATGTCTCGAACGGCTGCGTCAACAAGCGCATGGTTCTAGAGTACGGGGCTAGAGAACAACGACAGAGCGAGCAGTAGGCAACTTGGAGCTAGTTAAAGAAGCCGGATGAGCTAATGTGTTTCTTAGATGTCTGATCGTCCTACGAATTCAGTCGGGTATCCCGTCTTCGCCGAGCCTAGCAACTCCTCCGCCGGAGAGAGCAGCTGTTAGGAAGGCTAGGAGAACGCAATACAACGCCACCCCTAGCCAAGCATCAGCATCAACGGATACAACACGTTATGCCCTTGAAACAGCCCCCAGCCCATCTGCCGAACCCCTCGTCTCGATGCACGACCTTTGCCAGATTAGAGACATTTGCCAGCACATATTCCACCAAAACAGACCACCATTTCTGCATCCACAGAACGAACATTGCGTAGGATATATTTTGTCCGAGGCAGCCCGTATTACACATCAACTTTGAACAGCACGCGACAGACAGAGCATGACAATCCAGACTTCTCGATATGGGCGAAAATCTCTGGCGTCAGTGATAGGGCCATCCCAGGAAGCTAGAATCGGGATCCACGAACAACTTCGGCTAGCCACCCGGCTCGCCCGATCAGTTGTTCTTCAGTACCATTCAACACCATGGAGGTCTAGGGACTGGACGTTGGACGGCATCTCATACTTTGACATCGACAAAGAGCTCTCCACCTCACTCGCGACACTACACGTTAGTGCAGACCTGCGGCCAAAATCTAATGAAAATCTGGAAATGACTCGGGTTTTTGGCAGTTTACCGATCTCCCCGCCGAGCGAGGAAGAAGAAAAAGAAGCGAGGATACGTGACGATCCGAAACATGCCACTCTATATCGTCTTGGCGTCGCGATCTTTCAGATCAATAGGGCTATGGGAACCCTTGGATGCAACCAAGGTGGCGCAAGTGCGGCAGGCCGAAGAGAGGCTATCGCAGTTTGGACCAAAGTACGACCTTCTCACGTAAAGATGCTTGAACTTTGACTTTGATGGCTCCCGCCCAGACCTGAACGACAAGGGACTCCAGACCAAGGTTTACAAGACTGTCTGGTACGTAGTGATGGAGCTGGAGCACGGAAACCAACGAAGAAAAAGGAAAGAAGGCGGACCCCAATTTTTTGCACAGGCGTTCATCCCCCACACTCCACGTGCGCCGAGAGACGCTAACGATGGCATCATTCTCAGCTTGCAACCCCACTGCAGCGCTGAAAAGACAGCGACCCCCCCAAAATCCGTCCCATCCCGTCGGTTCATCGACAGTGCCCACAACACCCGCGGCACTTCTGTAAAGTGTCTCATTTACACTGCATTGACTCGGTATCACGGGTCTTGGCTTAGGGTGACACGACACGAAGCAATACCACACGACAGATGAGCTCGGTGACGACAGCAAGGGGCGGTGGCGGGGTCTCCCGCAATGCCCGCGGCCTAGCACTGCGCGCTTGGAAAGTGGTGCGAATGAACTGGCACCTGGGAGTCACAGCATTTGGAGGCCCGCCTGTTCATTTCAAGATTGTAGGTTCGGTCATGTCGCTTATTTGACACCTTACTGACCGTTTGCTCCTCCAGTTCAACGACAAGTTTGTTAAGAAAACGCAATGGATCGACGAGCAGGTGTTCCAGGAGCTGTTTAGCATCTCACAGTCACTTTCAGGTCCGGCCAGTACCAAGATGCTATATTGCATCAATCTGATACACGACGGTTTCACGGCTGCGCTGTTGAGTTTTCTGCTCTGGAGGTAAGGCATGGCGTCCTACGACAAAGGTAGCTTAGGCTAACTAGTATTAGTCTCCCCGGTGCTATCGGCATGTACGGTCTTTCTCTTGGCGTTGCTAGCATCGACGAGACTCTTCCGCGGCCGGTATACGCTCTCCTATCCGGTCTTAACGCTGCTACTGTCGGCGTGATCGCGCTAGCCGCTGTCGAACTGTCGCAGAAGGCAATCACAGACAAACTCACCAGAATTGTTGTCTTTGTGAGCGGAGCTGCGGGAATGCTGTACAATGCACTGTGGTACTTTCCCGTCTTGATGCTCATTTCGGGTGTGGCGACGCTTGTCTTCGACTTTCGATGGCTCCATCGGCCAGTCAGTGCCGTTGTTGGGCTGTTCCGGGGTTTTAAGCGTTCTAAGCGTCCGCCAAATCAGGGCACCCCGAGTGAAGAGGACGCTACACCTGCTAGAGCCACTGGCCGCGATCAGGAACTTCCCGAGCGGCGATCCCAGACACAGCAGCGGTCTGGTCTACCTATCACCGAGCAGGACGATGAAACCGCCGCGAGTGGAAGCTCCACGGCCGAGAACGAGCCCCGGGTAATCCCGAAAGGCATCCAGCTGAACTTTTCGTGGAAGACAGGCACCGTGATCATTGTAACATTCTTCCTCAGCTTCATCGCCGCCATGGTGCTCCGCAGCGTGTTGCCCAGCCCAGCGCCATTGCTCTACCGGCTCTTCTCCAACATGTACCTCGCCGGCACTATCATTTTCGGTGGCGGTCCTGTTGTTATCCCACTGCTGCGCGAGTACGTCGTTGCCGAGGGATGGGTATCACCACGAGACTTTCTGATTGGGCTGGCCCTAATTCAGGCCTTCCCAGGACCCAATTTCAACTTTGCCGTCTTCCTGGGAAGTCTAACGGCGATAAACAATGGGTACAATTCCGTTGCCGGGGCCCTGATAGCATGGATTGCGATTTTCAGCCCCGGCCTGATCCTCGTGCACGGCACAATGGGTCTCTGGAGCGCGGCGCGGAATCGGCGCTGGGTTAAATCACTACTGCGGGGCATCAACGCTGGTGCTGTTGGGCTGATTTACACGGCTGTGTATCGTATCTTTTTGGTCGGGTACATTGACGAGGGTTTCCAGTCGGGACGGAGCTTGGGCGATGATCCATGGTGGGTTGTCATTGTGGCGACGAGTTATGTTGGTGGACGGTACTTTAGCGTACCGGCACCAGCGGCGATCATGATGGGGGCTGTCATGGGAATGCTCAGGTATGCCGTCGTCTTTGGGTGAAGATGAGAAAATACCGGGTGTGGATTGCGTTGGTGTGTTGCTTGGAACTTCCGAAGAATCTACGTAGCGGTGTGCATACCCGGTTTGTTCCTTTCATCGAGCTTTTGAGTCCTCATCTCCATGTCTCGAGGGGTTGTCGGCTTAGATATTCTCGGGAGCCTGGAGCTCTTTCGGGCTGATGAGCACCTCGTATCAGGAACACAAATCATAATGAATCTTGGTGGAGCAAGTTCTTCATGGAAGGATTCACGGTAAATCTTTGCCGTTTGCTTGCTAATCAATAGTTATTCATACCATTTGACGAGCAGCTGCTCCTTCCAATCCTGGTCGAGGTTTCGCAGCACCCCAGAATCCGGATTCAGCTATGGCACGGACCCCCCTGACCGGTCTCCCCCTTTGCGCTACGCCGTTTCCGGTTAGCGCCTTGGTGCTGAAATTTGGGCAAGGGCTGTGAGTGTCAGCGGGGGCAGTGTCAGCATGCATACAATGTACCGACGCAACAGAAGGATCGTTGCATTTTTTCATCCAACGTTCGCAAAAACAATCGTTTGCCAAAAAAAAAGTCACGGCAGCGACAATAACAACAAGATGTTTATGACGGGGAGGAGGAAAAACGCCATCTACCTTTTTGGAGGGCTGGTGTTCTTCATTGTCTTTTTGTCCTATCGCAACGTCGACACGGATCGCTTTCCCTCGGCACCCTGGACAAAACCGGGCTCGAGCCCCAACTCGCCGCCGGGGGAGTCGCGATGGAAACACCACAAGGCGCGATATCCCGTCACCTCGATGCGGCCGCTCCCCACGGGGAAGCCCCTCGCGCTTCCCAAAGTGCAGGCGACTTTCCCTGCGGAAACGGAGGCGGAGCGCAGCGACAGGGAGCTCAAGCAGCGTCGCGTGAAGGATGCTTTCCTCAAATGCTGGGACTCGTATCGGGAGCATGCCTGGTTGCACGATGAATTGAGGCCGATTACGGCAGGGCGCCGTGACCCGTTTGGCGGTTGGGGCGCCACGTTGGTCGACAGCCTCGACACGCTCTGGATCATGGACTTGCGGGCCGAGTTCGACGAGGCCGTGGCGGCCCTGGACCAGATCAGCTTCGAAACCACCACGCTCAAGGAAATCAGCATCTTCGAGACGACTATTCGCTATCTCGGCGGCTTTCTGGCGGCGTACGACCTCAGCGGCGATGAGCGGTTGCTCAAGAAAGCCATCGAGGTCGGCAACATGCTGTATGTGGCGTTTGACACGCCTAACCACATGCCTGTTGTGCGATGGAACCTAAAGGCAGCCGCCCGGGGGCAGAAGCAGGTTGCCAGCGATTACGTGCTGCTTGCCGAGATCGGCACCTTTGCCCTCGAGTTCACGAGACTGTCCATCCTCACTGGCGATCCCAAATGGTTCGACGCGTCGGAGCGTATCACCGAGGCACTACGAGCGCAGCAAAACACGACGCAACTGCCGGGCATGTGGCCCGTTATTCTCAACGCCAAGACCATGGTGTTCAACCAACATCCGGACCACACGCTGAACGCGTTGGCCGACTCATTCTACGAGTATCTGCCGAAAGCATATGCGCTGACGGGTGGTTTGCTGCCGGCGTACCGCGAAATGTACGATGTTTCAATGGACACGGCCATTCACTACAACCTCTTTCGCCCCATGACGGAAACAGAGGATGATATTCTACTATCGGGGAGCGTCTGGGCCAAGACAGAGAAGGGGAAACTGACAACCAAACTCAAGCCCGAAGGCCAGCACCTTGGATGCTTCACCGGAGGCCTGTTTGCGCTTGGCGGCAAGCTCGTCGGAAATCAAACACATGTGGCCAAGGGGGTTAAACTCACGGAGGGCTGCATCTGGGCGTACAAGGTGTCTCCGCTGGGCATCATGCCCGAGACTTTCCAAACGGTAGCTTGCGAATCGACCTCGGACTGCAAGTGGGACGAGAAGAAGTGGAAGGAAGAAGCATTGGAAGTGGCGCGCACGAGCGGGAAAAAGTTCAATCCCAAAGAGCTCGAGGCTCTGATGGAGCAGAAACGATTGCCCAAGGGAATCACATCAATCCCGGATCCGCGCTATCATCTGCGGCCAGAGGCAATCGAGAGTGTTTTCATCTTGTATCGTATCACGGCCCGCAAAGACCTGCTGGAGTCAGCGTGGGACATGTATCTGGCCATTGACAAGCATACTCGGACGGAGATCGCCTACTCGGCGCTGACGGACATGACGGTAACGGATGGAAAGGCGCCCATGAGCGATGTCATGGAGAGCTTCTGGCTGGGTGAGACGCTCAAGTATTTCTATCTCATATTCAGCAAGCCGGATCTGATCAGTCTGGACGAGTGGGTCTTCAACACGGAAGCGCATCCGCTGAAGCGGCTCTTGCCGTCGTCGTAACAAAGGGGGGAGTCGGGGGAGTCGGGGAGTCGGCGGGTTCTTTTTTTGTTTGGATATAGGAGCACACTCTGTTTCTTATCATTGCAAGGGATGGCAACATGACGCAATGCTGATAGCCGATGGTAACGGGCAGGGAGGCGTTACAGGACTGCCTATAATTAGGTGGGTGAATTGTTGAATGAGAGGATTTATGCACACGCAAAGCAGCCAAGTCTTTCTGCAAGTCTGTCTCTCTGTTCGGTCTGAGCTGTGCGTTTCCGTCCGGCTCCGATGTCGGGAATGGGAAGGTATCATATCGTGCCATTGAGTGAACGGACGGAATGGACGGACGGACGGGCTCGTTCGGTTTCCATGCAAGCATATCTCGTCTCAAAGAAGGACGGAGGTTGTTATTTCGGCAAATGTTTCCCAGGGACAATGGACCAAAATAAAGAGAGAGAATCCGTAACCAACCCTAACCCTCTCACGATCATCCAACCAGGGAAGGCTCGGGAGGCTCCAACAGATTCTGGAGCAGCCAAGAGACGATGATGCTTTAAGGTTCCGTTTCGACTAGTTGACTAGCTATGTTGGGCTGGGGTCGAGCAAAACCAAGTCGATCATCGATGGAATTGGGATTTTAGGAAGAAGGGGGGGGGCGGGGCTGCTGGGGGCGTGTGTTCACGTCATGGCCGATTTGAAGCACGCCATCGAGAGAGGGAATCTCGCAATAAAGCAACAGCAACAGCAACAGCAACAACCGGTTGTGAGTGTGTGCAGCAGTGAGTGAGCGAGCCGGCTAGCCCGCTTTTTGTTTTCCAACAAAAACCAACCGATTGGATTGTGATTGATACGGGAGTAGAGTATCCGACCATCCAGCACAGTCCGATCCGATCCCCTATCTATCTATCTTCCGTCTGTCTGTTCTGTTCTAATTCAAATTCTATGCTAGGGTAGGTACTTACAGCTAGAGTAATGTCGCATTTCGCATTTCGCATCATTGCATGTGTTCTCCCCTCACCGTCACTCTTACGCCTGGCGGCTTACCTAGGTACCCGGCGTCACGTCGTATGTCGTGCCATGATGCCATGACATGATCCGCTCTCGCTGCGCCCGTGTCCCCTTTTTTTTTTTCTCTTTCACACCTCACACCTCACACCTTATATCCCACACCTCACACCCCTTGACCCTGGGATGTTGGGACTTTGGGAGGACCGGCTGTGGAGACTTCCGAACCTTTCCGGGGTGAGAGGGAGAGGGGACTACTATAAGTACCTGGATGATACCGAGGACACCTTTTAAATCATTTTGTTTCCATTCCATTCAGTCAGATATCCCTCCCCCTCCCCCCTCCGTCTCTGACATTCTTCTTTTCTTTTTTCGTCCTTCACTCCTAAGTAAAGGCAACAATGGCTCCTGGAATTCTCGTCGATGAACATCATCATCACTCCCCCATCCCCAGGAAGAACAACCATGATGCTCCCCGATCCATCTTCCCCGATGGGATCCGCACATCCGGCCAACACCCTCCCCTCTATGACGTTTTGAAGCCCTACTCTGCTTTCCCCAAGGAAATCACCGGCCCCACTGTCTGGAAGCGCGAAGACTTCATCGACCGTCCGGAGCGCTGGGTCCACCCTTTTACCGACGAAGAGATTGCCGAACTGGGAGCCACCGCGGACGCGTTCATCGCCTCGGGAATTCCCCTCGAGGGAATCAGCAAACAGAATTTCCCTCTTGTCAAACTCGGTAAAGTCCTCACCGTCCTGCGCGACGACCTGCTTAACGGCAAGGGGTTTATTCTTTTCAAACATTTTCCCGCCGCGCTCTGGGGCCCCCACAAGACAGCCGTCGCATACATGGGATTGGGCACGTACCTGGGTTATTTCCTCTCCCAAAACGGCCGCGGTCATGTCCTCGGCCATGTCAAAGATGTTGGAGACGACCCTACGCAGATTGCGAGCGTACGCATCTACCGGACCACGGCGCGGCAATTCTTCCACGCCGACGACGGCGATATTGTTGGTCTCTTGTGTGTGCACCGCGCAGCCGAGGGTGGTGAAAGTGACATTGTCAGCGTCCATCACGTATGGAACACGCTTCAGAGAGAACACCCAGATGTCGCAGAACTACTCACAAAACCCATCTGGTATTTTGACCGAAAGGGGGAGGTCTCCGAAGGGCAGGAGGAATATCTTCGCCAACCAGTGGTGTATCTTGAAAATGGTGGCAGGGGAAGAGTCTACTGCAAGTGGGATCCGTATTACGTGCGGTCGCTCACGAGGTTTTCCGACAGAGGGGTTATTCCTCCCCTGAGTGCCGAACAGGTCCACGCGCTGAATACGCTGGAAGAAACTTGTCAGAGACTGGCGCTGCACATGGTTTTGGAGGTTGGGGATATTCAGTTTGTTAGTAATGCGCACTTGCTGCATGCGAGGACCGAGTATAAGGGTATGTCCCTCCTCTCTTCCAAGAAAAAAGGGATGAATGCTAACAGAGATGAAATGATAGACTACCCGCCCCCCGCCCCCCGGAGACATCTCCTCCGGCTATGGCTAGCCACACCAGAAGACGAAGGAGGTTGGGCCCTGCCCATGCCGGATAGCAACGAGAAGAAGCGGGGAGGCGTGCAGGTGAACAATACGCCTCCGAGGTGTCCTTTGGATGCGGAGTAAGGGGGGAAGAGAAAAGTGGGCGGTTATGATTTATGACTTGGTTTTAACTTGTTTCTTTACTTCACCTCTTTCCAAAACGGGCGGCAATTTGTTTACTTTTTAGTCTGGAAGTTATGTAGTACGTTGAGTACGTATGTTTCTTGCTCTGGTTGCGAGGCGATATCTGGTCGTATTGACAATGATCATATATATATATATGACCTCAATCCTGCCACTCTTGCCGTTTTCACAAGACAAGACGAAAGGCCCACCGCCCTTGGTCGCCAGAAACCACCCCCGAAGACATGGTCTCTTTGATTGCCACTTTGCGAGACACAGAGGGTATTCCACCACCACCACCATAGCAAGGTCATAGGTCTCGTGGCTCCAGTCTTGAGCAGTCAAGAAAAAACAAGGTCTGTCCAATAGATGCCTTGAGAAACATATAATCTTTTCACCAGCAATACTAGAGGCTCACACCTATTCGGGTAGTCTTACATAAGGTATATATAACAACGGGCTCCAAAGGCCTCGTCAGCTAAGCCCCCTGATTTCTATCTCGTGATTCCCAAATAAGGTATTCAAGTTGAGCCCCTCACAAAGCTCCCAGACGTTCAAATCTTGCACAACCCCTAGATAGCTGCGTACTCATCAAATCCTACGTATACATCCTCTAAAGGTTCAATGGTAATTACGCTACAAAATAATCCGGGCGACAGTGTGTGAGCCTGCAGGAAGCGAACACGGACCAGATTCTCAAGGCCCTTTTGCTGGGGGGGTACAAACATTTTGAACTTGGGTATGATCATTCCCGCCTCTGCAGGTAGGCAATCTGTGCGTGCGTTATCTTTTGGAGGGGATATACCCGACTCTACACCACGGTGCAGCAGGCATGGACTGAGCAAAGTGACGAGGTTCTTTCGTAGTGTAGAGGAAATTTATACTAGTTGAAGTGTCCAGGTATTTATCTAGGATCAAAGGATATTCTTGCAGTTGATGAACGAACAAGGACAAGAACAAGACATTCCCATCATCCTGCGAATTAGCCAAAGCAACAACAGAAAAAAGAAAGAATCTCTCTGCGCATTTCTTCAAGCCTGCGCTCTAATGAAACTGGAAAGGGAAAATCCCAAGTCTCCCAAGCCCGTTCCAAGCCAAAACTGCTATCTGCCATATAATCCCCCAAATACATCCAAACAACATCCCAAGACGCCAAGATTCTAGCGAGCGTCGAGAAGTAAAGACGGATGAATCTTCCTTCTCCACTAGACGAGACTGGACTGCAACTCGATCTTTGACACTGTCTACTCCCCTTTGTGCGTCCTTAAGCGTGCCATTCGTCAAATCTAATCAATCTTGTCCGATAAATAAGATAGGCCAGGTATGTACGGTATGCGTGAACAGCGATAACCACCTTCCCGGCTAGCTGCCGCCGAGTCGAGTCTCCCAATCCTGCCCGCGCCGGGCCATTCCCGGAAAAATAGCCCGGGTGTAATACCCCGTCCGTCCGTCCCGTCCACTATTCTATATACCTACCCACCCAAGGTACCTAGGTGTCTGTCTGTCTGTTTGTCTGTCTGTGCGGTGGTGTAGTTCATTCATCCCGGATTGATTGATCGATTGATTGAAACGTGGGTCTCCAGTCTCCAAGACCAAGACCAAGACGGTTGGTTTTACTTTCTCACCAGCGCCAGGGAGGGGCGATACCCAGTGACCCTGTTGGTGCGGGAAATTTTGTTTTTCTGTACATTGTATCATTTCATGGAAGATCCTGTAGGGAAATAGGGTAGGTAGTCTGGTATCTTTCGGAGAAACCCCCCCCCCCTCTCCACCTCCCCACCTCGGGAGTGGGATAGGAGTGGAGGGATAGATTGAGTGGGGGGATATAACAGCCGGTTATTCGTTGTTGGATGTAGAATCCCCCTAGATCTTGACAAGAGAGAAAGAAATAATGATGGAGCCCCATGGAGTCGCTTCATCCAGCCTGGTCCACATCCACGTAATTGACTTTTTGTATACCTACCTACCTAGTATACCGGGCTGGGCTGGGCCGGGCTGGGCTAACTTGGGGGAGAGGGGAAGAAACATATATATTGAATTTCCCACGTAGTTTCTCACATCCCGGTTTTTTTTTTTACTTCCCTTTGATTCCCTGGGTTCTGTCTTTTGTATTTCACTTTTAGAAAAAAGAGAGAATGCACTCCAAATCTCTCGTCGCCCTCGCCCTGGCGGCTCCCGCCTCGGCTCTGCTCCGTTTCGGATGCTCCCAGTTGACGGTGGTGCGGGTTGATCCGCTGGTGAATCCGGGACAGACGCCCTCGCCGCATTTGCATCAGATTATTGGTGGTGTAAGTTTTTTTTTTTTTTTTTTTTTTTTATATTTT
>Ga0247765_1000803_pt1 | contig 20319 bp, 19 predicted proteins | sample UWRJL106311C6_FD_179949 | JGI IMG/M metagenome (GOLD analysis project Ga0247765, IMG submission 179949) | Plant litter microbial communities from Arlington Agricultural Research Station in Wisconsin, United States - UWRJ-L106-311C-6 | ecosystem: Environmental > Terrestrial > Plant litter >... | reverse complement strand
CGTTGGAGACAGTCGACTGGATACAGGCGACCCGAGCGCCTGTGTCCTTGGCTTGGAGCTGGAGAGTGGCCATGGCGGCGATATCGGGGACCTGGAAAGCGATGGCAGGGACGAGATCGGCGAACTGGGGGGGGATCGCCTGTGAGCCTTTGGCTGAGAAGGTGCCAGCGGGCACAGGGCAGAGCTGGGCGACAAAGGTGCCCGGAGAGCAGGGATCGAACGAGTTTGAGTAGATCTGGTTGTCGTAGGCCGTGACGTTTAGGGTGGCTGTAACATTTTGGACTCTGGTGCTGGTGCCCATGACATCGAAGGAAACTGTTTTGTTGTCGTTATTGTACCGGATATTCGCCCTCTGGACGGTTACCGAGGCGTTGGTGTTGCAACTGCTGAAGCCTGTCGTTTCGAGTATATCGGCACCGAGAACGCATCCTGCGCCAGCGAGGGCGAGGAATGCCTTGAAACCCATCTTCCCAATATATCTGTATCCTGTATGAATAATCGAGACCCAATGTGTTCTATCGAGAACTAAATCTTTTTTCTAAGCGATCGAGTGAATGTCGTCGAGCCGGTCGAAACGAAAGAAACAAAATCAACGCTGTACAACGGCCGAGGATCAACCTGGAACGAACGAAAGATGGCAACAAGTTGCCTCGAGATGGTGGAAAGGCGGAAGAAAATCAAGATTCTTGAGACGATGCCAGCCCGTGGCGGGTCTCCTGGAAAGAAACGCCCTCCCTGGGAATACGTCAAGGGATGTCGCCGCCATTGGACAGGGGTTGCGGAAACGAGTGGTTCCCGCGCATGCTCGACGCAGGGAGGGTGAGGCCTCGCCAAGGAGGCCCTGACGACACAACCAGCCTGAAACCTAGCGCGGAAGGAGCGGCTGAGTCTGGTCCAATTGGCTCCACTATAGTGTAGGATTGGATTCACCAAAACAGAACGACGAAGTGACTGGAACTTTTGCGCGGCTGATGATCGTTTTCAAGATGAACTACGAAGTATCATGAATAGCGACGCGAATTGTCGTCCGCAGACAGAAATTTGAGAATACCTATCCGACGCAGAGTCGCAGATGCACACACGGAAGCGGGTCGAGACTATCGTTTAAGGGTCGACCCCCTATCCTCGGACCTGGGTGGCGGGAAGCCAGGATCGAAGCGTCAAATGCCTCAGAACTCATGCAAGGTGGATCCGGGGCCAGCAAATCTGGCCTAGTGTAGTGTATCCGTAAGTAAAATTCATCTGGCTTCGTCACGGTGATCTGGTGATCATTGCGGTACGAAGCGACCTTATGCGCACCAAAATAGCTTGAACAAAAAAAAAACCCAGATCATGCATCGAACCCTACAGTTTTCCGACCGATCCGACTTCACTTGAACATCTATTCAATAAACTCCAAAACCCAAGACCCCAAACGTGTTCATTAACCGTAAAATGCGCCAGGCCCCTGATGTGGTGAGTGGCCATATGGCGATACAGAACCCTGTGGTGTAAAATCGGTCCCCGCACTGTTAGGATCCATATAAATGACATTTGGATCTTGTAACCCTAATGCATTGTTCGTCATGACAGAAAAATCACTGACATCGGCGCCGTACGGTGCCATAAACGTGCCAGCTGAAGTCACGGGAAGGTCGGGAAACGGTTGCATGTTGAGACTCGCAAAACCCGCATGTCCGACAGGGTTTGGGGGCTGGACACTTAGCGGCGGTTGTGTCATCCCAGACATGCCGCTGTAGCTCCCAAACATGCTGCCCTGGAAACCAGGAGGTACAACAGAATACATGTAGGGCTGCTGCGGCTGCTGTGGAGAGTAAGCCATGGGACGAGCCATGGGCTGGTTTGTCGGTGACAAGTCGTACTGTGGCTCCGACTTGACCGGGAAGGTGGCGGGGAAAGGCCGAGGAGGCGGGTCTTGCACTGGACTGATGATGGTATCGGGCTCGAGCTCCTTCTTCTGCACGAGCTTGAGGATTGGTAAACTAATTTGCTCCATATGCTTGGCCAGGTGGACTGTGAGCTTCTTCCATGTAGGGAACGTCTTGCCACAGAAACGGCAGGGCTCGTTATAAGGCATATCGCGCGTCTCCTTGTGGCACTGTTCAACCTTTTGCCACGTGGGGTCCAGGCCACCGGCACGCTTGATCGCCGCCTTCGTCTTGACCTTTGGCTCCGGGTACTTGTGCTCGCGGACGAGATGCTGAAGGAAGTTATCTCGGCGGTAGCACACGTGGCGGCAGTCCTCGACATCGCAGTCCCACCACTCGAGATGGCGGTGACCCTCGTTCTCGTGACGAACCCAGTCCGCTTTCCGCTTAAAGATCTTGGGATCTCGGCAGCGGTCCCATGTGCATGTAAACGGTTGCACATCCTCGTGTACGTGCTTGGTCCAGTCTGACGGCTTTTGAAACTTCTTGGCTTGGAAGCAGAGCTGGCACTCAAACTCAGCCGGCAGGATGGTCGCTGGCGGCATGGGGATGTCGGGCGGGAAGCTCTCGGGACTGATGACACCTGGACCCTCCAGCGGGGTGATGTCACCATCCGATCCCTCAAACCTAGCCGACAACGGATCAAGACCACGCGGGTCACCCCGCGAATCAAGGATGTTGGGACTCCCGCCGAGATCCATGCACAAGGCGCCGCACTGGCAGTTTCTGTTTTGAGTCACCTGCAGGTGCTTAACTTTGGCGTTAAGGAGGCTCTTGTAGCGGACAATCTGCTGGTGCGCGATGCGATCGACAAGATATGTATTGGTCGTGGCCAGCGAGGGGTTCAGTTTCAGAATGTGTTGCTGGAAACCAGCAAAGTTGGGTGTGATCTCATCAATCATCTTCTGGGCTTCGGTTCTCATCTCTTGGTCCTCGTAAATATCCTCATCTTCGTCGTCCTCGTCATCGGCATCGCCAATGTTGGCAGCCGGGTTCGCCAAGTGGGCTACAGGCGGACCGCCCGTCTTCTTCCACATATCGGCCAGGTTGGACTGGCTCTTGGTAAGATCCGACTTGCTCCGGTTCCGACCGAGCGGCCCGAGTGTCGGCTTCTTCACGCTGAGGTTGAAGCTGACTGGGCTCTTGGGGGTGGGCGATGTGATGGTCGGGGTCGCGCTAAACGAGCCGCTCCGAGCGTGTGTGGTGCCGATGGAAGCAGCTCTGCTCCCGACGGCCAGAATCGCCGTGTTAATACTCGGCACGGGCTGTTTCTTGCCCCAGCTCATCGTCCGGTTGGGGGGAGCGAGGCCCGGCTGGGCGGGGTTGCGATCCGCGGACGAGTCAGTCCCAATAGAACCGGCATCATCGGTGTCGCGGGGTCGCTTGGCCATTGTGTTGCTGGGTCTCCTGACAAGACCCCGGAGTTCCCGCAAGAGACTAGGCCTCCGGTTTCCGGGCTCGCCGCGACTTATCGTCAGCTTCCTCAGAAAGTTGCCGCTCGTGATGCCCTCGACGTCGATGATGCTAGGGAGGCTGCGGCGCCTCGTACCCCACGTCGCGGCCTTGGATACAATTGAATCAGTGTCCTTGCACAGCCGCTCAAACTGCTCGATGGCAGCTTGTGAGGTTTCTGGTTGGGAGCGATCCCGGGAGATCTCAAAGGGGAGCGGCGCGGCTTCCCAGTTCCGGTTGCGACGGATCAGCTCAACGTCGGCCTCGGTCAGCTCGCCTTTGGCGCTGGTGTTGATGTACAGCTGACCTGCCTTCATGTCGTTCTCGGTATCGGCGACGGCGTCAATTTCCCGCAGCGGCACGCTGTGAAACTCGGCGGGCACGTCTACAGGGGGTTCGGGGATAGTTTCACCAGCCTTGGGCAGCCTGATGGGACCGACAGGTGTCGCCGATCGCTCTATCCAGCCGCCAACCTCTTCATTGCGTTCTTCTACCTTGCGCTTCGCGGCGAGCTCGTTGATCGACATATCTTCATCTACTGGGCGCTGGTTCGGGCTCAGTCCGCTCTGGCCGGTGGCGTGGTCCGGGATCCAGCGACCCTCGTTGTCACGGACAGTAGGCGTCCTCCCGCTCGCCGGGTCTGCGTCGTAGCCGCCATCGTCCTCGCTGAGGTCACCAAAGGTGCTGAGATGCTGGTCAGGATCGAGTGGGTACGGGACGGCCGGACCGTCTCGGCCCCACATGGACACGGTGAGTCGCGGGCTCTGCGCGTGCATCATTGTCGTCGCGGCGGGGGCGAGGCCGTCCTCGCTTGAGCGCCCACTTCCGCTGTTCTCCGGGGTGTATTGGTGGCCGCTCTGGGTCGCGTGCACCGATATCGACGGCTGGTTAGTAGTAGTGATGTTGGTAAGCAGCTGGGCGGCAGCCCGGTTCTGGCGGGGTCCGGGGAACATGGCCCTGTCTTCCTTTCTGTCGTGAGGCGACGTCGTGTGCAGCGAAGGGGTTTTGTCGGGACTCAGAGGCAGGTACGTGTCCTGCGCATGGTGTGGCGCCTGGTCTTCAGGCAGCTGGAGAAAATCGTCGTCGAGAAACGAAGGGGAACGGCCGTCGAGGGCGCCAAAGTTGATGCCGAAGAAGGGATCCTCGACCTCGCTGAATTCGCTGGACTGGTAGTGGATGCTCAAGGTCGACGACTCGGCAGGAGTGTGCTGGTTCAGGGCTGGCGACGACGAGCTGCTCCTTAGGCGGAGCTGTGGAGAGAAGGCCGACAGGTGTGTGCCAGCGACTGGAGTCGAGGGTGAGATGTGCTGGCTGTCGTTGGACGGCAAGCTGCGGGGTTCGTTCATTCGGTCCCGGCGCGCGGGGCTGGAATCGGCGACCGAGGACGGGTACAGTGTGTAAGTGGAAGACATGACTGCAGCGATGAGCCAAGTGGCTCTGCGCGTGTATATATCGTGGGGGGGTTGTGGCCCCGTCTTGTGGGAACAGTCAGAGGGACATGCCCTGGGGATGGGACGGTGCGGCTGCGCGGCGGGCACTCTGTCTCTCGGGCGCGCAATGACGACAGTTACCTTGGGGCTCGCCAGCGACGACGGGGGTGCTGGTCCTTTTGCTTAACGTGCCGTGGGAACGCGATCCAGGGACAGCGAAGCGGGACCCGATGGTGAAAAGGTAAGATTGTCTTTAACTCGACTGCGTCGCTGGCCTTGGGGGTAGGTAGTATGGCGAGCGGGAAATTGGGGGCGAGGCGCAGGCACGGCTGTGGTTCCGAGCCTCAGGCCTGGCGGGAGACGTTCACGGAGGGGAGAACGCCAGACATTCCGCCCAGGCAGGGATCCCCACCACGGTAATTGTAGACTTGCTAGCGCACTCGTAGGGACGATGGCATGAGCGCTGTGCCGCCGCTTAACAGGCTGATGTCCAGGCCCAGACACGCTCTCTCGCGCTGTTCAAAATCGGTGGTCGGGCCTCGACTGATTGGCACACAGCAACGTCTTCGCATTTTCCACTTGCTCGTCGGGGCGGTGTTGCACCTGCAGCACCTGTGCTGGGCATCGGGCTGATTCAAACTCGTCCGCCCAGGCAGGGGGGGTGGTGGCACGCCTGCGGCTCATGGTCCCCAGAACGTTCACGGGTGTGTCCCACAAGGCATTCTCGTCCCTGTGAGGCGCACTGCCACAGCCCCCCGCGCTGCTGCTTCTTGGCACACCGGCGACCAATGGGAACCGACGGCGGCATCGACTGTCCGCGATGGCGGACCGCACGCGGGCAAGGCGTTTTCCCGTCCAGTTACGGGCGACTGGATTTTTCTTCTGGTGGTTATTAGCCATCGCCCATTATCACTCAGCCAGGATGAGAAGGACTGACTATCAGACGAGCTGCCATCGTGTCATCACATCGCACTTGTCATGTCCAGTCTGTGCACAGCGATTTCTCGACCGTTCGAGTGCATGGCCGAGAAGGATCAGGCCGAATGCTCGAGGGACCAGAGAGCATCAATGCCGGTCCCAAAACCTTCGGTGAAACGGCTTCCAACCACCGTGGTCGAGCTTGGCATCGACTCGATCCATGTCATGGCGCCAACAATCGAGATCCTTTCTTCTAGAATTTCGGTGACTTGGGGCATTGGTTATGATACGTGTCTCCAACGTCGCTAGCCACTGTGCCGCGGCTACATGGGTACGCCACAAGCAGGGGGCGACAGCAGAAACGGCGCACGCAATTCGCTTTGAGCGACACAATCGGCTATCTGAAGCCACGAGGCTGGGTGTGAGAACAGCATCGGCGCCGCAGCCCTGTATGAAGTAGACTGAAAATGACGGCTCCGTAGCTGCAGGAACCGGACGTTTCAACCGGGCCGCCTCCTAGCACTCTCCACTCCCCGCCAACCCACCCGAAAGCCTCATCTTGACAAGGACCGACACCATGGATCCTTTTTGTTGGCGGGTATCCCGATCGCACTCCCAGAGCCACGAAAACAAACAGGGGAATTAAGTTATGGCCGTAATTGTATTTATAAGCCCGGTATTATCCCTTGTTATTCCTTGAGGCAAGAACAAAACGACGGCACGCGGCGCGGACAACATCATCTAGACGTAGCGAGCCTACTGCCCAGATGAACACGATATCTTGGCAACAGGCACAGTGAGATGCGATGAAGCTACATGTTTTGCGGGGCCGCGACTATCAGATGGCCGCCCTGATCCGCTAGGTTCTAGGGAGATGGGAATGCTCAACCGCCCGTAAAATCGGAGGATTCCCATCTGAAGTCTGTTACTGATCGGGGACCCCGATTCACTTTGGGGGGACCCAACCGTGCCACCAAGTCAATGGATGATTTTTTGTTGGTCTAGTTTTCATGCTGTATGGCGTTGTTGTCTTGTGTGCAGCCATGTTGGTCAAATGCAACTTGTACTCCATACAGTTCATCAGATAAGGCAACTTATTAGCCGAGCGATCTGAGGCGCCAGACTCGAGGAACTTCCTTATCCACCCCAAGTGAATAGCATTCTGGCCTCTCGAGGGGCGTGAGTTCGGATCTCACATCTTTCAAGCTTCATTTGTTCATTTCAAGCTCATTCTTTTTGCTCGGACAGTTACTGGCCATATCGAGGTAGATGATCCGTCAAGCGTGACATCGAGAGCTGTAATGTCGAACTGGGTGGCTGAGATTTCAGTTAACATACGTACAAAAGCAGCTGAATCCAGAGATCTGCAAGAATAGTCGCAGCACTGATGATCATTGAGCCATGTGACCACCACTATCTGATTCCTCTACATCTTAGACTGATCTGACTTCCGGACGCTTTCGAAAACCGCTCCAGTCTGCCCCTGTTGTGTTTTTATTGGACAGTAAGCCCGAATCACAAAACACAGAATCGCATCAGACTCATAGAAGTGACACCACAGGTTTAAACAGCACAATGTGTTTCACCCGTGATAAAAGACTGAATGACCGTGGGCAGGTACGATGTTGAGCAAATGCAGACGCTCCTATTGGCCGCTCACCGAGCTCACCGAGTTCACCAACCTTGTTCGTCATTTGCTGACACACTGGCCCCTCCAACGGGCCGAGCATCAGACTGGAGCTGAGCAACCAAAACTCAGACCCCAACAAAACATTCCACACACGACGAAAAATGGTCAGCAACATCGCTACAGAATGAGCCGGACTTGAGCTAACTAATTTTAGGGTTTGGAAGTTCCAGCATTCATTCTTGCCGCCTTGACAGCCACGGGCGGCATCATCGGCTACGCGAAGACCAAGAGCAAGCCAAGCATCATTGCTGGCGTTTCCGTCGGCCTTCTGTGTAGGTCTCCCGAACAATCAAAGAAAACAATCTAACTCTTGCCTGTGTAGATGGTCTCGGAGGCTATCGGATCCAGAACAAGGAACGTCTGGGCATCGAGCTCGCCCTGCTTGCGTCTGTCGTTCTCGGCGGCTCGTCAATTCCCCGCGCGATTCGGCTTCGCAAACCAGTCCCTGTCGTGCTGTCGGTGTTGGCCACATACGGGTTGCTCACATTTGGCAACGCTTTCCGGAACACATTGTGAGGGAGGGAATTGTTGGCGGCAGAGCAGAGAAGCAAAATTTTGTCGTATTGTGTCCATAGGACACCGAGGTATTATATAAGACAATTGGTCTGAACGAACTCCCTCTTACAGGTATCGTGTCATGATCCTCGTGTCTCTTGTCCAGTAATGGTACGATGCTCGATGGTGCATCGACGAACTATGAATTCTCGTCAATCTCCTTCCACAGCTGCCGTACCCTGTCCTTCTTGTCGGCGACGCCGTTGCGATTTGCACTCTGGCTCTTCCATCGCTCTGCCTTGAGGCACTGGACGAGGTTCTTCTTCGCATTGTTGCACATGCCCATGGCCTTCCACATGAAACCCTGAGCGTGGCATTCCTCGAGCGCGTTCATGACTTCTTCGCACCCTAAACTGGCGAGATTAGCAGAGAACTAAAACCAGGGGAAGCGACCCACCGATGTTGTCCTTGGTGTGCAGGTGAGGATGCATTTTGGATGCGGAAACTGGTGGAGGTTGTCCTGGAACTTTTCCTGCCCAGTTGGAGCTTGACTTGACGGGGGTGGGCTTGACTCCAAAAGCACTCCAAAAGCTTGGACCACTTGTGACTGGGTCATGACATCCCACCAAGACTCTTTTCCCTCACCTACCTAACCAGCTCGCTCTCTAGACTCCATCAAGATGGCGACACCGGCATCAGCGAAGAAGCAGCAAGGTGGGAATCTCTTTACATGGCGTCGCGCGGCATTCCATGGCCCTGGCTGATAATTGCAGACCTGCAACTGCAGTACACCACTTACAAGAATACGCTCCAGCAGATTGCGCAAAAGATTGGTGACGTTGAGCAAGAGGCTGAGGAGCACAAGTCAGTTTTCTCTTTCCTGCTAGATGTTGTTCTCGCTCAAATGCAGAACTACGCGGGCCCCCTCACACCGCTTTCATGCCTTTCACACCGCTCATCTCTATGGAACAGGCTTGTCCTTGACACGCTTACCCCTCTTGAGGGAGATCGAAAATGCTTCCGCATGATCAACGGGGTCTTGGTTGAACGGACTGTCAAGGATGTCGTGCCCGCCCTCCAAACAAATGCCGAAGGGCTGAAAAAGGTCCTTGATGACTTGGTCAAGCAATATAAGACCAAACAGGACGAGTTGGAGAAGTGGAAGGTATGTCTGTTTTGTCGCGTCCCTCGCTGCATCTCTAACCCCGCACAGAAAAAGAACAATGTCCAGGTTGTTCAGTCATGAAACCAGGACGGCCTGTATCTCAGCGAGATCATGAGGCTGTGAGGGTTTCACCGAGATGCGGGAAATTTGTTTTTGCAAGACTCGATGAGGCCCAAATTCGACGTGTGGATGTGAGTTGTACAAGTGTGTTGGGGCTGCAGCCCAGCGGCAAGGGCGTCACAGTGCCCAACCGGCAGTCCGAAGGCCGGAAACCTGGTTGGGCGTCGATGTGGATTGGACTGACATCCGCCCTCGCCGAACGGCTTGGAAACCCCAAATTAGGGACTGTGACTTGTCGTCGAGAGTCTGCGTAAAATTCCAGCTTCAGAGACAAGAAATGGTGAGGCAGATGAGAGACATGGCAGAAGCCATTTCCTTCCAATCGAATTGAGGCTTCAGTTGCTAAAAGTCGCGATTGGACAAAATTTGCCCCCGCAGCCTTTGATCAAAGGCCACTGTCAGCCAGTCGCCTTGGCTCCCGTCTGGCTTTCGAGTGCTCAGCCACTTTCGGCCCAAACGCCGGAGTCTGCGTTCCATCAGGCTGCTGTAGCCTTCTGTTCCTGCCTGTCTTGTTTATTTCGGACCGTGCGATTGTCGAATCACCTGCCACCTTCACCCACCCCAGTTCCGCTGCATTGGAGCGCGCAGCAACCAAAGCTCTGGGAAACGTCTCACCGCTTCTAAGCTGCGAGTGTGCTTCGCCACTGCTAGAACGTCGGCGCGGCTGGCAGAGACTTATCGATAGCCCGCTTGGCGATGCTTTGGTCCTGGCGCTTGGATAGACCCGCTTCTCCCGCATTCCTCTTTTCACCCGACTTCTTCCACTGCGCAACCCCACGTCTGCAGCCCTCTTGCATCTGTTTTCCCTGCACACCCTAAGGCGAGTACTAGTCAAACAGCCAACTCAGACACCACCTACAGGTTACGCATTGGGTCATCGCGAACAAGCCAAGCTCGTCCAACGCGCCCCAGTTTATTGCGACGGCCAGGAGCAAGTGTAGGTATGTGGCCACCCTCGCATCCGCACCCCAAAGGTACCCCCTCTGACGCGACTCTGCAGCAATCCCCACGACCGCACGCAATCGAGGCCCAGCGAAACACAGCCAATCCGGTCCCTCGCGCGAACGTAGGGCCGACTTGTCCGGCAGACGCAGCCAACCACTGGGCATCGAATCGCCGTTTGGTGTAACGGCGACCCGAGTGAGCACAGAGACACAGACGGCGACGGGACCCTGTTGTCGTCCCCGGGGACACGGGACAGAGTAGAAGCTGCCGCGCCGGCGCAACATCTCACCCCCACCGCTACACTCGCTGCACACCCCCCTCCTCCCAGTACATTCGGGCTCCATCTGGCAAGGCATCGCCTCTCTCTGTGACTGTCGGTCAAAACAAGCGTAAAGGCTGCAGCCAGCCCCAAAGCACCCCTCCCCCCCTGCAACGTGTCCAACGACACATCATTCCTCTGTGCGAGTTGGCAATCCAAGGAATTTACAAGAAGCCAGCAGCCGCTGCAGGTAGCCAAATATGTCCGACTCCCCCCAATCCAATTCAAAGGGTGTTGAACAAGGTGCACCGTCACCCGACGAGGAAGCACAAATGAATGACCCTCAGGACCCACACTCGAGCGCTCTCGCCTATGAGTTTGAGGTAAAAGAGCAGGACCGATGGTTGCCCATAGCCAATGGTATGTCATGTCTCTCCTCTGCCATGTCCATGATTCGCCAGTTCTCCCAAGCTGCATGACGACGCTTCCATGTCTCACGAGTCGCCGCCCGCTGCCTCGTCGTCCTCCAAGGCCGATCGGTACGATTTTTACGATGCTAACATACGCAACTTTGCTCCAGTGGCCCGCATCATGAAGAACGCTCTCCCCGAGAATGCTAAAATAGCTAAGGAAGCAAAAGAGTGCATGCAGGAGTGCGTCAGCGAGTTTATCTCGTTCATCACAAGCGAAGGTGTGTTCTCCCCCGCCTCCTCCCCTCCCGTGGGGAATTCATGTCTGACAGCCCTGACGGGCCAATCACAGCCTCGGAGAAGTGTCATCAAGAGAAGAGGAAAACGGTGAATGGCGAGGATATCTTGTTTGCCATGACCTCTTTAGGGTTTGAGAACTACGCCGAGGCGCTCAAAATCTACCTATCCAAGTACAGAGAAGTAGGTTTTGTTGTTTCTACTCAGCTACAAAACATGCTAACAAGAGCAGCAACAATCCCAGTCTAACCGAGGTGAGGGCCAGCAGGGTCGCCCCAATAGCCAGGGTTACGGGGCTGCTGGCGGGTCGAACGCTGCGTCTGGGTTCCCGACAGGGGAACTCGGCAACCAACAAGAGGGCGGCGATGGGCAGGGGTACCTCTATAGTGGCCAGAGCGGGCACAACGGAGCCTCCAGCGATTATCAGTAGTTATGAATTTTCTTCTTCAGTGTATAAGTACTGTCTGCAGTCAGACTCAGCGTACATGTGGTTATTGGTTTGGGAGGAATTGGGTTGGATTGGTTTGTTTGGCTGTGGATTCCCTGCTTGGCGTTCTGTTATCTTTTAGGCGTCGCTGGGGCCGGTCTCAGGCGGCGTCGGATGAGTTCACACAGCGTCATTTGGCCGGGCTGGGTTTGTTAGAGTTCTGGGTAGTAATGTTCAGGAGATATCAAGTCGACTTCACCGCCTTCCTGATTGGGCGAGCTCAACTGCGTGCACGTGCCGTTGGCGGGGCAAATTCTTGTCCATCCCAACTTTTTTCTCCCGATAAGCCTAGATCCCCGCAACGATAGAAACAACAGCAAAGTCAAAAGTGTCAAATCATGCCTGGTCCACTGCTTCTCTGCTATTCCATGCTATATTTTTCTCACTGATCCCCCGACCTCCTGATGCTCAGTGATCGATCAGGCCCTCCAGTCATTGATACTTTGATTGGGCAAAATGACGACGGCAACACCCGCACGCGCGTCGCGGTCTCCGGAGACATCGACAATCAAGCCGATCCTGCGAAACTCGACCTCTGTCCTCGGCGTGCGGCGGCGCTCGTCGTCCTCGGGAGAGGAACTGCCCAGCAGCCCGATCAAGAAACGCAAGACGGTCGTGTTCAACGAGAGCCTCAATATGGTCCAGGACATTTCCGGACGCGATGGGATCAAAACGCTCGACGAAGTCAAGCGTGAGGTCCGCGCCGCCCTCGAGCTCCACAAGCGCGGCGACGACGAAGAGTACGACACACTCAAACATCTGTTTGCGCAGGCAACTCCCCCAGAAGACGCAGAAGTCGAAGCACAAGCCGATCCCAATTCCAAAAACTTGGGTATTTACGTGGTGGCGCTGACGGCTTTGGCGCCAATGGTGGAGAGGACGTGCTCCGGTCTGGTCAAGAGCGTGCTCAGGTGTCGCTGGCTCGAGAGGGACGACAGCTTTGCGAGGGCCTACATTCAGTTACTTGCAGCGCTGTCGTCCGTGCAGGGCAGCCTCATTGCTCAGGTGCTGGGCATGATGGTTGACAACTTTACTGTTGGAACTGGTAAGGGGGAGCCTCCAGTGCCGGGGTTCGACAAGGTCGACGGAGAGACCAGGAAAAAGCGCCTCCACTTGGGATTGCGGTACTTGCTGGATCTGTTCCCTGACAGTAAACAGATCATTCTCAAGCTGGTAGAGTCCAAGTTTCCGTATCCCGAGGATAGTAAGGCGATGTACATGGAGTACATTGACAATTTGCTCCGACTTAAGCAGAGGCCGGAACTGGAGAGAGATATTATGGAGCTGATTCTCTCACGGTTGGTTAAGCTGGATGTCGAAATGACACTGGACTTAGAAAACGACGATGACGACACGACGCAGGCTGTCATGCGGGAGCTTGCCATGTCGGAAAATAAGGATGATGACGACGAGAGTGACGCCGAGTCGGTTATGAGTGAGGAAGATGAAGATGAGCACAGTAGGCGCGTGTCGATGATCAAGAGCAAGCTGGAGACGATGGACGCCATCCTGGACATCCTATTTTCCATTTACAGCCCTATATTCGAGGATCCAGAAAGCCCAAAGGCGCTCGAGGTCTTCCAGGATTTGCTCAGCGATTTCTCCAACGTTATTCTGCCAGTATGTTTTCTTCTTCCCTGACGATAATGCAGTTGCACTAACAGCTACTAGCACCTCAAGTCTCGCCATACCCAATACCTCCTGTTCAGATTCGCCACCACGTCCCCAAGACTTATGGAGATGTTTATTGGGACTCTATTCAACATCGCGTTCGAGTCAAGTCGACTGCCAGTCGTCAAGCAAGCTGCGGTGGCCTACTTGGCGAGCTTCACGGCGAGGAGCGCCCAAGTCAGCAGCAAACAAGTGCAAAGGATTTCAAAGACGTTCCTAGACTACATCGATCACTTACGGGCCTCACACTCGAGCTGTCGCGGTCCAGATGTTCGGCGCTACGGACAGTACTATGCCTACTTCCAAGGCCTTCTCTACGTAAGCGATGGGTTTGCCGTGTTAAGGACCATGACTAACTGACTAGATCTTTTGCTTCCGGTGGCGAGACTTGATTGACCGAGATCTTGCCCCTCCAACGCTGGATTGGGATGATCCCGGCGCACTCATTGGGCAAGATCTGCCGTGGATGCCGTGGCTCAAGTCGCGGTTGCAGATCAACATATCCAGCAAACTGAATGTGAGTTTGTGGGTCGAGACACAAGGCGTTTACTAATAAAAGAGAAGCCACTTAAATGCTGCTCACCAATCATTGTCGATGAGTTTGCGAGACTCTCGCATCATCTGCGGTTAATGTATATCTACCCGCAAATCGAAAAGAACAAGGCGCTCCAGCTCTCACAGTTCTTCTCGGGCAGCTATGCCACAGGGAATGCCCTCCGTGATAGCGGGCTTGAGGCCGATACCGAGAAATGGACGCATGTGGAAGCGTGTTTTCCCTTTGACCCGTTCCAGCTGCCCCTGTCGAAAAGGTGGCTGGATTTAGAGAATACCTACTTGCCGTGGAAGCCGTTTGCTATTTTGAGCCGGGAAGAAGAGACGGATGGTGAGATGACCGAGGGCGAGGTAACAGACGGTGAAGCCACTGACGACGATGACGACGGGAGCATCCAAGATGATACGGCGACGGATGATGAGTAGACTGCAATTCAGCTTCTTTCAGGTCCGCTATAGGCGTACATGGCATGGTTATTTGGGCTTAGCATATCTGGGCGTTTTATCAATACAAACACGGGGCAGGATTTTGAAGCAGAGATAATTTGAGCGATTCGAGCCATGATTTTGTGACATGGATTCCAGGCCTGGTGTGTCATGGGCTGTGATTGGTGGAAACCGGCCTGTGCTGAGGACAACAGTCACAGCCTCAGCTCTGTGGCGTTTGGAATGGTTTCCGCATCGGCATCGCAAGCACTCATTTCTTGTACGTCGCGACGCGCTTGAAAAAATAATCCCCGGGGAAGTAGGATCAAATGCACAATGGACGGTGAGCGACATCAATACCCACCGCTGCCAACGCAATCGCCGCTGCTGCTTCTGGCTAGCCAAGACGGAGGTCACGGCAGCGGCAGCGGCAGCGGCAGCGGCAGCGGCAGCGACCAGAATCCCGGCCAGAGTCACGAGGAACGTCCATCATTCGCGTCGTTTTGGCAGCGGGGGAAGCAAGCGTTGACGCAGCGGGTAACGTTCGTGTCGAACGATTCCAGCAAGCGTAAGTTTATGTTCTTGCCCCGATTCCATTCTAGACAAGAAGGATCCGAGTGAGATGGCTTATACTCTCTCTCCTATTGTGTGAACACGGCGGGAGGATCACTTTGCTACGCCCGGCGGTATTTGGCATGCTTTTGGTCTCGTACGGTTGTATCGTTGCACAACTCTCTCGGACTTGATGCGGGTACCATGTACCTGCGAGTAGTACTTATTCCACATTGTTCCCCCTTGTACCTCCCTCGCTCATCTCTGGGAGATTCCTTTCTCTGTGAAATACTTCCCCCCCCACCCAATAATGCCTAGCCTGATGCTCTCGATGCTCCTAAGAACTAAGCGGTACCCCTTCACAGGTCCAGGTGCCTCCAGCGATGATTCCGGTTCCAACCCAGGTGCTTCGCTCGACAAGGCCCAGCTACGGCGCGCACAGGTTCGCAAGGCCCAGATACAGCACCGCCAGCGCAAGGCAAACTACGTCAAGCAGCTTGAGATGGACGTCGACCGCTTCCGCGCCCTGATTAGCCAGACGCAGCGAGAAACGCAGGCCCTCTGGAAGGAAAACGAAGGTATCAAAACACAGCTGCAACAGCGGAAACTACAGCAACCAGGCATATTGAACTGTTCTCTCCCCGACGACATAACCATGACCCTCGCCTTCGACAACATCCTCGGCTCGCCCTCCTTCCGCATCTCCAGCACGCCCTGCAGGTCACAATTCCCCGAGGATGTTGCTTCCTCTACCCCAGACCAAACCCAAGAAGCCATTAACTTCATCCTCTCCCTCGAGCATATTTGCCGGCACCATTTCGGCACCTCTCGCATCCAAGACGACCACTCCCGCGAATCGGGCCACACCATGATGGCGACCTCTCTCGCCCTGCAATCCGCTCCCGACTCCATCCTCTCCTCGGCCTACCGCTCCAGCCCGCTCCTCCGCCGCGCCACCCCCGCCGACATCGACTCTGATACGTCATGGCAGACCTCGGGTTTAACTCTGCAAACGCTCTACGGACTAGCCTGCTCCCTCAGCGACCCCGACGTAGAACTCACCCCCGTGCAGGCCTGGTTTGAGCTTTCAGCACGATATCCGCTCGCCACACTCTTGCAGCGCGAGACGCTCGACACACTCAAGCGGGAACTGGCCCCCATGGTCCGGTGCCCACACTATGGCGCGCAGATGGAGCGGATGGCCTACGAGAGCGTCGTGGGCAGGGTGCTTGGGCCCCCGGCAATTGCGTATACCGATGGGGAAGGGATGGGGGGGGGGGCAAGGGGGAGGAGGAGGGAGTTGAATGAAGTCTAACTAACTGAGTGGACTGGAACTGCACCAGTCTGCTAGCCTTGACGGTGGCGAGGTGACATAGGATGAAAAAATGGAATTTTTAGGAATTGGACTTGGCTCTTCTATTCTTGGCAAAAAGGTCAGGCTGGTTCGTGTCACCCAACAGTTATAACATATTGTATTTGTATTGCGGCTACCCGGGTAATCAGGAGGACATGGCGCACATGGCGTGGAGTTGAGTTGGCTTGGGGCTCTGTGCCGATAACCATTTTTTCTCATCAAAGATTTTAACTATCGCTCGGTTTCTGATGACATGGTTGCCATGTGGTTTTGGTTTGGAATCAAGACTGCTCCTTTAGTCTCTTGGCTTCTTGGCTTCTTGGCACGGCCCCCAAAACGGGGGGCTTGTTTCGGTATTCCAATTCCAGTTCCTCTGTCGAAATGCGACATCGGATCATCCAAGCTGAGTACCGTTCGATTTGGAATCATTGCTCACCATACTTTTGGCCACTGATCAATGAGGATGAATGAGGCTTCAGAAAAAACTTGGTCAGGGCGGGCAGGCTCTCTCATCAATGATGGTAGCTTTTCATCAAGATCTGAACAGATGCATATACGTTATAAACATACGAATATTGTCAAAGAAAAACTACAGATCAAACCCCCGGCACTTCAAACCCTGGCGCTACGGGCCAATTCCCAATCAAAGCAGGGTCACCGCCAATTCGGACATAGATTCCAACAGCGGGAATACCGCCGTCAAGAACAAAAAATTGATACCATCCAGGCGGGCATGTGTGCTTGTCAGGAGGCGAATCCACCGTGCACGATGTTCCAGAACATGTCACCTTGGGCATCAATGTCCGAGCACCCATCGAGTTACCATGAGTGCTGGAAACCGACCCAAGCAGCGTCGCCGTAATGGCACCGTTCCGTGCGGGGACGCTCAAAGTAAAGGGAATATAGGTCTGGCCCCAAGCCCAGTCCCGGTTGGAAGTGTCAAGGCTGAAAGAAGGCCTGGGAAGACCACTCAGTAGGTATGGCGGGAGGAAAACTTCGACACGGTACTCCTCTGGGTTCACGCCGTCTTCGGGATTTGATCCCGAGATGAGAACTCGCCCGTCAAGAAGGGTAATGGCTTCGCTGTGATACATGCGTGCAATGGTGGTATTGGCCGCGACGGTGAACCGACGGCCAAGCGGCTTCTCAGGGTCGTACAAGAGGGCATTCAGGTTCGGCTGATTGGCAAGACCAAAGCCAGCAACGCCGTGCTGTGCTCCTCCGCCGACGAAGTAAGTTCCATCTGGGAGGGGCGCCATGATGGGCATGACACGGAAAGACGGCATGCGTTCGAGATGCCACTCGGCGTTCGGCTCATCAGGGTGAATTGAGACACAGTTATCAAGAGCATTGGCGATCCCAATGGTCGAGCCACCGCAAATGAGAACGCCCAGGGGATCGGTGTAGGGATACTTTTGCGGAAGGAGCACAGCAGCGCCCTCGAGGGGATAAGTGCGGCCAGCCAGCGGGTCGTTCGGGGCTCCCGGCGCGTTGGGAAGCGTCTTGGTCGTCTCAAACGTCACCTCGTCAAGAATCCTTGCCTCGTTCCAGTAAGCGACAAAGATTCCGCCGCTCGGTAGCACGGCGCAGAATGGGTACAGGTTATTGGGGTCGGTGCGGTCGAGCCAGTCCATGTACAGCGGGGCGGTGCCGGTCTGGGGGAGAATCTCGATTGAGGGCACTGCGGCAGCGTTGGATCCCGTCTCACCGCCGATGACCATGACGGAGCCGTTGGCCATGACCATGGCACTTGGGTACCAACGGCCAGCCTGGAGCGAGAGCACGTTGACGTCCTCTTCCCAATCTTTTCCGGGCCAGTACAGGCGTGTGCCGTAGGTAGAATCACCAGACCACCCGCCAACCATCAGCTGCCTGCCAACCTTGTCAGGAAGGGTGACGCCGGCAGCGCAGAAGACATCGGTCTTGACATGGAGCTCCCTCCAGGCACCGCTAGGGTCACCAATCCTGGTGAGGTCGAGCTCGTAGGCGCCTGTCTCGTTGCCGGGGCCGGTCCCATGCTTAGACACGAACGAGACCTTGCCGGTGATGGTCTCCTGCGTGATCAGAGGGATGGTGACACCGTCAATGAGGAACTGGTACTGACCGGCACGGTGATCCGAGGGGTACTCGAACACGTAGAGCGGCTCGCCCGTCCAGAAATAAGTGCTCAGGCGAGCGCCACCGCCGCAGATGGAGGAGCCGTTGCCAGGGCAGACGATGTTGCACTCGATCTCGGGACGCAATGTCGCGCCGCGGGCCTCAACGTTCTCGGGGTCGCCACAATAGCACTCCTCACCGTACTCAAGACCGGCACCTTGATACCCAAACTCGCGGCAGTGGTCCAGACACATCTTGGGCGTCATGATGCCGGGGAAGAAGTTCTGCCAGTAAAAGGTACGCTGGTTGTCCACGTTGTCCTCAACGCAGCCCTGGTAGGTCCAGCCACCGAGGCCGCCGGTTTGCGGTGCAGGAGGCGCGTAAGCTTGAGGGATGCCTTTCGACACGATGCTCAGTCTGTCGCCAGCACCGCACTTTTGGGTAGCATCACCAGGGCAGTTCATGCTGCACTGGGATTCGGTCGTCACTACCGCACTATTGTGGATGGCGTTTCCGCAGAAGCACTGCACGCCGTACTCGGTTCCCGAGATGGTGTAGCCGAGGCCCTGACACGTAGTGGCACAGAGAGCCGGCGTGTTGACTTGGCTGTCGGGAACCTGGTGGGGGAGGGCACGGCCTGTTGTGCCCTCGAGCCAACATCCGTGATGCTCCCAGCCTGCCGGTAGGTCGGTGGCTACCGGTGTAGGGGTCACACGGGAGCTGGAGCTTGGGGAGGCAGAGGTCGAACTGAGGGGAGGTGTGCCACTTTTCGCATAAACCGACAGTCGATTGCTGGCGCCGCAGTACTGGAAGGGGTTGCCTGAGCAACTGAAGCTGCAGTCGCGGGCAGGGGCAGCCATGGACCCGGTACCAAAAGAGTTACCGCAGTAGCACTCGCGCGCGTATTCAACGCCAAAGTACGTGAAGGCGGAACAGAATGTCTGACACGCCTCGAGTGTCATGTCGTCCGACGCGAATGTAGCGCCGCTCAGCGCTCGCATCCCGGTGGCCTCGGTCCGGCATCCGTACCACTCGTAGGTGCCGACCTCGGCGGGTTGGCTTGGCCCGGTGGTAACGGGCCCGGTCGGTGCTGCAGAGGCGGCGGAGGCGCTGGTGGTGGACCTAGACCGTGTTAGCTGTGTCGCAGAAACCGTGAAGATGCACTTACGACATCAGGGTCGACGAAGGGAGTTCACCCCGAGTGTAGACATTCAGGCGATTTCCGGCACCGCAATACTCGGAGCTGTTGCCGTTGCAGAGCATGTTGCAGCCAGCAGCAGGGGCACCGCCGTTGGAGATGGAGTTGCCGCAGAAGCATTCGCCTCCGTATTCAACGCCGGCAAGCAGAAAGTTGGCCGCCAAGCAGGCGGCGGTGCACCTGTCAACTGTCATCTGGGACGCGGGGATCGCGGTGCCGCTAACGCCGTAGGTCAAGGCGCGGCCGGTAGTGCCCTCCGAGTAGCAGCCCATGTGCACAAAGCCATTGACACCGGGGTTGGTCTGTGGCCCGACCATGGCGGTGCTGTGGAAGAGGTTGAGACGGCTGGGGCCGCCACAGGGTTGAGTCGAATCTCCGGCGCAGGCCATGTTGCACTGGGAAGCAGAGACTTGAGAGGCGGCCGGAGCCAGGCTGTTGCCACAAAAGCACTCAACCGAATATTCAACACCGGCATACGCAAACCCCCGCGTCTCGCAGAAATCGATACATGTCTTGATCGTCATGTTGGCGGGGTCTGCATATCCGGCGGCGCCAATGGCCCTTCCGGGGACATCCGCCCAACATCCTTCCGACGTCCACGAAGCCGGGAGAGTGGCGGGAACCGAAAGCTGGGCAAGGGAAAGGGGGACCAGGAGAAGGAACGAAAAAACGAATGTGGACCTCATGGTCAGCTATTGTCGTCCTGGGCCAGACGCAGCGTGAGAACCGAACAGACTGAACGAGCGACAGAGTCAGAGCGACTGAGATAGAGAAGCAGCCATGTGCGGATGCCGTCCCCTATATGGAGGCCCGGCGGCTAGACATGTGGATGAATGACGGGTTCGCCTGGACAGGCCTTTTTTTTTTTTTTTT
>Ga0247765_1000802_pt1 | contig 20362 bp, 24 predicted proteins | sample UWRJL106311C6_FD_179949 | JGI IMG/M metagenome (GOLD analysis project Ga0247765, IMG submission 179949) | Plant litter microbial communities from Arlington Agricultural Research Station in Wisconsin, United States - UWRJ-L106-311C-6 | ecosystem: Environmental > Terrestrial > Plant litter >... | reverse complement strand
AGGGTGGGGGGGGGGGGGGTTTTTTTTTTTTTTGGCGCGGGTGAAACCTTTGAGGGGTGAAGGTGGGAAACATACCGTTGGTGACAGTGTCATAGGCAGCAGCAGCATCTATCAGGTATTGTCAGTTAACTGGTTTTCTGGTCTAGGTTGGTGTTTGGAGGTGGGAGCTGTGAAACACTGCTGATGTGTTAGCCAATCATCCTGCCATGCGCAGCATGTGGAGAGCGAGGGATTCTCAGCGCGACGAACCTCACTCTCTTTGAGCCCATCAACAGTGGTATTGCCGTTAGCGGCGTGGTCAGCCATTGCAAGATCCTGTCAAGCGGGGCACCTTCGTTTGTGGTGTTGTAGGAAGGGAGTCGGGTCTGGGGATGATCTGCTGCAGCGGAGGCTGTGATGACGAGATTGGGAGGGGGAATCGCGGACAAGAGCACGGCGATAAATCGTGCTTTGACAACAAAGCCGGCCTGGATGCTGCAATCACTGGATGCTTTGTATAGATGAGGGATGGAAGGGGCGTCTTCTTGCGGTGGGCAAGTTTTGTTGGGTTTTTGGGAGGGACTAAAAGGTGAAAGAGGGATGAGGGCTCAAGACGAGACAGCAAGGGTCAAATTATTTCTCGTCCGCTGCCAAAAAACTTGGTGACGAAAGGGAAAGAGCAGGCACGACACCAAGCGACTGGGGCCCACCAACCGCCCACCAAGGAGCTTGGTTAACGGCACGCACGAGCCAACTCCTCCCATGATCTCATCATGCCACAGCAACAAGCATTTGCCTGCACAGTGTCCGCTTATCAAGCGTGCAGCTGTTCACCTTGATGCCACCTCTCCCTTGATTGAACACGCATTGAGATGCCTCTGTCCACCGAAGTCATACACAGTTCTAGCGGTTTGCATGTTGGAAATTACATCTTACATGCAGTATATTTTCTGTATCATTGGTGTCATCCCTTATCGTTACGCGTCCCGACAAACCTTGATCACTGGATTAGTCTCGCACTGTGCCCCGCCGTTTGTTCTTGACACACATCACTTCATCCAGACGGCGTCGTCACCAAGCATGTGATCCTGCACTAACAGAAACACGGCACCCATGACTGGCCACCCTCCCCACCCGTCTGCTAAAATGTCGGATGTGACGTTGGCAGGCAATGCACAAACTCGTTATCTATGCACAGCATGAAACGGCACTGGTTTGGAAACATATCGTTTTCGTGACATATCTGTTGGTATAACTTCACTTTTCTAGAGTAATTCCCACTCTTGCTTCCGTCGAAGCACTTTCTAAAGAAGCAAAAGCACACCTGTGCAACCCCTAGATGGCAAGCCTGATGTGTTCTTTGAAGGCTGTTCCTTCAGTGAGGCAACCTACGGCCCCCTTGTATGAACAGAATATTGGTATCATATGCAACAGCGGAACAGCTCGATCAAGGCACCAGTATCGTGATAACCCGACTCTCATCACCTCAACTCCAGAATTATGTAAATGCAACATAAGAGGCGAGTTTTGCGCTGTCCTTCACTTTTCTACCGTCTCCAGCCCCAAAAGCTGCCGCTATTGCTGCTGGTTGGGATGCTTGTGGGTGCTGGGACTGGTGTTTTTGTCGGAACCTCTGCTGGCGCTGGCCCCGCATTTGAACCTGTCAGACGACCAATCATACCCATGGCTGCCGACGCGGCCGCCGAGGCTCCACTGGCAGCGGTCGCAGCAACAGTGCTGGTTTGCATCGCCGGGGGTGTTTCACCAAGGGCGAGCCCGAACGCTCTGCGGAGACTTTCCAACTTTTGCTTTGCTTCTTCAGCTTCTTGTCGTGCTATTGCTTCGGCAGTTTTCGCCTGCGCAAGCTCCAACAAGAGCGCATCGTGCTCTGCATCATGTACTGCAGGAGGAAGCGGGGGTGCCACGGACATCACCGAAGAGGCGCGCTTGCCGTATGTTGAAGGCGCCTGGGATGGTGTTGACTTGCTACGGCCGAGTTTAAGCTCACGCAAACCTCCGCTAGGGGTTGGGGCTGGGGCAGCTGCAACTGCCCCAATTGCGCCGGTTGCTCTCGTGAACCAGTCCGCGTTGTCTGTCCCCGACGCCGGTGTATCAGAAGCCCTTGCTCTAAGACCATGGATCTGTTTTTCTAGGCGTTGTTTTTCCCCATGTAAGTTCCGTACATGAGAATGACTCTCTCGCAACTGGTCTTTCATGGTTGCCATCTCTTGTTCCATTTCGTATACCTTGCGTTTGGCTTCTTGTGTCTTGGCGAGTTCGTGGGAGAGTTGCTCCTTCGCGCGTGTCAGCTCATCTCGAAGCTGCGATTTCGTTTGCGGTAAAGATGATCTCCGGTCAATTGTGGCCGTATCAAAACGCGTTGCTACAGCTTCGAGTAGGTCGGGAAACTTTTGTGCCTCGTTTGATGCATCCGCCCCCGTTATCGTCTTGTCGCTATCGCCGCTGCGCGATGTCAAAATTGTCTCACTGCCTTCTTTTTGACGCAGTGTGTCCAATAACGATCTGACTATTCTGCCATCTTCGTCGCGCTCCTCCCTCTCTTTCTGTAATTGGCTAGCCAGCAGCGCATTGTTGCGCTGCAATTCGGTGAGTGCCGTGAGCAGATCTTCAATCTGACTATGCAGATATTTGGTGTCGTCTCTCGCACCATTATTTGTGGTGGATGCAGATGTCACTTTTGATGATTCGCGATCGGTCGCACTGTCTCGAGAAATCGTTGTCGCTTCGGTGGATGCTGAGCTCAAAACGCTAGCGGCAGATGATGAGGTGGTGGACGCCGCAGCTTCCATAGAATTGAGAGTAGAAGCCAGGCTCTGCTTCGAGGTGCTCCGTCGGAGCATGCTCAGCGGCCGTGAAGGCGCGCTGAGTCCGGGACTGAGTGTGTTGCCGGGGGCGGGCGGCGATGATGAAGAAGGTGCAGTGGTCGCAGCTGCTTGCGCGAACGAAGCCAATTTCGGGGTCGAGGGGGAAGCCCATAGGCGCCCCAAGAAACGGGAGGCTGCTGTAGTAACGTCCAACACCCGGGTGACATCTGTGCTCTTAGGGTTGGCAACCGAACTCAGATTAGCCTCCCTGTACCCCTGTTCAAGTGCCGCCATCCGTTCCCTTGTCACCACATCCGAGAGACTGACGAAATCCTGGACGAACTCATTGGCGTTGTAGTGATAGCAATCCCACAAACCCCGTGAGAGTAGCAATTGCATTACGTCCTCAAGTTCGGTGCAAGCCAGAATGCGGGCCTGGTTTTTTTGCATGAGGGACAGCGCCACTCGCATAATGGTCTCTGACGCTCCCTCGGCGAAGATCACATCGTAGATGCGAAACAGCATGGGTAGGGGGCACGTTACGGCGAAAAAAGAGAGGAACCATTGTGAAACATAGGCGGGCTCAACCTGTAAATCGTCCAGATGGGCTGACAGAGTGGGCAGATGCTGTCGCAACAGTTCTCGAAACTGGTAAATCCGGACGTGAAGCCCTGAAAGATCGGGCACAAAACAGTGGCGCAGATCGTAATTTTCCATCAGTCTGGGTTGCATGCATGTCAGCGGGAATCGACTCGGATCCAACGAGTGCTCTCCTTACCTGACCAGGACACAGAAAGCCTGCTTGTCCGGCATGTGCATCAACAGTGGGCCAACCAAAAATGCGAGACCCTGGCAGTAGCCTATCTTCGTGTCGTAGAGGCTGAAGCACTTTAGAACACGGCCGAGCATCCTCTGGCCATCACCTTCGGGGTCCCTGAACATGTCAACACCAGGAAAGCTTCGACCGAGGTCTTTAGTGATGATGCCCTCATAGGGGCTTGATTCACCAGACAGACGTTCATAAACCTCTTCTAGAGTGCTGTCGCGAGCGCCCGACATGCTTTGCCATACCACACCGCGAAGTGGCGGGGGGACGCCTCTTCGAATCTTGTTCGATAGCAAAGTCGGCAAGCGAGCTGCCGTCTGCTTGGGATCTTTGACCAATGCCATGTAAAACTCGAGTTCGGTCATGGGAGGAGGTGGAACTACCGAATAACGAAGAGCTGGAGGGGTCGGTCCGTTGACCATATTGCGCAACTGTGCCATCGATGGGGGCCTGGGTCGGCGTTCGGGCGACTCCTTCAATCTCTCCACTGCCTGTACCTTGACGCTCTTGGGGTTCGTGGCGATTTTGGCGTTTTCCTGCTCTAGTCGAGCGAGGAGAGTTGCTGTAGACTATAGTTCCGCATAGTTAGATGCTATATCGAACGCGAAAGCAAGCGAGGCACTCACATTATCCGCATCTTGGTCTTTTGACTCCATATCTTCCGTTTTCTGCAGCTGTTCCCAATCGACTTTGTCTGACTCGGAACTCGACCTCTCTATTGGTGATTCACTGCCGTCTTGTTCCCCCTCTTCACTGTCCAAGTCCGATTGCTCTAGCTCTTCTTGTAAATTGGGTCCCAGCATCGGTGCTGGCGCCCCTGGCTCTTTGTCCATATCGCCATCCTCCTCTTCCTCCTCCAGTTTTTTTGTCATGACTTGGGTCGGAGTGTAGTCGATACCGTATACCGTTCTCCTAGACGGTAAGGGGTTCAGAGGAATCGATGTGTTGATGTGCAACGAGGGCGGTTCGGAAAGTCGGACGGTTACCAAGGAATCGTGCCCGAAAGCTCGCTTTGGCATCTCCGTCGGAGTCGACGACATGCCAGACTGCGTTCTGACGCCATCATTGGGGATCGAGGCCGACTCGGGCAGGCTAGGCACCTGTGTGTTGGTGACTTCCTGGTCGAGATCCATCCCGAAGCCCTTCGCCCCTGAAACAATCAGGGAGGCAATTTGGGCCTGCACTGGCGCGCCCAAACACCAAAAAACGTCCCAATGGATAATGTGCTATTCCAAGGTCGGCCAGAGAGTACCGTTGTGGATATCGGGTCCAAATCCGCCGCCAAAAACGTCGTGTGGTGAGTGATTCCCAGCAGTAGTCCGCCGAGAGAAATTTTCCCGACTTCTGAAAGAGAAATGTCGTGGGAAGGAGGCGATGGAGCTCGTCGCGCTCCAGAAGGCACGAGAGACAGATCGAGCTTTGGATTGGTTGTCTCTTGGCACGCGACTTGCTGGCGCTTTCTGTCGACGTTATCGTTTCATCGAGGGATGGGGGGAGACTGCGATCGTTGGTGCGGCCTCAGGTCGAATTCTCGGCTGGCTGGCGGGTCGGAGGGAGTGATGTCCTTCTCACAGCTCTGCACTAGCACCAGCAGCAGGAGCTGGAGAAAAGATTAGGAGTGGCACGATTCCCAAGGCCAAAAGGGTAAGAAGACAAGGATGCCTGAAGGTGCGTGCCGCAAAAGGGAGGAGCGACCTAGGAGCGACCTAATGGGTGTCATGGGTTCGGGCAAGCTCCCCCTTGATTGTCTCTGCAACATCGGCTTCGGAAGAATTGAACAGACACCACTCGCCCTCAACGCATCGAGACGACAGCGGGGCGGACCAATAGCACGCAATGAAAGCCAGGCAACACACAAACTATTTGCTGTTTGGTCCCAGAATTTTTATGAGGCCGAGACTATCTCCCTATTTCGTCGAATCCCAAGTTGAACGCACCAATGACTGCAGGTGGCGCCCGAAATAACGAAATAAGGCTGGGTCCCAGTGCGTCCTTCCTGCAGGCCCGGTCTGCATGCTGCACTACCGAATGCAGAATTCAGGAACCAACGGAACATTAGACAGGGGCCACCAATTCCCATAAAACGGCATTCCAGGTACACCAGCGTCCCGAAAGACAGGTCTTTGTCCGTCGTCGTTACGACAGCGGACGTTCCAATACGATTGTCTGTCAAATCCAAGAGCAAACCCCAGAACAAACAAGGCCAGGCCCAAACAGCCTAGGGAGCCATGGAAACTGAGCCCGCTATTTGTAACGTAACCCCACAGTAAACAAAGCCCCAGTTGGGGATCCGAAATTGGCCCGGCGAACAGAATGCATGACCTGCCAGGCTGGCCAACAACGCCACATCTTCATGGCATTGCATCCCGCCGCCTTATTGCTGGGAGCGCCGGCCAAGCAAAGGATCACAAACACATGTCCTACTGACTCTGCACGATGATATCTGATCACTGACACTGCCTCTAATGTAAGCCTCATAGGCGTCGCCAGTCCGGTCTACGAATAAGAGGAGATCCGTTATGTGACACCGGGAACATCTATCTGCTGCGAAGTTGAGCCGCCATCGCTAAGTAACTATATGTCAACCGTTCATGTGCACAGGGAAGCTTTCACTTACCTTACCCGAGCAACTCGAAACCCCCCTCCCCACACGTAGCTTCCTCGAGCTTCCCAGCTTTAGCTTCTACTCCCTGCTGTGACTCTGTGCGCCGCAGCTGGTCGGCTCCCGATCAATGATCATCGAAGCAGGATGGGGGTCAGCCCCTAGTGAAAATCATCCGTTAGCAGACTGAGCTGAGCTACCACCTCCCACTTGTCATCCACCCTTCCTGTGAAGCAATTCAAAGATCAGATCTTAGGTGCCACGCGCATTCCATCTCGAATCATTCCCCCTTAGCAGTCCAACCCCCGAAATTGTTTGCATGGTGCTTTACCGCTTGATGAGGGAATTCAAGGCGTAGGCGTGGAAATCTAAGTCCTCGAATTTTATACCCAGTGCCTAAATATCCGCGTCTTGTTCAATGCCTCGTTTCAATGCCTCGTAAACAGTTCTCCAGTCGCTGAGATATAGAATAAACCCCTGTTCAGTACCCAATCTTTCGGGTCGGGTTTGTATTCAGTCGTATTTCTTCTAGCAGTTACCTACGTACCTATCGATCGATCCCCAAACCACGGGCTGTGCACTTGAACCAGGGGTAAAGCGGTTCGAACTCTGACACCTCTGGAGCCCTGCATCCTATCATCCTGACAGCCGCGAGGAAAGCCAAGTCGCGGCATGGGGTCTGCGGTCAATCATCGCACCCCGCCAAAAGCTGAAACGTACCACGGGTAGTCATCCGGTGAACTCCCGAAACTAGACTACACTGTGAATACGCAGCCACATGAGTTGACCTCTCATATCGGGTCGCATGTCCAGCCGAGTGCCGGCCTGACGATGGGATTATATAGCTTTACCCTACACCACCATGCACGGAAACGGTGAGTCTGTATCGTTATTCTCACAATTTGTTGCTTCGCTATGTGACCGATCCTTCACATCCATTCCCAAAGACACCGCAATCCATGCAGACAACCCGAGAGGCAAAGTCAATCGCAACGGCCAATAACACCAGCCCACAGTACAAATCTTACACAACCTGAACGCCGATACGTGACCATATCTGTTTTCAAGTCTACCATTTCCAGCCACCCCAGAAAGCAGAAGAGCCAAATTGAGCGACATGCTCCAACGCTGACGACCTCGCCTGTCGCTTGCTATATACTCCTTGACCCTCTCAGGCTTCAAATGCTGACTCACAAAACAAAAGTGACAGGTGAATCATGAGCGTCATTAGGACCGAGACGCTGACGTTCATACCTTCATCATCGGTGCGGCAGCGTTGGTCATCTGCGGAGTTCTTTGGACCTGAGGGGCGGGACTCCCATGGTTCGACCCCGGGCCTCCCAACGCCTGGCCGTTTTGTGCCTTCATCAGATTCGCCTGCTGGGCAGCGACAGCCTGTTGAGCTGCTGTCCTTTGGTTCGGCATCTGCGGGGGAGGTTCTTTCCGAGGATCAACCCCAGGGAATAAAGCCTGCAGCTTTTTATATAGATCCTTGAGAAGCTGGTCTCTTTCTTCTCTATCTAGATTGGGATCTGGTGGCTTTTCAGATGAGTCATCTGCGATGCTCTGAGGAACCTTGAGCTTGAGCTTAAGGTTTAACGGCGGTGGCATCAAGTACGCAGGGTAAGGAGGTGCCTGGAGTGATTTACGGTCGGCGAGAGCCGCCATGTACGCAAGGTTCGTGTGAAGTCTGCGCATGCAGCTTTGGCGACGAGTTAGCCCATACCTAATGATGAAGACGAGACTGCAACTCACTGTGTATAGTCTAGTTGGGTTAGCCGCTCCTCCTCCGCATAGTCTATCCCATCGTTGGCAGCTGCTCCTCCTGCAGCTTGCTCCTTCTTCAACTCCGATTTGCTGTTTGTCAGGGACACCACCTCATACAATAGTTCTTGGTTAATTTCCAAGAGAACAGCAAACCTCTCTTTCTCTCGAGACTCGGTAGCGGGACTTTGAGGGGTGGATACGCTAGAGGTTCCATTAGTCTGAGCGGGTGGCCCCGTTGGCGGAAAGGTTGGCGTTTGGGGTGTCGCTGCGGCGCTCGGTGGCTGCTGGGGGTTGGCCGAAGTCTGGCTTTGGGGGGTGCCATGTGGCTGCGGTGTCGAGAACTGGGGGGGTTGAGGTGGCATGGTGCCGCCGGGGGTGCCTTGAGCTGGATTGTATGGTCGTTGGGGGGTCGAGGCATTCATCCCGGCATGGTTTGGTTGAGGTTGATGCATCCGCTGCATCATGGGTTGCTGTGGGGCCATTCCGGCATTCATCTGGAATGGAGCCATCGCACCGCCCATGGAACCTGCCATCATGTAGTTGGCAGGGAGTTGAACTTGCGGGGCGGCCGAAGCCGGGATGCCCACGCCGTAGGGCTGACCCGTATAAGGTGTCTGATAGCCCACTATTGTGACGACGAGACATGTTAGTGTCCGTCCGTCATGAGATTTAATAGAGATCGTGGATACCCCCAGGCCCAGAGGGCGAGTGAGAGAGCTGGCTTGGAAACACCATCGGTCTGTGGCGCCCAGCAGCGCCGGCCGTGAAACCTAGGCGTCGCGTGTGACGAGGAAGAGAATGACAAACACTGGCAACCTCATTTCCACTTCGAGCAAGGGAGGAGAGAACAGTGTACGGAGCGGGGCAGAGAGGGCGATTAAAGAGGAGAGAGCTTACTTTGACCATTGGCAGCCATGTGCGGCATAGGGGTGTTCTGCATCATTCCCGCAGGGCCGGGACCTCCCATCATGGTAGGATTAGGTCCAGGCGGAAAATGGCCAGCTTGGGCACCCATGGGGAACTGCTGAGGGTTATACATCATGGGCTGCGGCTGACCCGGCGAGGGGCCAGGCTGCAGGTGAGGGTTCTGCTGTGGGGGGGCGCCGTTGAAAGCCGGGCCACCAGCAGGATTGGGATAGCCATAAGTGGCCGAATACATGGTTGGATGATGATGCCCGAGCCCAGGCCAGGGCGAGGACGGGGGTTCGGAGTGGGTGACGAGAGCGAGGCGGCGGCGGCGGAGACGGCGGGATGTGACAGCGAAGCGTCGTGGATCAGCTCAGGTTCTGCGGCTGCCAAGGTGGGGAAGGGCTGTGGCCATCAATCACAATCCGGGAGACAAGAATCCCAGCTGCCGTGCAGGCGTCAAGCCGAGCTATGACGAACGAGGTGCGCCTCCACGAATGCCGTGAGCCGTTCAGAGAATCAGGGAGTACGGGGAATCGAACGAGGACGGGGATTGGATGCCAATCCGGTCCAAGATGGATGCGAGGGGTTCTGTTTGCGGCGGCACTCCTTGTCCCTTTCTTCCCTGGCCAGATTGGTCGGTCGCAACGCAATCTCTCTAGCTTGCTCTTACTTTCTCCGTTGTGAAAAAGAGCCGGGTGGTATGTGTGTCGTACGGTATACTCCGTACCCTTGATGAGAGGGCACAGGGGTAGGGCTGTATGTAGCAGGCTACCAACGGCTTGGTTAGAGATCCACGCGGGATCTGCCTTTATTACCGTTTCGCCGCCTTTTATTATTACGTCCTCACCGAGGTACGCAGGCAGGTACTTCGTACTCCGTCGAGGAAGTCCTCGGCGGGTAGGGGTTAGAAATGGGGAGTGGCTGCCGGGAACGCTCAAATGCAGGCGAAACCTACCGAGGACACGCAGCGTGTCCACGGGGTGTGGGAGAATGTGTGGCTGGCCGCAGGGCCAAGGCAGGGGGGAATGGATGAGATGGAGACAAGAGAAAACTGAGATAAGGTGACGCAAGGCCGGGTGCTAAAGTATGGATCCCGAGGGATGGGGTGTGTGCAAATTGACTTGGTCGATTATCGCTGCTGTTCTGTCGACCGGTGGGCGGCGGGCGCGGTGTCAGAGGGGAAAGTTTCGCGCGCGTCGAACAAAATGCCACGAGGGCCAGAATGCAAATTGGCAAGCACCGAAAAACCAGTGTGAGTGGCTCCTGCTTTTCGCGGCGGCTGTTCCATTCAACCCCTGTAAGATTGTTCGCGCGGTACTTGAAAAACCTTGGCGGTCGTGAGGACCCCTCCTCCGAACAGCCTGGGAGCCAATCGACCAGGGGATTTCCCCTGTTATTTGGCCGAATGAGAAAGTTTAAGGCCATTGAGGTCTGAAAGTATGCGAAGTAACGCATGGGGTTTTAAGACCCAGGGCCAAAATATCTTTTCTTGAGGCCTCACAAAGATCTCACCGGGTAGCTGTTCAATTGGCGTTGCATGTCCTGCTTTCGAGTCCCGCGCTAACAGTCTATCAGGGGTTAGATTGTGGTGTGCCAACTGCGCTAGCCTGATTTGTATTTACATTTGGCACAAGGTGGGGCAGTCTGACAAGGGTGTGCCTCGACTCCAGCACGACCGATGCTGCTTCTGCATGGGAAGCCCTAGTTTGCCTCATCATCCCGCTCCTACCATTGCTCCTCCTCCCGTTCAAAAAGATGATGCCGCAAATACTCGCCCGCGTCTCTCATGCACAATCAAGTTGTGCAGCCGGATCACCGGCTGGCCACAGCGACATGGCGGCGTCGCAGCGCTCCTGGGTCAATCAATCGTTTCTACAGAGGATTTGATACAGCCTAACCTACAAACCGTCATCCACTTCGTACTACACCACCATCACTGCCCGATGCCCCTCACTTCGGAGGTGTAGCGGGTTCCGTATTTGGAATTTCCAGCCAGCACCTCGAGGAAATGCTTCGCAATCACCGAGTCTGCGCATCACTGTCAGCAATGCTCGATCAATTCCAAACCCAACCCCCAAAAGGGGTACATACCTGCTTTGTCCGAGGGATGCAGCTCATCGTACCACAGAAATGCGGAACGTGGCCCAATGGCAGTTTGGTCAACACAAATCTGGTTGTTGGTGGCCTGGCAGTGCCTGAAGTAGCCAGTCACGTTGTACGGTGCATCGAGGAAATCTTGCGGCTTCCTGGTAATGTCGAGCAGCAGGCTGTGGACGTCGAAGACGTCAAAGTTGACTCCCGGCCAGCGTGGCTTGAGAGCGACCTGGAACGGAACACCGTACTCGAAGATGGTGTTGACGTTGGTCGTGTACTGCTTGATCTTGAAGTTATATGCAGTTACATTGTACGCTGTTTTGTTGGCCCAAAACTGACTGTCGAGAGTACCACCGTTCTCGGGCAGCGCATACAGGGGTGATAGCTCCAACGGAGCTGTGTTGAGTAGGACGAATCTTCGACCGCCCGTCTTGTAGATGGCGTCAAATACTGACCAGACGCAGTCGACGTAGTCGCTGATAGTGGTACCGGGAGCCTGCGAGTCGGACAGAAATGCGTTGTATCCCAGATCGTTGGTGCCGATCCACAGGGCGTAGACGGTATTGTCGGGAGTGCGAGCAGGGTACAGCGACTTGAAGCCGACATCTGCTACAAAGGAGGGGATCTCGTCCTCGAGCACAGAGGGAAAGTCGCGCTTGATCAGGGCGAAGTCACGCGAGACAATCTTGTTGGAGCACGTCGCGCCGCTCACAGCATAGTCGGCAAGGCTGGCATTGGCAGCCCGAGCAGCGTACTGAGCCCAAGTGAGGCCACCGCTGGCTGTCGTCTGGGATTCTTTATGAAGCTGACCGGGCGGGGGAGCCTTCCCATTGTTGTTGATGTAATATCCTAGCCGTCCGTTGTCGGTGAAGCTGTCTCCAAAAGTCACAAGGGTGTCGAGGGACCCCTTGACCGCACACCTGCCACGGCAACGGTCATTGGGTGCAGGGCCGGCGGCAGCAGCGACGGCCGCTCCAGCAAGGAGCAGCAAGAACAGCATGGTGAGCTTTGTCGGGAGCGCAGGGCGGATCAAGAGCACGAATTCCAGGAAACAGGGCTGGCCTTCATCTTATACCGCTATGCTGCCATAACAATTGCTCCCGGGGGTAATATATCGACCCATTCAACCGGGATGGCGGCAGAGTCTCGGCAGGGACGGGTCACCTACACTGTAGGCTATATTGGCGAGCCCATGCGGCGAGGTAGCAGGTGGATTGGAGGACACAAAGGAACGTTGGGAAAGAAAGGGCCAGGGCGGGATCCATGGAACTGCTGCAACGCCGTCGACTGTTTACATGGAGGGTAGCCGGTACAAGAGCGCTAAGCAATCGCAAATTGAGGGCCTAGTGGAGGGATATGCAGGACGCGGCAGTGATGGCAAGACGGCCACGACCGGGAGGGAAAGGCCGGAGATTTAGTAGGCGCCATTTGTATTCAGAAATGGAAACAGAGCGGAGATGATGGGGCATATGGGGGGGGATGACTTCGGTACGTGACCGGGAACACGGCATGGCCCAGCGACCGTGCCGTTGCATCGTCCCCAGCTTTTAGTTGTTTCGCGACCGCCTAAGCTTTTGGTGCCGGGACAAGCACATCTTCGATCCGCGGCAGACAAGTTGGAATTGGCCAATGGGAGCCGGGGCCTTAAAACAGGCTAAATGCTTGGTGTTATATGTGTTTGGAGGGTTAGGGTCAAACTTGGCTGGTTGGTCCGCAATGCGAGACGCCAGGACTCGATCTTCCGCCGGTTTACATGGGTTGGGTCCCTGGCGGGTTTTCAACGTGAATTGGATGGCGTTTGTGCTTTTCCTGGAGCATAATAAATGGCAAGAGCGATCTGCTTTTGAAATTGGCGAGACAGCGCCGACTTGGGATGAGAACGGACCAGGGCCCCGCTATCCGGCATCGGAGCGAGGCCCAAATGCTCGTTTCAATGTGACTCTCATCATGAATCTTTTTGGACTCTCTCATGACTCACATGACCTCAGCGATATAATCTGGATCGGGTGAAGATACAGCTTTCCTGTTATCGCGTTTCCGCATCGAAGTTCTCCTGGGTAGGTCGAAGTTAGATTCGGGTTGAAAAAGGAAGGGAAAATGCCGCCGTTTAATCTCGAAACATGTGCGAGGCCCAACATTCTCGCTTTGGACCCGTACCGTTGCGCTCGAGAGTAAGATTCATCTCATGTTTATGTTTTATTTAATTTTATTCCTCGAGCGTGGCTAATCGGCGCTCCAGCGATTACAAGGATGATGGCCAGAATATTCTGCTCGACGCAAATGAGAACGCGTACGGGCCGTCCCTCCCCGGCGCCGCCAACCCCGGCTCCGCGGCGGGCTCGGGCTCGGGCTCGGCCCCCACGTTCGACCTCGCCGGTCTCCATCGGTACCCGGACCCGCACCAGCACGACCTCAAGCAGCAGCTGTGCGACCTCCGAAACACGCACGCCCACACGCTCAAGACGTTAACGCCCGAAAATCTCTTTGTCGGTGTCGGCAGCGACGAGGCCATTGATGCCCTCCTGCGTTGCTTCTGCGTCCCGGGCCGGGAACGTCTGCTCGTCTGCCCTCCGACATACGGCATGTATTCGGTATCCGCCCAGATAAACGATGTCGGCCTCGTCAAGGTGCCCCTTCTTGGCGCCCCAGACTTTCAAATCGACGTTCCCGCCGTGCTTAACGCCCTGACCAATGACCCGCTCATCAAGCTGATTTACTTTTGCTCACCGGGCAACCCGACCGCCTCCCTGCTCTCTAAAGACGACATCCGCGCTGTGCTCGAGCACCCCACCTGGAACGGCATCGTCGTGGTTGACGAAGCCTACATTGACTTCGCCCCCATCGACGCCTCCCTCGCAGAGTGGGTGACCGAGTGGCCCAACCTCGTCGTCATGCAGACCCTTTCCAAGGGCTTTGGCCTCGCCGGCATCCGACTCGGCGCTGTCTTCGCCGCCCCGCCCGTCGCCCGCCTGCTCAACAACCTCAAGGCCCCCTACAACATCTCCTCCCCGACCAGCGCCCTTGCCTCGTCCGCCTTGTCCCTTACCGGACTTGCTGCCATGCGCGCCTCCCGTGACGCTATCGTCGCCCAACGCAATCGCCTGATCGCGGAGCTGCCCAAGATTCCCGGCGTGGGCCGTCTCCGCGGCGGCACGGTGAGCAACTTTTTGCTGTACGAAATACTCAACGCGCAGGGCGAACCCGACAACGCTACGGCACTGGCAGCGTATCAGCGGCTGGCTGAGACCAAGGGTGTGGTGGTGCGATTCCGTGGGAAGGAGCATGGGTGTACGGGATGTCTGCGGATTACCGTTGGTACAGAGGCTGAGGTGACGAGATTTCTGGGAGCGCTGACCAAGACGCTGCTGGAGGTTAGAGGGCAGTAAATGGGAAGTTGGATTGTGGTATACAGAGACGATACATAGAGTGGGTGGTATAGAGGAGAATAAAGGGTTTGGTCTTGGTGCTCGTACGAAGTAGATACTCCAGCCGGCGGTGCGGTCTGAACTGAGCAGCTCATCTTCACACATGGCGCCCGCTCTCCTCGACAGCGTGCCAGCCCGAGACCCTATGAAGTTGGTCAAAGTACCTAGGCAGGCAGGCAGACAGGTAGCTACTTAGGTAGAGAGGTAGCCAGGCCATACAAAGGTCAGGTGCTTTGGGTTCCATCTCGTAGCTTCACGTTTTCCTCTTAAAGTCTAGAATACGCACTCGAACCGGCGGAATTGAAGGAGGGGAGCCTAGACCACCTAACCAAGGTGCCCGCATGTATACCCACTCCGCTGGGCAACGCTTCTTAGTCACTCACGTATTCTAGGAACGGTTACACTATGGGGGACCGGCCTCGGGTATCAACTGTCATCATCCGAATAAAAACACTGCACGCCAAAGGGAGTTGACAGTGGTGGAGTTCATAATCTCATGTCATTCAACTTTCTCCTCAACTACCTCTCCACCTTGCTCAAGCCAAACCAGGCCAGGTCTCGCTTCCAGCAACAATAAGCCCCAAAAAGTCCAGTCTAGTCTGCGACCACGTCTACCTAGACCCGACGGTTCCTTTTACCAGCACAAGATAATGCCATGCAGAAAGGTTATGCTGAAAAATTGTATATACAAACGAAGTGAAGAGCCATTGCGGTTGCGGTCCTCGTTTCCATGGTAAGAGTGATGATATCCAAATGAGAAGAATAGATTGTTGGGATGATATCTAGTATTTGATAGTGGTAGTTCGGAGCTCTGATAGATTGCTTAGAGATGACGATAGAAATGGAGCTGGCTTAGATCATCCTCCCCATGGCCCGGCGCTTTGCAGGTGCTGCGGACTGCGACGAAGCAGCCGGGGCCGCTGGCCCGGCAGGAGACGAAGCAAAGTTGCGGACGACCTTGATAGCGTCACCCTTGAGTGGTGGGCTGGATTGGCCGATGAGGAGACCCTGAATAGTCTCCAGGGCGCACATCTCCTCTCCCAGACCCGTCTGGCCGTCGAAGCCGCCGGTGTACCATTTGTGACCACAGGAGGTTCCGGCGGAGCCACCGGTGCATGATTTTGCAGCAGCCCGGGCTGAGGTCTGCAGCAGAGTGTCGACCTTGGGCTTGAGTGAGGGCACGAACAGGGTAGAGGCGTACATGAAGCGGGACATGTAGGCCTTGAAGCTGCGCATGTCGGTGTTGCACCTATCAACTCCTTCGCAAGCAGATTCCCACATAACGTTGGCGGCGTTGTCGGACGGACCTCCGAAAAAATAGCTTGAAGCAGCTTGGAGGAGCCGTTCAGCGCGGTTGGCCCACTTGGGGTCGCCCGTGTGATCTGCCATGACGGCTGCGCCGTACATGTAGATGCCGGCCGTGTACGAAAAGGAGATGGGGTTAACGTCGGTGCAATTGTGGCGGGAATGAGCGCCGTCCTGCACATGGAAATCGGATGTGATGAGGCCAACAGCCTGAGTCCAGTCCCAGACCTTCTCGGCCCACTGAACATACGTCTGATTCCCCGTTGCGCGAGCTAGGCGCGCCGAAATCTGGAAAAGACCGCCGTTGCTAACTGTGTTCTTGTAGTCGAGACCGTTGGGGTTTGAGGCAAAGATCTGCCAGAGCAAACCACCACCGCAGGCTGTCGTGTTCCATCTCGAGGCCAACGAGTTCCATAGGTTGGTCGACAGTTGCAGCCACGATGGTTGGTTGGGATCAGGCTGTGGGAAGTTCCTCTCAGCTGCGGCCATGACACTAAATCCCCACATGGCCTGGTCATCGTTCCCTTCTTGTCCAAAGTGTGTCGGCAACATAAAGTCCTTGTCAGGCCCAACTTGAGCCAAGAGGGCCGTGGCAATAGTCGGATCGTAGCTCTTGTCTCCGGTGAAGTGCGAATAATCAAGCATAGAACCGATGAAGGCTCCACACTGCCACCAGTAGTAGGGAGCGGGCAAGTCTACAAACTTCTCGGCATTACCGGGATAGTAGGACATGGCCCCGGCGGCAATGGTCTTTGCAACACCTCGGATGGAATCTAACTGTGTTAGAGCGGCACGGAGAATTATGCAACTGTCAACATACTGGCGTCATTGATATTCAGGTCCTTGGGGAGACCTGCGGCGATCAAGACCGGCACAGCGGCGGCGTGCGCTGACTTGAAGAACCTCATCTTTGGCTCTCTTTTTGAAAACGTTGTTGGATGTCTAAAATCTGGTCGCACAGTGAGTGAAAGTGGCTATAACAGCCTGGGCAATGAGGCGAAATGGATAGGTCTGCTAGAGACCTGAGATGCACGGCAATGACTCGGCACTGCTGAACGAGAGGCAAATGAAGGCAAAGAACGAGAAAGACTGAGGGGTGAAGCGAAAACGACAGTGACTGCTGATCAACGCAGTTGGCGTGGTAGACAAGAGAGAGACGAGAGAAGGAAAACAGGGAAGTTGCCACCGGCTGAAGTCGAGATGCCGAACTTGGCGGACACCTTTTAAAGAAAAAGGCCATCATCAACATGGGAGGCGGCCGGACTAAAAAAGGGCTGCGGCGCCTCCCTTGCGCAGCGATGGAGCCCGAGTCTGCAAAGGCTCTGCAGCTTGGAGATCCTGATCGGGACGACGAGGGCTGGGGACCACGGTGTCCCATGGCTCAAACAGCCAATGGGCGCGGGCCAGGTCGGCCGTGTACCACAATTTTAGCATGTTTCGCGTGTTTCCCGGTAACCCTTTGGAATGTCACAGCGGGAGAGGTGTTCGTCAGGGCGATCACCCGGCTGAACGAGCTTAGACGTGGCAGGAACAGTCCAGAGCTTGTGAGCTTCAGGGGCAAGACCGTTCCTGGGCGGGGCTAGTGAAGCGAGGGTCAGGGGCTCGGCTGGCGCTTGATTGGCTGGCGGGCGAAGCCACCACGGGCTGGGCGGTGGGGCTTGAAACGTGAAACAGGAGCTTGAAGGTGGAATTGAGATGACAGGCGCACAGCTTCCAGAGAGCAACCGCGCGACTGGATCGCGCTCTCTTCGGAGCTCCGCTGGCTGGCGTAGGGCTGTGAACGGTGAATCGTGCTGCTCAGAAGAAGCGAGCCTCGCACTTGGGCAATTCTTATGTTTCCGGTTACATCCGGCATCGACGACCCTCCAGATTGCTACTTGTCTTCGGTCTGCTCACCCGCTCCGCTAAGGTAATACTGACGTCGCTCTGCACAGGATATAATGATAGCCAACCGCCAACACAAGCTTCACCAGAGCAAAAGTACGGCAATTCCCCCGACCGGCGCCGACGCCACCGGCCATATCAGTGCCGTATTTCGCTCCGCTCCGGAAGCTGGGGAAATATCGGTCTCACCCCCACTAGTGACGACCGCTGTGCCGGCCAAGGTTGTGGTGCCAGGCGCCGGACCTGGCGTGGCAAGCGTCAACACACGGTCTGGGGTTGGCCCCTTTATTGTGCCCTCGCGGAAATTGGGCCCGATGGACGACGAGCTTGTGCAAGTTGCAGCTGTCTTTTGCTCCTGGCTGCACTACAAATGGGCCGTTCTAGACTGGGATTAGCCCGTGAAGTACAAGCGGGTTGGGTGAGTTGGCCTGGACGACATTTCACCAGACGCGGAGCCGCGATACTCGAGCGTCGAGGGGTCCTCGGTGAATACAAGCGGTAAGTCCTCGGCAAGTCGGCACCGCGGCGCTACATCTACACAGAAGACGGTGCAGGCCGTGACGGATTGGCCCTGCGTTATCGCATGGCACATAATGAGCCCATGTTCGGCTACACGAACGGGAAGCACTCATGCTGCTCACGATGCTCCCTCGCAGCACTCTCCAGTCGGAATCGCGGTACCCTGGGAGGTATACCGAAACTGTGTTCTGGCCTGCCGTGCCGACCGCCACGAGGAAGCCGGCCAAGAAGCTACGCAACACACAATTGGGTTGCCAGCTCATGACGGTTCGTGTGGCGCCACTTTGGGTGCTGTGTCGGACGAAGTTGGAGTCGAGGTTGACCACCCCGCCGAGTCCGGTTCCTTGGCAACGCCAAGACGGCTCAAAGAGCACAAAAGCGGCAGAAGTCGATGTTCAAGTATCATGTCACTCGGGACGTCTTGTAGACCTACCTTAATTCAAGCGCCGAAATCAAGCGCCCGGGCGGTTTGATGAGATCTCGACTTCCCGGCCCCGGAACGGTCCATTCTTGCACCGGTTCCGCTTCATCCGCGACCGGAAGTTGGGTTCCCCTCAGATGATGGATGTCCCGGACAGTCGAACAATCATCTACGTTCTTGGAGACCAGTCTTGAATTGTGGGCACGGGCTGCAGGTCACTATGTATTACCGTTTAACTGAGGTGAGGATTCTTCATATCCAGCTCAGCCTTGATTTGGGCTGTGCCACGGCGTAGCCAATGTACCCGCGCCGCTTCATCCCCTTAATGATGGGCATGGATTAGCGAGTTTGAGAGTGTTTGCGGCGTTGGGACAGGCAATGTGCCTCGGCTCCGCTCTCCGTGGATATAGGTACGGTCAACGTTGGTTAGTTTTGGCTCCTAGGGGCTACAGACAATGATGCATTCCTTAATTTTATTTCATAGTAAAACGCATCAGTCTAATAGCCAGGGGTGCTGGGTGCAAACTTCAAATCTCCTTCGTCTGCAATTCATTCTTTTTCTATCACTGTACTGGATACTTGTAGGGTGTCTTGGGTCTCTTGGGCTCGTCAACTCATTCTGAGGCAACCTCAGATGCATCGCCTCACGGCATGGGTTCTGGCCTCGCCAGCTTGGGCGGCTGCCCAAGTCACGACAAGCCTCGTTCTCCCATGTATCTTCGAGCCACAAATTATCGCATCCGTCATGACCGCCGCCTCGGATGCAACCACGTACTTCTTGACCTGCCCTCCCCAGGTCACTACATCAGCTAAGGGATGCGTGCTCGACCCAGGCGTCATCTTCACTGAGGGTCCATCAACTGTCCAGTGGTGGCAGACCACTAAGTGTGTTATTTTTTTTTTTTTTTTTTCATTTCTTTTTTTCCAACAGGCAATAAAACGGGGGAGTCACTACCGCACCCACTAACTTTATGTTCTGCACCGTACCTAGTGACGGGACCAAGACCTTAACCGCCAGCCTTTCCGCAACCTTCAAGGGCGATGACGCCTACTGGACTCTCGTTGACCCGTTCAACCCCGGGGGGTCAACGCTTAGCGGTGTCCAGCGCTCGTATAAGACGGTCGTGACGCCAGTCACGATTACGGCGGGTCTGGAGAAGTTGGCGTCGGGCGCGGCGGCTCAGGCTACCCCGGCATCTGGGCTAACAGCGGCTGCTAGTGGCTCTAGTTCTGTGTCTACTAAGGCGAGCTCGGCTGATGTTGCGAGGATCACACAAAATGTGGTCATGGCGGGTATGGCTGCTGCGGTGGGTGGAGCCGTGATGTTGTAAGTCTAGCATCTTGTTTGTAGACGGGGAAACGTGTACGTGTATAAAAGGACCATAATTAGCCCAAGGTTTGCTATGTATTCATCAATGACAACTCGACGCCATGCGATGCTAAAAGGGATCATCAAAGATGTATCAAAACGTGTGAGAAACGGGGTATTTTGCCTGACCAAGCCAACCGGGGCCATCTCGCTTTCATCAACCTTCTGTTTGAGGGAAGGCCGGCACCAGGAACGTGTATGTACGCGCTGTTGCAATCTGTAACACCTTCCACCTTAACCACCACTACCATCTCGCCACACTCACAACAAATTGGCACTCCCAACCGCAGGCCTGTCCTCCCGCCCATCCAACCAGCTCGTACAGTTAACACATCTCGTAGCCTAAGGATTATCGTTAGAATCATCAAAGAAAGTGGGAGAGAGAAAATTGGGGGGGGGGGGGGGGAAACCACCCCTTTCCCCCAACATCCTTCCAA
>Ga0247765_1000801_pt1 | contig 20420 bp, 13 predicted proteins | sample UWRJL106311C6_FD_179949 | JGI IMG/M metagenome (GOLD analysis project Ga0247765, IMG submission 179949) | Plant litter microbial communities from Arlington Agricultural Research Station in Wisconsin, United States - UWRJ-L106-311C-6 | ecosystem: Environmental > Terrestrial > Plant litter >... | reverse complement strand
AAAAAAAAAAAAAAATATTTAAAAAAAGAAAAGAAAAACAATCAACGCAAGTCCATGCGGGGGTTTGTATGGCGGGGTTTCACATCCATTTTCTCCCTTCCTTGCCACCCTTGTGGCCTTGCCATCGATGATGACATGAAAGGATTCCGATCTGTTAACTTCACTTAACACCAATTTTTTTCTTTTGCCTACAACTTTGTCTTTCACAAGGTTTAGTCAAAGCTGCACAGGCAACTGCGTCTCCTACAACTCTGCTGTATCAAGCATGAAGCAGTACCCGTTCACCGCGGGTGTTATGCTCGCCCTACCCCTATTACAATACACATTGGCGGCATCACCGCCAGTTCCGCCTTCGCAGGATCCCTTCTATACCGCGCCACGACACTTCGAGACTTACAGCCCAGGCGCCGTGCTCCGCGTCCGCACTGCACACGTCGACTTCTCCAACGCCATCGCCAACTGTTCTGCTGCATATCATATTGTCTACCGCACGACTGACACCCGCTACCGACCCTCCTGGGCCGTGACAACCCTCCTGCTACCGTCGTCGTATAGCCCATCCACAGCCACGCCGCTCCTGTCTTACCAGTACCCATACAACAGTCCCAATCCGGACGCCAGCCCCAGCTTCGACGGGCCCGCGCTGTTTGTCCCCGGAAGCCCTGTATCCACGGCTCTGAGCCGTGGCTGGCTCGTCGTCGTACCCGATTTCGAGGGCCCAACCGCCTCTTTTGGGGCTGGCGTCCAGGCGGGGCACGCAACGCTGGACTCGGTGCGCTCCGTCCTCTTGTTGTCCCGCGACGGTCAACACCTTAGTCCGCCGCTGGGCTCGGTTGCCCGCTATGCAATGTGGGGTTACTCTGGCGGCAGCATCGCGGCCGAGTTCGCGGCCGAGCTGGCGGTGCAATACGCACCCGAGCTAGTGTTTGCAGGCGCGGTGCTGGGCGGCGTAGTCCCCAACTTGACGAGCGTGCTGGAAAGCATCAACGGGTCCCCATACGTGGGGGATACCTTCGCCATCATGGCGGGGTCGCTGAACCAATATCCCGACGCGTACGACTTTTTGGTCGGTAGCCTCAAGGTGGAAGGACCCTACAACAAGACGGGCTTCCTAGCGGTGAAAGAGATGAATATCTCAGAGGCGTTTGCCACCTATGCGGGGCAGGATGTTTTCGAGTACTTCATACAAGGCATGGATATTCTGAAGGCACCACTTATCCGGAAGGTGTTCCATAGCAATGCCATTATGGGGTATCACGGAGTGCCACAGATGCCCCTATTTGTGTACAAAGCCATCGGGGATCGTTTTAGCTCCGTTGAGGATACCGATGAGCTTGTGGAGAGGTACTGTGGAATCGGGGCGACGATTCTCTATCAGCGGAATACTGTGGGTGGCCATCTTGCCGAGATACCCAACGGCGGGCCGAGGGCGATGGCCTGGCTGGCGGATGTGCTCGAGGGAGCAGTAGGTCTAGCTTCAGGCTGTGACGTCCAGACAGTCACCGTGAACATCAGTAGTATTCCCGACTTTTAGACATATATAGGCTGCTGCTCTGCGGAGGGAACAACACCCATCAAGGAATACCCGCATTTTCGCCCTTCAAATTTAGCTATATACAATAAATACCCTTGTACTAGTTGTACATCAAGTCTAATGCTGGCGGCACCTAAACGTTTTTGGTGGTCTTCTCAGCCTCGATGCGACGAGATGTGCTTACTAAGCTCGTTCGAGGCATTTAGGGAATTTGGAAGCTAAGCTTAGGGATCAATAATATAAATGACAAAAGGACGGCCATGTTTCAGGCTAGGCCAAGATTCGGGGCTGGACCAGGATTATGGGCTAGTCTAAAAATTCTTCGGCAAGGTGGTAACAAGACTTTCTGAGCGCCCCTCTTACCTCGTTTTCCCTCTTCTTTTCTTCTTTTCATTCCCTTTTAGCACGGAAACTAAGGTATATAATTACACCCACATATTGCGGCCCGGTTGGGATGCCGTATCATATGCTTGGCGGCGCTCACAGGCGTTTGCACCCTTATACAACTCGCCTCGCTACTATATTTCCATTAGGTTTTTCTATAATGCTGCGTGATTAACCAGCAGCAAAGTCCGAGGTGGAAGTATCTACAAGATACAAAAAACATGCGGTTGGGTGAGCGCAGCTAGGGGCGATTACACTAAACACAGGCAGCCTGAGGGCTCACCACCAGCCCCTTTCGGCAAGCCTCACCCAGTCTCGCACCTAGTAGCCCCGTAGCCATTTGGGCTGGTCTGTTATGTACTGGTATATTAAGTGCTGTCCCAGTTTTGGGACCCAGATACTCTATACTGTGTTATAGGTCAAACTAGGATGTCATGTACCATCCCACCATGTATTGGTATACGACAAACGGTCCTGAATCTGGGCTATACTCTCCAGCTTGCGAGAGTTTGGGCCAGCTCAAGAAAGACTCAGGAAAAGCCCAGGACAAATCAGCCACAGCTTACCCCCGCTCACCCCAGCTCAGGATTGCGAACGAAACTGGAAATTTCGTGTGCCCAGATTCGTCGCAGACAACCAGGCTTGTTCCAGAGAGTAAAGATGAGGGAGGTAGAGTTAGTAGCGGGTATTTTGGGTGTTTTAGGCCAGAAACCAGAGCTCGATGGTGTTCCTAGTTGGTATTTTTGGGGGGTAGTGTTGGGGTGGATCTGCCCCGGGATACGCAAGCTATTCGTTAGGAAATGGCGGTGCCGGGTGGCCCATATGTCGAGCTTGGTAATAGTCCGCTGCGGTACACTGGGGAAAGGGCTGAGTTGGTTGGATAATTCTGGTGAGAAAAGAGTGGTGGTACAGGGGAAGGGACAAAGCAGGTTGCTATAGAAATATACCCAACAGTCTTTCGATAATCATTCGACTTGTCATATTTGCATGTTTGCAACGCAGTATCTTGCAATATCGTGCTGTGATATGGTTAGCCCTAACGATGTCGGTAGGCAGCAGTCTTTTGACCGCGACGGACTAACGAAAATCCTTTATATTACCTATATTTCCGCGCTCGCTGCCGTCTCTGATGTTGTGTAACTTGACTAAAGTGCAAAACTGCCTCTCTTTAATATGGTTAGGCGGACTGGACGAATTTAATGTCACGATGCAGGTAGTACAGAATAGATGAAAATATAGAGAAACTAAACCGCCAATAAGCAAAGCAACCGAGAGCAAATTGTAAATCGCTATCTAGGTACGCTATCGATGTATTTGGGGATAGGTAAGGCAGCGTGGCGGGTCCATGTAAAGAACATTGTGGAACCGTCTACGAGGCGCCGTACGGAGAATTAAAGTCATGAAAGAAGAGAAATTCGCCAAGGTAGGTAGTCGGTACCCACGTCAACGTGGGGGTCTAGTACCTAGACGCACTTTCACCAGGCCATATCAGCCCCTGTGTAGTATAGAAACTTGCCAGATCTCGACATGTCGAGTTCATTCACAATCTTGACCATGCCATCCACAGATTCCGTTAGGTCAACGTTACCATTTCCTCCACTCATCCGAGTGGGGCACTCCGCCTGGGTGGACCGCAACCAATGTTTAGCACAGGCTTCAGGAGAGAAAATGGCCACGAAAGATTTCAAATTATTATGATGACAACGGCATCTTTAATCCTCCCAAACCAGGCACTGGTACTGTGTGTATGCTCGCAATACTCCTCCATACCCTCGGGATCACAGCTTTGATACCGCCTGGAGCGGCCCACGATACCACATCTTTCAAATATTCCCTCAGTGACCCGACGCTGTGACTGAGTTAGCTTCAAGCTGTTCTATTGACTGATCGGGGGACATACCAAAAGCAATGACCATTCATCATACGGCGGTCCCTCCCCAGTAGCCGGTATACAGCCTACCCTCACCAAACAATATCGGTCCTTCCAAAACCCACCACCCTCTTCAAATCCTTCTGGCGCCTCATCCCAAAACACATCCCATGACTTGACTCCATTTACCTGCACAGCCCATCTGCTGCTCTTCTCCACGAACAAGGACTCACCCAGAGGCTCCAAATCAGCGACATAGCCCTTGAGCTTGACCCACCCGCTCGCCACCCTTCCAGTATCATCCCCGCGCGCGGGCACACACTCGGCTCCAACTAGCTCACAGCTCGCACCCATCAATTCGGATGCCACATCCCCCCAATTCCCCAGTTCGGCAGGGCTATACATGCCCAAACCGCCCATCTGGACCCGCTGCCCATTTGTATATCGTACGCCCGCCCTCTGCGAAGCCCAGGACCAGGTTGGCGCCACTCCTCTAGCCCTCTCGCCTGGATTCGAAACAGCCACCCATAGCAAATCCCTAACCAAGCTTTCCTCCCACAGTCCAGCTAAATATCTACCCCCGACAACACCCCGCATCTGTTTGGCAAGGCCCGACAGCGCAGGAAGCCGATCGTCTGGTCGGGATAAAGACAAGGGTGAGTACTCGGTGATAATCTTCCGCCAACGCCCATGTAATCCCTTCTTGCTCGCATCTTTACCTGCCAGGGCCACGGCAAGAGACGCCGTGTGCTCTTTCTTGATTTCAATCCCCCACCGCGGGTCAGCGTCCAACGTGTACCCCGGGGGGAATGATCGATCAAAGTAGCCGCATTGGCAGCGTGTGCCTGCCTGGTTACACTCCCATGAGACTTCGTCGGGGGTGAAGTGGACGACTCGGGGCGAGAGGAGACGTTCCTGGTAGACCCAGGCGCGGGTGAGAAGTGGGAAAAGCTTGGGGTCGGGGTTGCGGCTGATGTGTCGTGTGGCGGGGCGGGCGTAGAGCGTGAATGGGCCGAAAGGGATGGATGTTGAGGTTTCGGTGGAGAAGAGGGAACATGATGAGGAGGATGCGAGGGTGGCGGCTATGGTAAGAGTTGAGTTTGCATAGATGGAGGCCATGAGAGAGGATTCACGGTCCCAGTCGATTGGGGAGTCTTGGATGATGCAGAGCGAGTCGATCCAGAGGTATTGGTGCCCGAGACGGGAGGTGAGGGCGATTGCGTCGAGGAAGAGCGGGGAGAGAGAGGCGACAGGGACGTTGTGAATGTGGGCACCGATATTGGCTTTTGTTGTTCGGAGGGGTGGTGTTGCCGAGCCTGAGCCCCAACAGTGGCTGAGTGTGAGGTAGGGCGACTTTTCGCCCGGCTTTGTAATGTGAAGTTTGACTTTTGGGGCGCCCTTTGAGCTGATAATCTTCAGCACTCGTCGTGGCATCTGGGTGGGCTGGGCTGAGCGGCAAGCTGGGTGGTTTTTGGCACAGTCTGATATCCACGCCTTGATCTGGTGCATCGCATCATCGCTGTCGGTTTGGGTTGTTGGGCTAGCCACAAGGGGTACGAGCGGGAGAGCGTCGGGATCTAAGAGCCTCTGGTCAAACATGGACTGTCGGACATACATGGACTGTCGGATATGCTAGCGTCTGGGAATCGTACCACTACAGCAGACTTCAAGATGCTTTTCTCTGAAACCCCGGCCTGTCTCCCCTGAGCTTGCCGCGATGCAAAGCTTGGCTCTACCCAAAGTCCCCAGCGAGTCGAGCCGAACACGGGCGCCGTTCAAGGCCGCCAGCTCGGGAAGCATTTCCGCGACAACCGTGGAAACGGCGAGGCAGAGGAGACATGACGTCGCCGATTTCTTGATGTCTGTGAGGAGAGGCGAGCGGAGGTCTCCAAAGTTTGGTTGTCGGAGATGGTCGCATGTTTCTGGCGGATAGCTCAGTGTACTCGACACGTTCAAAAGCGTTTCCTTGTATTGCGGATCCGAGATGAGCTTGAAAAAATCTAGATTCATTGTCGTGGATTTTGTCGTAGTCAAAATTACCCCTCATTTCGAGGCTGCTGTTATACCCCACTTGAGCAACTTCCCCGCGGTTGCGGAAATTTTCGCAGCGCTCCTCCTCAACCACTGCATCTGGAACCACTCCGGACGCCTAGCACCTCCGATCGATGGGTTCCCAGGTGCTGGCATGGTCGTGCAGCAAACGGCAAAACGAAGGCGCTAACTCGATCCAGATTCCACAAACCCGCAAGAACTCAAGAAGATTTTCAAGCCAATCACACGCGGAACCATACCTATCCTTTGCCAGTTTAAAAGTCAAAGGTATCCCCTTCCTAAGGTAGATTTCCATTTGTGCAAGTTATGGCGTCGGAGACATCGCTTCATCGTAGAGTTGAGGGGAGATCCGACAGTTGAGGGTCGCGACTTTGCGCTCACTGGCAATTAACGTACAAATAGATGCACGCGCACTTGGTGATAACTACCCCTCCCCCCTCCTTGGCAATCAAAATCACTACAAAACTCGACCAGATTACCCTTCATCTTGGTAGTATTTGTAGTAGTTGGGAGATTGGGGGTGGTTTTCTCATATCGCGTTCTGTGCGACCTACCTACCTATATAACCCCGAACCCCGAAGACAGAAAGTTCTGGACTGTGACTGCTGGACACAAGAGAGGTTTCTTACGTGAAAAACGTTGTTAGTCATCGAGCTCAATTCTTGGCCTCCATCCAGTCTTGAGGGCAGGTTTTTGTTTGTTGGAGAAGGGGGGAAAGGGGTCCGATCATTACGATCCATATGCAGGGTTTAGGAACCGTAAACATCCCTACCTAGGTACCAGGTAGGTAGATACCGAATGCAATTCACCCAAAGTGCTCAAGAACTTGGATGAGTGGACTGGCCAGCACCTCATCCAAGTTGATAAATGGATATCTTTCACTATCATGTACTTCATGTTCCGTTCGCAGCTGCGCTTAGTTCTTGGCTGGCAGTCTCTCTGATCTCACGACAAGTTGAAGCAAAAAAACTATCATGAGAACAAGTAGACCTGGGCTATGTTTTGGTTTGCTTTTCGTCAATTTTCATTAGGTAGGTAGGTGGCTACGTCAAGTCCAACTGCTGTCTGGTGCATGATTTCCAAAATTTATTATCGGAAAACCCCTTGCCATGTCCGCAGCTGCCGGAAACCTCCAGGGAAGTAAGGGTGTTGGTTGCCTGGCCTTGTGATTTGGGCAGGATCAGTGACTTGCGGAGAGCGTGCGGTTTCAACAGGGGTTTTACTGTCGTGATTTCCCCCAAGGCTCTCTCCACGTGAGGAAAGTGCCAGACGGCGGGACCTGCTGCAGGGAGGTCGCGGCAGTAACCCTTCTAGAGAAAGAGAGAGGGCCTCCCCCCTCTGCTTGGCTAAGCTCAAAAACACCAAACGAAGCCAGAATTTTTGTTCCGCCAAACATTCAATACATTTTGCAGCATCTACATCCACATGGCCAAACCGGGCAAACCATCAGACATGTCGTCTACTGGGGGAGCGGCGCCAGCGTCTGGTAAAGGCAAAGCTACTCGTGAAATACACCAGTAAGCATTTTTCCTTGGCAGTGCGTCCAGTCAGGTTCCCTACCTACCTACCTTACCTAGACGTGCAGGCTCACATCAATGGCATTGAATCGGCAGGTCCGACATGACGATTATCTGCAACCGCGACAGGTTCCGGGTTAACAAGGCCTTGGTTTGCGGGCAGTCAGCCGTGCTGCAGAAGAAAGTCTCGGCCAACCCCTTTGTGAGTGATATGATGCACTCGGGAAAAAAAAAAGGCTGGGATGCTGATAGCCAAGATGCACTGAAGCCAGGGGACGACGAGTATGAACTAGTTCTCAAGCTGAACCCGGTGCTGGTGGAACGCATGATACAATACTTTTACGACGGCAAGTACAAGGCTAGTTGCGACGGTCCGGCCACGTCGCTGCGTCTGCATGCGCAAATGTTCGCCCTGGCCGACAAGCTCGAGGTCCCCGGACTCTTCAAACTGGCGGCCGAAAATTATGCAGCCTTGGCGGCAGGAGTCAGTGTGGGCGACCTCCTCGGTTCGGTCCGCGACATCTACAGACTCACTCCGCCCCATGTTCGGTGGCTCCGTGACTACGTGGTTGGCGTCACGCGTGACAAAGCGAACCGGGCGGCCGGCGCCGGCCTGTTGATGCAACAATACCAGACTCTGGTTGACCGGGAGCCCGAGTTCATGAAGGATCTATTCTCGGCGTATGTTTATGCCTGTGTCGTCGCCCAGTTTAAGAATTATCCCAGAAGACAAGCTTCATTTCAGCCTCAGCTGTCCGTGTCCGGGGATTCTTCAAGTGCGGCGGACAACAAGTCCTCTGCAACAACTGCACAGTGAGAGAGGTGGCGCCTTGTAGCGTAGTTACCTATATATAGGTAGACAGCAGAAGAATTCAAGAAGCGAATTTGATCAGACCACAACTGCACCCCGTCAGCCAAGCGATGTGTGCGTGACTTGTGAAAAGTAACGGCAACAAGCAACAGAGAAGGAAGGTGGGAAGGTGGAAAGGAGGAAAGGGGGAAAAGGAAAAGAAGAGAAGGGGGGAGGGGGAGAGGACAAAGAGAAGAGAACAAAGGGGAGGGAAAAAAGGGGGAAAATAAAAATAAAAAATAAAAAAAACCTGTAACACGTTGAGCCCAGGTAAATGCGCGTGATGAGGGTATACATGGGTGAAGTGAAACTGAGACTTCCAGAGCCAGTTGGGAGAATAAATCTGCGTGTGCTACTGTGCTGCTGTGCTTGCGAAGACCCGGGCAAGTTCCCATCTCTCGCTCCCCGGTCCCCGGCTGACGACCAACTCCAAGCACTACCAACATAATCATTTTATCTACCTAGGTACCTAGGTAACCACCTTTCCTGGGTCTGACAGTCCAGTCCAGTCTGGAGTGTTAGTGTAGACTATAACATGCCTTTCTCGATCCGACGTGCGTCAGAGAGAGAGGTCAGGTGCACAGTCTGGTGCTAGACATGGATAGGGGACAGGCATGCCCTTCTCCACCTCAGTCAGTATTCTTTTCCGAAGGAACCGGCCAGTCAGACCAGACCAGGCTAGACTAGGCTAGACTAGACCATGCCAGACAGCAGGACTACCTACCTAGGCTGTATTCAAAGCTGATAACCCGCCGTCTTTCTACATGCAGAATACCTTCTCAGAGAGCTCGGACATTTGCGCAGCAGCTTTGACTTTTCACGGAGTCTGCCTGTGGTACATACCTAGTATACGTGTAGGGATTGAACAGAAAAGCGAGGATGCACCGAAGCTGACTGTGCCGCTTCCAGAAGCGGCGAAGAATAATCATGCGCTCTGCCGATCTTTGCCCATCCATACATGTAGAGTAAGAGGGATCAACAATATCCCAGTAACCTGGTCTTGAGACCAGTGTTAATCCCCGGGATTCTGTGGAACTGCGTAAGCTTGGCCGCTTCCTAACCTGGGTCTTTCTCTCCTGCCCGTCTGTCTGGTCGGCCTGTTCCGGCACAGAATGCACATCAAATGTAGGTGTGGAGAATTAAAACGGCAGAACCGCAGCTACGGAATTGGGGTTGCAAAACTATTTTGCTGCGTATTTACCTATTTATTCACCTGGACATGCGCCCTTGCCATTTTTGATCTCAGGCCTGCATTGAGGGGACTGGCCTGCGTTGTTGTTCCGAGAAAGCTTGGTGTCTGGGTAGCTGTGGCTCATACCACTGTTGGCTCTTGGTCCATTGACTGAACAATGGCGTAGACAAATGTCTGAGCGCCCCAAGTGACCAAGTCAGACAAGGAATTGACTACAGAAATGGAAGAGGATACTGAAGATCGCTGGTGGTCATCACCCCTTTCCCATTTGCAAACTAGGTACCTACCTACCTAGATACTCACTTGACTGCTCGCCTAACATGTCTGGTCGGCAACGTCGGCTGGCACAGCAGCGCAACCTAGCCAGCTATACTAGGTAGACAGACCCCTGACAAGGCATTCCAGAAGCCGGGGTAAGATCAAGTAAATGTATGGATTGGACCCGAAACTTCCGGAGGGCTCGGAAGTTTTTTTTGTTGGAAGCTTAGCATAGTTTTACGCCGCAGAATCCTATTTTCCTTTCTTTTTTTTTCTTCTTCTTCTTCTCCATTACCCTTACTTTTACCCCTACCCTTGCCCTGTGCCCTTACCCTTACCCTTACCCTGGCCCGACGCGGCGGGTCACTTGTTTGTTGGAGGCGGTGCAGTCGAAACCCAAGCATTCATGTTTCGAAGTAAGCTTTTTATGCGAGGGTCCAACTGGAACCGAAGCGGCGATTTCCGTTATACCATCATTTCCCCTCACTTCCTAGGAATACAATTGTACATGGAGTTGATCATGTTTTCAAGTATAAAAGCGAGGTGTCTTGCCCCCTCAAACTGATACTCTTCTCTCTCATCCCATCTCATTACAGATACAGATACCAAACAGAACTACTTTTCTTCTTTCTTCAAAGAAAAACAACAAATATTCCCAAAATGCAGACCAAGATCTTCGCCCTCGTCTCCGCTTTCCTCGCGATTGCTTCCCCCATCGCTGCCTCGCCCGTCGCCGTCCCGGACCCCGCCCCAGTCCCCCAGACTTGTCCCCCAGACTGCTGGGCCCAGTACTGGCAGTGCGTTGCCAACAATATTCCCGAGCCGACTTGCCGTGTCCAGCTGAGTACGTTTTGTTCTGTTCTATCCGGGTGTTGTGTTTTTGTTGGTATACTAACTCGATTGTGTACCTACCTAGACGAGTGCCAGAAGGGAATTTGCTAGAGGGTTAGGAGATAAGCAAGGGGTGAAACAAGCTGCCAAGTTGTCTATAGAAGAGCAAGGTTGCCTCAGGACTCTTCAATACAACTTATACAAACCCTCCCTATGTCTTGACATCAAACTCAAACGCCCACCCCGTGTGATTCGCCGTCTGTCTCACCTCAATTGTCATGGAATCATCGACAACCCTGTAGTCTGTTGATCCACGAGGGATTGGTTCCTCCCTTGTAATTTTTGTCGTCGTTGATTCCCCATCAAATGAAAAGGTTGCAACCTTCACAGTTCCATTGGCAGCGTACCCAACTGCACCAAGACCCTTTACCACGATGGTATACGTCCCCGTGTGAACCTTCACCCCCGCTAGAATCCGCACTTTATCCGTCCCAATCGTCGCATAGGCATCTAACCAACGGTCTGGCGAGCCCGTTGTGTTGGCGCGCAATCCCGTCATGGTGGAGCCGTAATATTTGTAGACCGGGTAGCCCGCGGTAGGCAGGTAGTCTGTCGCTGTGTAATTTTTGGGATCCAACCGTTTGGTTAACAGACCGCCGAACAAGTCATGCAGCTGTGTCCCGCCCAGCCAGTTGGCTAGCATACCGAACAGGTTGTACCGCTCGAGTCGGCTGATCCACCAGATATACCCGCTGGGCACCATCTCAGCGGCAGCGGCATATTCGTTGACAAATACCTGACGCGACGGGGCTCCGTACTTGTTCAACAGGTTGCTCAAGGATGCCAGCGCGTATTCCGGGTCATAGGCAATATCACCAAGACCACCGAGGAGATGCATTGTGTAATAGTCCGGAATGGTGGCGTTGCCCACAGCCTGCGGCAACCAGGTGGTCCAGTAGGCGTTGTTTGGCCCCGGGGCGAAACCGATGGCGGGTCCACTGATTTTCATCTTGTCGAGAGCCGGGTTCGCGCGGATGGCTTTGTGCGTGCGCACGTACAGATCAACCCACTGCTGAGCACTCCGCACCCAAAAGTACGGCTGGATATCCGGCTCGTTCCAAATATCCCAGGTGACGTGTGCAACGTCCATGTTGGCGGCCACATCCGCCATGAGCTGCCGGACGAACTTGTCGTAATCGGAAAAGTCGCCCTTGTCGCCAGGCCATTTGCCGTTCTTGCCGCCGGCGTGGTCGGTGCCCCAGAGATCATGCACGTATATGTGGAAGTCGGCACCCACGGCGCGGCAGGTCTTGTAGTTGGCTAGCGTCGACGCGAAGCGTCCCTTGTAGTCGTCGAGACTGACAACCCACCCACGCTCGCCTGGTCGTCCCAGCTGGCCACCCCCTCCTTTGCCCCAGCGGAATCCCACATCGGTATACCAACTGGTGGGAATCTGGTTGGGAAACACATCCGGGATGCCGTAGATCCAGCCGGATGCGAGATGCTCTGGCTTGCCCCGGGTGACAGCGAGGTTGACAAATGCTGTTTTTTGGGAGGCAGTGATCTGTCTCGGTTCCACGACAGGTGACGAGTTCGCTAGCGAAAAGATCGCCATGAACGTGAAATGGGAGAAAGGCGACTTCATCTTACTGCCGACATACCTGCATAGGTAGAGGCTTGTCCAGTAGAATACGGCGAGGGTCCTCTGCTTTGCTGCGTCTTATACATAATTACATGGCGGAAATGGTTCAAAGCGCCGCCCGGGATTTGCAACAATTATCCCGTCGGGGGTTGCTGCCGGTAATAAAACCCGGCACTAGGATAAGCATCAATCTCCCAGTTTTTAAATGCTGCGCCGTTCTCCGTTAGACGGAAGAGAAATTCCCGGCGCGTTGTGAAAAACCACCAATCCGAGAACCGTGAGGAGTGTAGGTAGGCTGCAAGCAACCCAGCTCTCCACAGGCGTTTCAGAGTCCGGTCTGAAAGCCTACGTTCAGGTCCCGGTCGCCAGTGTTGGAACAAAACAGCCTGGTTGTCTGACGAATCTGGGTATACAAAATTTCCTTTTTCGTCCATCGTCCTAAACTAGAGTGAGCTATGGCTGGTTTGTCCTGAGCTTCCCCTGATTTTTCCCTGAGCTAGGGTGAACCGATACACCGCCGTCGCAACAACCTCAGAGGCCCCTTTTAGTCCTCCGGCTGAAGTTTTCGATAGATGGAAAGCATTTGTAATGATAGCTCTTATGCAACAATTTACTTACGACGTATATGCGTACTGGATGTTGTTAGATAAAACAGTAATTGCCATTGCGTTGAAGTAATGAACGTTTTGTGCTTTTTAGTGCAGCGGTAGTTTGCGACAAATCTCCTCCGCTTAGCACAGGTATGATAGCTGTAGATACCTGGAACAGCTGGACCGACAGGGTAGACAGAATTCGTGATATGATGATTGGCAGAAAGGTAGGGGCCAGGTTTTAGGACTACTAGCCCGTACTTTGCCTGGCCCAGTGTTGGGACGACGCAGTGTTAAGGGGCCCAGAATTGGGCCTGTTTGCCAGAGCGCTGAGCTGCGTCAGACCACTCACAAAGCGTCACAGTTCCTGGGCTAGTCTCAGGCCCGAATTTTGGCCCAGAATATACCAGTACATGCCTGGGATGGTATATAATACCCCAGCTTAAACTTTAGAATGGTATATAATGTCCCAGCTCGGAATCTGGGATGGTACATGATATAGCGGCCCTGATGGGATAATACACTGTACCCTAGCCTGAAACTGGGACAGTACCGATGGGATGTCCCATATTATGCCAGTACATGATGGGTTGTCTTAGAATATACTAGTATATACCCTGGGATAGTACGCATCCAGCTAACGTGATGACCGCAAACTTGCGGCCGGACAACCTCGCAGCATCGATGTCGTAGAAGAGGGCAGCGAGGAGGTCAGTTGCGGACCTCCCGCGCATAGGGCTAGCCTGCGTGTCCCGCAGCGACCCGTTAAGAATTAGTGATGATGTTGATGATAGAAATCAAGGTATAGTTTTATATCCACAAGCGCGGGGGTAGCGGTTCAATGACTCTGGTGAGAAGTTTAGCTCCGAGCCATCCATGGAGCGGCTTCGTGTGGATTCGCTGGCCCTGATTGGTGATAGTTACCTCACTGGGCTTGATGAATGGCGATGCGAGGAACGTGCAGTCCTTCAGCCTGATGAACTGGAAGACCCCCATGAGGCAGTAGGCAATGCCTTCGGTCCGCGATGTCTGCCGGCTAGCAGCCCACGACATGCGCTGGCCTATGCAGACGTTACGGAGGCTCTCTTCGCTCTCCCATCTCTGGGAATTTCCTTTTTCAATTCTCGTTATACGAGAGAGCTCGTCCAGCACCTCCTCGTCGTACTTAGAACCCTGGCTCCTCTAGAAGCCGTCAAAGAACTGCATGCCGTCCGATGCAATGAGTTCTTGCGGTGTCTAGCCGCGTGTGAACCATCGCAGCTGCTTTGGTTGACGACTGTACGGTGGAGGGAGGCTTTATGTAAAAAGTCATGAGAATCAAGGTCCTGGTAAATATGGGACTTGGCGATAACACAGAATGGTCACCATGCACAGACCCATCGACATCCGAATGATTGGTGTGGGCGTGGCATTTTTTTCAGCTCTAAGCTACCGTCTTTGGCTTCGACATTTTGACCATCTTCCTCCTCGAGTTCCCGTGTCCTGCAAACTGGCCCCCGATCCCAAGCAGCACGGCATCCTGTGAGATATTCTTGGCTGGCGGTTCGAATTCCTTGATGCGGTCGAGAAGGTCGCCGAGGTCAATCTCGGTGTCCCCAAATTCGCTGGGGGGCTCGCACGCGACGCTGGAACATGCAGCTTTGTCGTGCTGCGGCGGGTATTCCCTACGTGTTCGCAGTGATAAGTTTCTTCACCAGTGCAAAGCTCCGTGATACGACATACTGTTTCTGGTCCGTTTGGGCAGCCGCTGGGCCGGACTGGTCCTTTGCAAGGGTCGGCATCGTCGCAGGACGGACGAGAAGCGGGAGACTCTTCATCATCAGTTGAGTGCAGAGCGGATGCCAGTGTTTCTGGTCCTTTACTTCAAAGCGTCGGATAGTCCACCAGAAAGAAGACTTTCCACAGTTTAAATACACCACCGGACATGAAGGTCTGTCTTGTCAACAGTTGATACATGTGTGTCGGTGTGCACGCATCATCGTCACAAAAGGGTAAATCTACGACTCGGATGTTTGCTGCCGTAGTCCCATGGAAAGATGTCAATCCTTGTCGGCAAACACATTTACAGTCCTAGGAAGACTGAAGAAGTGTCGCGCATCTACAATTGTGTCCAGGTTGTTGACACAACCAGAGCAGACACTCCACAACAGTCCCTGAAGGATTGTTAGCTGGGTACGTACCCTGCCCATATTGGGCGCAAGGCCTCGAGATAGGTAGTTTTTCAGGACCTCGTCGCCATTTTCCCAGCCTTTAAGCTCTAGAGAAAGGACACGATTGAAATTATTCTAGCCATTGATGCATAGCCCATGGGGCCTGCTTTTCGAACTCAAAGGCGTTATTTCGGTTTTGCGAGGCGCATGTTCTTGACCAAACCCCTTAACAGTCTTTCAGGGATTGTAGGTGCTAACTGCCAAGGGACTCAATTGGCATTGGGTTCGGGTAGTGAGATACATTGGCGACTGCGAAATTTGCTGGTCCAGCATGGTCGGCATTAACAGGATCGCCAAGCCGCACACAATTGTGTTCCACCCCTCAAGGCCCTTTGCTCAGCCACAGTCTTCGTCGCCTGCGATGAGAAGGCTCCCCTCCTTCTCGACACATTCACCACTGCCTAACAACAATTGATGCGACACAATCTGTCTCTCTAGCTACGAAAAGCGCGATCGAGCGTCTGCAGCCGAAATGACGCAACAATACGACTTTTCGGGCGAGCTTCCAAGAAGTGGCTCGTTCTCGCTCGGCCACGTCGAAGGGGCCAAGAGCCTTCTTGGAACCACAGCCGTCGATTCTGCGAGCTTTTCCTGGGATGGACCGCAACGTAAAGGCTTGGACCCTACAAACCGCATTGCCAAGGAAACCGTCAGCGTAAATGAGCTCGCCTCTTTACGGTCCGTCGAGGAGCAGAAGCAAGTCGTCGACGGCTGGCTAGGTCGCGTGCAGCAAGCCGAAGAACAGGGCAGCGACTGGGACCCACCTACACCACCCGCCTCGGACGTATTCGCCGGTGTTGACGACCGTGAGCCATCCATCGGCGACGAAACCGAAAACAGGCCGCTACCTGGCCGGACCTACTTCATCGAGAGCGCGCCCGGTATTGAACCCACCGACCTGTCGCTCATGCGCGAGATCGCACCTTGGCAAGATGCACCGGCCGTCTTCGAGATCAAAGCGCCACAGGACCCGGAGGGATCCTCGCAAGCTGCTATTGAGAAGTTTGAGCGAATGTGCAGCGATACCAGCTCCGTCGTCTCACGGGCCGCCACCTGGGGCACTCGCCGGAGAAGCCTGCCAGATCTTGTCGACTCCGACGGCATCATTTCTGGGAATTTTTTGAAGAAACTCTCGTTAGGCTCTCAGACACAGCGAAAACCGTTGCTGCTGCGCAGTCTCAAACAGTCCGCCAAGAGCCCTTCCACGTTTTCCTCCCAACTGAAGCGCCTTTTTTCGAAAAGTGATCTTCTTCCAAGAGGCACTAACAACCTCGCCGATATGTGGCGGAAAACCGGCGGCCCACCGGTTGCCTCAGGAGCCCAGAAAACCGGAATATCGGAAGACCAAGACGATGAAAGAGCTTCCGAGGTTGATGAGGAGATCGACTATGCTGCGGTGTCCCTCGCAGACTACCGCCCAGATCTTGAAGGTTTTAAGCAGCACGTCTTGAAGCTTAACCCACTCATGAACAACTCGAACACCTACCTCGTCGATAGGATTGCACACCAGCAGATCGTTCGGTACAAGTCGCTAATAAACGCCACAGTGAACCATTTAGTTCGGGTGAAGGATCAGAAATGTCCCTCTGACATACGGTGTATTGCCTCCGGCGGCGATGCCAAGGCATTCCAACACCACGATTCTCTCAGTGCTCAGTTCGATGACGACGACGGGGCTTCTACATCGCCGGGCGTAATTTCCGGTAGCAGCTTTCCGCTCGGTATACCGATGCCTCCGACGACGCTTTTACCGGCCGAATTCGAATGCCAGCTTTGTTACCAAGTCAAGAAATTTTCCAAGCCTTCGGATTGGACAAAACACGTCATTGAGGATCTTGAACCGTACACATGCACCTGGGATAGGTGCAGGGACCCGAAGATGTTCAAACGCCTGGCCGACTGGATCCGACACGAAAACGAGGGGCATCGCCATTTGGAGTGGTGGGATTGCGATATTGAAGATTGTCGGCACGTCTGCTATCGGCGCGACAATTTCCTTCAACATCTCATCCGGGAGCATAAGTACCCGGAGCTCAAATTCAAGACCAAGGCAGCCATCAAACGAGCTGGTGGCTTAGATCCTACCTGGCAAAAGCTGGAAAGCTGCCACCAGGAGACTAAATCTCTCCCGCATGACGAGCCTTGCCGCTTTTGTGGAAAGACGTTCCCTACCTGGAAAAAACTGACAGTCCATGTCTCCAAACATATGAATCAGATTGCCTTCCCCATCATGCAACTTGTCGCCATGAAAGAGGTGGACGTCGACACTATCATTTCCCCGGTCCCTAGTCCCCCGCCAAGGACGTTTCCCGCATCTGTCTCCGCAAGCCATCAAGCTGGGGAGCAGCGATCGTTTGGACTCTTCGGACCGGCACGTTCGGACGTCATGACAGCAGCGCCTCGCATTGGGTATGCTGGACAATATAAATACGATGCCCCAGAACGGAGCGGGACGCCCTACCCGTTCTTCACCCCGCCAGCCAGCATTCGGATGACCGCTTCACCGCAGGTTGACAGCCCAATGATGCAGTACCAGTATGCCGCTCTTACCTCCAGCTCCATTTCAAATCCATCTCCAGCATCACGGTTCCAAACGGAGCTGTATCCGAGCTTCTCGCCATCGAACGAGTATGATATTATACCAGCGCAGGGCAGCCGAGGCCCGTACATGACGCCCGATGACAGCCGAAACTCGTATATCACGCCCGATACCAGTGGAAGTAGACCCTCAAGCCGGGGTGGTTTCGCGACTTCCGCTAAGAAGCACACCCAAAGCCCGCGACTTATGGTATCAATGTGGGGAAGCGGTGCCCTAGACAACCCTTCCACAAATATACCTGAAGTATATTGGCCACGCGTTGAAGATCTCGAGGATGGTGCCAAATCGCCAGATCAATTTCCACTAGAGCCCGAGATGTATTCACCACCCCATTTTCGAATGGAAGCTACGGAGAGCCTTGACGTTGGCTTCGCAGGTGGCGCAGTTGACGCAAGTCCAATATCAAGGGATGACAGGACACTAGCTGGCAAACTCCCCCAGTTAGGAGCACCAGAGACCGGTCTGGCTGTCGAAAACCCCCCCCGTTATCCACCAGACCTCCCAAAGCCAGGAGACTCAATGAAAAAAGAGTTGAATTCGGAACCCCACCAGGTCACGATTTCAGCACCCTCGGATATGAAATCCGCGGATGATAACAGACCAGAGCAGCCCACAGTTGCGCAGCCGTCCCTGACAGAAGAGGACGGACCATGTCGCGGTGCCAGGCAGATGGGGGTTGCTAAAATCCGAGTTGAACTCATTTCTATTTCAAGAGACGACGCTGGTTGTGATTCCACGGATTCGGATGCACCCTCGGAAGAGGAAGGGGGACCCATGGATGACGATGGCGGTCAAGGTGGCAGATCGACCAATGGCGGTAGTTCAACTGGTGACGGAAATGTTGGTGGGACTAACCAGGATCCCCAGCCACCCGGTCCGCCGGGAGGTGATAAGCAGACGAGAGTGAGAAGAAATGGCGGCGGGCAGGGCGATGGCAGAAAGCGACGACGCCAAAATTCGCCGGATTCCAGCGACAACAATTCTTTACGATTCGCCTGCCCGTACCAAGTGTACGAGCCGCTTCAAGACTGTTTGCAGCGGGGACCGAGAAACCCCAAAGGAGGGTGCGATGGGATGTATCGGCTAAGGTCAGTACAAAGCATCTCCCCAAGTTGACTTATAGCATGCAAAGACACCTGCGCTGACCAAGTCCACGAGCAGGCAACATCTCAGTCGAAGACACATGATCTCATTCCGATGCCAAACATGCTGGAGGTCGTTTGATGGAAAGGCAAAACGGCAAGAACACGTCGAAGCCCGAAAATGCTCCAAGAAGCCAAAGCCTGGGAGCGAGCGTTTCATGGACCCAACGCACGAGAGAGAGACTGAGAAACCTTGCGGCGCCATGTCGGAGGAGGATACTTGGTGGAAACTGTTCCAGCTACTCATCCCGGGGATGGAGGTCTGGGATCTGCCTTCGCTGAAGAAGCAATATTACCCTTGTAAGAAACGTTCCTATGGATTATCATGCCATGGCTGACCGTTTTAGACTACATCGCCTGCGATGTGTCTTTAACTATCCCGAGCTTGAACTTCACAGACGTGGTGTTCCCAGACTTACAGACTGATAGGTCGGCGTCAAACGGGTGAGTACCACCACCTCAGTCTTCCTTCGAGAACAAATCCACCCCCCCCCAAAATTTGAGTCACCCACCCACCCCGGTGGTAAAATCTTGGTATGTCGATGCAATCCACATTTCTAGCTCGGCGGCAGCAAGGTAGCCTATCGCACTCCCGGCACCACACCTCACCCTTTTCGGCCTCGCCTTCTTCGGTATTACGATACCGCCGCCTTCAACCTTCCAAACAGCTATCCGTCAATTTCAACGCCAGTCAACTACCTAGTTTTTTAGCCATGCCTTCATTTCGTTCATCAGAGCAGAATCATGCATGGCCGACACGGGATCCGCTGAAGGTTTTGCATTAAAATATCCGGATTTTACAGCCAAATTCCCATACCAACAGACAGCTGATCAAGTGCCCGTGTGGGGTTGGATGGGTGACTCAAACTTTGGGGTTGCCACGATTTGTTCTCTTTCCTTTCGCCCACTTCTTCTATACTTATCACGTAACATATAGGTTCGAGCCGGCCCCGCATCTTCCAGACTTCGCTGGTCTATTACCCTCGGAGCGGCCGCACCTGCTTTCCCAGACCCTGACGGTACCTGTTTGTTGGTCTACCATGACCCGCGCCTCGCCGCCGGATCCGTCAGCCCAGCTGAGCTTTTCGCCATCACATACGAGCTGGAACCTCGGCACTGCCGCAGCAACTCCATCATCATCGGAACCTATGACCGACAGCATGCTCTCGACCCCAGGGCCCTCCATGTCATTGCAGACAACAACAACACCACCGAGCCTAGACTCGGTCCCCTCCCCGCTCACGCAGACGAGCTGTGTCACAAACGACGCAACGATGGTGACGGCGGCAAACACAACGATAACGACAACGACAAGGCAACTACAGCGCAACAACGAAAGGCTCAGGTCTAGAATCCAACGAGTTGAGGGCGAAGTGACGGAACTTCGCGAAGCCAACCAGGCGGCTAGGGTTGATATTGGGCTTGCCGATATGATTCTTGAGGATCTGATGGCGCAGGACACAACGGTGGCGACCTATGATACCCTGGCAAAGCTGTCGAAGCTGTTGGAAGCGGCGTCATCGAAGCTACGAAAGGCGACTTAGGTGGTGTCGATCGCACCGTCACTTGGAAGGAAATAACACAGAAGACAGCCCTTGAAAGATTATTATCTCGGCAGCCAAGTGAATTACAACAGGCTTTGGCAGTGCATTTCAAGGTATTGTGGTAAAAAACAACACGCCTCAGAAGAACAGATCAACACCTTTCAGTTTGGAATAGGGGAATAGGGGAATTAGGCGGGGGGGGGGG
>Ga0247765_1000800_pt1 | contig 20457 bp, 12 predicted proteins | sample UWRJL106311C6_FD_179949 | JGI IMG/M metagenome (GOLD analysis project Ga0247765, IMG submission 179949) | Plant litter microbial communities from Arlington Agricultural Research Station in Wisconsin, United States - UWRJ-L106-311C-6 | ecosystem: Environmental > Terrestrial > Plant litter >... | reverse complement strand
GCAAAGCCCACTGTAGTCACCCTGTTACAGGGCATAGACCCCTGTATCTCTGCTTGTTACAGCAGGTTGGTCTGCTGATCTTAGCTTCCTTTGACCCCGTCCCGGGCAGTCATCGTACCCTCAAAGCTTTCCGCTGCGCCCGTTACAGGGGACTCACCCCCTGTAACCTCCTGTACTGGACCTCACTGAGACCAGTCAGGCCACACAAATTAACAATAAGTACGAACTATATAGCTGGGATAATATTCAGAGACCTACGGAAACCCTCTAACGGTAATAATTGGAGCAAGTACCAAGTTTCCGGATCAAAGCTGCCCTCTTCCTCAGAATAGCCAATACGGATCCGGTTCGGCTTCCTTAGGGCTTTAGGGGGGTGAGAAGTAATATAAATAAGACAAAAGCTACCTACTAACCGTTACTAAAGAGATAATATCTGCAGTTTTATAGGTATTTAGAATTATACCAAAATTACACTACTTTAAGTTAATAGTAACCCGTTCCCTAGCCGCTACAGAGCCGTACAGGTTTTATATTATCCTAATTATAATATCGGACGATAGATATCCGCAGGGAGTTTTTATTAAGTACCTTAACGTAGTAAGAAATATTAGCTTACACTTAATCCGAGACTCCTAATAAAACTTAATATAATTTACCTGGCCGTTAATACCTAATAACGCCAGTAATTTTCGTACAAGACGTATAATATATAACATAATATTAACAAGCTCGCAGGTGATTCGTAATACTTTATCCTTACTATAAATTCCAGGGCATTAGTATAATATTGGTATAAATAATACAGTTACTATAACTAATTATCCCTATTAAAATTACGTAAAGTGGCTATAAAAGCGAGCGAATAGACACTTACTAGGCTGGGGAGCGTTATACTAAAGCAATTTTATATAAAATTTATTTTCAATTGTAAAAAATAGTACTAACCTTGCGGGATACACAATACTCCCGCCCTTTTAATTAGTAAATAAAACTATTTAAAAGAATTCGCCTATATTAGGCGTAGGCTAATGCGATTTTACTAATAGGCTACGGAGATTCTATTCAACTGCAATATTAGCTGGCCTTATAAATATTACCGATTAAAGATCTATTTTAGCAAAATACGCTTTTAGGGTAACGGAATATGTTGATGAAGCTATAGTCACAATGGTGATGGAGGCAAGTCATGGAGAAGAAGATAGATGTCTGCTTAATTCTTCTATCTAAGAGAGGGCGAGCCGTGGTTATTATAATTGTGACCATCGGCCCATTAGCCTCTGGCAGAGGCCAAAGGCCGAGGTGCCGAGGCGCTAGTGCGCTGTGGCGTTCTTAGCGTGGTAGAATACGAGGTTTTATTGCAGGGCCCATTATGCTGTGCAGCACGCTGCACAGCACTATTTGTGCTGCGGCATAGTTGTGCTGTACAGTGGTGCGTGGCACTTATTCCCAACAAGCCGTCATCCAAACCTCCACTTCTTGGCTGTAAAACACTGAAATTTCAATGCGCGCTACATATCCACTTATACATCAATGACGCACTACGCCAGCGATGACTTAGTGGTTTGAGGCCACAACCCACCCAATAGCAATCCACCTAACAGAATTTTCACCCGTATAATAACCTTTTGCCTACCTACCTACGCAATCTAATTACCTCCTAAATACTATAAAATTAACCACTCTAGGTAGGCGCGTGCGCGTTATTAAAGGCGATTAGTGCTAATTAACCCTATTATAGCTACGATAAAATTTAGCGGCCTTTCTAACTCGCAATCGCACGAGGGGCAGGGAGAGTACTACGGCGGAAGTAATAGCAACTTAACTAACCTAACTACTACACCAGTTTTATCGGAAGATAAACTTTCTAATAATAAGCGCCCTGTACGATATAAACCTCCCGATAATAATAAGCCGCCGTTTAATACCAATAACCTTATAGACCTAGAGATTTAAGATATCCTTGAACTTAACGAAGTTAAAAGAGAGGTAGATACCTGTATAGCCGCCGCCCGCGCCGCCTACGCTACTCCTCTACTGCTTAATAGCACCGCAACTACTAATAATACCCCCTCTACCTTAAGAGAGTCTTAGACCATAGACGTTAAATCAGAGCCCATTTTTAATAGGGCGCTAAAGCTAGCGGAGGATATAAAGAAAGGTATAACGGCTTGGAGCGAAGAATATAACTTTAGACTTATTACCCGGACCTTTAAAAAGAAAAAGCGAGACGGTAATGAGTTTTGGACGGTTTACTTACAATACGATTACGCCTCGGCCCATACCAAATACCCTTCCGGATTCTTGAGAGCCTTAAATACGAAAAAAATAGCTTTAGACTGTTTATTCTTAATAATTATACAGCAACCTATAGTAAATAATAGCCTTTGGACTGCCTAAGCGATTAACCTTACGTATACCGGCTACGCTCCGTCATCATCTACCGCGCATTATACCTACCAACACGGTACCAAATACCCCAAAATAATACGATTACCTAGTACAGCTTATACTTAACCAGGGTATTTTAGCGCGCTCCTTATACCTACTCCTTAAGGGTCGTTATTTTAATACGGTAATAATACGTTAAAATATTAACAACCTTTATTGCCAGTTACGGAAGGAGGTAATAAAGGGTATATTGCTACGTAAAGCTTTATTAAAGTATCATTACGGGTACGGATATAATTTTTTCCAAGGTTACGTATAAATTAAACAATATTACGCTTAAATACGTTACATAGATAACGAGAGAGATAGGTAGAAACTATCAGAAATAGGGGTTCTATTTTAGAATCGACGCCACCTATTGAATCAACTACTTTAATATACCCCTTATGCTAAATATAGTTATAACCCTATATAAGACCTTAGTCCTGGTTTTTGTTACTATATTTAGTAACGAAGAAGAGGAGGGTTATAACTAGCTAATCTACCTATTAATACTATTCTACAGCTGGCCCAAGATATAAGAGTATATAAATGAGCCCGGGGTCTTTATTATAAACGGAGACAAGGCTTTAATAAATGCTATTAACGAGTTCTTTCCAAAGGTGATTTGGTAACGCTACGTTTAATACCTTAGCTACAACATTACTATAGCAATTAAAAAATATTAGGTAGACGGGTAAGTGGCTAATGCCGCCTTTTATAGAAAGTAGAAGAAATAATTAGACCCCGTTAACGAAACCAACGTACGGTGCCTTAACGATTTTAATAAGAAACCTCAGAGCGGTAAAACGATTTAAAAACGCTTGAGAGGCGTACTTAAAACGGTAGTAAATACCAGGGCTGGTTTGTTTCTTCTCTAGCAGCATATGGTTTTTGCCAATAAGGTCAAGGATCACGAAGCCACCTAGGGCTTGTTATAAAAGCAATTTGGCCTAAGCTAACGCCAATTTATTTAGTACTTTAAAATAGATATCTAGCCGATTAGAGAGACCTGGGCAGGTTACTATATACACTATAATTTCAACATTAATTAACGTACAACCTCGCCAAACAAATTAAACTACGCCTCTTTAAAGTCTCTTAGTATCCCGAGGCAAACCAACCTCATAAAGTTACGCAACTTTATTAACCACCTAATTAAATTACGGAACGCTACCGTTAAGGAGGCAGTAGCGCGCGATTTGATTTGTATTTGGTGTAACTACCTATCATATACCTGGCTTAACGATAATACTATATTTCTAATACGTTAGGTACTAAATATTCTTATCAAATAATACTAAAAGATATTAAAAGTATTACCCTCAGCCAAACACCCTGCCGGAAGACCTTTACCACCTTGTTCAAAATTGCTAGGCTCCCAATATAGCCTTATTTACGCTTGTAAGATATTGGAAAGGTTTAAATAAGATGAGGAGATCTTAATTAAGTAGTTGGATTAACACTCCTTTTAAATACTGCCTAAGCGCTAGGTAAATACCTTTTTATTTACATATTTAGTATTTATAGTTAATAATTAGTATAAAATGCGGATAATAAAACGTTATGGTATAGGGACCCCTATAAAGTTATTACTAAAAACCAACCCCGGGACTAAGACAGTTTATTCAGCAATAAGCTTACTCTTCCACCCTAGGAACCCACCTAACTGTTAGGTTCTAGTAATAACCCCATATTGATTCGGTGTAGTATATAACTGTAACAAGCTGCAGGATGATCAAGGAAGATGCCCTGGTACTGAAGCGATACGCTGGCGAGTCACTGCTGGGATACTAAGCTTGTGTCGTAAGTGATGCATTGACTGATTCTTGCCGGAGGGAAGTTCCCCCTGGCAGGCCTGCGCGCTGCAGCGACTATTTAAGCGCTAACCAATCGCCATCGTTTCGCCAGCTGCACCGCACCCATTACAATAACGTAACTATTCGTAATTTAAAACCAATAAGCTAAATCTAAAAATATAAGATAAAGGTAACAAGTAAAAAATGGAAATATAATAGGTATAAAATGAAGCCGAGGAACAAAAGATGGAGATATAATAGGTATAAGCCAAACTATATACGTTGGAGATAAAGATGGAGGTAAAGGCTAGTTGTATTGTGGTTGAGGGCGATTTGCTACTGCCGCTGCCCGCGAAGAAAACTCGCCATGGCGCTATAAAGGGCACTCGCTTGAGGTCTTGCCGTGCCCCGGCCGCTTATAAATAAAGGCCGCGTGTAAATAAATCCGCTAATTTTACCGGCTAAAAGGAAGCTTATACGTTACGCGTTATCAAGATAGGTTAATTAACGGGGGTACGGTGGCTTATATAAAAGGCGTAGATATAAATTCGCTGCAGTAATTGATTTAGTTGCTTTATTTTTGCCCTGGTGTTGTAATGTGGTTGGCAATCAACACTAAAAATTTCCATCGCCAAGGTGGGGATGCCCCTGGTTGTGCCGACTCGTGGTCTGACGGGCGGTGAGGTCGCTGTCATTGAAATTTCGGTTTTTTACAGCTAAAAAGTGGAGTTTTGGATGCAGGCTGCCTGACAGGCCGTCGCAGCTGGAATATGTGGGGGAGAGTGTGCCTCAAATTTCTGGGGGTGTGCATGGAGGTTAGCTCAAAAAAAAACCTAAGGCGCACATATGTGTCCCAAAAAAGCTGAGGTGTGCGAAAGCGTGTCCAACCCCCTCCCCGGTGCCTGCAGTGTGACCAATGAGCTGCAAAATGTAGCTAGAAAATAGCACGAATCCCTGCTCATCTCGCATGTTTATAGTCACCATGGATGCCTAACAGCATAGCTACATTTGGGCTGTCCTCTAGGCTGACGGAAGTGGAGCTACAGTATACTGCAGTTCAAGTGCCAGCATGGCAATAGTGTCCAAATCAGCTATGCATGGATTGCTAATGGTCACAACGATGCAAAACGAAGCAGCGTAACACCATCCGCCCCTGCCGTGATCTGACGCCGAGCCTCATCACGTGGGAACTCTTCGCACCCTTCAACCTACTATCGACAGATGCTCACCACCAAGACTTCCTGCTTCGTGAATTTACCGGCAGGCTTCTCCCTTCGCCGCGATGGATGAGCCTCACTCGTGATTCTTAAAGAGACTGAGACTTGATAGCTTATCAGCAGTACCAGACATTCAGTTCCGCTGACCTGGCTTCAAGTTCCTTTTTGACTTTTCCTGACTTGCCAGCATAACTTAGAACCAGCCACGACACATAAAAGTATGCAAAAATCAGTTTAAACCCAACTGTGTAACTACTGTCTATGTCTAGTAACTCAACATTTGACCAGCGGAAAGATCGATACGCCTTGTACCAGACTGAAGGGCTGCAGACCACAAACCTTTGAGGGAAGGTCGGATGAAGGCCCGCGTCCGCTGACCCCAGGAGACGACTCTGCCATATTCACCTCTATTTTCTCATTGATCTAAGGCACCCAAATCTTCCGCAGGGAAGAGAACACATTGCAACCACAGCCACTGGAGCACCGAATGACCAGGAATATGTTGTAAGACAACCGGAGAGGGGACTGCGGAGCTTGCGCTACGCTGGCCGAGATTGGCAATGACTCGGATTGTCCTCTGTTAATGACGTAGAGATCGTCGCAGCCCTACGCCCGAGTCTATCGATGGTTGGTGAGGATGTTTCAATCGCTCAGCCGCTTATTTCCGATGATCGCGTGCAAAAGCGGCCTACCCAGTGATGCCTTCGGGCTAATAAAAATTCGTACTTATAGTCTCTACCACTCTTCGTAGCTTGTCGGGTTAAATTGCTAGAGTTAAGTTATGGCAGCCCGCCATGAACGCCTCGCGGTCGTTTCAGCGTCCCCGAGCATCAAGGATAAGCTGTACTACTTTCCCCAAGTCAACAGGTGGGGTACCGAGAACCAGTTAAAGCCCTCAAGACACGTTCAGCCGCACGAAATCATCTCCGTAGTGAGCGGATGATGCGTATCAATGGGTTAAGCTTCTAAAACCATTTGATGAACGGCGCAAAGCAATCTGCATGGAGCCCCCCAATCGATGGGTAACATCCTGATACTTCTCTTGATACAGCCAATCTATTCATCGGCGGGCGGCAGCTCCGTACGTTAGAGCATGGAATTGATCATTGATGGAGATGATGGTCGACAACACCGTGGCCGCATGTAGTGCATGCTTTGGTCTGGGCCCAGGAAAAAGGTATAAATATTCAGCAGCCCTCCCCAGCTAGACGTTTCTTGGAGAGAGTTCACCTCATCCCTAGCAACCTTCAACTCATTCAAGTCAACTATTTCGATCTTTTTAGCCACCTCGTTATCACCTTCAACAACACACTTCCGTCTCCAAAGTCCTTACTCTACAAATATGAAGATCAACTTCATCCTCCTCCTCGCCCCCACAGTCGCCTACGCCGCTGTGGTCCCCGCCCCAGCTACAAACGAATCTGTTGCCGCTATGGCTGATAACTGCTACCACCGAAGTAGTTGCTCTGTGTCCTGGTCAGGCAAGGGCGCGGAGTACTGCGACGGACGAGGATTTTCCCACATGACGACGGATGGATGCTCCCGCTTCTGGCCTGAGAAGGCTGTATGCTGCATCAGGCCCTAAGTTAACAACGCTGCGGGTGAAGTGCCGCCCAAGCTTCATATTCGCCCAGACGTTTGCGGAGTGGAGGCTGGAGAAGGCATAGACTGGAGGGAGGCAGAGCCTGACAGCATTTGGATGTCTGCAATGGAGAAGTCGTTTTGTACGAGACAGTCTCGTCACTCGTTATATATCTAGTGGTTTGCAAGATCATACTTTTATGTGCTGCGGTTAGGATTTCTTTTCGATGGTGCAGGGGTTTTTAGGAGTGTATCGAAGAGTTACATGGTAGAAATCAGCAGGATTATAGGGCACTTCAGCTGGTCTGTTCTAGATTCCTATAAAACAAGATGTCTTCGGCCACTATTTGATCTCTTCATTCCCTCGAGACTTGATCCAGCATGCACATATCTCCGTACTTGTGAGCAACGGTGAACCCTCAGCTTGGCCATTGTCTTGACTCAGTAAGCCTTCCCGAGTTTGGTGAGACCTAGGCAGTTATTGGCTGGCATCGGCGCTTGGGCACTCAAGAGCCAAGGGACAACCTTGACTCATCATTAGATACTGCGCTCGTTGGTTGGTCCAGTCGGTCATGGTCCCGATAACGGGAGGGGGTTGGTGGCGTTCAGCGGACTGGATGGGTAACGGGGATTCGCCATCCAAACAGTAGTACCTGAAGCAATAGTACGGTCGCCAAGGTGCACCTTTATATGTGGCATTGAAATATTCACCTTTGCAGACGGATTGTATTTCCTCCGTAGAGTGTCGCTGTAAATAATCGTCATGTAGCGAGTGGTGTAGTCCATTGGCCGCCAGGATCTCGTCGTCATGAGTCCATCGGTAAGCCATTCACAGGTGAAAAGCATTCTGAGGCGGCGACAAAGCAGGGAGAAATGCATCCTAGACATGGAGCGGTACATCCCTTGACACAACCGTCATGGGTCGGACAAGGAAGAGACCAGAGATCAGGACGGTGTTAGCCTTCAACATGAGGGAGGTTATCATCGAGATGGTAGCTAGCCACTGTCGGTTGCGAAAAGCAGCCACAACGGCAATAGGAGAGAATATCGAGTCGTAGTTCAGGGTGAAGGAGGAAGGAGGAAAGGCAAGTCACCGCATATTATGGTGCGTGGTTACCTAGCTAAGGGACCAAGGCTCGATGAAAACATGGGAAGTCTTGTGTTTATTCGTGGCTGACACACACGCAGCCACGCAAAGCGAAGGACCAAAATGAAACACCGCTTATACCCAGTACCAGAAATAGAGTAATTCTTCCCAGCTCTTCTTAAACAATTTATCATATAAGACATTGCTACCGACATCCCGGCCATCCATCCTCGTTAACAAGATAATGTAAACAACACACCACGGCTAAAATCCCATCTAGTAACTGGACCCTCACAGGCCCCTCATTGCATTTCATTCATCAGGCCACACCTTGGCGCTCTGCAACAAGCGCATGATGATATTTTGGCAGTAGTGTTGGGCAAATTTTTCATCGTCCCAAGATTGTGGTCTGCCGGAATAGATGCTCAGACAGCTCTCAATCGCTTTAAGATAGGTCTCCGTCAGCTTGCGATGAGTTGCATCCAACCAACGCCTGACGGCAATGAATCTGATGTCGGGATCCGAAGATTCTAGTTGTGCTTCAGCTCCTAAGCTTGAAACCCAGGTCTTGATTGATATGCAGTGCCAGAGCTCGAGAAGAAGAATAGAAAGCTCGAGAACCACTACTCGAGGATCTAGGTCGGGAAGCTCGTCGATGCCGCCCATGTGGCGGTTGCCAATCAGATTTTTACTAATGAATATGCCCGCCGTCTCTTTTCCCGCGCGCGTCCCGATAACCAACTGAATGGTCTGGCTGCTCCATGGGGCGCAGAGGCAGCCGGTCCGCTGCAGCTGGAGGACTGAGGAAGCAATGTCCATGGCTAGGAGTGTCTGGGATCTTGGAGTGAGCCACCTGCAGCCGCTCGCCGGGTGTGAGCCTTGGGCCAAAGCGTCTTCCATGGTGGCGACGGCCGAAATCTTGTTGAAGGGTGTCATGTCCACCGCTAGAGACGTCATCTGCATCGTTAAGGAGTCGACGGAAATTCGAAGTCGCAGAGTACCTCCATTCTTCTCCCAAGCTTCCCTTGCAAGGCCGCACATATTCCTCATTGCTTTCTCCTTGGGGGTTTGCCGCTGCCGCCTGTTTGTGTCGTCATCTGCTGCGGAGCCGAATCTCACGCCAGGCCTTTTTTGAGCCGCTGCTACCGGGCTCGTACTGTCATGCCGCTCCGGTTCCAACTCCTCCTCGGCAACGTCCACTAAAAAGGCTGTGGCCCTGGCTGGCTGCAAATTATCCCCGCTGAGTGGCAACACCAGAATGAATGGTATTCCATTCCCCGAGTCCGATCTGGCGGCCCGGCTCTGCAGTTGATTCATGATGTTGTGTTGGACTTGGCACTTGCATCCACTGGAGAGGGCCGCATTGAGCGAGACGGCCCTCTTCCGTACTTGAGCCAGCCGGCGTGCCAGTCTAACGGCTTCGCGGGAGATCTCAGGCGCAAGAGACTGTTGCTGGGTTTTGAGACTGCTGCAAATGCGCCCGAGAGATAGGCGATCCTCAGATAGGTCTTCGAGTAGTGCCTTCAGGCTGCTCCTTTCGATGGTGAAGGAGAGTCTTTTTCTGAATTCAAACTGTCCCTTGACCGGCGGGTTTGCTTCAATTAAAGCTCGGAGATCGTCTTTTGATGCCTGGTCACCAACCGTGTAAGTGGCGGTACAGAGAAGAAAATGGACGGAAGCAGAAGAGAGAAGGGTGAGAGGAGAGAGTCAAACTAACCCCACCTGGCCGCTGGATGTGGCGGATTTTGACAACGATCTTCTTTAGACAGTCTTCATAACGACGCAGTGTGTCGAGGATAATCTGGTGTGGGAGCCCCGGGGACTCTTTCATTGCCTCCTCCGTCTCGGGGGACGAGATGATTTTAGCGCATTCTTCCCGTGTCAAATCGACTCGACCGTCTGACAACTCTTGGATCCCGGCGATATCGAGAAGCTCGCACAAGTTCAAGAAGAATAGGGTATCTTGCTGCTTGAGGCGGTGAATGAGGGTGTCGAGATGGCCCCGCCATTGAACAAATGCGCTCGCGACGCTCTTTCCGCTCTTGTAGTGTTCGAGGGCGGATATGACGAGGGGTAGTGTTCCCAAAATAACCCCCGCAATCTCGAATCCCGACATGATCTGAAACGACAGCGGTTATAGAGAGGTCTTTTGGCTTTGTGTATGTCAGAGTGAAATGAGGGTTGCGTATGTTGGGCTGAGAATTGGGTTGGGAGGGGAATGCGGAATTTCTGAACCCGGAATTTCTAAACCCCCGCGCTGGTCTATTCATTGTGAGCGGCAGATATCTTAGCCAATCAATGAATGGGATGCGCTGCACCTTGCTGCAGGTCTTTGCGGCGTCACGCCTGAGGACATTTGGTCTGCCTCCGCGACAGGGCGGTCAGGCATCACCCCCGCACACACAATCAATTGAGCCCAACCCGTTCTTTCGACACAGGAGCGCCATCAAGTTGAAACTTCTCCAGCGCATTCATGAAGAAGCGGCCCATATCATTAGCACGATGCCACGCAAGATAGTGTTCCCATGGAAAAGAGCAGCGCCTCATAGCACCGCGGAAGCGTCGACCACCGCCGCGGCCGGAGATGGAGCTCTGCTAAGCCGGGTTCGCAAAGTCTACGAATCTTCCAGGGACTGGGTTTCTGGCAAGCCGTACGTCATATGCTGCCTGGTCTTTTGGTTTTTTTTCTTGGAGGGCGGGTCCTCTGCGGGCTTGAATACTGATTCCTGTTAGAAGTAGCGGCGGCCTAAGTTCCCCAGAGCAGCACATCGCGAGCGAAGAACCACCTCTAGATGAGAGCCATCACGAACATCAAAATTATCGCGAAATTGAAAGCTGCAGTGCTGATCACGAAGAGTGCAGCGACCGAGCTTTCCCAGGCGAGCTGGTGAGCCATGCTCCCTTGGTTCACGCCCCCGTCAATGTCAACGACCCTGTCGATGCCAACGACGCCGAGACCCGCGTGATGCTTTTTCCCATCGGGAATCGCGTGTTCAACACTTTTCGCTAGATTGCGGAACTCGGCTCTGACGTGACGGCATCTTTCGCCTCTCCTAGACACCTTATCATTGAAAGCGAAAGATTCACACTGTGGGCCCAAGATCTCGGCCTCCGTCGACAGGGTCATGCATCACTTGATTACAGGGTCCGTGATGCAGGGGTGATGAGAACTCGGCTTGCAGATCTGCTTGGCGAGCTTGGAGACCATCTCGAAGAACTCCGATCTCTCATGGCCGGCGAGCGCCAGCCAGCAGAACTCGAGTACGACAAGGACGACATCAGATCGTCACTCTCGTTATCAAGCCGATCCAGCAACGGTAACGGCTCCAACAACAGTACAGCCGACGCTAGTGCTGAGAGTAAGCATTCTTCGAACTGTAGCTCGTTCCACGAGGTCGAATTCCGTCAACGCAGCGTATCTGAGGCTATCGACGACTTGTACAGCTTGGCCACCAAAATGCGAAACCCTCGAAGCCGCCCTTACAGAGGCACCCGGGAGCTGTTCAAGCGCATTCCACCAGAGGAACGTGAGCAATACATTAGAGACAGAGAAGAGTCGGCGATCATGGTCATATCGTATATCCAGAAGCAAAGCCTCGGCGAGTCTCTGAAGCAGCTCGAAGGGGGCGATTCTCAATTGGAGCATGAGGCTGGCAAGCTTGAGCATGACTACGCTTCGCCGTCAAACTTTCTCGTCAAGAGGATCGGAATTGCGAACGCGCGCCGAGAACAACAGTTCATCTACTGGAAGGAACGCACTGCCAGAATTCGGGGCAGCCAGGAGGCTCCAAAGGCGGATCCTCAAGTAGAAGGGAAGAAGGGAAGGGAGGCGCCACTGGAGGAGACCTTTACAGCCACGCAGTCACAAATACACTCGAGGGCAGCCCCGTCAATACCACGTCAGTCTGTGGCAACAAGCGCAACTAAATATGACGAGGTGATTGGCGTCCATTTCAACGACGCCCAATCGATTTTCTCGCACCACAGCCGAGTTTCGACTGCATTTACTGTCCAGGGCACAAAAATCGAGTGGCCCTTACCGCCCGCGCATTTGACAGTAGAGGAGCGGCCCAAGTTCTTCACCTGTCCTTATTGCCAATTCATCTGCCCTGGGGCATACCTAGCCAAAGACACATGGAGGTAGGTCAACCCTCGGCCTCGGCGAAGCAAGTGCCAACACTAACACATCAAGGTCGCACATCATACACGACCTCCAACCGTACCACTGCACCTACGAGGACTGTACAAATCCCAATCGCCTCTATGGGTCATACCAGGAGTGGGTTGACCACGAGAGCGAGCACACAACTGTCTGGCATTGTTACCGTCATGAACGCGAGTTCGTAACGCAGCACCATTACACTGAACACCTCGAAAAGGACCATCCTGATGCCAGGACGGACCAGCGATCTTCGGAGCTCATATCTGCGGCCATGGGACCATCCCTCAGTGTCAATAGGGACTGCTCTTTGTGCCCAACAGCTTTTACAGAAATTCCCGAAATGCAGAGGCACATACGCCGTCACCTCGAGCGCCTAGCCCTCTTCAGTCTCCCAGCCGGAGAAGACGATGAGGACGGGGGTGCCGGCATGTCAGCTCAAAGTCATCAAGTAATCCAAGGCCGCGGCAGGAGAGACTCTATTGAACAAGACTTTGATGATGATGACGCTGAAGATGACCGTAGCGCTCCACACATTGACAACGATGCTTACGAACCAGCATCTCTAGCAACTATCCAGCAGCACTTTCTGCTCAGGCCGACTGAAGGAGAACATGAAAGCTCAGAGTCGGGTAATTCAATTTACCGATGGATCGAGGTGCTGGAACCGGGCAGCGAAGACGTAGAAGATGGTGTCGCAAATCCTAACGATGCCCCACTAGCAGCGGCTGGCACCACCGCCACAAATCTAGTGCCGAATGTCAGCGGTAAGCCTTTATTCTTTTGCTATTCACAAGAGCCATATCAAGATGCGACCGCTGTTGCGAAACACTAATCGTCGTCGTTTTAGGAGAATCCCAAGCCTCCCACGTGGCCCCCCGCCATGTCTACTGCCCAGTCGACGGCTGTAAATATAGCGAGGGCAATCCTTTGGCGCATGAGTGCGAAGACTTCGACACATTTTCTCCCCATCTCTGGTCTCACGCTAGAAGCGACATGCAAACTTGGGTTAGATTTCTTGACGGTCAATCTGCTGCGTTGTTATGGGCAGCCTGCAAAGGCCATAAAGCAGTTATGGAGCTTCTTCTCGATAAGGGAGCTGATATCGAGTCTCGGGATAATAGTGGCCGGACACCACTCTCATGCGCAGCCGAGTATGACCGTAAGGCAGTTGTGGAGCTTCTTCTCGATAAGGGAGCTGATATCGAGTCTCGGGATAATAGTGGCCGGACACCACTCTCATGGGCAGCCGAGTATGACCGAGAGGCGGTTGTGGAGCTTCTTCTGGATAAGGAAGCTGACATCGACTCTCGGGATAATAGTGGCATGACGCCCGCAGAATGGGCAGAGCGTACGGGGCAGGCGGATTTAGCTGAGATACTTCAACAAGAGCGAGCGCGCCGTAACATGGTATAAACAGGAGATAGTTTTCGTTACAAGCAATGCGATTACTGCTTTTCTCAGCTTATCTCTTTCTCATTATCACCGATTATGGCCTCTCCTTGTTATAAAAGGTGTTTGGGATAAACAGAAGGCCACAGGGGCATGAAATGCCTTGTGTTAGCGAACATAGCGTTCTCTGCAGCTCGCCGGGCTCAAACAACACAATTAACCAGGAGAATATATCGATACTGTAGACCACCAATATATAACCCCAGCCCTCACGACACGTGACTTTTAATCCGATGTCAATAAAGTCTGCCAGCTACCAAAATGTAACCACAGTCAGTACCACCAGGCAAAACGCACGTAAAGAAGACTTACAGAGCTAAATTAACGCAAAAGCTACTGTTTCAGTAATAAAATAGTTAAATTATAGCACTTGGAATCGCTGCGGTTACCGGGCACGCAGTGTAGCTGCAAGGTACGCTGCGTACCATGCAACGAAGCTTCCAGAAGGCTCAGGGCTCCCCTGAGCCCCTGGAAGGCCACTGGAATCCAAAGGATTCCAGAGGCTGAATTTGTAAGCTGTAGAAACCTTTCGAACCCCCTAGAGTTCTGTGGGCCCCGGCAGAGCTCTTACAGTACTATCCCTTCTTTGTAAGGGTAGTAAAAGGCTCTGGAGTTCTTCCAGGGCCACCCACAGCCTATAATAGGCCCTCGCTACGTTTGGCGAGCAACTCTCGGAGGAGAGGCTCCGCTTCGGCGTGCATTTCTTGCCTCCTGAGAGCGTTGACGCATGCGCGCAGGGCCTGGATCGTGTCGGGGTGGTCCTCGCCTTTGGTCACTCTCGTCGCCTCCAATGATTGTTTAAGGAGGGAGATTGAATGCTCAGGGTCTATGACAACTCGCTTTGGGGGTACCATGTCGGCGACCTTCTGGGAAGGGGTTTTGTTCGCATCCGAGGGATCCATCGCAGTGGGCTGCACGGAGCATAAGATAGGTAGGTGGTAAGTGAAAGAGAGTTCTGGCAAAGTAAAGAGGGGGGGATGCTACCAGATATTCTGATCACCTCAAGTTGTAGGGGCTACTGGCCGGTAGATCGTTTGCCCGACATGCTTCCGGGAGGCAGGTCCAGCCCGGCAGTTTTGTACCCGTACATGTCTGGTACCCACCCAGATTGCCGCTGTACTGAGTATCAGGGAGCCTGTTGCACGTCTTGAAAGAGTGGGTATGTTCTTCTAAAAATAGTCCTCGCCGCCGAATTCGTGAGCGGGACTTTACATCTCCAACTTAGGCACTCTGTAAAATGAAATGACAGTTGCACCGCAGGTGCGGGCACAAATCGCAGCTCAGAGCTGACATGCCGGGGCTACCGTCCTGCAGCCACCATGCAGATCGACAGAACTCACTTGCAGAGCCTTGCGCAAAAAGTACTCAATGCCGAAATCTGTACGCCGAATAACATGAAAGCTAACATCAAGTTACCTACAAGAACTGGGCAGATATTTCTTGTCACCTATTTGCTGCCAGGTACTTGATGAACAGCCTGTTACGGCTTACTCCAGGTGAACCGATGTGCACCTAGGTGAAGACAGATAGTAGGGAAGGACTCCCAAAGGTGGTAGGGGCATGATGACTGAGTGGAGGCTCGCACAACTCTCTTGGGGCAAACACTGTCAAACAGGACGTAGATCCAGAGGTTCCGAACAATAGATCTCAATTGAATTAGAACGATCGGGTGAGCACTAACACAGCAGAAACGCAGGCCGAGAGGGACAAATGGCGAAGAATGAGGAGATGGCCGAGTTGTGGGACAGGGCCGAGAATCGGGATTCTGCTAGTGGAAAGATAGAGCATTTAACGATGGATGGGTGCGCGCATTAACATATTCTTAATAGGAGAAGCCGAACAGGATGGAGCCCTCATTCCTACTGGCTAGCTGCATGGAGTTGATGCCGGGAGGTGGGATTCCAGAGAGAGGCGCTTCTCTCGCAAAACCTGAACCGAATTTTTAATACGTGGAAGTTGCGTGAATTTCAAGCAACCTGAGCGATTCACACCAGGTGCCCCGTCTCAGGTCCCGTGGAGCCTGTGCTCCGTGCGTCTGGAAGTCATGACTTGGGGTGGATTTCTGTCCATGTGCCCAAACTTAGCAGGATAGAGAATTTAACCTCATTTTGACTACAAACAAATCCTGATGCATTTACAGCACCACAGTCCGGGTCCTTGAGCCCTGCGCCCCTCAGCGCCGAGGAGCATCGTAAGCCTGGCGAAGAACTCGAATCCAAAATTGATTTTGTCTCCATGGATACCTAAAAGTAACTACGTCCCCTAGCATCTTCAATCACTCGCGCTTGATCCAACTGATGGGCGAGTATCTGCTATTTCACGCGCTTGCCACTTCTCCAGGGGGTGATAAGACAGCCTCTCTGACTTGGTCAAACGCTTTGAGAATATCTCCAACCGAGTTCTGTGTCCAGTCTTCCAACGAAACCTTGCCCAAGTCTCCAGTCATCATAGCTGCCCCAGTATCAGGCCCTGAAGGTCCTCCGGAGAAAGCAAGCTGCGGTCGGGTCGCGGCAACCTGTGCTCAGGATGGATGCATTAGCTGAATGCGGCTCTACAAGTGAATTGAAGAAAGGATATCGACGTATCACATACTTGGAGACCCATCCTGCTCAGCGTATGCTCGAGCTGTTCGGATGAAGTCTTACCGCCGCTGATGCCGTACGTGACAATAGCGATCGGTTTGCCCTTCCAAGGATGAAACAGGTAATCGATTGCATTTTTAACACCTCCTGGCATGCCGTAGTTGTACTCGGGGCTCACGAGCACATAACCATCGTGGCGAGCAATTTCTTGAGCCCAACGTCTGCTGTGTTCGTGCGTGTACTTGTCCGGCTCAGGAATCATAGCCGGGACAGCGGGCTCGTCGTACACGGGTAGCTTGAACTCGGCCAAATCGACCGCAGAGATGTCAACGCCCTCCAGGCTCGCCTTTCCCTGGATCGTCTGCTTGACAAATTCGGCGACATGGGGCCCGACGCGTGGAGTTCTGGTACTCCCAGTGATAATGACGATGGACTTGGCGGGAGCCATAGTGTTTATGGTTTGCGCTTTTTGGAGAAAGGGAGAGAAAGTCGTGCCTCGGAAAAGAAGCGAGTATATATGTGTATTGAGATGACAGTTCAAGTTTCTTCCACAACAGAAGGGAAAAACCCAACTATTTATGATTTTTTTTTTTTCCTTCGGACATGCCGCTCCGCTGTCGGTCCCGACAGTGCTCCAGACATGTAGGTGTCGCCCGTCGTCGGCGCATTGTTGTTTTGCAATCCCAATTACTAATGGGACGTGGGATGTCGGGTAACAACCTCACTAGCTGGCGTAGAGAAGTGAACCCGGTTCCGATGCGAAATCGTATGTGATTCATGTACTTGATTTTAATTGGCTTACATCAAGGTGGTGAGCTGCATAAGCCGCTCGCTTGGCGTTGTGCATATTGTGGAGCCGCGCGGCTTGTGGAGACTCCCTCGAAGCCCAATAGGGTAAGGTACAGGTAGAGCAACCACTTGAAAGCAAAGCTTTTCGGCTATCGGGGTGCATTCGGGGCCCCGGTATAGAGATATACGAGCACATCCCGCCATGTAGTCCTGCAAAGAGAAGACAGGGTCAAACAAAAACCTCTTTTTTTAGATCCCCTCTAATGTGGCAGAGCCAAACTCGGACAGGCTTAGATATGTCTATGAATCCACTTCTCCTTCTTCTAGGCGTCACTGATGCTGGGAAGGCGGCTTCAGCATCTTGGATCGGCTCGGCGGACAGCATGTATTCGCGCAAAGGCTTCAGGTGCGTATCACGAGACGTATTGAATCTCCCCAAGATGACCTTGCGTTAGAGCACGGTCTAATCAGAATTCTATTCCAGGTTTTTTTTACGCAGATCAGAGAAATGATGATGATGCCATGATTGGGGCAGACGTCGCTAGTAATGCACATGCAGAATTCTATTCCACACTACCTGCTAATGGGGAGAACATCCCATGGCATGCGACTTTTGTCAAGAGCAAAGGCTATGTCAAGTTATCGTAACTTGATCCCCAGTTAGACTGGGGTTTGCAAACGAGTGGCTTCCTATTACTGTTAGCAGTGAAAATACGGAAGGCTGTGTAGAGCCTGTGAATTCCGAGTGAACTTACCTGTTTCGTGTAGAACACATCTCACTGATAATGTCTTGTGGCACAGCAAAGCCTTGACGTCATACAAGGAACAAACCCTCGTTAGAGCCACCAAAATAGCCTGCCATGTCATCTGCCATCTCGTCCGATTGCCCAGCCATCGCCCTCTTCAGCCACACTTGCTCCATTATCTCCATCGCCTTATGAACCGTGACAAAAAGCCCTGTTGGCTGCAAAGATTCTGCCTGGTGACGAAAGAATGCCTCCTGTTCCGGAGCGGCCAGGCACCCAGCAACACAGAAAGGCCAAGCTACGGTCCGCAGCAGTGCAGGTGTCGACAATTTGTGAGCCAGGAGGGTTACCACACGATCCACAATTTGGCGAATTTCGACTTGGGTCGAATGTCCGCCGTGTAATGTAACTAGAAGGTAGATGATAGCAGCATAGGCCCAGATCTCTGTAACTGCTCTGCGTTGGCTCGCTGTCGTTGACGGTTGACTTTGACTTTGCCACTCGCTGAATAAACCGAGTACCGCATTATGATCAAGCTCCGAGGACTGAGTTGTTCTTGGCTGAGAGTCCTGCGAGTTGCGCATTGAATCGAGGCGACTGTTTAATGCACCCTGGATGGCATTGCCACGCCTCGCGAGTTCTGACGCCGCATCGTCTCCATTACCCGCCTGGCGGCGCTTCCAGGCCGCAAGGGCAGAAATCTCGCCAATCTGCAGAAGAACCCAGTTCTGACACCCCATGACAGCTTCGAGATCGACCGGTAATTCGCGTTGGGGTTCGCCCGAGAGCAGGCCTGCGTGATACTTGTAGAGACGAGGCTCCTCGGCAAGCGATGTGCTCGCAATGATGTCGTCGGCCACTAAGAGTGACGCAAAAAATCGAAAAGCCACCTGCTCCGGGCTGGCAATCTGGAACTGTCGATATGGCCTAGGCCACGGTGATGGTCCCATGCGGCCCAGAACGGCAAAGAAATCGGAAGCCGTATCGGTGCTGCCTTGGGTTGCAGCACGGTCGCCTAGTATATGCGTGAAACACTGTACGGCGGCACCGAGGTGTTTGTTGCAATTAGCGAAGCCGCGAGTGGCAATCTCAAACCGCTGCAGATGTACAATGGTACCCAAGATGCGAACAGCCAGTGACAATTGCATGTCGGCGTTGTCGTGACCTTGCCTCAGCCTGAGGATGTTATCGCTTAGTCCCGTGAAAGTGTTTGTCATCTCGGCGAATAGCTTGTCCCAGCCGATCTTCTTACATGTTTCATGACCGGCCTCGGTTGCGTCCAGCACAATGGAAAAGAGATAAGAACTTAACGCAATAGTAGTCTGTTGCATACCCTCGGATTCGTTTACAAAGTGGAACAGCCAAGCGCGACCGCCTTCAAGCATGTGTGGTTGGTAGAAGGGGAACAGGAAAGGAAAGAAGAAATCTAGGTAGAATGACTTGAATCCTGGGTCGCATCCCGGCCAAACTCTCTGCCTTGGGACCTCGGGTCTGGGATCAGGTGATGGCTCAACTGCCGTCGAAGCGGGGATTGGTACCAAACTATCGACCTCGGGGTCAATGCGACCTCCTTGGAGCTGTGATGTATCCAAAAGGGTAGGGTTGGGCCCATGCTGACGAAGAGTGTATTGAGTTTCAGCCCCAGCTTCAGCCTGCATATTCCCCTGGCTCGGTAATGGCGGCTCATGGTTGGCAGTTTCTGCTTCGCGCATGTAGCCCAGAGTGCGTCGCATGGCGGCCTTTTCTTTGACCTCGCGCTTGACCTGGTTGAGCATGTCCTCCTGAAGGGGCCCATTGTCCATCCATGATGGTTTGTCCCGGCCGTAGTGGCAGGTTATGAGCAACGACGTACACGTCATGCATTGCGGAGATGTTTCATCGCATTTTTTCTTTCGTAGACGGCATGTCCAGCAGCTTACCCACCCGCACAATGAGTGGGATGCGATGTGACGACAGTGGGGAGGAAGGGTGATGGAACGGGACTTACCCATCCCAACTCTTTGCACGACTCATATTTCACTTCTCGATATCAAAACGAGGTTCGAGATACGGATGTGAAGGAGCAAGTAGAATTGAGCAGCGTTAACTTGTCCCGAATAGAGTACAGTTGACATAGCTTCCATCCACGCGATGCATGAGAAGAAAAGCAGGCGGGGACGGCGCCCATTAGTCAGGGCAATTTGTACTTAGTCATCGGAAGGCAATCGGAAATGCATCTAACGCGGCGTTACCCCACACCACCAAGCGTTACAAGCATTCTGGCGGCTAACATTGATGCAATTAGGGGGGTGGGAACAATGCTTGCTGGCACTCCTGCGGCCAGGACGAGTCGGCTTGTGCAGAGCAGCATATCCGACCACCCGAGAGGAGGGACCCTGGCCGCGGGATGGCTGCATTTTGGGATAGACTCGGCCTATAGTTGGCTTCGCAATCATTGGCTTGCCAAATCTGCTTAGCAATTGCCAAGTCTGCTGAGCAATCCATGGGCTTGTTCACTAGGCCTGTTTACAAGAGATATATCTCCTCCCTGTAGCTTTTCTGACTCTCGATTCATCTCCAACAGATAATCTATCCCAAGACCTTTTGTCCATATCAAGGCACCGTAAGCCACCCCCCCC
>Ga0247765_1000799_pt1 | contig 20484 bp, 20 predicted proteins | sample UWRJL106311C6_FD_179949 | JGI IMG/M metagenome (GOLD analysis project Ga0247765, IMG submission 179949) | Plant litter microbial communities from Arlington Agricultural Research Station in Wisconsin, United States - UWRJ-L106-311C-6 | ecosystem: Environmental > Terrestrial > Plant litter >... | reverse complement strand
ACCTGGGTGTTCTAAGAATGACGTCCACCGCACAGTAGTATGTGTGTGATGGGGGCGTCTGTGGGCAGGACCGACTGACGGGATGGGCGGCATCAACAGACGGCGGATAGATTGTGTGGGTTCATCAGCAGCTGTCCTTCTCCCCATATGGAATCGCGGACAGCACATCATTGTGGGGGGGTGTGAAGGACTCGCAGTCGCCCAGGGCAGTTCTAGGGCCCAGACTCGAGGGAAACGACAGACGAAGAGCACGACTTGAACTCTGCGAGAACAGGGGGTGGCAGGCGGAGCTGATGAAAATGGCCTGAGACGAGGCCGGAAAGGGTGGAAGAACTGGCCAACTCGGCCAGGAATCGGTCGATGCCGACGCATGCTGGCAAATGGCCACCAAACGCGCCAAACTGGGAAGATGAGATCGGTCCACCCCTTGAATCATGCGGATCAGGCCAAGGCCAAGGCATACCCCAAATCGCATGGTGCCACACCATTGGCTCCAAGCTTGCAAATTTCGGACACCAAAACTGGCGGTTTGCACCGCTCACCTTTCCTGCCACCAAAGACGGGCACCTCTTGCTGCTCTGTTGAGGCATCGGTCGTTCGCAACTTGTTCGGCGAAATACCAGGACCTCGGATGTGTTCGTTTCCAGACGGTCAATTCGCCTCCCCTCGGTTCGCTATCGGCAAAGCCAGAAACCGAGCATTTTCCACTGTATGCTTTGTTTCCCGCACCGAGAGGCGCGGCTCACCTTGTAGACGGGCGCAACAACAAATCTTGTCATCCAACGTGCATGATTCACGAAATGGCTGGCTGCCCTGAAAAATCCATGCCTGCAGAACGATTAGCTGATAAGGTTCACGAGTGGCCCCATGTTGTTGCCGCGGCATTCCAAAAGCCAGATTACCAAGCACAAGTTGATGGGAAAGCTACGGAACTTTGCTGACTCCCCGAGATGTCTGCTGCCCGCCACGAAAGTGGGGTTTCGGATCTTCGTACGGTGGATATTCTCGGAACACCCATTGCCATTTGACTTGCGTATATTTGGCAAGGCTGACTGAAGTTCTTGATGCCACTCTCGGTGAGAAATGGGAAGACGCTTGGGGGATTCAGTCGAGGCCAGTTCCAAATCGCGGCGAGATCCGCCAAGGAAAAACGTTGCGCCCCCAGTTTCCCGAATCGGAAACCCCCTGCAAAACGCAAGCAGGCTTGGCAGGCTACCGTTCCTGGATTTTGTCGTGATCACGTTGTTTCGCGGCCGTAGTAGTCATCCTCTCAGTCGCGCCGCTTTCCCGTGTCAGCATTGCAATCCGCAAAAGCCATCTCTTTTCCGGCCGGGGAGGGGTGATGTTATTTTCTTTTCCATCTTGATGCTGCTCTCACCACCCCTACACCCCGCTCGGCGGCTTCGGGTTGCCTGGTTCGGCGCTTCTTATCATCCGCTCAACCCATCAAATGCCGCCACCGTCGGCCGGTTTTCCGTCCACCATGTAACCACCTCCGCCTGGCCCAGGCCTGAATATGGCCACCTTCACCGTTCATCTTTGCGGAGATGGTATCCCCGTTGCGTGGTTCACATCCAGGGCCGCGGCAAAAAAACACAGACAACACTAAGGCTAGACGAACTTCCCCAAGGCCCCATTGCTTCCTCGGAGCCGCTCACCCAGGAGGAACGCGGCCCCGCATACCCGACGGTTTTGCTTCAGGCACGTCGCAATATAGACAAGTTTGACGGCTGTGTCCTGCTTACCCGTGTTGGCGGCTTTTACGAGCTGTACTTTGAGCATGCCGATGAGTACGGCCCTCTTCTTAATCTCAAGGTAGCGCAGAAAAAGACCAGCGTTGGACCTGTGCCAATGGTAAATACTCCATAATGGTCTGCTGCAGTTCCGGGTTCTGACGATTGGGTCCACGTCAGGCCGGATTCCCCTTCTTCCAGCTAGATCGCTTCCTCAGGATTCTAGTCCAAGACCTCAACCGGCATGTTGCTATTGCTGAGGAGTTTCCTAATAGCCCCTCGGAGAAGGTGAAATCAGGCGGTTTATTACATGATCGGCGGGTTGCCCGCATCGTCACACCTGGTACTCTGATAGATGAGAACTTCATGGACCCCTATACAAACAACTATGTCATGGCAATCCACTTTCCCGCCGATGCGGCGCCGAGGCATGGTGATGCGAGCCTGTTAGGCACCCAAGACGCCACGGGCACGGTGGCATATCCGGCCGACAACACACCTGCTCAGATAGGTCTCGCCTGGCTTGATTTGTCCACTGGGTCCTTCTACACGCAGCCCACAACGCTGCCATGCCTAGCTTCTGCACTCTCGCGTGTATCACCCCGGGAGATAGTCCTGGACAAGGCGCTCGAGGTTCGGCAGGATCGCACTGTGATGTCTGTCCTTGAGGAGGATAAGTATTTGGTTACCTACTCGCCCCGGGGCGAATTCCACGCGGTCTCTGACTGGGCGCCGCTGTTGGAATCTGCGATACCCATACAGAACATCCCTTCCTTCACAGGCAGCGAGGTACAGGCCGCCAATCTCTTGCTTCACTATGTCAGGGATCGACTTCAAGGCCTCAGCATGAAGTTGCAGCCGCCGCAGCGCTATGAGGGCTTGCATGTCATGAATATTGACCGGAACAGCATGCGGTCACTCGAGATCAAGCAAACCATCAAGGATGGCATGTTCAAAGGAAGCTTGCTACACGCCATCCGGCGCACGGTAACCAAGAGCGGTGCGAGATTGCTCAGCGAGTGGCTGACTTCACCATCGACTTCTCTCGATGTCATCGACTTCCGACAGAAGCTGGTCGCCCGTTTCATATCCGACGATGACCTTCGTGATGCTGTCACGCTTCTTTTGCGCCGAAGTCATGATTCCCACCGTTTAGTGCAAAAGTTTGCCCTCAACCGTGGCGACCATGACGATCTTTTGGGTCTCGCAAACACCATCGAGGCTACTGAGGCCATTGCGAGCCTTTTGACTGACTCTGTCTTGTCACAGCCGGGAGAAGCGACGCCAACCGAAGACTGCTTCAATATCATGGCCAACCGCATCAGCCTGAAAGAGCCCCTCAAGCTTGCCCAACGCATCAGAGAAGCAATTGACGAGGAAGGACTGGTTCAAAAACACGAGATTGAGGATAGCGAAGCGGGTGAGGTGATGGCTCTCGCTCAAGAAATTGTCAAGGCGGAAGGAGGTGAAGAAGGCGTCATGCTGCCGAAGGGAGCAGTAGCTAAGGCCGACAAAAGAAAAACGAAGGTGAATTCTATCCGAGATTATTATGGTGAGGACAGCGAGGCCTGGATTATGAAGCCTGGCGCATCACCAGCTCTCTCCCGACTTCATGCCGAGCTCTCCTCCTTAGCACAGGAAAAAAATCAGCTCACAGAGTCCCTTCGTAAGCGCCTCAGTGCCACATCTCTCACGCTCCGCTGGACGCCAGGCCTTGGTCACATCTGCCATGTCAAGGGCAAAGATGCTCGCCAGGCTCCAGCTGCCGCCTCCGCAACTGAGACCGACACTCCCGTAATCCGGACTCTGTCTTCAAGCCGGACCACACGTTCATTCCACCAACCTGAATGGACTACCCTGGGTGAGCGAATCGACAAAACGCGGTTCGCTATTCGCACGGAGGAGCAGCGCGTCTTCGCTGCCGTCAGAGGACAAGTAGTCCGCTGTCTCGTCAAGCTGCGGCGCAACGCCTCAGTCCTCGATGAACTCGACATTACCACCTCATTCGCCCGCCTTGCGAGTGAGCAAGATCTCGTACGACCCGTCTTGTATGACTCTATCAACAGCACCACCCAACACCACCAATCCACCATCATCCTCGGCGGTCGTCACCCGACAGTGGAGGGAGGGCTCGCCAAGCAAGGCCGTAGCTTCCAACAAAACGACTGCCTAGTGGGTGCCTCAGGCCACGGTCGCGTCTGGCTCGTGACGGGCCCCAACATGGCTGGCAAGTCAACCTTCCTTCGGCAGAATGCCCTCATCACCATCCTCGCCCAGATCGGTAGCTACGTACCCGCAACACACGCAGAGCTAGGCCTCGTCGACGCCATCTTCAGCCGTGTCGGATCCGCCGACAATCTGTATCACAACCAAAGCACTTTCATGGTTGAAATGCTTGAGACTGCGGCCATCCTGCGGCAGGCGACGCCCCGCTCCTTTGTCATCATGGACGAAGTCGGCCGCGGGACCACACCCGAGGACGGCACGGCTGTGGCCTTTGCCAGCCTCTACCACTTGGCCCAAGTCAACCGGTGTCGCGTGCTCTTTGCGACGCACTTCCACAAGCTTGCGGACCTGGTTGCCCAACATGGCATGCGCCTTGAGGATGGCGGCGAGGCTGGCGTGGTCGAGATGTACTGCAATGACGTCGAGGAGGATGACCGCGGCGGCTTCGTCTACGTCCACAAGCTGCGTAAAGGCATCAATCGGCGGAGCCACGCGCTCAAAGTCGCTCGGTTGGCGGGCCTGCCTGAGCAGGCAGTGGAAGTTGCTCAGCAAGTGCTGGAGGGTAGAAGTTTGAAGACGAATTGAGATGGAGGAATCGACAATGTAATATCATGTAATCAAACCTGTACTATATAACACTGCAATTAGCACAATACCTACCTAAGCAGTGCAGAGTTTGAATAGAGGGATGTCACGTGGGATTATGGTTAGCAACGCCTCAAAGAATAATCCTGAGCCATACAACTGCATCACAAAGGCGGGAAATCCAAGATAATGGAACGAAACTCATGTCAGTCCATCAGAAGTAGCACGCTTGATTGAGCACCAGATAGTCTAGTTAAGTGGAGGTAAAGATCCATGCAGCCTTTTCTCAACCCAACCCAAAGTGCCCGTCCAAGAACACCATCATGATGTCATTACATTTAGTCAAAGAGACCGCCGAAGCCCTCGTCGTCAGAATCCTCCTTCTCGGACTCCTCCTTCTCCTCGGCCTTGGTCTCAGTAGCAGCCTTGGTCTCAGTGGCAGTCGGGGCGGCAGCAGCATAGGCTTCCGGGTTCGCAATGCGGTCCTTGAGCTGCTCAATCTCGGGCCAGCTGAAGTCGGTCTCGATGGCGATGGCCAAGATCTTCTTATAGCCGTTGACAACTGAGTGGATGACGGACGGCAGGGTAGGGAAGTTCAGAGCCAGTGACAGGCAGGCAATGGTCGTGATAGCCGAGGAGAACGCCTTAAGGAGCTGTTCCTCGCTGATATCGAGAACGCTGGGCGGGAAGGTGTTGCCCTGGTCGTAGACCTGAGTGATGCCCATACCGTAGGTGAAGGGCGAGATGTTGAGCATGTTGAGCAGAGTCGCCTCGGAGGGGCCGACCTTGGCGCCCGACTCGACGAGTTTAAGATCCGTCGTGATTTCAATGGTACCACGGGCAATCTTGGTGGGCACACCTAGAGCCTGGAAAAATGAGGTCTTGCCAGGTTCCATACCAGTGTTGCCAGCCGGGACCCAAACATCGATAGGGGCAACGGCACCAGCACGGGCCGGGGCCGCAACCTTGTTCGCGAGAATCTTGTCGCGGATCTCCTTGAGGTCGCCATTGGTGAAGACGAAACCAACGTTGCCCTTGACGAAGGGCAGAAGACGCTCGTACTCGGGGGTATCCGTGAGGAAGGTCTTGAGGGCACGGCGAACCTGCAATCGAAGAAATGCCGCCGTTAGCAGCTGCTCACGCGCGTAGCACGATTGCATACAGGGATTCACATACCATGGTGTTCTTGCCCATCAGGACAACACCCTCACCGCGGAGGGCTTGTCTGATCTCGTGCATCTGCTGGGACGAGACATTGTCGACCGAGACGATGAAGATAGAGTTGTAGTCCTCCAACAGGCCCTTCAGCTTGTCGAAGTAGCCGGCCTTGTTCGCAGATTTGCCCCCCATATCTTCTTGTTTTCGAAGGCAGGATGTTTAAGGGCGGAAATGGTTGTGTTGAGTGAGAAAAGAAGGAAATATTTAGTCAGAGATCAGACGCTGCCCTCCAAGACACTCCAAATTTCGCACAATTGACTGCGCTGTGTGGGGATATTTCAGCTAGGGCTTGGTGGGGCTGCCCAATCAGCTTCTGCGCCATAGAGGTGCCTGACCCACTTCTGTTTTTGCTGCGAGAGGTCCTCGGGAGGAAGTTAGTTAGCGTTGCTTGCAGCTCGCCGAGGATGCAAGCGGCACTGTTTGGCATGGGAGGGGACAGCACCCGCTGCGGGTGCGGCCAAGCTTAAAGGCTAGACTTTCCTAATATAACGCCAATGACACAACTTTTAACTCTGAAATCCCATCCGGTTGCAAGGAACAGATCAGCACTAAGTACAAGTAAGTCGCTGCAGCTCAACCCTTCCTGATGTCTGGATACGTTAGCCACAGCTGTGGCACAGAACCTGGAAAGCTCCCAACACACCCGACTTGATGGCCGGCCTGCCAGGTACATGGGAAAACCTTTCACCGTACCTCAAACCCAAAACTCTTCTTTAGAGTTATTTCATAATCTCTGGCTTGTTTACTGACGAATAACAGTTGAGCAACGCTTCCACCTTGTACGCAGCTGAAAAAGAAGGTCATTTCGAGATTCAGCATCTCTTTTTGGGGGAAGCGGGGTTGTGTAATTGGTCTTTGGGGGGGGCTCTTAACATTATTCGCACGAACCTTGCTAGACACGGCCACCCAAGCCAACATGACAACGCCATACCACCTCCTTGCCACGGCGGGCAGTTTCATCTTTGCGGCGAGGGGAAGCAGCATCCACTCGTTCTCTTCCTCGCTGTCCCATATCTCGACATGGAGGCATCCGGGGAGTCGGGAATCGGTGGCAAGCAGTGCGTCTCCTGGACCGCCACCTTCCAAGCGCAGGAGAGTGGGTTCTGATGGCGGCGACGACGAGGAAATGGGGAACGACGCTGTTGATGAAGCTCGGATTCCCGAGGCAGAAAGTAAGGAGAAGGTAAAAGAAAAAGACCCCAAACACCAAGAACGCCCCTTTCTACGTGCGCTTTCTGTCACACCCGACGGCCGTCATCTTGTGGCTCTGACCGGCTCCGACAAAACCATATGGGTTTTCGAGCGTGACGGCTCAGGTCACCTGAAATTACTCAGCCAAAGGTAAATAAAAATCTGCTGCCTGCATAGGCTGGTTACTTGCTGACTGACAATGGCTCAGAGCAATGCAAAAACGACCCTGTGCCATCACTGTCTCATACGACGGCAAGACTATTCTCTCCGCCGACAAGTTCGGAGATGTCTACAGCCTTCCTCTTATTCCCTCTCCCACGGACGGAAACAAGGACGACGGCACGCCTGCACCCACTTCCAGGAGTGCCACACCGTCCACTCCACAGCCATTTAAACCCCAAGCCAATGAATTCACGGTACACACGAAACGCAACCTTAGAGCCTTGGAGAATCAGAAGCTAGGATTGCAGACCAAAGCGCCCGACCAGTCCACCAAGCCCCAGTTCGAGCACACGCTTCTGCTTGGTCATGTCTCCATGCTCACAGCCATCGCCGTCGTCAAGAGCCCCCACAATGGTCGCCCTTACATCATCACAGGAGACCGCGATGAGCATATTCGTATATCACGCGCCCACCCTTCCCATGCCCATATCATTGAGGGTTACTGCCTTGGCCATGACGCCTTCGTCACCTCCCTATGCAGTCCAAGTTCACGGCCCCAGGTACTGATCTCCGGCGGTGGCGACGAAGATCTCTTCGTCTGGAAATGGGAAAACAGCGGACTTTTGGTAAACCGCCCCCAGCTCAAGTCATACGTCGACGCTGTCGTACCAGGGCTCGAAAAGATTGCCGTAACGCGAATCGTTGCCGGTCCCACTGCCAGCCCCGCGCACCCCGTACCCATTTTTGTTCTTTGCGAGCGGTAAGTCATCTTATCTTTGAAAAGCAATAATACCTGGAAGCTAACCCGACAACCGCAGCGTCCCCGCCGTCTTCGTCTTTGAACTCAACGGCACCTTCCTTTGTCATCAGGCGACCATCCGCACGCCTGGTAATGCTCTAGACATCGTGGCTCTCCCTGTCGCTGCAACAGAGCCGCAGTCTTTCCTCGTTGCAGTAGATCCCACGGCTCAGTGCGCTTATGATGGCATCTCGTTGGTCAGGTTAGGCAAGGAGGGGGCAAGCATGCACTGGCGGCTGGATGAGGATTACAAGAAGACCCTGGAAGTGGGACATGGTGGCATCAGCCGCGACCAGGTGGAAAAGCTTTTGTACGCGACGGAGAAACTCCGCAAGTCGGCAGACGGACATTAGCCTGGGGTCGCGGATTCGAGATATGAGCAATCGTGGTTTCCTAGGTTGCAGAATAGCCTCATAGCCTTGCTCGAAGCCGGGGTCTCAAAATATATGGAAGTCGTCGTTATCGAGTGACATCACGATGACGCGCCCCTGATACGAAAATCAAATCATTCAGTTTGATGGACAATGACCCCGTAATCATTCCGCTACTGAAGAAACAGGTAGAACTCGGGCAGCACAGAAAACTTCTACGCATCTGTGAAAGCCAGAGATGCCAGATGCCTCTATCCTCTAAAACGCCGCCCTCCCCGAAATACTGTGTCATCACGAGAACCTCAAAAAAACAGCCAGAAACCCAGATGCATCCCGCCGTCAGTACGATTCTACCCCCATATCGTCGTCAACCCCGGGGTATTAGACCTCCTATCCACGCCGATCCCTCTCGTCCCGCTTTCCTGACTTTTCCCCGTCACACCACGTTGCTAACTAAACATCAGCCATGCCGGCGACAGTAAGCGTGGGCGAACAAAACTGTTCCTCGGCGTCCAAGTCTAATTAAAAAAGGTCAAATGGCTTAAGACCGCGCCAAGAGCCCTAGAAGGCGACATGGGCATAACGCCGCCAACGGCTGGACCCAGGAGAGTTGAGTCTCACGTATGTATTGAGCGGCTGGTTTACTGTGAAGCGCACTGCACACGCTCAGCTTGAGGTTCGTCGTCTTCCTCCATCGGGTCGCCGCCGAAGCCCTTGGAGTTCGCGTCAACGTCCTCAAGATCTGCCGGCTCAGTAGTCGACTCGGTCGGAGGAACGTTGATCACGGCTGGGGCAGGCAGAATCTTTCGAAGTGCCTCAAAGGCAGCGGGGTCGTCGGTCCAGTTCTTTTCAGGGAACTTGACAGTAAATTGAATGTACATGTTGCCAAAATCGTGGTGGCGGTAAGACGGCATTCCCTGACCACGAATCATCTTGACGGTGTCTAGAACGCAAAGTTAGCGACTGATGACCGAGACATGCAAGGGCAGAGGAACCTACTGTGTCCAATAGCCTCCCCAGGGAGAATCTCGACTGCCAGCCACCGTTCATCCAGGTGCTCGATGTAGATCGTACCGCCAGCCAGAGCGGTAACGAGCTCAATCTCAGCGTGGTACAGGAGATCGTCGTCACGGCGAGTAAATCTGGCGTGGGGCTTCTGCTCAATCTGGAAGATTACATCGCCAGCAATGATGCCGGGAGCTTGGTCACCCTCTCCCCGAAACTCGATCTTGGTGCCACTCTTGACACCCCGATCGACGTGGACGTGGAGGACCTTGCGATCGACAATGGTCTTCTTCCCCATGCACTGCTTGCAACGGTCCTTATCTTTGAATATCTCGCCTTCGCCATTGCAGTCCGGGCAGACGGTCTGGAATCGCTGGATCATGGGTCCCATCTGGCGCATCATCGTCTTCATACCATGGCCATCGCAGCCGGGACATCTTCTTACGGCGCCCTCTTTACCACCACGGCCTTCGCACTTGGGACAGATGATCGAGCGCTGCAGGGCTAGCTTAGAGACCTTTCCCCGGTAGATGTCCTCGAGCGAAACATTGTGGGTATGGAAGATTGTCTTGGCCTTTTGAGGTCCGCGTTGATGGTTCATGCCGCTGAACATACCGCCGAGGCCGCCGCCGAAGCTGCCGCCGCCAAAGAACTGGGCAAAGAGGTCCTCAGCAGCCATACCACCTGCCCCAGCGCCGCCCTCGAGTCCAGCCTCGCCATACTGGTCGTAAAGTTGACGCTTTTGGGGATCTGCAAGAATCTCGTACGCATGTGAAATTTCCTTGAATTTCTGTTCGGCAGCGGGGTTATTCGCATTCTTATCTAAAAAGCAACTAAATTAGTACTGGCGCTTTAAGGATCGGGGATAAGAGCATACCTGGGTGGTACTTCAAGGCGCCTGTTTTGTAAGCTTTCTTCAGCTCCTGCTCCGTAGCACCCGGTTGGACCTGGTCATGAGTTAGAAGTTGCAACTCCCAAACGACAGCAATCGCAGGCTCCTTACGCCAAGGACATCGTAAAATTTGGTCTCTTTGACCATGATGTCGGCCTGACGAGTGTCAAGAGAGGAGGGGTGACAGCGGAGAGTCGGTTCACGATGGCTCGAGACCCTGGATGTTTGATTCGGCCGAATGCGCTGCGGACTTGGTTAAAGAGTCAGAGACTGTCTTCACAGATGAGACACGGGGTCGCGGGCGCAAAGGGCCGAGTGAGTCCAGGTTTGGTCACAGTGAGGGAGCCTCTAGGCTCCAACCTCAAGGCTGTGTTTGACGCCGGATCGGGAGGAAGGAGGGCCAAGGTGGGAAAGATGCGCAATCTGCAAGTGGATTTGACTTACCCAGGCAATTGAATGCGTGCACCTAGTGTCTCTGTAACGGAGAATGGTAGAGACTTGCAGCAAGATTTCTCCAAAGTAGCGTCTGTAAAGTTGTTGGTCCTCGGAGAGAAAAGGGAAAACCTAGATCAATCAGGGTTCAAATACCTGCGTGGGCGACGTAACTGGGAATGTTATGAAAATGCAGGTGCGCAGCGAAGTGGGAGGCTGAAATTCTCGGGATTCCAATCGACTTGTCGCCTTTCCCCAATCAGCCCCTCCTGATGGAAAGCCGTCGAAGACTCTAGAGTGTGGCTGATGCGAGTAGCGTGGTACATTTGGCAAGGGCTGCCCTGCCCCCCAGTGCGCGGCGAATCCCCAGAACCACAAGGCATTGACCAGGTTCTTCCCTAACACCTCCAGCGACCCGCCCAGCCTCAGGGATGGATGCGGGTGGAAGGCGCCAACGCGCCAGGCCTTCCCCCACTGTGGGAGGTGGCCTTGCAGCGACCCATTCCTGGCAAAGCCGTGGTCAAAGAAAACAGTACGTAGTGCAGTTACAGATGTCCATTTCAAAAGTTTTGATCAGGACGCTAGTCCCTTTTTGGATTTGTCTAGTCTGAATACCAAATTGTCTTGTTTGATAAGGTTTCAAGGAGAGGAGGCCTGTATTTCAGGGATAAGCGTGCTGAGGTGCTAGAACCTAGACACGCCTATCTTAGGGATTAGTGGTTGCTTTTCAGCGATAAATTTCATCTACTAAAAAGACAGGTTATAGTCCCAATGCGGTATGGCTCTTAGTCTGGGCTGCGCAAAACTTTTGAAATGGACATCCGTAGCGGACACCAGACTTTTCAACCGCACCTCCAACCTTAGAGATCGCGTTGGCTCGCCATCTCATCCATCCCAACCACAATATGTGATTTGCGGCACCAGAAGCTTGACGACGGCACTGACGATCCGGCTTGCAGTGAATTGGGGAACGCGATTGAACAGGCAAGCCTCGAGGATCTGATTGCTTTGGTAGTCCACCGTACCTCCTGTTGCTGAAATTCCATTGTTTCTTCCCGCTTTCTGTTTGCAGATCCCGGCGTCCCTTCAGGTGACTTTTCTATACATCCATCATCTCCAAGAGTGCATTTTCCAAGTCTTCCTTTTCAAAATTAGGGTGGCTTTTTTGTCGACCGAGTGAACGAAGCTGGCAACCAAAGAACTCAGCGCGTCGCGCGTTCAATTTGATCATGTCTAATCGCCAACAATCCCGGGTGGTGTTCGTGGGAAATATTCCCTACGGTGAGCAGGACCAAGACCCAAAGAGCTCTAGCGCGTCGGCTCTCAGCAGTGTACTGACCGCTGTCTTTCTAGGACTCACCGAAGAGCAGATAACCGACATCTTCAGCGCCGCCGGAAGGGTCATCAACTTTCGCCTGGTATATGATCGCGAGACTGGCCGACCAAAAGGCTTTGGATTTGCGGAATTCCCAGACTACGGTAGGCTCACAACGCATGGCTCCTCTCTCATGTCTTCTTCAAATTAACCCGCTCTTCCGCCTCCCTAGATTCCGCCGCTTCGGCTGTTCGCAATCTCAACGACTACGAAATCATGGGCCGTAAGATCCGCGTTGATTACAGCAACGACGACGACGATAATCGCGATCGTGGCATGGATCAGGCAGTAAGGATAAGAGCCCCCCGGCTAGCCACGAATAAAACTGATTCCGTATACCAGGCGGCTAGCTCAAGCAACATGGCAGCCAGTTATGCAAATGGCAGCGGAACACAGCAGGCTGGCACAGTCGGATCGTCCCTGCCTCCTCTGCCGCAAGGCAAAGATCTCCCTCCCGGCATGACGTGCACCGACTCCATCTCGCGCACGCTTAACACGCTGCCTCCGGCGCAACTGCTCGATACGCTCCAGCAAGTGCAGACCCTCGCGATCCATGACCCTGCCCGCCTCACGGAGCTCTTCACTCAGGCACCACAGCTCACCTACGCCATTTTCCAGGCCATGCTTCTCATGGGTCTAGTCTCACCCGACGCGATCAATTCTGTGCTCGACACCTCTGCTGCCGCGCCACTCCCTACTGCAGCTGCTTCCGCGTACAGCTACCCTGGTGCCACTGGTACCCCTCCCGTCGCTGCCGCGGCTGGCTATGCGCCACCGCCCGTTGTCCCGAGCCCGATTCCAGTTGCTGCCCCAATGCCTGCAGCCCCAGCGGTACAAGACCAAGACCAGCTCATGAAGGCAGTCATGGAGCTCCCACAAGAGACGGTCGACCAGCTTCCAGAGGCCGAGAGACAACAAATCATGCAGCTACGCATTGCCTTCGCGTCACAGCAGCGACGATAGAAGTTGACGGGAAGCGTGACGGTGAAATGCGAATGGGAAACATAAAGATTGTTTTCTAGATGCACATGAGGCATTCGCCATGAAATCCGAAGCTTCGCAGAGCTTTTGTGAGAAATTCTTCCTCAAAATGGATTAGGTGCTCGGAACATCAATCTCGGTCATGGTTTTCTTCGAACAGGTACACATGGGGAGGCATATACTTGTGTTTTTCGGATGGCGTTCGGGGGAACCGGGCAGGGGACAATTACACTACTCAAAAGACAAAGCGTATTCTGCACATATTCTTACCGTGCTGCCGTATCATCAGTGATTGATCATTAGTGACGTCTCCAGGGATGGTTGTTTGATAGCAACACAGATTTTGAGTGTTGGTTGAGGCTTTGCCACCGCACGAGTCGGGTGGTTTTAGCAACCTGTCTACCAACCTAGATTACATTATCCATATTTCGGAATCTTCGATCATTTACGAAGCAACGGGGTCACCGTCCACTGCAACCGGTAGTTCGAGACCTTCCTGGTAAACCAAGTAATGGAATGGTTCATCTGCGGAGCTGCGATTGGCAGTTCAACTCGTTGTGTTGAGCTCGAACGATACCATCCAACACCTAAAAAATTGATAGCGCGAACTTAATTGCATCCAAATACCTATTTAAGCTCTATATGCTCCAAGTTAGAGTCTGACATTGTGTTGGTGGAGAATTGGCGGAATGTCCACATAGCGTGGCCTTGCAGCAAGAAGCCTCTGCCAGCTGACATCACCCTGCTGCCCTGCAAACTAAACTCAGCGAAGTTTTCCTCCACAGCATTTCAACACACTTTTTGTGACTCTCTTTCATTCATTCTCGATCTGGCACCGATCCTGGGCCTGGTACCTAGTATCAGCAAGCTTGTGGATTGTTGCAACCTGCACCCCGCGTAGAGAGCCACAGATCCCTGTCGCCTGCCGTGAGCCAGAGGCACCCACGTCATAATTCATCCCGCCTCGTCTCGGCGTCCTCCCTGCACCACAGTCTGGCACTCATACCACCCGCCTCTGCCACATTGTCTACTCGCGCTCCCATGCCGACGACGGATGTATTCAAGGTGCTGGATCTCATGGTGGATTAAACGCATCTTCCTCGGTCCGCTCGCCAACGTTTTGCCGCAATTCAACTCTTTGTCGCGCGGGAGCCCCCCTTGGCGAATTAAACCTCCGATTACACCACTTTGCGCATTTCTTGACGATCCACCGCTGCAGTCTTCCTAATGGACTCAAAAAGAGCGCCTCCAATGGTGCTCTCATCAGGAGCAACGCGGTCTCAACCTCCGGTGCACCCGCCGCGTCGAAGGAAGAACCACAGAGGAGGCAAGAAGAAGAAGTCGAGGAGGAAGTCGTTCGCCGCCCCGCCAGAGGACATAGCACAAGATATCTTGAACTCCGGGGGACTCGTTAACGAGCATGAAGGCTTCTATTCGAGAATTGGCCACAATCTGAGCAATACTAGCCTCGACAGCGAAGCCCTCCTGGATCATAGGTGTGTCTTCAACGACTCCCTTGGGAGTAGGCTTGGGCTACGCTAACTTGGGCTTGAACAGAGAACAACAACCCTTCCTTAGGCCACGGCGACCATCGATAATGACGGCTGGCACCCCCTTACAGCCGCAATTTACGACACCGGAGACGGGAAGTCGACTAAGAACAGTTGTGGGTGGAGAGACTACGGATGAAGAGAGACCGATTAGTCCATGGGACGAGCAGGCACCATTGCTCCCGGGCTCCAAAACGCAAAGGGCAGAGACGTTCAATGGCTATGGAGCGAATGAGGTGTCTAGGCGGAGCGGACCCGCGAGCAGGCGCGACTCCAGCCGCACGAGCAGCAGGAGACGATTTCCAGCGTTTGCAAGCACCGAGGCATACAACGTCAACTATCCTCCATCAGTCCCTGGTTCGCCACGCATAAACCCCTCTGATCGCATGGGCATGAGCTTTGGCGATGTTATGATGCGAGACGATCTTGAAGCCGACCAGCGATCACTTAGAAGGTCCGATAATGATGACGATAGGGGGGGCTCCGGCTTTCCTCCATCTCTGGAGCGACGTCACACCGTGGTGCTGGAGGCAGAAACCGACGTGTGCTTCCCCCAGGAAGGGCTTTCCGAAATGGGAGAGGAAGAAAACGAGCTCGGGCTGAGGGGTGTTGTGGCCGAGAGAACAAGGGTAAGGCGGCGACGGGGAAAGTGGCCTGATCTGAGGGTTCTGGGTGAGTGGAGCCAACTCGAAAAGGAGGGCCGCAGCGAAGAGAGGCGGGCAAAGAAGATCACCGAACCCCAATTGATAAACGGCAGGCTGAGGCCAGTCCACCGAGGCTGGTTCCAGGCAGAGGAAGAGGCCCCTTATCGCTTCTGTTACTTCAACGAGGAGTTTCAAAGCACTATCCACAGCCAAACGATTTCGGAACTGGTTCAGCCTGGGGGAACCTTCAAAGAGCTGTTCATACCCGATCCACCGCTCCTGTCAGACTCGTCTGACTCTGAAGAAGAGGAGGAACCGTTAATCGGCCTCCACGAGGTACTCTCCGGCCAAACAGGCGAACCCCATATTCCCAGCCGACAGCCCTCCCTCACTGCGGCGAACCAGGGCTATTTCGACCACCGCAAGGCCTACCATAAGGAACACGGCCAATCTACCAGTGGAGAGGCTGCCGTGACGTCTTCTGATTCCCACAAGAGCATCCCGGGGGACACAAAATCGCCCGAGCCTGCCAAGTCTCCTAAGCCGTCCAAGCAGCCAAAGCCTGCCAGGTATGGAGAGCGACCGGTATGGTGGTTGGATGTTCTTAGCCCCACTGAAGCCGAGATGAAGGTCCTCTCCAAGGCGTTTGGCATTCACCCACTGACAGCCGAGGATATCATGGTTCAAGAGCAGCGGGAGAAGGTGGAGCTCTTTCGCCACTATTATTTCGTCAACTATCGCACCTTTGACCAGGATCAGGCAAGCGAGAATTTTCTGGAACCTGTCAACATGTACGTCGTCGTCTTCAGGGAGGGCGTGTTGAGTTTTCACTTCTCTGTCACACCCCATCCCGCCAATGTGCGGCGGCGAATCCGGCAGCTTCGCGACTATTTAATCCTCTCATCTGACTGGATCTCGTACGCTATCATCGACGACATCACTGATGTATTCGTGCCGCTTATCCAAACCATCGAGGACGAGGTTGATGACATCGACGACGCGATTCTACAGCTACACTCCAGCGATGACCCTGAGAAGGGGAATAGGGAAAAGCCAGATAATGGGGACGCCTCATCAGCTGATGCCGGGCGTGATATGCTCCGGCGTGTGGGCGACTGCCGGAAGAAGGTCATGTCCTTGTATCGACTGCTGGGAAACAAAGCCGATGTTATCAAGGGCTTCGCCAAGCGATGCAACGAGCACTGGGAAGTAGCGCCAAGGTCTGAGATTGGATTATACTTGGGCGATATTCAGGATCATATTGTGACCATGACATCGAACCTGAGTCACTATGAAAAGTAAGCCATGGCTCTTTGAAAAGTGCGATATTTTCAAGGCTGACGTGTGTATTAGGATCTTGGCGCGGTCGCATGGAAACTATCTTGCTCAGATCAACATCCGGATGAACGAGCGACAGGAGCAGACCGCCGATGTACTGGGAAGACTCACGGTACTCGGAACTATCGTACTACCCATGAATATTATTACGGGGCTCTGGGGCATGAACGTCTGGGTTCCCGGACAGGAATATGAGGGCGACCTAAAGTGGTTTGCCGTCATTACGGCAGGGCTGCTTTTCTTCGGTCTGGCTTGCTACCTGATCGCGAAGCGAGTGTACAAGATTGTATAAAACCAGGCTTTCCAGGCGGCTAGGAGGATTTGTGTTTTTGTGTGATCAGCGTTGTATAGATGAGCTCTCGCTCACCCAACATGAGACGGGAGTGGTGGCATTTGAATATGTATGGGGGATATAATGCCGAACAGGGGGCACGGAACCGCGAAGTAGAGGTGGCTTTCTGAGGAGCTGGCCCTCCCCCCGACGCAAGGGATATCTCAGTATGACTGTATATATCTCATTGGTATATCTACCTGCAGGCAACTAGGTACATTGGCCTGTTTCTACGGCGTCGTAATGTTCTGTTGGCAATGCAAGCCAGTGAAAAATACTGAACCCAACAAAGAGCTGGCATTTTCTTCCCTAACACAGCCTGGATTCGAACTCCTTGAACTTGTCAGCTCAGGATTGGGTTACACTCAAATTTACAGCTTCCTGCGAGCCAATACCATATTACGACAGTTCAACAAACTGGTTTATAGTCGTAGAGGATGTACCGTATCCTTGAACCTCTTGGGATACACATCAGGGCCACAATGCACCTCACACGCAGCTCGCACATGGGAACTGGACGAAACCCCGCAAGGACACAACCTTCAAGAAACTAAAACACGCAATCATCCGAGCTTTTTGTGCGAACGAACCCGCAGCGGGTCGAAGCTACATGTAGTGCACTGCATGTATACTAAGGGCGGGGTTGATTGGTCACAGTCTGTATAAGCCGGCGGCTGGGACTATTTCAGACATGAGGGGTCAATGGATAGGTGTGGATGGGCCGGGATCGCATCGGGATGTCCCGTACCGGGGAGGTACTGCATAAGAAGAGGAGAACTACATAGGTCATCTTGTTCTCGCCTTTGGTCATTCGTTATCTTTCCTTGTTCTCTCTCTGTTGGTCAATTGATATATCTAGTAGTCTTCGCTGCCTAGGTACCTACCTCAATATCCCCTCATCCTCACCACACCTAAGTTTTGCATTATCTATCTATCAACCCTTCACACGAACCATAACATGGTTGGCTTTCCTTCTCTCATTCCCGCTTTTACAGCGCAGGTGCGTTCATTCCCCCGCCCCTCACTTCACCTCCTCTCCACAGCTTACCTCTCCGCATCCTAACCTATTCACCACCACCCCTCACATGCCTCATGCCTCGTCTCTCATGCCTCATGCCTCTAACAATCACAGATCCAAATCGAGCCACCCTCCCAGATTGGTCCCACCACCCGCGGCGGCCCTCTAACTCACGTCGTCATCCTCCCCAGCAGTACCCTCACCTCGGAGGCTTCATATCCGATCCAGCTCGACGCAACCTTCCTCCACGGAGCCGACTTCATCAAAGCCGACCCGGACGGACAGCGTGTGCGTCTCGAAGTGCAGAGTCTGGCGCGCGACAAGACGGGGGCGTTGGTGCGGTTCAACTACACGGGGACCTTATCGCTAACGGGGGCGGCAGGGAAAGTTTTAAGGGCCGAGGTAGACGCGAAAACGACGGATTTTGGGGAGGCTTGTGAGTTCCTCCTTTTTTTTCCCTATTCAAAGTATCCATGGTATTTGCTGACTGTCACCCACAGTTATGACCCCTGTCTTTGAGACGGGCGCCCCTGGATTGGCAGAGATTCAGAACAAGGTTTACGTGGGCGCGGGGCGCTTCGTCCTGGAGCCGGGGAAGCCAGTTACGGTTGAGTACAAAATCAGTGAGGTATCTGCGTGAGAAACCAAGCCTGATCAAGTCACATATCCCATCGATAATGTCTCCTTGCTGAGTTCTTCCCGTGTATTGTTTGTGACCGGGTAAGCTACAGAAACCGTACCTGCCCTTGTGATTCGAGAGGAATGTATCTTCCTTCGCCTTGCATCCTGAGTATCAGGCGTGGGCATGAGAAATTTACCTGGTCTTTATCCATCCTGCCAGAACCAACCGTTTGAACCCTGATATCCTGGTACCTCCTCATTAATCCAGATGCGAAGTATTGCTGATAGACACCAAGAAGCTCCAGCACCCCCGTTGTTCAGCTCGCTGGAGGAGGCGCTTTCGACACAAGGAGCTGCCCAACTTGAAGATTGGCCGTCTCAAAAGCCTTGGATCCCTGAGGAAAGGTCCCAAGTGCCGCCCACAAGTCAATTAGCGGCTGCATGGGCTCAAGATCGGCCTTCTTGAGGAGGTTGAGTGTGGTCGCCGTGAGAATGAAGTGGCTGAAACAACTGTTCATCGACTTTTCAAGGTTGAGGCTAAACATGTCCTCGAAATGAGACCAGTAAAGATGGGCATAGACCCGGAACATCTGGCGGAAAATAGTTTGACACGTCTCCATGAAGTTCTGGGGGAATCCGCTTCGCCTGCCCACCCAGTCCTGGCCGGATTCTGGCATTGGGGGGCAAAAGGCCGGGTTGTCCGCATACGACACCCCGGCCGGGTCGGTTGGGAAGATGTTGGAATCATCAATCTTGCCGGAGATGTACCGCTGGACAAGCGTCAGATATTCATAGGCGGCAATTTCTACAGGCTGTAGCCGCGAGTTCAGCCAAGTAAACGAGTGGTTCCTACTCCACCGTCAGATTCAGAGACACAAATTTCAGGCCAGAATCGGTCCACATACGCTCCTGCTGACATCTTGGGGCACTTCCGGGGGTTGCAAATCGAGGAGCCATCCTCTTCCTTGTCGTGGACCAGGCGGATAAAAGTAATGAGCATTCTCCAGTGATCAACGACTATCCTAGGTTAGCCAATTCGCGTGGCTCTATCAACATTCCGGGAACGGTACCTTGGTGTGCGATCCACTCGCCCATTTCGACCGTCTTGGGCTTTGCACTCAAGGTCAAGAAATTGCCCTTGACGATGTGCTTTGCATAATTCGAGTTGAGCCACGTGGGCTTCACGGGGGGAAGATGGTATGATGCGAGGATTTCCTCGGCCGTCGGCATCATGCCACTCGACTGATCCATACCGATAGTCTCAGCGAGAGATGGAGAATTTGGGAGTGGTGGTAGCGTGACTGAAAGGTTGCCTGGGGGTTGGGTGCCCTCTGGCAGGGGAGGAGGAGGACCTTGTTGCTGTTGTTCGTTGGGCCCCGGGGAATTAGGGCTTCTCTGTCCTCTGAGCCGAGCACTGTCATACAGGTCAGGAATTCAGCTTTCAAAAGAAAAGACTCGGCGATACGCGCCGCAGATAGTATCTCGCAACAACAACAACAACAACAACAACAGGTGGATGAGAATACCACCGCACAAGATGCGCTCTGGCAAGGAGAGCAAATGGCGGTATTGACTGACTCGCGACAGAGTATTCTGGATGAACCACAGACTGCGTCCTTGAAACAAACTAGGCTCCCCAGAGAGGCCTGCACGACTGGAAATCCTTGCCCAGTCTGCCCGGAGCAAGTAAGGCTCCTGACCGAGAGGACTGCGGGGCATAGACAAAAGACATACGATGTGACACAAAGTTCAGCGACTGATTAGACAAGGCACTTTGGGAGAAAGAAAGAACACTGACGACTGGTAACAAAATGTGAAATAATCCAGTGCACTACACTGAGATTCAAACCATAGCTGCCCAATACACCGGGCCGTACATTCAGCAGACTTCCGACGTGCTGCAAGGACCCGTGGCATTCCCGTGGCCACGGTAATAAGGATATAGAACCGAAGCACGCTCTTGGATGTATCGTCGCTGACATGGGGGGGGGGGGGGGTGCGGGGGGGGGACA